>Ga0172380_10002962_pt1 | contig 24600 bp, 18 predicted proteins | sample Leawe162metaG_FD_119747 | JGI IMG/M metagenome (GOLD analysis project Ga0172380, IMG submission 119747) | Leachate microbial communities from a municipal landfill in Southern Ontario, Canada - Leachate well 162 metaG | ecosystem: Engineered > Solid waste > Landfill > Unclassified | place...
AATCTCTCCATAGGCGTTTCAGCGAATTACTTCCATCGAACCCACGTGCAATAAACGCTTACCTAAAGCGCTTTGCTGTTATCCTTTTGTTGATTGCCCTACCTCTTATATGTATTGGTGAATATTTTTCCGAAGATATATTTGCGACTATTATTGGCCCTGAATGGCACAATGCTGGTACAATTGCTTCTCGATTGACGCCGTGGGGATTGGCGCTAATTGCAACTTTTGTCGTGGATCGTGCAAATTACGTCTTTAAAAACACAGTCGTAAAAGGAATATTCAATGTTACATGTTTTTCAATAGCTACGTTCACACCGTTAATATCCACATCATTTGGACTACAGGCGATACAATGTGTTACTCTTATTTCATGGCTGATGTCCATAAGCACGGTCGCCTATTGGATTATTTCATACGTTCATATCAATAGGAAAACATGTTAACTTCTAGAATCACAAACAGGTATTTCGCCATATGCGATGTGCATATGTTTCTGGTTAATGCATGGAAGGGCTTGGTGAAAGTTCACCTTTTTGTATGCCTTTCGCAACGCAGGTAAGCACATGAAGCACAAGAGTATTGTAAATAAATTAATCGTCATTCTGTCAACGATTACCGCATTAGGATATGTTATCCTGGACTATGTCCAGGCGGACCATGCGATGAATGCGGTTTTATCTCTAACCCTGATTGTTGGGCTAATCACAACTTGGTATTACGCATCTGATAATGAAAATGTCCTTACACCGTCGTTCCTTTTCATTGTATCATATACGCTTGTGTGCTTCCCTGTTCCATTGCTAATTATGATGGAATCTGGTCCGGTCGATTTGATTTCAAGATGGATGCCTTACCCAGAAAATGCCGCATGGACAGTTAATGTAGCATTGATCGGGCTCGCGTGCTTTATTTCCGCCAACATTTTATTCATTCCAAATGAAGAGATCCCTAACCATAACGACCATAATTCATCGCTGTATTTTACATTGCGTGACATTGCCTTTGTGAGAATGTGCTTGGAATGCATATCATGGATCTCGCTCTTGGCCTTTGCCATATTAGGCGGTGAGGCGATTGCTCAGGGAGCATACGCCCAAACCGTTCCTGGGTCGGCAATGGCGGCTTATCTAGTATTTGAAACATCCATTTTTGCTTTGATCTCTGTTGAGGGAACGAGGATTGCACTCGCCAATAGCGATAAAATCGGACTTATGGCTTACGTTCTGACATTTTCTCGCAGAACGATGATTCTGTTAGCAATGAGTTGTGCTGTCTTTTTTGTGCTGGGAGATAGAGGCGCGATCCTTGCCCCAGTACTTGCGTTTATCGCGCCGTTTGCTCTTTGTCAGCGCGGGTTAAGGCCTATGCCCGTGATGCTAATTCTTGTGCTCGGTTTTGCGCTTATGCAAATGATGGCAATCGGAAGATCTCGTGATGGTGGGTTTGATTTCTATAGAGTCATTCAAGCCGTGAATGGGGAAAACGATAGCCTACTTGTCTCCTCCATGTTTGAATTTAGCGGTTGCTACCGGTCCCTTAACGCCGCTAGTGAACCAGTGGCGTTGCTCAACAATCACATTCCGGGACAGTTTCAATGTGGCCAATTGCTTACAGTTCTACCAGTAGGGGGTGAGTCATTTTTGTACCCCTTGCTAGGTGTCACGGCGGCGGACATGGACAGCGCTGCGGCGATTACTCGATTCTTAAACCTGGGATATGGTTCTGGGACAACTGTTGTAGGCGAATTATATCTCGACTTTGGAATGGCAGGCGTCGTGGGTGGGTTATTCTTGTTTGGCATATTGTGTCGCCATGTTGAGAGACAGTGCAGGTATCGCGTTAATATTTTTTGGGTTCTGCTTGGCTGCATCTTGATGTATAAAATGCTTTATCTTCCACGGTCTCAGGCGCTAATCGGGATAAGAACATTCGTCTGGGCCTGGCTCATGATAAGTTTTCTAATATCAGTATCGAGATTAAATATTTATACACCAAATATGTTTCCCAAACAAAGGCCGCTATGAAGAATACTCAAGTGTGCCTTATTAGCCCAAAGCCTCCACCGATGGGTGGCATTGGGCGATGGACCACAATTATTCTGGCAAATAGCCTTGCTGCAACGCGGTGTAATATTAGCCACATAAATTCAAGTCCGATTTGGAGGAAAAGTCATGATTTCAAAATATTAAGTCGGTTATTCGATGGATTGATATCAATGTGTTGCCAAATTATAGGGTTGTTCGCTCTCATTATAGACAATAAGGCGCATGTTATTCACCTGACATCAACTGCTGAGTTATCTCTTGTGCGTGACGTCGTAATTCTAGTTCTGTCAAAATGCATGAGGAGGTCACTAGTTTATCATATCCGTGTCGGAAGCCTGCCTGAACTCCGCCAAAAGAGATCAGCGCAATGGTCCCTGATTATGTTTATTATACGGAATTCTCGTAGAACGATAGTCCTGGATCGCATTACCTACAACACTATACGAGATGAATGTAAGATTGCTGCAGTCGTCATAGTGCCAAACTGCCATGACATGCCGCTAGCGGACGTGCAACCAATTGATAATTTTAGTTCTGGTCCCTCGGTTCTCTATCTTGGGTGGGTACTCCCATCCAAGGGGACCACAGACCTTATTTCCGCATGGATGTCAATTGAGCGTAAGGAAAACTGGAAGCTAATTGTAGCTGGTCCTGGCGACCCTGATTATATGTCCAGCCTAATGTCGCGATCTGATGATTCTGTCGAATTCACAGGTGGAGTAGAACATACTAGGGCGATGAAATTGTTGCGGGCGGCATCCATTTTCACATTGCCAAGTCACTCCGAGGGGTTTCCGAATTCCGTGGTTGAGGCGATGTGCTTCGGTAAACCGATAGTGGCATCGCGGGTTGGTGCCATTCCCGAGATGTTGCTGAATGGCCGATGTGGGTTATTGGTTGACCATAATAGTCCAGAATCAATCAAGCTTGCCCTAACCCGGTTAATGGGCAATGATTTTGAGCGGACCCATCTTGGGCATCTCGCCAAGCTTCGTGCCGTGAGAAGCTACGGGGTCAGTACCATCATGGGAAGATATAGTAAGATCTGGACACAATGTCGAATTCGATAAAACCCGATTGGATAATCTCATGAACGCGATCAAGGTATGCATATTGTCAGCCCACCGCGGCGCGAAGCCGTGGACCGACCTGTGTGACTATTTGACGCGTGTAAAAGGGGTGAATTTCATGCCCTATCTAGGATATTCTGATAGGACGTATCGAAATAGTGGAACACCCGTCAAACGATTGTTCTTACGACTATACACGTTTATTTTCTATCCGATATTATGCACTGCCTACCTTTTATTTGCCCGTCATCGCCACGATGCCGTTATAGCAGTTTCAAGTCCGTTCTTCTTGCCATTTCTGTGTTCTCTTTTATCGAAGAGACCCGTGCTGTGCTTACACAATGACATATATCCCGAGGCATTGTATCAGCTCAAGCTAGTTCGTCGCGGATCATCACTATCTCGTCTGCTGGAGCGCGTGCGTATTATCAACAACACTAAGTGTGCACACGCGGTCTACCTATGCGAATCACATCGCAGAATTGCATGTCAAGTGGCAGCGCCACGATCACACTCGATTATTCCAGTTGGTTCATCAGCGGATGACTTTCGGGATAGGCCAATGCCACACGAAAAAATCATACGCTATCTATATTGTGGTACACTAGGCCTTTTTCATAATAACCAAACCTTGCTTGATTATATCAAAACTGGACAATTGCCAAGCGATGTAGAAATTGACTTCCGCGTAAGTGGCGCTGGTGCAGCTACGTTCGCCAAAGACCTCGTTGATGCCAAGGCCAATATTGACCCCCACTGTCAGATTAATGTTGGTCCACCCCTTGCCCACACTGATTGGATGGACTTGATGTCGAAATCACATGTTGGAATAGTATCTCAAGGCGGCCAATCGGGAAATGTCATATTCCCCAGTAAAACCTACACCATCATGATGGCAGGGCAGGCCGTCTTGGCAATTGCTGACCCAAACTCGGATGTCTCCGCACTTGTACGTGACAATGAATGCGGTTGGGTGGTCCCCCCAGGTGACATAGAGGCTCTACATCAAGCCATACAAGCGTCCACTAATGTTGATACTCTATACAGGCGACGTCTAAATGCTTACAATTACGCCAGGCTCCATTTTGATATTCCTGTTATAGCCAGCAAGTGGTTGCTGGCCATTCAACAGACGACGCACCGGCAGCAACAATCATGAATTCTATACTATTTTTCAAATCAGTAAAAGGCTCAACGACAAAAGGCGAGGGTCCAACGGGGAATGAGCACCAACTACGCAAGTGGTCTCCCGGCATATTTAGGTACTCATTCGCGGGGATGTCTAAAACCAGGGCATACTGTTACTGGCTTTTTCATTTCACCGGAGTATTCAAATCTAATGATTATTGCGTGGCTTATGTCGTGGATGGGGGCAAGATTATTCATCATACCGTCGTCTTTCCGGCGTTCTATCGTTTCCCCTTTATGAGACGAGAAGATCTGCAGATCGGTTATGTCTGGACGGCGGAGTCCCATCGCGGACGGGGTGTTGCCAAAGACACCATACGTACAATTCTTGCGGAGTGGTTTGCAGATAGAACTTTCTGGTATCTCTGCGAACATGACAATATTCCGTCTGTCAGAACGGCTGCTGCTTTAGGATTTGTTGAAGTCGGCTATGGTGAAAAACATAGCCCATATGGGTTGCCTGTATTTGATAGATACCAAATAATAAACCACCATGGAGGAACAAAACATGAGCAATGAGCACGTTTATCGGACACGCGACGAACTACTCGCATCTGACAATTTAGGGCGGATATTTTCCGAATGCCCTGACTCAATCACTACGCGACTTGAGAATTTCCCCAAGTACGTACGTCGCGTTCCATTAAAGCGGTTCCTGGCCATGTACGAGATATTCAAGCGCATCCTTCCAGTGAAAGGGTCAATTGTTGAATGCGGTGTATTCCGTGGTTTTGGCACTATGTCCTGGGCTAAGCTCAGTGCGATTCTAGAGCCTGAGAATCTTACCCGCCGCATCTATGGCTTTGACACCTTCGCCGGCTTTCCCTCTCTGGCTGGCCAGGATGCCAGTGCCAATCCCAATAGCCCCAACAAAGTTGGTGACCTGCACGCAGACAGCTATGAGGAACTGTTGGATCTCATCAAGGCCTATGACCAAGACCGCTATTTGGGTCACATCCCCAAGGTTGAACTGATCAAGGGCGATATTTGCCAGACTATTCCACATTTTCTCTCTAGTCATCAGCATCTGCTAGTCAGTATGCTGTTCCTCGACCTCGATCTTTATGAACCGACCCTGGCCGCTCTCAAAGCCTTTGTGCCGCGCATGCCGGCGGGCGCCCTCATCGTATTCGATGAACTTGACAACCCGAAGTGGCCCGGTGAAACTCTTGCGGCACTGGAGTACACCACCGGACGTCCCCTGCGCCTGCAGCGTCTGGAGTGGGATCCCTACATCGCCTTCGCTGAAGTAGGTGCTTGATGGCCTGCTCGCATTTTTCACAAGCCACCGCAATCCCGTCGACCTCCGTAGCCCCGACGAGTTGAAAGACTCCTACCTCACCGCCGTGAAACTCCCATGACCACACCTATTCCCTTCTTCAACTACCCCGCCCTATTCACCCACGAGGAAGATGAATTGGTGCGCATTTTCCGTGATGTCGGCCGACGTGGCGCCTTCATCATGCAGCAGGATCTGGCCGACTTCGAAGCGGATCTGGCACGCTATGTCGGTTGCCGTTTCGCCGTTGGCGTCAACAACGCGACCGATGGCCTGCACTTCGCCTTAGTCGCCGGAGGCATCAAGCCAGGTGATGAGGTCATCGTGTGCAGCCACACTATGCAGGCGACGGCGGCGGCTGTGCATGCAGCCGGAGGCGTCCCCGTGCCGGTCGAAGTCGGCCCCGACCGCTGCATCGACCCGTCCGCGATCGAGCCCGCCCTGACCGCCCGTACACGTGCCGTGATGCCGACCGACCTCAATGGACGTACGTGCGACATGGATGCACTGCGCGACATTTGCACACGGCGCGGACTGCTGCTGTTTGAGGATGCCGCGCAGGCGCTGGGTGCGAAGTACAAGGGCAAGAGCGCGGGCACGTTCGGCATCGCTGCGGCGATCAGCTTCTATCCAGCCAAGACACTGGGCTGCCTGGGCGATGGCGGGGCTGTCATCACCGATGACCCGGCAGTGCACCAGGCTTTACTCCAATTGCGCAGCTTCGGCATGGACGATGCGGGTGAGTGCCAGCGGTGGGCGTTGAACAGCCGGCTCGATAACCTCCAGGCGGCCTTCCTGCGGCATCGACTGCGGAGCTACGATGCCGTGGTCGCCCGTCGCCGGGCCATCGCGGCACGATACCAGGCCCGCTTGGCGTCGTTGGGCCGCGTCGGGCTGCCCCCAGGTCCCGAGGCCGATCCCCGCTGGTTCGACATCTACCAGAACTACGAGATCGAGGCTGACCTGCGTGACGGGTTGCAGGCCCACCTCAAGGCACGCGGCATCGGCACTCTGATCCAGTGGCGCGGCCGGTCCATCCACGGGCAACGTAAACTGGGCTTCACCCAGCACCTGCCACGTACCGACAGGTTCTTCCAGCGTTGTCTGATGCTGCCCCTGAACATGACCGTGACCGATTCCGAGGTCGGTGTGGTCTGCGACGCGATTGAGGAATACTACCGTGACCACTGAGCGGCCGCCGACCCTCGGGCTCGATTCGCGTCGTTTGGCCCACGCGATCCGACTGCACTGCCTACGCATGACCTCCACCGGCGGCAGCAGCCACATCGGTTCCTGCCTGTCCATCGCCGATCTCATGGCGGTGCTGTACGCCCGGGTGCTGCACCTTGATCCCCAGCAACCGAAACATCCTGGACGGGACCGCTTCATCCTCAGCAAAGGCCACGCAGGAGCTGCCGTCTATGCAACGCTGGCAGAATGCGGCTTCATGCCGACAGCCAAGTTGGCGACCCACTACCAGGACGGCAGCGACCTGAGCGGCCATGTCAGCCACAAGGGCATCCCCGGCGTCGAACTGTCGACCGGCAGTCTTGGCCATGGCCTCGGAGTCGGTACCGGGATGGCCTTGGCGGCTGCCCAGGCCGGTCAGGACCATCGGGTCGTGGCACTGCTCTCCGACGGTGAATGCGATGAAGGCTCGAATTGGGAGGCCATCCTCTTCGCGGCGCATCATCGTCTGCGCCATCTGTGTGCGATTGTCGATTACAATAAGATCCAGAGTCTGGCCCCGGTCGCCGAGACGGTGGCACTGGAGCCCTTCGCCGACAAGTGGTCCAGCTTTGGTTGGGAGGTCAGGCGCTGCAATGGCCATGACCACGTTGCCGTCGAAGCCGCCTTGCGACCAGCGAGCGATGACAAGCCCGTCGTGGTCATTGCCGATACGATCAAAGGGAAGGGCGTCTCGTTCATGGAACATCAGGTGCTCTGGCATTACCGGACGGCGCGTGGAGACGAGTTCGCCGCTGCCCAGCGTGAACTGGAGAGCCTGCCATGAGGGACACCTTCATCGCCCGCCTGCTGCAGCATGCCGAACAGGATCCCCGCATCACCCTGATCACCGGCGACCTGGGGTTCAAGGTATTCGATGAGTTCCGCGCCCGGAGACCGGGACAGTTCCTTAACGCCGGCGTGGCCGAGCAGAACATGACCGCCCTGGCCACCGGCATGGCCCTGGAAGGGCGGGTCGCCTTCACCTACAGCATCGCCAACTTCTCCACCCTGCGCTGCCTGGAGCAGATCCGCAACGATGCCTGCTACCATGGCGCAAACGTCAAGGTGGTCTCGGTGGGTGGTGGGTTCAGTTACGGCGCCTTGGGCATCAGCCATCATGCCACAGAGGATCTGGCCATCTTGCGCAGCCTTCCCGATATCACGGTGTTCTCACCTGGCGATCTGTGGGAGGCGGCCGAAGCGACGAGCGCCTGCATCAACACACCAGGCACCTGCTACCTGCGACTCGACAAGTCGGCAGGCAAGCCGACCAGGCGGGACGGGGAAGTATTCGAGCCTGGGCGCATCCGCACGGTGCGGGCCGGGACGGACGTCTGCATCGTCGTGACGGGCGGTATCCTTGAGGAGGCGCAAGCGGCTGCCGACCTGCTGGCCTTGGATGGCGTTTCAGTTCGCATTCTCAGTGTGCACACCCTGCGACCACTCGATTCCAGGACCCTGGTCGAGGCGGCTCGTGCATGCAAAGCGATACTCACCCTGGAAGAGCACAGCCTGCACGGCGGTCTGGGCGGTGCCGTGGCCGAGGCGTTGATGGACGCCGGTTTCATGCCACCGCGATGCAAGCGTCTGGGCATGGCCGGGGCATTTTCCAGCATCGTAGGTTCACAATCCTATCTGCGTAAGCGGTACGGACTCGATGCGGTTGCCGTGGCGGCGACTGTACGCTCTCTGCTGGAAGGAAGACCATGCGCCGGTTGATCGACCTCATCGCTTCGTTCTTCGGGCTGATCTTCCTTTCGCCCATTCTCGGTTTTTTCTGTCTGTTGGTGTGGCTCCAGGATTTCCACGGCCCGTTCTATATCGCCCCGCGGGTCGGGCGCGGTGGCCGGCCATTCCGTATGGTCAAACTGCGCTCGATGGTGATTGGAGCTGATAAATCCGGTTCATCGTCGGGCAAGGATGATCGGCGCATTACCTGGATCGGACGATTGATCCGGACATGCAAGCTCGATGAGTTCACGCAACTGTGGAACGTTTTGAAGGGCGATATGAGTCTGGTCGGACCGCGACCACAGGTCGCCTGGGCGGTGAAGGCCTACACCGATGTCGAGCGCCATCTGATCGATGTGCGGCCCGGAATCACCGACCCTGCCAGTATCGTCTTCGCCGACGAGGGGGATATCCTTACGGGAGCGGCCGATGCCGATTTGCGCTACAGCCAGATCATCAGACCATGGAAAAGCCGAATGGCATTGCTGTATGTTGATCACGGCGATGTGCGCGGCTATGTGCTACTGATAGTGGCTACGCTGATTGGCGCGGTTTCACGACGTACTGCACTGGGCGTGGTACAAACGCAACTACGCAGATGGGGCGCTGATGAGCAGGTGCTTGCGGTTGCACGTCGGGAGGGAATGCCGCCCGAGGCGCCGCCGCCAGGAGCGGATGCGGTGATCACGAGTATCGACAGGTCGTGAACCTCGATCCGACCGTAGCATGACCAGGTCTCGTCGATCTCAATCCCTCACGCGAGTTGCTTCCCGACGTAGTACGCCGCACCATACGCCGGCGTGGTCTACGATGTCTACTCCTCCTACAGAGCTGACACCCAGCTTATTTGAAACGTGTTGTATGGTCTGTAGTATTCATTCATAAACATGCGTCGAACTGACGTGTTTATGCACCAGACCGCAATCGAGATGGCTCACGCCCTCATCTGCGGATACGCACATACCCGACTATCCGTAGGCCAGGCCGCACGGATCGGGACGTATTCGTGGGATAGGCTGACCAAGCTCGCGGATGGTGGTGTTCTCCCTGCACTGCCGAGGGTGGCGGCGATTGTCGGCTCACTGGGAGTCTCAGCGACGGTGGTGATCCGAGGCCCTCACGATCCGGCGCTTCCGACGCTGGTGGTGACCAGTTCGCATGTGTCCACCATCGACAACGCATCCACGGAAAACATGGTGCGCCGCTTGTCGCAGTTGGATCCCGCTGTGGGCCACCTGGTCAGGTCAGCACCGCGCGGCCACAGCACGCGGGTCCCGGCATGGCTGGTTCCCACGAGGCATCAGGTGGAGCAGGCTGTTGAACAGACGATCTCACGTTACCGGGCGGCATTGAGCCAGGCTCTCCTGCATGGATTGGCGACGAAGCAGTGGTCCTTACGGCACTTGGCCGAGCAGTGCCCCGGCAGCATCGGCACGTTCTTCAGCTCCTTGGCGAAGGAGAACGGCCCGTCCCTGAAGATATTCTCCCACATGATGCGAGCCCTCGATCTGCAGGCGCAGATCTGCTTCAGGCCCATGGATGAGCCGCGCCCGGAGACGTGCATCACCGCCACACGGGAGGAGTTGGATGTCCTACGCGAGCATGTCGGCTCCAGTCTCCGCGTGCTGACCGAGCGCGTATCGGATCTCCAGGTGCGGCCGGCCTGGCCGAGCGATCGAACCATTCGCCAGATGGCCAACCGCCAGCTCCCCGTGCCTCAGCAAGCCCAGCAGTTGCATGTGAGTCGCAGTTGGTTGCAGCAGCAGCGCCGGCGCCTTGGTCTCGTTGGTCAGGCCAGGACCAGATTGACGCCGGAGCAGGCCGTCGCGCGGGATGCACGCCTGATGGCGGCTCTCCATGCTGGAGGGGCGCTTGCTGCGGTTGGAGACACTTTTGGCCTGACTCGGGCGCGCGTGCAGCAGATCGCCGCAGCGCACGGGTACTCCAAACAGCAGATGCGCGAACAGGCCATGCAGCGCCTGCGGGACCTGGTGCCACGGGTGTGGCAGGACCACCAGGACGTCACCCGCACGGCTGCTGCACTCGCGTCCGAGGTGGACCTGCCGCTGCCTGTGATCACCCGCTTGGTCAAGAAGATGACCGCGCCCATGCGCCGGCAGCACCGGATCGCGGTCTGGCAGGCCTCCCGCGCCCAGGATGCACGGCGTCGTGCCGATATCGGGCGTGCCTGTCGTCTGGCGCTGCGTGCGCGCCAGGGGACGTACCTGAGCCTGGCCAAGGATGTGGGGCTCTCATTCGCCCTGACCCGTGCCATCCTGACTGGGCATTCGGGTTCCGATGCGGCCGTGCGGATGGTGACCGACCACCTGGGGATCCCTCTGGAGCCGGGGCCTGACGGCCGGCCTGGCATCGCAGCGTCGGTTCACGCGCGGTGATCACAGGAATGCGATATGTTGGGGATGGTGTGCGAGGTCTTCATGGCGCTCTCCATGTCCCTCCCGGCGATGTGAGATTTCGCGGATGCCGCAATTTTAGCACAATAGAGCTTCCAGGTCGGACATTCCGTCATGCGCTATGAAACGACAAACCCCCGGTTTTCACCGGGGGTTTCGTACTGGCGACCTGGAGGGGACTTGAACCCCTGACCTCTGCCGTGACAGGGCAGCGCTCTAACCAACTGAGCTACCAGGCCAAGATGGAAAGAGCCACACGTGGTGGGCGATGAGGGATTCGAACCCCCGACAGCCCGCGTGTAAGGCGGGTGATCTGGCCGGCTGAGCTAATCGCCCGTGCCTGCCCGCCGGCCACGTCTGCGGCGAGGCGAGGGTTGTAGAGTCCACAGGGGGCTCTGCAAGTGGCTAGATGCAGCCCGGGTCCTGCACGCTCTCCGCAGGGTTCGCCTTGCGGGGGTCCCGGCTGGACCGGGCATGCCGTGCCGCAACCTGCCCCACCTCGTGTCCGAACCCGCCGACGCCTTCATCTCCTCGCGTGCCCGCGGCAGCGGCCGGTCGGCATTCTTCCGCCTGCTCTGCGAGCTCGGCGGCGTACGCATGGCTGCCATCCTCATCGCCTCGCTGGCGACGGTGATCGGCGCCGCCACCGTCTACGAACGCGCCTACGGGGCGCAGGTCGCGGCGGTGATGGTCTACCAGTCGTGGTGGTTCGCCGCCCTCTCCGCCCTGCTCGCCATCTGCATCACCTGCGCCGTGGCCGTGCGCATCCCGCTGCGCCGGCACCAGTGGGGCTTCGCCGTCGTCCACCTCGGTCTGCTCGTGCTCATCGGCGGCTTCTGGGCGGCGGGCAACACGCGCCTCGACGGCATGCTCGAGGCGGCGCCGGGTGCCGAGGCGGCGCGCATCGAGCTGCCCGAGGACGCCCTCATCGTGGTCGAGGACCAGCAGCGCCACACCGCCCGCTTCCAGCCGATCCGCGACGCCGGCTATCCCTCGCTGCTCGGCTTCCTCGCGTGGGACCTGTGGCTGGATCCGCCGGCGCGCATCAACCATCTGTCGACACCCCGCCAGCTGTTCCGCGCCGACGGGCTGAGCGCCGAGCTCACCGCCGTGCTCGACACCGGTGCGCCCGAGTCCGGCTTCGCCGCCGGCGACGGCCCGCCGGCCGCCCTGGTGACGCTGTCGGCGCGCACCGGCGGGGATGGCCTGCAGCCCTTCGCGCGCAGCTGGCTGACGCCGGGACGCGCGAGCATGCTCGACCAGGGCCTGATCGTCGGCTCGCTGATGGTGGCGCGCAGCGCGCAGGCCGGCGAGGGCTTCATCGCCCCCCTGCCGCCGGCCGCCCCTGATGGCGAGCTGGTCGTCGGCCTGGCCGACCGCGTCGTGCGCGTGCCGGCCGAGCCCGGCCGCACCGCCGAGCTGGCCCCCGGACTCGCGCTGCGCGTCGAGCGCGTGCTGCGCAACCCGCGTCCGCACGAGGACGCGCTGGTGCAGGATGATGCGGCCCAGCTCGATCCGGTGGTGGAATACAGCGTCGGCACCGGCGATGGCGCGGCGCGGCAGTGGACGCGCCGCTTCGCCGCCGCGCTGATCCTCTCGGCCGGCGGCGAGGATGGTTCGCCCGATGTGCGCTATGACCATCCGCTGGCCTATGCCCCGGCCCAGGGCCAGGGCGCGTATCTGCAGATGCTCGCGATCCCCGACCCGGGCGGACGGCGCCTGCTGCTGCGCTGGTTCACCCGCAGCAAGGGCTTCGGCGGCGGCTACGAGGTGCGCGGCACCTGGCAGGGCGATCTCGCCGGCGGCGGCGCCGGGCCGATGCAACTGCATGCGCGCGTCGATTGGCTGCCAGCGGCAGCGCCGGCGCCCGAGCCGGTCGACATGCAGCCGGGCAAGCAGGACCGCGCCATGCGCTGGGCCCGCTTCCGCTTCCGCGACGGCGCCGAGACGGTCGAGCGCTGGTTCCACCGCGACGAGGTGGCGGCGGTGACGCTGGGCACGCGCACGCTCTTCGCCTCCTACCGCCGCGCCGTGCACGACCTGCGCGAAGAGCACGGCTTCTCCGTCCGCCTGGAACGCTTCCACGAGGGCAAGGATCCCGGCGGCATGCGCTCGGCCTCGTTCAAGAGCGACGTCACCATCCTGCCCGCCGGCGCCGATCCCTACGCCGCCACCATCACCATGAACGAACCGCTGCAGCACGGCGGCGTCACCCTCTACCAGACCGCCTTCCGCCCCGAGGTCGACGGCCAGGGCCGCCCGACCGGCCGGCAGCTCTCGGTCTTCACCGCCGCCACCGATCCCGGCCGCGTCGCAAAATACCTCGGCAGCCTGCTGCTGGTCGCCGGCATCGTCATGCTCTACCTGATGCGCCGGAGACCCGCGTGAAGCGTACCCTGCTCCTCGCCTGCCTCGCCGCGCTGGCCGTCGCCGCCGAGCTCGACCACCTGCCGGTGCTGCACCAGGGCCGGGTGAAACCCTACCTCGTCGCCGCCGAGGAGGTGATGCTGGCGATCACCGGGCGCTCCGCCTTCGCCGAGCCGGTGCTGCAGGACGGCCAGCGCGTGCCGGGTACGCAGACGGTGGCGGCACCGATCCTGCTGATGCAGTGGATGGCCGAGCCGCTGGCCTGGCGCGCCAAGCCGCTCGCCTGGCTGCCGTTCATCCCGCTGCGCGAGCACCTCAAGGTCCCCGGACAGTGGGCGACCTACGACGAGCTGTCCGCCGGCGGCGAGGTGCTGCGCGCCGCGGCGCTGAAACGCGAGCAGCGCGACAACGGCGGACGGCGCCTCGACTGGACGGCCGCCGACGAGGCGGCGGTGCAGACCTGGGGCCGCATGTGGGAGCTCGACGAGGCCCTCGCCGGCCGCGCCATCGCCCTGGCCCCGGCGATCAGCGATGCCGCCAGCGAGGAGTGGGTGCTGAAGCGCGCCATCCCGCTGATGCAGCCGCACGGCGGCCGGCCCTGGCACGAACGCGCCAAACCGGCGAAGGATGGCGAGGACCTGCGCAAGGCCGATCCCTGGCTGAGCTTCGAGGACGTGGTGTGGCGGCCCGATCCGCTGCTGTCCGGCCCGGAATCGCCGTGGCAGGACCTGTTCGACGCCGGCGGGCGCGTCGCCGCGGCGTGGAAGGCGGGCGATGCCGCCGGCCTCGACGCCGCCGCCGCTGCCCTGTCCGCAGAACTGCGCGCGCGCGGCACGGCGCACGCCGCCTGGCTGCGCCAGCACGGCGCCGAGAACATCGCCGACTATCCCAGCAGCGGACGCATCGACGCCGAACTGTCCTACCGCAGCGCCCGGCCCTTCACCTGGGCCTGGGTGATGTTCGTGCTCGGCGGCGTGCTCGCGGCCGTCGCCCTGGCGCGCGGCACGCGCGGCTGGATGTGGCGCCTCGGCGTCGCCGCCACGGCCCTCGGCTGCGTCCTGTGCGCCGCCGGTCTCGGCGCCCGCCTGATGATCAGCTCGTGGGGCGCGGTCACCAACCTCTACGAGACACTGATCTTCGTCGCCCTGGTCACCGGCGTGCTCGGCCTGGTCCTGGCGTGGACCGGCCGGCGTCCGGCCTACGTCGTCGCCGCCGCGGTCGGCGCCGCGCTCTGCGCCATGGTCGGCGAGGCGATGCCGCCCGATCTCGGCTCGCACCTCGGCCAGCTCCAGCCGGTGCTGCGCTCGAAGTTCTGGCTGTGGGTGCACGTCAAGGTGGTGGTCGGCAGCTACGCCGCCTTCGTCCTCGCCTGGGTGCTGGGCAACTGGGCCCTGGCCCGCGCCGCCTGGCGCCGCCAGCCGGTCGAGGCGGGCGAGGCGCAGGCGATCTACCGCTGCCTGCAGGTCGGCGTGGTGCTGATCGCGGCCGGCACCCTGCTCGGCGGGGTGTGGGCCGACCAGGCCTGGGGCCGCTTCTGGGGCTGGGATCCGAAAGAGGTCTGGGCCCTGGTCATCCTCCTCGTCTACCTCGTGCCGCTGCATCTGCGCTATGTCGGCGGCGTCGGCCCAACCGCCCTGGCGGCGTGGGCGATCCACGGCTTCCAGTCGGTGGTGATGAGCTGGTACGGGGTCAACTTCCTGCTCGGCGCCGGCCTGCACGCCTACGCCACCGGCAGCGGCTTCGGCAGCGGCGGCCAGCTCATCGTCCTGCCGCTGATCGTGCTGCAGACGGCGCTGGCGCTGTGGTGGCAGTTGGCCTCAGCGACAGCGGTGCAGCCGCCAGGCGGTGACGGCGAGCAGCAGCGGAGCGACGGCGCCGACCAGCAGCCCGGCACGCAGCCCGATCGCCTCGGCTGAGCCGCCGCCCGGCAGCCACGACCACGGCGCCGCGCCCACCGCATCGGCGACGACGCTGATCAGCCACGGGCTGAAGGCGGCCCCGCCATCGCCGAAGGCGGCGAGCAGGGCGAAGAGCGAGGCCCCGGCCAACGGCCAGCGCGCCGCCGACAGCGACACCGTCCACGGCCACAGCATCGACACGGCCAGCCCGCCGCTGGCGCAGGCGATCAGCGCCAGCAGCGGCCACGGTGACAGCGCCGCCACCAGATACACCGCCGTCGAGGCGATCGCCGCCAGCGCCAGCAGGCCGGCCAGCCCTTCGCCGCTGCCGCGCAGACCGTACCACAGCCGGCCGACGATCATGCCGACGGCGAAGCAGCCGAAGCCGACCAGGTCGGCGACCGGCTGGCTGCAGCCGAGACCGCGCTGGGCGAAGGCCGAGGTCCACTGCGCCAGCGCCACCTCGCTGGCGCCGGCGAAGAGCATGGCGAGGAGGACGAGGATGAAGGCGGGCGAGCCGCGCAGATCGCGCACGCGCTGGCGCTCCGCTCCGCCGGGCAGCTCGGGCAGCCTGATGCGGGCGAAGGCGAGCATGCCGACCGCCGGCACCGCCGCCCACGCCACCACCACCCACGGCCACACCGCCGCCCCGCCCAGCCACAGCGCCGCCGCCGTGCCGAGGATGACGGCGAGCTTGCCGATCGGATAGAAGGCGTGCAGCAGGGCCATGTCGCCCGCCTTGCGCTCCGACGGGACGGCGTTGAGGATCGGGCTGAGCAGTACTTCAAGCAGGCCGCAGCCGGCCGAGAACACCAGCGTGCCGGCGACCAGCGCGGCGTAGCCGCCGTAGGGCGCCAGGGCGAAGATCACCAGCCCGCCGGCGGCGCAGGCCTGCGCCGCGACGCACGGAGCGCGCAGACCGCAGCGGGCGACGATCCACGCCCCGGCGAGATCGACCGCGATCTGGGTGAGGAAGTTGATCAGGACGAGGCGGCCGACCTGCTCCCAGTCGAGGCCGAACTGGACACGCAGGGTGACGAAGAGCAGCGGCGCCAGGTTGATGACCAGGGCCTGGACGAACATGCCCAGGCGGCAGGCGTGGATGGTCGGACGCCAGCGCGCGGCGTCAGCCGGGCCGTCGGTCAAAGCCCGCCCTCGATCAGCGCCTGGGCCTTCTGCAGTTCGGCCTTCCAGGCGGCGCGGTCCTTGGCCGCCGGCACCAGGCCCTTGAACTCGGCGGCGTGGCCGGAGCCGCGGTCATCGACCGTCCACAGCATCTTGTCGCCGAAGGCGAAGGAGTCGGGGCTCCACGCCTCCTGGTTCGGCCCGACATCGCGCGACTTGTGCGCGTCGATGTGCAGGCGCCCGCGCGCATCGCGGTAGGCGTTGGCGCGGTAGCCGACCTGCAGCTGGCCGTTCTCCCAGGTCACCACCCAGGCCGGCTTGACCAGTCCGACCCCCTCACCGACCACCACCAGGCTGACATAGGTGTCCCATTCGAAGCGGACCATGCAGGGCTCGGCAGGAGCCGCCGGCGCCTCCAGACCCGGCTTGGGCTCGGGCCCGCGGTCGATGGCCGCCATCTCCTCGGCCGCGCAGGCGAGGGCGACGCAGCTCAGGAAGGCGGCTATCGCGCGCATTCCGGGTAAACTAACGCCCCTGCCGCCACGTTCACGCCTCATCCGCCCGCCTGCCGTTGACACCCCTGGCGCACAGCCTAAGGTGTTTCCTCGCGACGCGGGGTAGAGCAGCCTGGTAGCTCGTCGGGCTCATAACCCGAAGGTCGGTGGTTCAAATCCATCCCCCGCAACCAAGAGAAACCCACGGCGAAAGCCGTGGGTTTCTTGTTATCTGGCGCCTGGCGGAGACGCCCGGTAGAATCCGCGGATTCTACCGGGGTTCCCGACTCTCCCTGTTCTCCGTTTCGGGCCGCTCCGCCTGGGGACCGGGTGGGATCGGTGCCAGGCGGGCTGGATTCTCCGTTTCTCCAGGCCGGAGAATGGGCCGGGTTAACGCAGCGATCCCACTTGGTGGGGCGGTCGGGATGGGAAAGGGCCAGATCTGCGACCCCTTACTCCAGCGGAGAATCTCCTCTCCAGGCAGAGGTGTTCTCCCTGCTGGCTCTGCCCAGCCTGCTTCCTCATCAGGTCTGCCGAGGTAGCCTGGTGCCACGCCACAGGCGCGAGCCCGAAGCACGAGCCCCTCGCCGCGCGGCTATCGTCATTCGAGGAGCGGGGAGTCCGAGGATCACCTGGTCGCCAGAGAATGCTGCGATGGGCAAAATCCAAGACGCCCTGATCCGCGCCGCCAAGACGGCCCGCGAGGAGGCCCGCCGGCATGGCGTGCCGATCGTCGTCTGGAGGGATGGCCAGGTCGTTCTCTTGGACCCCGGGGCGGAGACCGTCAGCCCTCCCGCGCAGCACGCATACGCTCGTAGGGGAAGATCCGGCTAGGCGGAGACCCTGGTTCTCACCATCGACCATGGCCGGGGTTGGGGCGGTTGGGGCTACCCCGCCACATCCGAGCCATGGCGGCCGGAATCCCATCCTGGAGACGCCGGGCCAGGTTCCGGCCGGGTAGGATCCAAAGCGACGGTGGTGGTATAGAAGACACTTTTCGCCCTTTCGGCATGCGTTGCTTAGGGCGATTTTTTTCGCCTCAACTTTCCCGAGAATCGCGATCTCTTGGGTGAGTGTCCTGCCAGCAGGACAGAGGAGGCGATAGACAGCGAATGGAAAATCGTTATGCGCTATAGTAGATTCCGGTATCCGATCAAGCCAACCAGCAAAAGAGTCAATTATGACGAAGACCAATAGGAGCCTACCCACCAATCCCCAAGTGAAGGACTACACGAACGCCCGCTTCGCCGTGAATGCATTTATGGACGTGGATCTCGACTCCGCAGTCATCGGTGTCATTCCGGGGGAAGGTGGAGTTGCACGATATGTCTACGATCTGGCGTTGGTCTATCGCGCCTATGCGAAGTCATACGGCATCGAATACAACGGAGACGCACTAAGAGACACAATCCACCAGCCCTCTGGAGAAACGAGAGAGCAAATCCTCGACGAGATCCACGACAATGTCTTCCTGCATGATTGGGGCAAACCCGGACAGGGCCTGGAGCCGATTCTCGTTGCCGATCCGAGCATGAGCGAGACTGAGCGCGATGACGAGGACGAAGATCCAACGCCGATGATTTTCGGTGGCCGTGAGTGCTACCTCGTGCGGTGATGGCACGATGGAGATCCCGTTTCAACCCGGTCGGACATACGTTCGACGCCAGGTCTGGGAAGCTCTTGGCCTGTCGGGCGAAGACTCGAAAGGCGGAGTGTATTCGACTGGGTATGCCTGGGTAGGCGAGCGCTGCGTCATATTCGCCAATGTCGGGGTCGCAGGACGAACCGGCCACGATTACGCCAATGCCTTCCAGGGCGATTCCTTGATCTGGTGGTCCAAGTCGCGCCGCACGCTCCGGAATCCCGAGATCGAGCGCATCCGGAGTCCGGATTCCTACTTGCTGGTATTCCATCGCGCGGCCGACCGCGACCCCTGGACTTTTTGGGGAGCCGCCAAGGCCGACGATCGGCCAGAGGAAGTGCAGGATCCCAAAGCCGGCAGCCTGGTGAAGTTCCGCCTCCGTCGGTTTCCGGCGGCGTCGGTCGATCCGTCAGGACGCCGGCAAGAGGAGATAGATCGGATCGAAAGCGAGTCCGAATTAGCGGATACCGGCATGGATGATGCCGTTCCGCCTCCCGAGCATCGGGCGGTGACGGAGAATGAGCTTGTCTTGCGAACCCATCTGGTGCGGGAGCGTCGCGCTGGGGCTATCAAGGATCGCATGGTGGCGAGGATCCGCCGTCGTGGCCAGGCCATCGTCTGCGAGGTTTGCGGTTTCCATTTCAGGGAGAGATATGGCGTCGACTTCGATTTCATCGAAGCGCATCATCGCGCGCCATTGGGGGCATCGGTTGCCGTTCGCCGTACGGCGGAAGCCGACCTGGCCCTGCTCTGCGCCAACTGCCACCGGGCCATCCATCGCATGGATCCGCCGATGACCGTCGAGCAGTTCGCCGCTGTTGTGCGGAATCGGAAGACTTCGTAATCGCACGGGCGCGCTAATGGTGCTCCTGGCAGAATTGCAGCACCTTCCGCGCCTGGTCGTGCAACCATGCGACCAATTCGGCAGGGGCTTCGGCGCGTATATTGGCGCCATGGGACAGCACCCAGTGCCGGCATTCGGCCAAGCCTGTGGTCGTGAAGTGGATGCGCCGCCATCCTCCTGGCAGGTCCGCCGGCTGATCTTCGATCCTTTGGCGATCGCCCCAACGCCGACCGGCGACTTGATGCCACCCCTCCGGGCTGACGGCGAGGACGATCCGCTTGCGGTCCTGCGGTCGCTCGCTGCCGGTCGCATAGAAGGCATCGCGGAGCTTCTCATCAATCTCGGTGGATGGGATGTGGCTAGGCCTGCCCGCGGGCTGCTTGCCGCGCCTGGCATCGCTCATGCGGGCGACCCGGTAGACCTTCAGGGATCCGGACCAGGCGAGGAGATACCACTCCGCCTTGATGAGCGCCATGCGCAGAGGCGAAGCGTGGACAGGATGGCGCTTGCCCGCGAGGTTGTCGTATTCGAAGAGGATACCATCGGCCAGGACGGTCGCGGCGAGGACGGTGGCGAGGCAGCCGGGGTCCCCGCGCAGCGCCCCGAAGCGGCTCACCACGATGGCATCTCGGGCGATGGCATCGGCAGCCTCCTTCACGCCAGCCCGGGAGAGCAGGGCATCGACGGCCCCGGCGAGAGGATCCATCTCGGGATCCGGTCCGGTCGTCGCCGGCCGGGTCGGATCGGGTTGGCGCAGGAGCCCCCGCGCGGCGATCAGCGCGATCAGTTCCTCCTCGGCGAGCCAATGGAGCGGTTGGGAGAGGAGGAGCGGAGCTGGGCCGATCCATCGGTAGGCCAGGCCGGGGCTGCGTCCGTCGCCGGCGGTGCGGTTTCTCGTCAATCGCTGGGGAAAATGCTCGCCCAGCCAGGCGATATCCTCGCGCAAGGTGCGCGTGGACGGCCGCGGCCTCAGGCCGGCGGTGATCTCGGCGAAGGCCAGCCCTTCGCCGGCGATCAGATCCACGATCGCGAGGCGCCGGGCGGCGACATCCTGGGGCGGTCGACGTGGCATGGTGGCAACCTATCGAGTGCAGCGGAAAGCGCACTCGGTGGTGCTAGAATGCGGGCAGCGCGTTTACATGGTCCCGGATCCGATCATGCTGACGAACCAGGAGGATCCCAGGAGGTGAACAGGTGAAGGCCATGCCGCATCAGCGGATCGATGCCGCCTACCAGGCCTTCGCCGATGCGTGCGTGGGCTTCTGGCTCATGCCGGGCGGCCCCCTGGGTGATGGCCCGGTCGATCACCTGCCGGTATCCGATGAGCTGTTCGCGGCCGCCTTCCAGTCCATACCCGCATCCATCATCGAGGGATTCTCCCGGAGCTACAGCGGTCTGCAGCAGGTCGTCCGCTATCTGGCTCACGAGCAGACGCCGGGCTGGAGGAGGCTGACGAACGGCTACCGGCGGCATGCCCTCGGCTTCCTCCTCGTCGCGATCAGGGCCGAGAGCAATGCCACCGAAGGTCCCTTCCATGCCCGCTTGGCCGAAGAGATCGACGGAGATCGGACTGCCACCCTGCTCCAGGACGATCTCGGGTGGCTGTGGGGCGAGCTGTCGGCCTGGGTCGAGGATGAGCGGAGGCAGCCGGAGTCCGAATTCCGTAGCCTTCGGCCGCTGGTCCTCGGCACCTATGCGGAATCGATGAGTCGGATCGGCGAGACCATCGAGATGGCCTTCCCCAATAGGCGCGATCGCCAGTGCCTGGATCCGGCCATCAGCCGATTGTCCACAGAAACCGATCCCCCGATCGCCGCGATCATCACCGAGCTGAAGCGGGTCCGCGATCCGGATGGCCCGTTGCGGCGCGCCATCGGTGAGTTCGAGGCGAGCCCTTTCGCCTGCACCGGGATCGCCAGTTGCCTCCGCGCCTTCCTCATCCAGCGGATCGCCGCTGCAGCGGGAGGAGCGGGCGAGCACATGGAGGACGAGCCGGAGGTCGGTTTGGTCTTCTTCCGGGCGGATGATGGTCTGCTCGTCCCCTTCGTAGCGACCCGGAGCTCGCTGGCCGGCTCGGCGACATCCGATTTCCTGCCCGAGCCGTGGCAGCAATGCCGCGAGCTGGAGCCGGACGAGGCCGCCGAGGATCCGCTTTCCAGGCTCGGCATCCGCCCAGAGATCGCCAGGGCCTTCGGCCGCGGATCCCTCGGCCTGAAGCAGATCAACGGCAACTGGTTCGCGGCGTTGGGGCGAGTCAGCGCGGACGCGCAGGACGCGATCCTCATCCGAGACCCGCCCGCCGAGCTGCGCGGCTGCACGCCTGGCTATCTCACCGGCTGGAAGCAGTGGTTCCGTCGCGACAACGGGGATGTCAGTGGGCTCGCTGCGCTCCGCACGCAGGCCGGACTGCTCCGATTCGGCAAGCGAGTCGCCTTCACCGGCGGAGTCCGCCTCGCCCATGCGGGAATCTATCTGCGCGTTCCCGGGTTCGGTCCGCGGGCGGCGGCCTCGGACGTCGCCTGGTGGGAGGCTCGCCTCGGAGCGGACGGGAGATCCATCAGGATCCCGGGCAATCAGCTCGATGCGCGGGATCTCGGCGATGGGGCCTGGCAATGCGAATGCTTCGATGCCCTCGGCCGATCGCTTGGGGCCGCTTCGGTCGATTTCGCCAGCCAGCCACCCCTCCGCTGCAGATTCCCGGAGATCGGCGAGCACGACCGGGTCGAGACCGCGGATCCGCATGAAGATGGCGCCCACCGCGCGGACGGCTTCCTGCGACAGAGCCACGGGAGTGCTGCCGCGGGGGCGAATCGCAGCATCGCATGGGAGACGGTCTCCGATGGGGGGACCCACTACTTCGGCCGCATCCACTGCAAGCTCATCATCGGCTTCCCGGAGGGCGAGGAGGCGGCGAGCGGGGCTGCCGCGGAGCAGTTCGAGGTCGTCCGCACAGCGCGCGACGATCTGCTCCGGGTGCTCATCGGACGATCCTGCGACCGCGCGTCCCCGGTCGGATGGGGAGCATTTGCCGAGGACCTCCAGCTGATAATGAACCGCCGGAGCCAGGGTGGCGGACGCTGGTCGTTCCGCCATGCGGGCGCCATCCTCCGCGCGTGGGAGGAGGTCGGATACATCGATGTCGTCAATCGGCCGTGGGCCGGCCTCTGCGTCGTGCCCCGTCCGCCGCAGTGGACGATCGTCGATCTCGGCCGCGGCGCCTGGCGAGCCGTGGCGACCGGGCTGATCGGGCCGCAGCAGCGCGATCTGCTGCGGGAAACGCTCGCTGCAGCGGGCGCCGCCACCGCCGCCGTGAAGACGAAGCGCTCGGTCAATCCCTTCGTGCCGCCGCTGCTGCAGATCGATGGGGATGGGAGTCCCGAGGGCATCGAGCGGGCGGGGCGGGAGGCGGGGCTGGCATCCAGCGAGCACCTCTCGGCTGCGGACGCGAACGCCGCGTTGCATGCCTGCGGATGTCTCGGCGCACTCGCCGCTCGCATCTTCGCTGGCCGACTCGACCGCGGAGGATACGGAGCCGATCCCTACCAGCGCGAGGCCTTGGCCATCGGGGACGTGCGTCTCCAGCGTAGCAGGCCCCGCGGGTGCGAATCGCGATGGTTCCTCTGCGACCGTCGCCAGGGCGAAGGGACCGGATTCTCCACGGCGTCCCGGAACTGGGCATGCCTGCTGGCCAGGAAGCGCGCTGGCGAAGCGCTGCTCCTCGAAGGCTCGGGCGGCATCCTCATACCGCTCCGCGAAGGCCTGCCGGACTGCTTCCTGCCGTTGCCGGCAGCTCGGGCTCTGACGCTCTCCTGCGCCTGCCTTCCCGGGCCGGTGAGCAAGGATGGGACGCGCTACTACGGCGTGCCCCTGGAACCCGCGAATCGTGATCACCTGCTGCGCATCCTCCGCTGAGATCATACCATGTACGATCCCGTATCCGTCGTCCATCGCCTCCGCGACAATGCCATCTCCTACATGGAGACGGCATTCCGCATACGCAGCGATGACGGGAATGCCGAGCGCATCGCCAAAGCTCGGCACGATCTGCTGCGGGGAGACGAGGTCTTCTCGTTGGATCCGCTGATCGAACCGATCCCCCGCTACGAGCGCGTTCCCTGGCGCATCGGCGGTCTGGCGGACGTCCAGGGGATCCTCCCGCCCCAGTTCGATGCCAGCCAGCGGCGGGCGGCTGCCGATCTGCTGTCGTCCGGGCTGCTCCCGCCCGAAGCGCGACCCTATATCCATCAGGCCCATCTGCTCTCCCGCGGAGCGCAGGCCGGCTATCCCGGCATCGTCGCGTCGGGCACCGGCTCCGGCAAGACGGAGTCGTTCCTGATGCCGGTGCTGGCGACGATCATGCGTGAGGCGATGGGGTGGCCCGCCCCCGGAGCCGGTTACCTGACGAGGCAGTGGTGGCGGACCCAGCTCGACAGGAGGGGTAGCTGGAAGCCGGGCGTCGCTCCGCCGAAGGACAATGCCGCATCGGCCGCCGAGGCGCTCCGCGACCCCTGCGCCGGAGCCCACCATCGGACGGGAGAAGCTGCTGGCAGGCCCCAAGCGGTCCGCGCCCTGATCATCTACCCCATGAATGCGCTGGTGGAGGACCAGATGGTCCGCCTACGCCGAGCGCTCGCATCCGAGGAAGCCTATGCCGTCCTCGATCGCCACGCGAACCGGAATCGCATCTTCTTCGGTCGCATCACCGGCGAGACCCCATTGCCTGGTTGGCCGATCTCGCCCGGCGAGCGCCGCCGGGCCGTCGCGGATCCCAGGGGCGTCAGCCGGGCACGGCACAAGCGGTATGGCCGGCTCCGCAAGGCCATCTGCGCGATCCGGGAGGACATGGATATCGCCCGGCGCAGCTGCGGCGTCGCGCCTGGACGGGCCCCGTCCATCGCCCGGCGGGAGCACGAGAACGTCTTCAGGTTCCCCGCGGTGGATGGCTCCGAGCAGGTCTCCCGCTGGGACATGCAGGAGGCTCCGCCGGATCTCCTCATCACCAATATCAGCATGCTGAACGCGCTGCTGACCCGCGAAGTCGACTCGCCGATCATCGCTAAGACCCGCGCATGGCTGATGGGGAATGAGGAGGCGTGCTTCTTCCTGGTCCTGGATGAGCTGCATCTGCACCGCGGGAGCGCTGGAGCCGAGATCGCCGGTCTGCTGCGGCTCCTGATCAACCGCCTCGGGCTCGATCAGCCGCAGCATCGCCACAAGCTGCGCATCCTCTGTTCCAGCGCTTCGCTGCCGACCGATGGCGAGATGGGCAG
>Ga0172380_10002963_pt1 | contig 24596 bp, 23 predicted proteins | sample Leawe162metaG_FD_119747 | JGI IMG/M metagenome (GOLD analysis project Ga0172380, IMG submission 119747) | Leachate microbial communities from a municipal landfill in Southern Ontario, Canada - Leachate well 162 metaG | ecosystem: Engineered > Solid waste > Landfill > Unclassified | place...
CCCCCGATGAAAAAGACACGTTCCCGGCAAGAAGCCACCAGGAGCTCCTGCCCCTTCTCGACACCACCGCCGCCCTGCGCGGGGTCATGGCGCTCACCGGCTCGCCCGGCACCGGCAAGTCCACCCTGCTCAAGTCGTGGCTGCGCGGGCTCGACCCCAAACGCCACCTGCCCGCGATGATCTCGAAATCGGACTCCCCCGATTCCCCGCTTTTATTGCGACGCGTAACATCCTTCTCCTCGTCCTGCGCTTGTGCCGCACGATCCCGGCCCCGCTCGAACACTCCGGCAGCAGATTCCAGAACCTGCCCCTTCCATTGCGTCACCTGCACCGGGTGCAGATTGTTTTCCGCCGCGATCTGCTGCACGGCTTTCAATCCCTTGAGCGCTTCAAGCGCGATCCGCGCTTTGAATTCCGCGCTGTGGTTTCTTCTTTTCTGTTTCATGTCTCTGTTGGTTTTGGTTATACCCCAGAGACCCTCCGAAAACTAACGATCTCGCTGGCTCCGTTTCAGCGCGCCACCTCTGTATGGTGCCACACACCATACTTTATCCAGACGAATTAAAAAAAGGAAAGCTCTTCCGGCCTGCGGACGACCGGGACGCCGTCGCGGAGCATCTGTTCGACGAATCCGGTGTGGTATTTTCCCTTGCGGAAATCCGAATTGCGCATGATCGCCTGCTGGAACGGGATGGTCGTGTTGATTCCCGTGATCATGTATTCGCCGAGCGCCCGGGACATCCGGCGGATGCAGGCCTCGCGGCTCGAGGCGATCGCGATGACTTTGGCGATCATCGAATCGTAGTGTGGCGGAATCGGATACCCGGCGTAGGCGTGGGAATCGATCCGGATGCCCCGTCCGCCGGGGGCGTAATAAAGGGCGATGTTGCCCGGGCAGGACTGGAATCCTTTTTCGGGATCTTCGGCATTGATCCGGCATTCGATGGCGTGATGGCGGGGCTGCGCGTTGACGACGTAATCGCTCAGGTGTTCTCCGGCGGCGACCTGAAGCTGTTGCTTGACGAGATCGCAACCATACACTTCCTCGGTGATCGGATGTTCGACCTGGATGCGGGTGTTCATTTCCATGAAGTAGAAATTCCCGGTGTCGTCCACGAGATACTCGATCGTTCCGGCATTCGAGTAGCCGACTTTTTCGCAGAGTTTGATCGAAGCTTCGCCCATTTTTTTCCGGAGGTCGGGCGTCATGAGCGGCGAGGGGCACTCCTCGACGATTTTCTGGTTCCGGCGCTGGAGCGAGCAGTCGCGCTCGCCCAGATGGACGATCCTCCCATGTTCGTCGCCGAAGATCTGGAATTCGATGTGGTGCGGGTTGACGATGAATTTTTCGATATAGACCGCGCCGTTGCCAAATGCCTTCTCCGCTTCCATCCGCGCGGCGTGGTAGCCCTGCACGAGGCTCCCTTCATTGCTCGCGATCCGCATTCCCCGCCCGCCTCCGCCGGCGACGGCCTTGATCATGACAGGGTAGCCGATCTTGCGCGCAATTTTGACGGCTTCGGCCTCCGAGTCCACCGTTCCGTCGCTGCCCGGCGAGACCGGGACCCCGGCATTGCGCGCGCACTCGCGCGCCGAGTTCTTGTCGCCCATCAGGCGGATGGCGCGGGCCGAGGGACCGATGAACTTGATGTTGCAGCTCTCGCACACCTCCGCGAAGTGGGCGTTCTCGGCCAGGAATCCATAGCCGGGATGGATGCCGTCGACATCCGCGATTTCCGCGGCGCTGATGATCCGGTCGATCTTCAGATAGCTGTCCGAAGCGGCGGCGGGCCCGATGCAGATCGCCTCGTCCGCAAGTTGGACATGGAGGCTGTCGATGTCCGGCTCCGAATAGACGGCCACCGATTGGATGCCGAGTTCCTTGCACGCCCGGATGATGCGCAGCGCGATCTCGCCCCGGTTGGCGATCAGGATTTTTTTGAACATGTGACTATTTCAACCGGAACAGGGTCTGGCCGAATTCCACGGGCTTCCCGTTTTCCGCGGAGACCTCGACGATGGTTCCGGAAACCTCCGCCTTGATCTCATTCATCACCTTCATGGCCTCGATGATGCAGACGACGGTATCCGGGGTGACCTCCTGTCCCGGTGTGACGAAGGGAGGAGTCTCGGGAGAGGGAGAGGCGTAGAATGTGCCGACCATCGGGGACTTGATTTCGACGCCCTCGGCGACTGCGGGCACCGCGGCGGGGGCCTCCGCTGCGGGGGAGGGAGGCAGGGGAGGGTCGACAGGCGCGGGTGCCGACGTAACAAAGTGGACCGGACCGCCGGCTCCCCCGGTTTTCATGGTAATTTTGAATCCTTCTTTCTCCATTTTAAAAACGGCGATGCCGTTTTTCTTCATGAGATCGACCAGCGTGCGAATTTCTTTGAGGTCCACGTTTATAATATTTGACTGAACTCAAAATCCTGACACGCAGAGGTTGGCAGGGTCAAGACATAGGATGTCCCGTTCGAAGATCGAACCGGCCGACGGGGCGCCGGCCTCCACACGCGGGTCGCGTGTGCTCTTTGAATGGCTGCTTCTCGGCCGATAGCGGGACAAGCTGCCCGGCATCGCAGAGAAGCAGTGCCCGCGCATGAATGAATTTCGGGGCGGGCGGACAAAAGAATCTTGCTCCGATTCAAACGGCGGAGGTTCGCTGCCGACTTGGCGCAAATTGGGCCTCGTCGAAACAACTCGCCACTTTTTGCCGCGTCGGTGATATTGGCATCGCAATGAAGCTGCTGGAAAAGACAACTGGTGTGCGATGCCATATTCCGCCGAAAGTGATTGTTTTTCTTGATTCGTGCGGGTTGATCCCGGTTAAGCAATCATGCTGGCTGTGGAAACGGCCACCTCACCCACCAGGTGTCGATTCTTTTTTGCTCCAACGGCCATCTTTCTTGCGTTTCGGCAAAACCGATCATTTTCAACCCCTAAGATTCGAGCCTCAACAACGGCGTCCTCACTGCGTGGTGCATCCTCGCCTTGTATATTAGCATCGAGTTTCAACACCGTTGCATTTAGGTATATAACCTGGAAGCGGTTTCTTTTCGTCCAGATGGCCTTGAATCCACGCGGCGAGGTGGATGCTGTCGCAAAGATTTACGATGTTTGGGTATTCGCCAATGTCGCCATGCGTTGAAACGGCCATCTTTTCGCGGATGGTTTTCTTCTCCTTGGCGATCTTCCGCCGGATGCCTTTTGGTTCCCCCCTCATACTGCCCCCTTCGCGGTTCCAAACGCCTTGCCAATAATGGCCGCTGCATTCTGTTTTCCCGCCCGTCCAATAACGTGGGAGTAGGTATCCAGAATCAACTTGCCCCCGTCCTGATGCCCCTGGAGTTCGGCAATGGTCTTGACGTTCACGCCATTTTCAAGCGCGGTCGTGACGAACATCCGGCGAAAACTTCGCTGCGAGAATTGAGGGAATTTCAGGCGACGACATGCAGCGGACACCGCAACCTTGGCGTCGAGGATTGAAAAAACGCGATCCGCGGGGGCTCCTCCGGTGATCTCCTTCCGCCGCTCGATCAATGCCCTTGCCTGCGGGTAAATGGGGATCTCAAAAGGCTCGTTCGGTTTGATGCGGAGAATGGCAATCGTTTTGCTTTTGAGGTCCACCGACTGCCACCTGAGATTGGCCAGTTCGGCCTGCCCCAAGCCGAGGCAGCCTTGGGCCTCTACGAAGTCCGCGGTTTCCTCCCTCGTGCCCGCGAACTGTTGCGAGCGGATGCTGGCCACAATCGCCCGGAATTGATCCATCGACGGGGTGAGGCGAACGGGCTTGTTGATCTTCCTACGCGCCCAACAGGTGTCGTCTTTTTCCCCTCGCTTCCTGTCCCGCTCGCCGGGGATCTCCAGAATCGCGCGGTCATCAAGCGCCATGGTGAAACAGGTTTTCACGATTCCGAGGATAAAGTTGTAATAACTCCAGCCCCTGCCGGCCCCGGCCTTCTGCATAAAAAGGCGAACGCCGGATGCCTTCACGTCGGAAATGGGGATGTTGGAACCGCCCGGCCATTTCGTTTTGATGAGGTCAACGATTCTCGCCTTGTTCTTGGAAAACGTGTCCGCTTTGCCCTTGGCTGCCCCCAGCATGACTTCGGCGTAATGGGCGAGGGTATTCCGCGCGGCCTTGTGGTCAATGCGGGTGACGTTGGTCCGGTGATCTTTGAGTTTCCGCCTTGCTTCTGGCAGGTTGTCGGTTTTCAGGCTTTTCTTGATCTGCTTGCCCCGGACCTTCGTAATTGCGTAGTATGTCCCGGAGGTGGGATTGCGATAAAGGCACTCTCCGACTTTTTCAAATGCAGCTTGTGAACTCATCTTTTCCTTTCGTTTCCTGCGGCTTCTCTCTGTCCGCAGGAAACGGGTTACAAAAACGGGTTACAAGTGAAATATTTAAGGCTCACAAAATAGTCGTAAATGAATTATCAACAACATATTAGGGCAGTTAGCTCAGCGGTAGAGCGGTAGTTTTACACACTATTGGTCGGGGGTTCGATCCCCTCACTGCCCACATTTTTTCCAATCCATGAAATTCCAGACCGGACAGGTGGGGGCGGGCCCGTTATATTTCAACGTAACTTCCTTCGTGGACATCCTCATGGTCCTGGTCATCTTCATACTCGTTGCCTGGTCCACCGCGAGGATCGAGTCCGATGTGGGAATCCAGCTTCCCACGTCCAGTTCCTCCGCCCCGAGAAATCCTGCCCCGACTCCTGTGATCGTCAATGTCCGGGCCGACGGGGGCATGGCGGTGAACCAAAAGGATATTTCCGACAATGAACTCATCCAGATGCTCGGCCAGCTCGTCAAGCTTCAGCCCGGGCAGGTTGCCGTTGTCCGGGCGGACCGGCATGTTCCCTATGAGCGGGTGTTGAAAGTTTTGGATTATTGCCGGGAGGCCGGAATCAGCCAGGTGGGTTTCAGTGCCCTCATGCCTCCCAAATCCGGGTCCGGAAATTAGCCCGGACATCCTGTCGGGATGTTCAAGGGATGTTCAAGGATTGCAAACCTGCAGGCGAAGGGTAGGGTTTGGGTTTCCATGAGATCGGTCACCTACCTCGACAACAACGCCACGACAGAAATCGCGCCTGAAGTTTTGGACGTCATGGTGCCGTTGCTGCGGGATGGTTACGGCAATCCTTCCAGCGCCTATGCGTTGGGGCGGGAGGCGGCCAAGGCGTTGGAGGAAGCGCGCGCCCATGTGGCCGCCCTGGCAGGCTGTCGGCCGGACGAGATCATTTTCACCAGTTGCGGGACGGAATCGATCAACACGGCGATCCAGTCCGCCTTGGCGGTCGATCCGGACAAGAGGCATATCGTCACGACGGCGGTCGAGCATTCGGCGACGCTCAAGCTGTGTGAATCCCTGGCCCGGCGCGGATACGAGATCACCTGGCTGCCGGTGGATTCTGCCGGGATGCTGGACCTGGAACGGCTTGCCGCAACGATCCGGCCCGACACCGCCCTCGTGACATTGCTCTGGGCGAACAATGAGACCGGGGTGCTTTTTCCGGTCCATGAAATCGCGGGCATCGTCCGCAAGAAAAAAGCCTTTCTTCATGTCGATGCGGTGCAGGCATTCGGAAAACTGCCCCTGTCGGTTGCGGATGCGGGGATCCATTTCCTGTCGGCATCCGGCCACAAAATCCATGCGGCGAAAGGTGTCGGTGCCTTGTATGTGAACCGCCGGGTCAAATTCACGCCCCTCCTTCGGGGCAGCCAGGAAAACGCCCGTCGGGGCGGGACCCAGAACCTCGCATCCATTGCCGGATTCGGGAAGGCCGCGGAGCTGGCGCTGGAGCACATCGGCAGCCGGCAGGTGCTGGATTGGCGGAATGCCTTCGAGGAACGCATGCTTTCCGCGGTTCCGGGTTGCAGCGTCAACGGAGACCGGACTCACCGGCTTCCGAACACCAGCAATCTTTCCTTCGAGGGAGTCGAAAGCGAGGGGGCGCTGATCCTCTTGGATGAGGAGGGTTTGTGCTGCTCGGCGGGATCGGCCTGCACGAGCGGGTCCATCCATCCCTCCCATGTTTTGAAGGCCATGGGATTCTCCAATGAGCGGGCCCGCGCCAGCCTGCGATTCTCATTCGGCCGATACAACTCGCCCGGGGATCTGGCGAGAGCCTGCGAACTGATCCCGTCCGTGGTGGCCAGGCTGCGCGAGATTTCCCCTGCCGGAAACCCTGTTCTGGCCGCCTGAAAATGGGGGTTGTCAAAACGATGCTCGTGCCTGCGTTGCCGCGGATGTTTCGTTTTTTGACGATTGTGGCGGTTGTCGCGGGAATTGCCCAGGCCGCCCCGCCGGTTGCCAAGAGCCTCGTCCGCATCGAGGCCACCTCCCAGGAGCCGGATTACAGGGCACCCTGGAATCCGGGGGAAGTCTCGGGTGGAGTCGGCGCCGGATTCATCATCGGCGGAAACCGGATCATGACGAACGCCCATGTCGTCAGCAATGCGAGGTTCCTGACCGTTTCCAAGAAGGACGACCCGAAACCCCGCCCGGCGCGCGTGCTTTTCATCGCCCATGATTGCGACCTCGCGCTGCTGGCCGTGGATGATCCCGGGTTTTTCCGGGATACGTTCGCGTTGGATTTCGGGGGCATCCCCGCGATCGAGTCCGTCGTGTCGGTCTACGGCTACCCGATCGGCGGCTCCCGCCTCTCGGTGACGCAGGGGATTGTCTCGCGCATCGACTTCCAAACCTACTCGCATTCGGGGATGGATTCCCACCTCACGATCCAGATCGACGCGGCGATCAACCCCGGCAACAGCGGCGGTCCTGTCATGCAGGGCGGGAAAGTGGTCGGGGTGGCGTTTCAGGGCTACAGCGGGGATGTCGCCCAGAATGTCGGGTACATGATCCCCTCGCCCGTCATCAGGCGCTTTCTCAAGGATGTCGAAGACGGACGTTACGACCGCTATGTGGACCTTGCCTCGAGCTATCACACCCTGTTCAATCCGGCTGCCCGCAAGGCGCTTGGGTTGAAAGAAGACGATCTCGGTGTGTTGGTGGGAAGCGTATATGGCGGCGGTTCCTCGGACGGGATCGTCCAACCCGGAGATGTCCTGACGGCCATCGACGGGTTGCCGATCTCCAGCGACGCGACGATTCCGATGGACGGCGACTCGGTCCCGCTGGCCGAGGTGGTGGAACGCAAATTCAAGGGCGATCAAGTCACGCTCGACGTGGTGAGGGAGGGCAAGCCCCTGCGGCTCAAAATCCCGCTCAGCGATCCCTGGCCGTTCAATCTTCACAGCAATGTCTACGACGAGGATCCCCGTTTTGTGATTTTCGGGGGGCTGATCTTCCAGCCCGTGGACGAGAACTTCATGAATGCCTATCAACCGGACGATCTCCGCCTCCGATACACATTCGACTTTTTCATCGAGGACAAAATCTACAAGGACCACCCGGAGATCGTTGTCCTGAGCGGGATACTGGCCGATCCGGTGAATGTTTACGCCAATGATTTCCGCTATGCGATCGTGGACGAGATCAACGGCGCGAAGATCAGACGCCTCGCCGATGTCGCGGAAGCGTTCGCCAAGCCCGCCGATTATTACGTCATCAAGATGGCCGGCGCCGGGCGCCCGATCGTTCTCGAGCGCAAGGCGGTGGAGGAGGCGCGGAAGCGGATTCTGTCGCGATACGCCGTAACCCGGGAGCAAAACCTATGACCACGCGACATGCTTTTCATCCGGCCATCACAGGCGCGCTTTTTTTCTTTGCGGCGTTGGGCCTTCCGGCGATGGGCGGGGTGAACCCGCAGTCCAAGCTTCCGTCCGACAAAGCCGTCGAGACACGCGATTCCTCGATCCTCCGCGTCAACTCCACGAACCAGGCCCACGACTTTTTCCGTCCATGGACAAAAAAGGCGCCGTTTTCCCGGCGGGGCCTGGGAACTTTGATCGAAGGCGGGCGGCTTTTGGTGACTGCGGAGCTGATCGCGAACAACACCTTCATCGAGCTGGAAAAAGCGGGCACCGCGGAGAAATCCTCCGCGACCGTCGAGCGGGTGGATTACGAATGCAATCTTGCGGTTCTTCGCCCCACGGATCCGGCATTCATCGAGGGCATGAAGCCGATGGCGCTTGACCGTGGCGTGCGCGTCGGCGACCGCGCCACCGTCCTCCAGTTGGAGCCGAACGGCGAGATTGCGCAGACTCTGGGCACGGTGACATCGATCGCTGTCGGCCCGTATCCGCTGGACAACATGGGGCTGCTCCTCTTCCGCCTCAGCGCCCCGATGCAGCAGCGCGACGGCAGTTTCACCCTGCCGGCGGTCCGCGATGGCAAATTGCTCGGGCTCCTCATGCGATACGACGCCCGCAGCCAGACTGCGGACCTCATTTCCTCGCCCGTCATCGCACATTTTCTCAGCGAGGCGGGAAAGAAAAATTACGGCGGGTTCGCGCGGGCGGGCATCGCGTTTTCAGCGACCCGCGATCCCCAGCTTCGCCGGTATATCGGGCTCGATGTGCCGGGCGGTGTTTACCTCACCGAGGTGCTGGCCGGCGGCCCGGCGGACAAGGCGGGATTGCGCAAGGGGGACGTCCTCCTTGCCGTTGACGGAAAGGCCATCGATCAGGACGGCAATTATGACGACACGGAATTCGGGAAGATCGCGTTCAGCCATGTCACCAACACGCTTTCGCATCCGGGGGACACGCTCGCCTTTCGTGTTTTCCGGGAGGGGAAAATCCTGGAGATTCCCGTGAAGATGGCACCCCGCGACCGTTCGAAGATCCTGAGCGAGTCCTACGTTGCGGACCGTGCCCCGAGGTACGTCGTGCTCGGCGGCGTGGTCTTCATGGAGCTTTCGCGCCCTTATCTTCAGGAGTGGGGGGGGCGCTGGGCGAAGGACGCGCCCCAACGGCTGGTTTATTACGATGCCTTCCAGAACGAGCTGCCCCCGGATCGCGGAAAGATCGTTTTCATTTCCCAGATCCTCCCGAGCCCGGACACGATCGGCTATGAGGACCTCGACAATCTCGTTGTCTCAAAAGTCAACGGACAGTGGATTCGCAGCCTCGACGATCTCGCCGAGGCCGCCAAACATCCGGTCAACGGATTTCAGAAAATCGAACTGGAGGAAGATCCCGGCGTCATTTTCCTGGACGCGGCGGGAATCGAGGCAAACCGGGACGATCTCGTCAAAAAATATTCGCTCCCGGCGTTGCAGCGGCTTTGATGCGGCGGCAGGCGGGCCAAAGGCCGGAGCGATTGCCGGGATGCTTCACGGGATGGCAACCGGATCCAGTTGCCAGATGTCGCGGGCATATTCGGAAACCGTCCGGTCGCTGGAAAACTTTCCGACGCGCGCGGTGTTGAGGATCGCCATTTTTGCCCAGCGCGCCTTGTCCCGGAAGGCGATGGAGACTTTTTCCTGGGACTGGCTGTAGGACTCGAAGTCCGCCAGACAGAGGAACGGATCGTGGTAGAGGAGATTGTCCCGCAAGGGCTGGAGCACCCCCGGCGGTTCGTCCGCGGTGAAGTAATTGGAACCCACCCAGTCGACCACGGCCCTCAATTCCTCGCTCGCGTTGTAAAAATCCCCGGGCTTGTAGCCCCCGGCAAAGAGGCTTTTCACTTCTTCGACCGTCTTTCCGAAGATAAAGATATTTTCCTCTCCGACCTCTTCGCGGATCTCCACATTCGCGCCGTCAAGGGTTCCGATGGTCAGGGCGCCATTGAGAGCGAGTTTCATGTTTCCCGTGCCCGAGGCCTCTTTGCCGGCCGTGGAGATCTGCTCCGAGAGGTCCGCTGCCGGAACGATCCGCTGTGCCAGGGAAACCCGGTAATTCGGGAGGAAGACCACCTTCAGCTTCCCATCGATCCGCGGATCGGAATTGATTTTGGCGCCGACGGCATTGATCGCCTTGATGATCAGCTTTGCCAAATCGTATCCGGGGGCGGCCTTTGCCGCAAAGAGGAAAACCCGAGGCGTGACCCCGGTGTCCGGATGCTGGAGGATCCGCCTGTAAAGGGCGAGAATGTGCAGGAGGTTGAGGTGTTGCCGCTTGTATTCGTGCAGCCGCTTGATCTGCACGTCGAAGAGCGCCGACGGATCGACCTCCACGCCGCATTCCTTCAGGATCACCGCCGAGAGGGCGACCTTGTTGGCATGCTTCACGGCCATGAAATCGCCCTGAAATTGCGGGTCGTCCGCAAAGGCCTCCAACCCGCGAAGCTTGTCCAGATCGCGCTCCCAGCCGCGTCCGATCTTCGAGGTGATCAGTTCGCCAAGCAGCGGGTTGCACGCGAGCAGCCACCGGCGCGGCGTGATGCCATTGGTCTTGTTGTTGAATTTGCCGGGATAAAGCGCGTCAAATTCCGGAAACAGCTCGCTCTTGAGAAGCCGGGTGTGAAGGGCGGCCACACCGTTGACCGAGTGGCTTCCGACCACCGACAGGTTGGCCATCCTCACCATCTGGCTTCCGCCCTCCTCGATCAGCGAGAGCGCCCGCTTTTTCTGGACATCTCCCGGCCACTTGGCTTCGACGGTCTCGAGAAAGCGCTTGTTGATTTCAAAAATGATTTGGAGGTGCCGGGGGAGGACTTTCTGGAAGAGGCCGACGCCCCACTTTTCGAGCGCCTCCGGAAGGAGGGTGTGATTCGTGTAGGAAAAGGTGCGGGTGACGATCCCCCAGGCCTGCTCCCACGGCATCTTGTTCTCATCGTGGAGCAGGCGCATCAGCTCCACGATGGCGATGGCCGGATGCGTGTCGTTGAGCTGGATGGCCACCTTGTCGGGGAATGCCTCCCAATCCGGGTTGTTCTTCTGAAACCTCCGGATGATGTCCCTCAGGGAACAGGCGACAAAGAAATACTGCTGGACGAGGCGGAGTTCCTTTCCGCTTTCCGTCTTGTCATTCGGATAGAGAACCTTTGACACCGTCTCGCTCGCGTTTTTCTCCTGGACCGCCTGCTCGTAACCACCCCTGTTGAAGGCATCGAGGTTGAACTCCTCGGAGGCGCGGGATTCCCAAAGCCGCAGGAAATTGACGGTCTGCGTGCCGAACCCCGGAATCGGAATGTCATACGGGACGCCCAGAAGCTTTTTCCATCCCGTCCACTTCGAAACGTAGTTTCCCACATCGTCGAAAATATTTTCCACATGGCCGTAGAGCGGGATCTCGGTCGTGTATTCCGGGCGGACGATCTCCCATGGCGTGCCGTATTGCATCCAGGCGTCGGGAAGTTCCACCTGGTAGCCGTTGCGGAATTCCTGCTTGAAAAGCCCGTATTGGTAATGGATCCCATAACCGACCGCAGGCAGGTCGAGCGTGGCCAGGGAATCCAGGAAGCAGGCCGCGAGGCGGCCGAGGCCGCCATTCCCGAGTCCCATGTCATATTCCTCTCTCCGGAGTTCATCCATATCGAGACCGAGCTTGTCGAGCGCGGCCTGGACTTCCCGGACAATCCCCGCGCTGTACATGCTGTTGACAAACAGGCGTCCCATGAGGAATTCGAGCGAGAGATAATAGACGCGTTTGACATTGCTGTGGTGATGCACGGCCTGCGTGGCAATCATCCTTTCGATGATGATGCTCTGCACCGCCTTCGAGGTGGCGATCCACCAGTCCCGTCGGGTCGCGGACTCGGCGTCCCTTGCCAGGGTGAATTTGAGCTGGTTGAGAATAAAGTGATCGATCGGCAGCTTGTGGGGATCCTCGGTGTTCATGACGTGTGGGTTTCCATAAAGCAAAATCCGCGCCAGGGCCGGCGGCTCAGGCGGATGGATTGTTCGTGTGGATGTAGTCCGCGATCGTGTTGACGCTGACAAAAGCATTCCGGGCCACCTCGGCGCTCGGCGTGGCCACCCCGAAGTTTTTTTCGATGGCCACCGCCAGTTCGAGCGCATCGATGGAGTCGAGGGCGAGTCCCTCGGAGCTGAAGAGCAACGTCGTGTCACCGATCGCGTCCGGGGCCAGCTTCAGCATGAGGCTGGAAACGAGCATTTGCTTGATGCGCTTTTTCAAATCATCTTCTGCCATAAAAAATCGTTACGAATCGTTTGAAGTCGAGCAGACTGACAGGACGGCATGAGTTCTGGCAAGTCCCGCTTGGATGTGGCCCTGGTTGAGCGCGGTCATTTTGATTCGCGCGAGAAGGCGCGTCGGGCCGTCATGGCCGCCCAGGTTTTCGTCGGTGGCCAGCCTGCCACGAAGCCGGGCACCATGATCCCCCTGCATGCCAGGCTGGAGGTTGCCGTGAAGGAAAAATTCGTGGGGCGGGGCGGGTATAAAATCGAAGCGGCGCTCGATGCCTTCCGGATCGATCCCGTCGGCCGGGTCTGCGCGGATCTCGGCGCCTCGACCGGCGGATTCACCGACTGCCTGCTGCAGCGCGGCGCGGCGCGGGTATTTGCGCTGGATGTCGGGCATGGCCAGCTGGCCTGGCGGCTGCGGCAGGACCCCAGGGTCGATGTGCGGGAGGGGGTGAATGCGCGGTATCTTCAGCCGGGCGATTTCGACCCGCCACCCACGCTGGTTGTCGCCGACGTCAGCTTCATTTCCTTGACATTGATTTTTCCGGCCATCTTTGCGTTACTGCCACCGGAATCCGACATGGTTGTTCTCATCAAACCGCAGTTTGAACTCAGCAGGGCAGAGGTGGGCCGAGGGGGAATCGTCCGCGATGAGGGGGCCCGGCTCCGGGCCGTGGAAAAAATTCATTCATTCATCGAAAACTCCGGACACCGTTGGGTGGGCTCCATCACCTCCCCGATTACAGGCCGCGACGGAAATGTGGAATACCTTGCCCATTTGAAACCATGATCGGCCTCCTTGCCCACCTGGAGAAACCGGCCGCCGCCACGGTTGTCAAGGCGATGGTCTCGGAGTTGACGAGGCACGACATGCCGTTCCTCGCGGAGAAAAACACGGCCCCGCTGGCCGGCCTGGTGTCGGATCTCGACCTGCACGACCTGGCGGAGCGTTGCGAGCTTCTGGTTGTCATGGGTGGCGACGGAACCATTCTCCGCGTCGTGCATAAATTGCGCGATGTCCTTCCGCCCATATTTGGAATCAATATCGGCTCGCTCGGCTTCCTGACATGCCTCGGGCCCGGGGAGATTTCCCGCGCGGTGGCCAGCATCAGGGACCGCGATTATATTTTGAGCAACCGCCCCCTCCTCGAGGCCCGGCTCTCCCTCTGCGGTGCCCGGCCCCGTATTCTTCACGGGCTGAATGACGCGGTCATCAGCCGCGGAGAGCGCTCCGAGTTGGTGAAAATTCGTGTGCGGCTTGGGAAAGTCCCCCTGACCGAATACAACGCGGACGGCCTGGTCGTTGCCACCCCCACAGGATCGACCGCCTATTCCCTGTCGGCGGGCGGTCCGATCCTGATGCCGGATTCGGGCGGATTCGTCATCACGCCGATTTGTCCGCATGTGCTCACGAACCGTTCGGTGGTTGTGAGCGACGCCTCGGAGATCCATGTCGAAGTCTCCGAGCAGGGACACTTCGTCTTTGTGAATGTCGATGGGCAGGAATCCCGCGCGATGGGAATGGGCGATTCGCTCACCATCACGAAAAGCTTCCGCAATCTTCCCCTGGCCATGCTTCCGGAGCGTTCGTTCAGCGAAATCCTCCGGCAGAAATTGAAGTGGTCGGGAAGCAACTTATGATTCCCATTTCTGAAATTTTGACTTCCCCGCATATCAATCTCGCGTTGGCTGCGAAGGAGCAGACCACGGGGGTGGACGAGGTCCTTTCCCAGCTTTATGGGGATCCGCGTGTTCTGGATTGGGATTCCCTCCGGCAGGCGATCATCGGGCGGAATGCCCCCGCGATCTCCTGCGGCCAGTGCGGAATTGCCATCGCTCATGGGCGAACGAATGCCGTCCAGTCCCTTGTGATGGCGGCGGGCCGGTCCGCGGAAGGACTTGTCTCCCCGGATATCACGGAGCGGATTCGTCTGGTTTTTGTCGCCGGCATTCCCGCGGCTTTCCATTCCGAATACCTGCGGGTTGTCGGTGCCATTGCGCGCCTTTGCCATGACAAGGCTCTTCTGGACGAGCTTCTTTCCGTCCAGGATCCGGAGATGTTCGTGGCGCTTCTGAACTCGGCCGAGGCGAAGCTCTGATTTTTGGGGTGCCTGGAGGTCGCGATTGCGCGGCGGCGTGAACTGTGGGAGCGTGGGTGCTCCAACCAGGCGATTTCCATGCGAATTCTTTACTTCGATTGCTTTTCCGGGATCAGCGGCGACATGACGGTCGGAGCCCTCCGGGATCTTGGCGTGGATGAGGAGGTCTTTCACAAAGCGATCGCGGCGCTCGACCTGGGAGATGAAATCCATGCCCACTTCCGCCGGGGTACCCGGCAGAATATCTCCGGGGTGAAATTCGATGTGCATGTCCACGATCTGGAAGTGGAAAGTGGAAAGCGGGGAGCGGAAAGCGCAGAAAAAAAAGCCGGGCATGCGCACGGCCACCCGCATGCCCACAGCCACGGGCACGCCCATCCTCACGAACCGGCTCACGTTCACGGGCGGAATTACCGCGACATCCGGCTGCTTCTCGAAAATTCCTCCCTGGTTGCGGAGGTGAAATCCCGCGCCTTGTCGGTCTTTCACAGGATCGCGGTTGCCGAGGGGAAGATTCACGGGGTTCCCGCCGGGGAGGTGGAATTCCATGAAGTGGGGGCGGCGGATTCGATTGCGGATATCGTGGCGGCCTGCGCGGGACTCCACGCGCTCGGCCCGCTGCGCGTGGAGGCGGCCATTCCGGTCGAGGGGTCCGGCTGGCTCTCCTGCGCGCATGGAAGTTTCCCGCTCCCGGCCCCCGCGACGCTCGAAATCCTCGCGGGGGTTCCCCTGCGGCAGGTGGCGGAGGAATCCGAATTCATCACCCCGACCGGAGCGGCTTTGCTGGTGGAATTCTGCGGGCGCTTCGGTCCGATGGGCGAAATGCGGATCGAGCGCACGGGCTACGGGCTGGGCACTCGCGAGACGCCTCCGAGGCCGAATGTGCTCCGCGCCGTCCTCGGGCAAACCGGCGAACCCGAAACCTCGGAGACCGACGAGATTTCCCAGATCGAAACCAACTTGGACGACATCACGCCGGAACTGGCCGCGGCGGCCATGCAGCGGCTTTTTCAAGCCGGTGCCCTCGATGTCTTTTTCACGTCGGCGCAGATGAAAAAAAACCGTCCCGGATTCGTCCTGACCGCGCTGTGCCATCCGGACAAAACCGATGACCTCGCGAGGATTTTGCTCACGGAGACGAGCGCGTTCGGGGTGCGGATCCACACGGCCAAACGCTACAAACTCCGCCGCGAGTTCCGCGATGCCGAGACTCCCTACGGGCCGGTCCGGATCAAGCTGGGCTTCCTGGGAGAGGATCTTGTGCAGGCGGCGCCCGAGTTCGAATCCTGCCGCGCCGTCGCCGAACTGGCCGGCGTCAGCGTCCGCGATGTCCACTTGGCGGCATGGATCGGGACGACGCCGAAGCCGGTCAACTGAAGAGGTCTTTCAGGCGCTCGTAAAATCCCTTGTGGATCGGGCTGTTGTCCTCGCCGCAGAGTTCGGAAAACCTGGCCAATGCCTCGCGCTGCTCGTGGTTGAGGCGCGAGGGAACCTCCACCTGCACGTGGGTCAGGATGTCGCCGCGCGCCGAGCTTTGAAGGCCGGGCATCCCGTGTCCGCGAACGCGGAAGACCGCCCCGCTCTGGGTGCCCGCGGGGATTTTTAAACTCACGGCGCCCCGGAGGGTGGGCACGCGGATTTCGCCTCCGAGAGCGGCCGTCGTGAAGGGAAGAGGGACTTCGCAGCGGAGGTCCATTCCGTCGCGGACGAAAATCTCGTGTTCCTTGATGTGGAGGACCACGTAGAGGTCGCCCGGCGGACCGCCCCGCAGGCCGGCCTCGCCGCCCCCCGAGCTCCGCAAACGGGATTCGCTGTCGATGCCCGCGGGGACTTTGATTTTCGCACGCGAGGTCTTTTCGGCGCGTCCTTCGCCATGACAGGACTTGCAGGGCTTCTCGATGGTCTGACCGGTCCCGTGGCATTGGGGGCATGTCTGCGCGACTTGGAAAAATCCTCTGGATGCCACAACCTGTCCGCGTCCCCGGCAGGTCGGGCAGGTCACGGCTTTCGAGCCTTTTTGAGCCCCCGTTCCTCCGCAGGATTCGCAGGGATCGAGCTTGCGGATCTCGATTTCCTTTTCGGCACCGAATGCCGCCTCCTCGAGCGTGATCTGCATGTCGTAGCGCAAATCCGACCCCCCCTGCCGTCCGGAGCTGTCGCTGTCCCCACCGCCAAAAAAGTGATCGAAGATGCCGCCCGTGCCACCGCCGGCTCCGAAGACCTCCCGGAAAAGATCGAAGGGATCGTGGAAGCCACCGCCCGCGCCGCCCTGCTGGAAAGCCGCGTGGCCGTAGCGGTCGTAGGCCGCGCGTTTTTGCGGATCCATGAGGATGTCGTAGGCCTCCCCAAGTTCCTTGAAACGTTCCTCGGCGGCGTGGTCGCCGGGATTTTTGTCCGGGTGATATTTGACCGCGAGCTTGCGGTAGGAACGCTTGATTTCCTCCTCCGTGGAAGAACGCTCCACCTCGAGGACTTCATAATAGTCGCGCTTGCGGCTCATTCGGCGGCACCCTTGGAAACGGTGACACTGGAGGCGCGGAGCAGGCGGTCCTTGAGCTTGTATCCCTTGCGGATCATGCGAACGACGTGCCCTTCGGCCACGTCGGGGCTGTGTTCTTGGGCAACCGCCTCGTGGTGGCCCGGATCAAAAACCTCCCCTTCGGCGGGGACGGCTTCGACGCCCTGGGATTTGAGGAAGTCCTGAAGTTGCTTCTGGATCATGGCCATCCCCTCGATGATCGATGCGGTGTCGGGCGCGGAACGCGCCGCTTCCAGGCCCAGTTCGAAGTTGTCGAGAATGGGCAGCAACTTTTCCAGGAGACGGGTATTGGCGTAGCGGATCGAGTCCTCTTTTTCGCGGAGCGCGCGTTTGCGGTAGTTGTCGAGGTCGGCCTGGGCGCGCAGGGCGAGGTCTTTGAACCGGGCGGCCTCGGCTTGAAAATCCGGGGTTTCCTCCACGGCGGGAGCCGGTTCCGCCTGCGGTTCAGGATTTTTTTCGGAGGGTTTGGGATCGGGTTCGTTCATGTCTTGGCAATGGCAATGAGAGTGATGTCGTCGTGTTGGGGATGTATGCCGACGAAGGTTTTCACATCGTCGGCGACGAACCTGACCACGCTGGCCGCGCCATGCGGCGCGCTCGCCTGCAGGCCCTGGACCAAGCGGGGAAGGCCGTATTCGAGGCCCCCCTGGTCCAGCGCTTCGGTGGCGCCGTCGGTGTAGAGCAGAATACAATCCCCTGTTTCCAGCGTGAAGCTGAAGTCGACGCACACTCTATTGAAGACATCTCCGCTGTCAATCCCCAGGGCCATTCCCTTCGGGGTGAGCTTTTCGACCTCTTTGGTGGCGGCGCGGTAAAAAAGCGGGGCATCGTGCCCGGCCCTGGCCAGTGTCACTTGTCGCCCGTCGGCGTCCAGGATCAGGTAGGCCATGCTGATGAACATATCCTCTTTGATGTCCGGATAGAGCTGCTGGTTGACCCGCCGCAAAACCTCGGAAGCCGAAGTTTTGTTGACCGCCTCGCTCCGGAGCACGCTCCGGCACATGGCCATGATCAGGGAGGCGGGAACACCTTTTCCCGAGACGTCCGCGATGACCACCCCCAGGCGTGTGGGATCCATGCGGATGTAGTCGAAGTAGTCCCCGCTCACCTGGCGGGCGGGAATGTTCACCCCGCTCAATTCATACCCGGGAACCACGGGCGGAGACGAGGGGAGGAGGATGCCCTGGATTTCCCGGGCGATCTCGAGATCGTGGTCCATCCGCTTTTTTTCTCCGGCTTCGAGATAAACCACCTCGTTGTAGAGCGCAAACGCCCCCTGTTCGGTGATCGCCTTGAAAACTTTCAGATCGGCAATGTCAAAGGGCGTGCTCATCGGGCCATTGGCCAAGCCGAGCACGCCGAGAATCTTCCGGCGATACACAAGGGGCCCGACCAACGCGGACGTGGCTCCGCCCGCCACGATATCGTCATCCGAAGCCTCGATCACGGAGGCTTGGCCGCTTTCCCAGCATTTGCCGATGACTCCCTCCCCCCGCCGGACAGGGTGCAGCCGCAGGTAGCTCTCCAAAGCCACGGATGTCACGGCCGCCTGATCCATGATGTGGCGGGGAACCTCGACCAGCGGAGGAGACCCTTTGGAAATAAAGGCCGGCGACAACGTGGCGTCATTTTTGTCCGCCAGGTAGAGGGCGCCGCCATGCGCGTCCAGGATCCGCACGGCGCTCTCGACGATCAGGCGGTGGAGTTCCGAACTCCGGACTCCCTCGGAAAATGCCTCGCCAAGCCCGTGAAGGAAGTCAAAGACCCGGTCTTCCTCGACTTCGATCTCGGCGCGCTGGCGCTCCAATTCGCTGACCTTCTTGGTAAACGCATTGAGCACGACCAAAAGGGCGACGAATGTCCCGAAGAACAACGCAAGGTAAATATAGGTCCACATGAGGCCTGAGGCTGGGAATATCCGAAACGGCGAACGCGGGATCAAGGATGATCCGTGTCAATCGTCTGATCCGTTCTCCTGCTCCAGTTCCTGTCGCAGGTATTCCACGACATCTTTGAACTTCACCGCATTGTGGGCGTCGGCCTCGATCAGGGCCTCGTGGGCCTCGAGGACCGTTTCCCTGGCCTTTTCCTCTCCGACCGGGTCGGCCGTCTGTCGCAGCACGGCGGGAGCATCCGTGGCAGGGCCTGTTTCCACGGCGAAAAGCTGATCGAGACCGAGATTTTCCAAGAGGGCGGAATTTCGAACATTCACATTGACCGCCCGGAGCCCGCCTTGACCGATTTCCCGGAGCCGGAGCGCGACACCCGCCAGAGTGCCCATGAATGTCGAATCCATCAATTCACAGGCATCCAGATCGACCACGAACTCCCGGTGGCCTCTCTGGATCATCTGTTTCACAAACTCCTTGACGCCCGGGCTGTTCTGGAATGTCCCACGTCCATTGACTTTGAGCCACACCGTGCGACCGAGGCTGCCAACAAGAACCGAAGAAGGAATACTCACAATGATCCGGACACAACTTGCCCCGCGGAGGCGGCAGTGTCAAATGATGGCTAGTTCCACATGTAGGACTGGCGCATGGCCACGATTTTCCCGCCAACGATCAAAAGAACCCGCCAGGCCGTCACGCGCCCGCTCTCCAGGTATTCGTCGCCGGTGACTTCAAACGGGGATTTCCGGGAGCCGCGCGCCCCGGGATAATACCGTTCCTTGGCCATGACATAATTGGAAAGCGCGGCCTGCCGGTATTCGAAGCGGACGGTCACGTCGGAGGGATTTTTCGCCCGCCAGAAGAAGGTGTAGTAGTTGCCGTTTCGATCGGAGTTTTCAAAGCTTTCAACCGCTCCCCAGTAGGTCCGCGCCCGTTCAAAATTGGCGGCCTCGCTGATCGTCGCCGGCTGGACGATTGTATTGTCATAGGTCGTCTGCTGGATTTTTCGGAACTGGTAGGAATCATCCAACGCCAGCGGCAGGACGTTGGCTTTTTCGAGCCTGTTCGCGGGCGCCTCCGGTGTCGAGCAACCGGCGACCGCCAGTGCCAGGCAAAGAAGGGCTGAAAATCTCGTCATTCGGGGGATCAAAGCGCGTTTGACCGCCCGTGTCAATTATGCAGGGAGAGATCCTTTGCCGCCCGGGCCGTCTTTCCGCGCAATCTTCCAACCGTTCCTTGTCAATGCGGAAAACTTCCGGCATACCACGGCGACATGGAATCCGCAGACAAATTGGAACCGCGCGACGTGCGCCGGAATTTTGCCTGCCTGATGTGGATGGGATCGGTCTTTGCGATGGGCTGGGCCGAGGTGATGGTCGTGCTTCAGCCCTTGCTGGTCCACTACGGCGCGACGAATGCCCAAATCGGGATCGTGCAAGGGGTCCTCGTCGCCACGATTCCCGGCATGTTTCTGTCGCCATGGATCACGAGGAAGTTCCGGCACAAAAAAATCTATCTTTACGTGGCCGACACGCTGTACCTGCTTCCCATAGGGATCGTGGGAGCGGCGGTGTGGGCCGGGGTGTCGGACAGCGGGGCCGCCATGATTGCCTTCGTCATCTGGACGATGTGCGCCGGACAGATCGCGGCGGGGTTCGGGGGACTGCCGAACCAGGAATTTTTTGCCGCCTGTATTCCGATGCGCCTGCGCGGGCGGCTGGCCGGCTTCACCTCGGGGGTCGCGGGATTGTTGGGCATGGCCGGGGCGGGGTTTGCGGCGTGGGTGCTCGTGGCGCTCCCCAAACCCCAGGGCTTCGGCGCGCTGCTCGTGCTCGCCTGGCTGATGTGCCAGATCGCCGACACCGCCATTCTTTTTGCCAAAGAGCCCCCGACTCCGGTCGAGCGCTCTCCGGTTCCCTGGGGAAAGGCGATGTGGGCGGCCTTCTTGCGGGACCCCCAATTCCTGAGGCTCACCCTTGCCGTCTGTCTGATCTCTCCTCTTGTCGGCCAACTCCCGGTTTTTGCGAGCGTATTCGCCTTCCGGGAATTGAAGTTCGAACCGCAAATGGCCGCCGGCCTGTGGATGTCCACATCCATCGCCCGCGTCTTCCTCAGCCCTGCGGCCGGGTGGATCACCGATCGCTGGGGAGCCCGGAACTCGCTGCTTTTCTGGCCGGCCTTGTCCGCGGCCATGTTTTTTCCCCTGGCGGTTTTCCCCGGAACGGTCACCGTCTTTGCGGCCACCGCCGTGGCCGCCGTGGCGTGGAGCGGATTTTCTGGAGCCATGAACGCGCTCACCTGCGGGATTCCCAAACCCGAGCACCGCGCCGGGCATTTCACCCTGCTCGGCTTCGGCATGATTGCCGCGAATTCCGCCGGGCCTGTTCTTGTCGGGTGGATGTTCGATCTTGTTCCCTATCGACCCGGCTTTGTGGTCCTGGGGGGGGCGGCCCTTGCGGCGACGGCGATGGGATTCCTGCTCCTGCGGGACACCAGTTCCCGGGCGGAAGATTTCCAGTAGACGGGAAAAAGGGCGGGGGCGGTTTGCGCTTTGCAGGAAGCGCCTGGTTGTCGCATGGTGGTGCCATGGATTATCTCGAACGCGCCCGCCGGGTTTTCGGCATCGAACTTCAGGAGTCCGCCGCCGTCTGCGCCAGGCTGGGAGACGATTTTTCAAAAGCCGTCGGCCTGATCAGGGCAGCGGTCGAGAACCGCGGAAAAGTCGTCATTCTCGGCGTGGGAAAATCCGGGCACATCGGGGAGAAAATCGCCGCGACGCTGACCAGCACCGGCTCGCCGGCCGTGGTGCTGAATTCCCTGAACGCGCTTCACGGGGATCTCGGCGTGGTGGCGGACGGCGATGTGGTCCTCGCCTTGAGCTACAGCGGGGAAACCGAGGAGTTGCTCGCCGTGCTCCCGGCCTTCGTCCGCATGGGGCTGCCGATTTTGGCGATCACCGGCGACACGAACTCGACCTTGGCGATGGCCTCGGCCGCGGTGCTGGATGTGAAAGTGTCGAAGGAAGCCTGCCCGCTCAATCTCGCTCCCACCTCCAGCACCACGGCCATGCTCGTGCTCGGAGATGCCCTCGCGATGACCCTGCTCGAGGCCCGCGGATTTCAGAAAGAAGACTTCGCGCGCTATCATCCGGGTGGCAGCCTTGGCCGCAGCCTGCTGCTTCGTGTCCACCAAATCATGCGCCCGATTTCGGAATTGGTGATCCTCTCGGCCCGGGACACCGTCCTCGATGCGGTGCGGGGAATGACAGCCAAGCGCGCGGGCGCGGCAGTGATTGTTTCCAGCGAGGGAAAACTGGACGGGATCTTTACGCATGGGGACTTTTCCCGCCATTTTCCGGAGAATCCGGACATCGGCCCCCGGCAGGTCGGGGATTTCATGACCAGGAATCCGATCGCGATTCCCGGGGACAAGCTTGCTGCGGAGGCGCTGCAAATTCTCGAACAGCACCGCATTGACGATCTCGTCGTCGTGAATGCGGAAAATGAACCCATCGGCATCGTGGATTCGCAGGACCTGACACGATTGAAAATCCTCTGATCCCCCCGCCTGGACATTCTCCCTGTCCCGCCGTGCGTTGGCCGTGGATCTGAATGCCAAAATCCGCGGAAGCATTGCTCCGCCGGAGTCGAATTCAGTGGTTCAAGCAAGAGCGCTGAAAAATGGACCGCATTCTCCAGCCGACCGCGATTTTTGCGCTGAGATCCCGGGCGTCCTCCAAGGGGGCGTTCTGCGGAACCGGATCAGATAGCCTCGAAACAGCCGAAATAATTTCAAATCTCATAGGTATGAGATTGACATCCTGGCGGATTCTGATTTTTTGGGTGCCACCATGCACCATTTCCTGACGCAGAGCCTGATTGCCGTGAAAACGGGGCTTCCCCCAGTTGCTGGCGTCCTGTGCCATTTCTGGAAGACAGGCCGTCCGCCCATCGGGCGCCCCTTGTCTTCGACGCTGATAATCCTATGAAAACCCAAATCAAAATCCACATCGCAAAAACCAAGCAGGAGTCCGGAGCCGCGGCGGCGACGCTTGGCGCGAAGCTCATTCGCGAAGCCCTCCGAAAAAAGGGCAGGGCGAACATCATCGTGGCCACCGGGGCCTCGCAATTCGAGATGCTCGAGCGTCTCATCCAGGAGCCACGCATCGACTGGACGCGGGTCACGGCGTTCCATCTTGACGAATATGTGGGCACCCCGATCACGCACCCGGCCTCCTTCCGAAAATATCTTTGGGAGCGTTTTGTCTCGCGGCTGCCGTTGCCGCTGGCCGCATTCCATTATATCAACGGGGAGGGCGACGCGGAGGCGGAGTGCCGCCGGGTGGGAGCGATCATCGCCAAACATCCGATCGACGTCTGCTTTGCGGGAATTGGGGAAAACGGGCACCTGGCCTTCAACGATCCTCCGGCCGACTTGAAAACGACCGCGCCCTATCTCGTGGTCAGCCTCGATGAGGCGTGCCGCAAACAGCAGATGGGCGAAGGCTGGTTCAAGACGCTCAAGCAGGTGCCAGCACAGGCGATCTCGATGTCCATCCGCCAGATCATGAAGTCGAAAGCGGTGATCTGCACGGTGCCGGACAACCGCAAGGCGCAGGCCGTGAAGGACTGCCTGACCGGGAAGCCGACCCCTCTGCACCCGGCATCGATTCTCCAGCGCCACAAGGCGGCCTGGTGTTTTCTGGACAGCGCCTCCGCATCCCTTCTGTAGCGTGAGCAGATGAAACTCGAAAAGAGATGACCAGCCTTATCGACATTCAGGTCAACGGATTCGCGGGCGTCGATTTTCAGCAGCCCGGCTTGCCGGCGGCCGATTTGAGGCGCGCCGCAGACGCTTTGGCAGCGCACGAGACCCGGAGGTTTTTTCTCACCCTCATCACCGACCGGATCGATTCCCTCGAGGCAAAGCTCAAAAACATCGAGCGCATCCGGGGCGCCGACCCGGTCGCCCGTGAAGCCGTCTGCGGGTATCACATCGAAGGCCCCTGGCTGTCTCCCGAACCCGGCTACCGCGGCGCCCATGACCCGCAGCACATGGGGCCGCCGCGCATCGATGATTTCAACCGGCTGCAAGAGGCCGCAAACGGGCATATCAAACTCCTGACCCTCGCGCCGGAACTCCCGGGCAGCACGGAGGTCATCCGCCGTGTTGTGAGTTCGGGCGTACAGGTCTCCCTTGGGCACACGAATGCTTCCGACGCCGATATTGACGCGGCAACCGGCGCCGGCGCAAAATTTTGCACCCATCTTGGGAACGGGGTTCCGTCCGAGATGCCCCGTCACAACAACGTGATTCAGCGGCTTCTTGCGCGTGACGAGTTGATGGCCTTTTTTATCCCCGACGGGATTCACTTGCCCCCCGCCGTCCTGAAAAACTTTTTCCGCGCGAAGCCGGTGGGCCGGGCGCTGTTCACGACGGACGCCATGGCGGCAGCCGGAGCGCGTCCAGGGACCTACCGCCTCGCCCATCACGAGCTGGAAGTCGGCGATGACCGCGTCGTCCGCGCGCCAGGCACCTCCGGCTTTGCGGGGTCAGCCTTGACGCCGGATGAGGGGGTAAAGAACATCCGTCGCTGGCTGGACCTGGAGGAACAGGAAGCCCGCAGTTTGTTTTCCGGGCGAATCGCGGAAGCCTTCGGCCTCGCGCTTCCGCTTCTGGACCCCTGATCCGATCCCATCCCCCGGGTGGAGAGGAAGCCCGGGCAACGCGACGGGGGCACTTGATTGGCGAAGGCTTTCGATCACTCGGGGGGGTGTTGACCGGCAAGCCTGTCATTCTCGGTGGCATCTGCGGTTGCAGCGAAGCCACGGGCCGCGGGGATCTCCTCTGCAATGCGGACGGAGTTTTTGTCTCATAAGAAAAAGCCGCGAATGTGACATCCCCAATGATATTTGACGCGGACAAGAAGGTTCGCATGTCAGCCCTCTTTCCGGCGACGCCTGGAAAACAAAACCGGCTCCTATAAATCGGCGTCCAGAAATCCCGAGGCGGCCACGGTGGCCGAACGGGGGTCGGTCACGGATTTCAAAAAACGCTGCC
>Ga0172380_10002964_pt1 | contig 24594 bp, 9 predicted proteins | sample Leawe162metaG_FD_119747 | JGI IMG/M metagenome (GOLD analysis project Ga0172380, IMG submission 119747) | Leachate microbial communities from a municipal landfill in Southern Ontario, Canada - Leachate well 162 metaG | ecosystem: Engineered > Solid waste > Landfill > Unclassified | place...
GAAAACCGTGCAATCCAGCTCGTAGCGTTCTCACCATACGGGTGAACGCAAAATATATGACAAAGTTGTTTAGAACCACTATGTTACGCATCTTGGAAAGCGGTCAACTGAGCTTTCTAGGATAATGCGCGCATCGGATTTCAGACGCAAAGAGGGCGACGCATGTCGCCCTCTTTGTACGTTCCACGCCGGAAACGCTTATTGTATCGTCAGCTTTTTCGTCGGCGCGGTTTGTTTCTTCGGCAGCACCAGTTCCAGCACGCCGTCGTTGTATTTGGCCGACGAAGCAGCCTCGTCGATGTCCTGGCCCAGTGCGAAGCTGCGTGCGACCTTGCCGAAATAGCGTTCGCTGCGCAGCACTTTATTACCCTCCTTTTCCTCTTTTTCTTTTTTCACTTCGGCGCTGATCGAGACTTGGTTGCCGTCGATGGTGACATGGATGTCGTCTTTTTTAACGCCGGGAATGTCGGCATGCACGGTGTAGGATTTGTCGTCTTCCTTCACGTCCATCTTAATTTGCAACTGCTGGGCTTGCCCCTCGAAGCGCACCGGGCGAAAGAATCCCCGGAACAGATCGTCGAACGGCTCACCGGTAAGGTCAAACGGCTCGTAACGGCTAATGTTCGCCATGGCTTTCTCCTTTTTAGTTGGGTTAAAAATGGGTTGCTGCACACTATGGAATATAGACCATGCGGCGCACGACTTCAACGCGTTGCGTATATTTCGCCGTATCGCCCGCATCAGGGTAAATTTGTTCTCCGCTCAGGAAAAGACTATTCACCGCAGAGACGCAGAGGCGCAGAGAAATCAATGAAAATGGTGAAAATGGTGAAACCATTAAATTCTACAACCTATTGTTTTTCCTCAGCGTCTCTGCGTCTCTGCGGTGATATGGTTTTTTCCCGGGCCGAGAACAAATTCACCCTGTCTCCCGCGTCCACGACACCTGCAACTCTCGGGCGGTCTGTTATCATAGCGCCCCATGCTAACTATCCAGAATCTCACTTATCTGTGCGGCGGGCGCGCACTGTTCCAGCAGGCCAACCTGCTGGTTTTCGCCAACCAGCGTGTCGGCCTGGTGGGCAAGAACGGCTGCGGCAAATCGACGCTATTTCGCCTGATCCGCAATGAGCTAAAACCGGACGGCGGCGAAGTGGCGTTGCAACAGGGCAAAACGCTGGCGTTTGTCGAGCAGGAAATCGCCAATTCCAATCTGGCCGCGCTGGAATTCGTGCTTGACGGCGATAGCGAGCTGCGGCAGCTTGAAAAAATGCTGGCGCAGGGCAATCACGACGCCGCCTGGTTCGAAGCGCAGCACCGCTTCGAGGCCATCGACGGCTATGCAGCGCCTGCGCGCGCGGCGCAATTGCTCAATGGCCTGGGATTCGCCAATGACACGCTGGAGCGTCCGGTGGCGAGCTTTTCCGGCGGCTGGCGCATGCGCCTGAATCTGGCGCGCGCGTTGATGCATCGCGCCGACCTGCTGCTGCTCGACGAGCCGACCAACCACCTCGACCTCGAAGCCATCCTGTGGCTGGAGCAATATCTGGCGCGCTATCCCGGCAGCCTGATGATCGTGTCCCACGACCGCGAATTCCTCAACGCCTGCGTGAACCGCATCGCGCACATCCACGATCAGGTTATCGACCTGTATAGCGGCGACTACGACGATTTCGAGCGCACCCGCAGCGAGCGCGCCGCGCAGCAAAACGAGGCATTCCGCCAACAGCAGACGAAAATCGCCCACCTGGAAGATTTCGTGCGCCGCTTCCGCGCCAAGGCCACCAAGGCGCGTCAGGCGCAAAGCCGCATCAAGGCGCTGGAACGGCTGGAGCGCCTCGCCCCGGCCCATGTCGCCAACGGCCATTTCGAGCTGGAGATCGAAGCGCCGGAGCGCAGCCCCGACGTGCTGATGCGCGTGGAAAAAGCATCGTTCGCCTATGGCGAAAAGACCCTGTTCGACAACCTTGACCTGGTGCTGCGCGCCGGCGCGCGCATCGCGCTGCTCGGGCCGAACGGCGCGGGCAAATCGACGCTGATCAAGCTGCTGGCCGGCGAATTGCAGCCCACCTCGGGCAGCCTGGAAATGGCGCCGGATGTGCGCATCGGCTATTTCGCCCAGCATCAGTTGGAGCATCTCGACAGCGCCGCGACGCCGCTGGAACATTTTGAGCGCCTCGCCCCCAAGAACACCGCCCAGGAACTGCGCGACTTCCTCGGGCGCTTCGGCTTGGCCGGCGACGAGGAAAACCGCCCGGTCGCAAGCTTTTCCGGCGGCGAAAAAAGCCGTCTGGCGCTTGCATTGCTGGCCTGGCAAAAACCGCACCTGCTGCTGCTTGACGAGCCGACCAATCACCTCGACCTCGACATGCGCGATGCGCTCTCCCTGGCCTTGCAGGAATACGGCGGCGCGATGGTGCTGGTGTCCCACGACCGCAGCCTGATCCGCTCCACCGCCGACGAACTGTGGCTGGTGGCGGACGGCGCAGCCAAACTGTTCGACGGCGACCTCGACGACTACCGGCTTTGGATAGAAGCGCGCCGCCCGCGGGAAAGCGCCAAACCGCCGACGGAAAAGCCCAAACGCGAGCCGGCGATAAAGAAAAAAGCCCTGGTGTCGAAGAAAGACAAGATAGAGGCCGAAATGGCCGCATGCCAGCAAGCGTTAAGTGAAATCAACCGCCAACTGGCCGATCCCGCCCTATACACAGCCCCCGCCGATCCGCGCATCGCGAAACTCAATCAGGAGCGCGAAATGCACGAAGCGCGCATCGCCGCGCTGGAAGAAAACTGGCTGGAACTGGAAATGGCGCTGGAAGAAGCGGGCGGCTGACGGAAAGGCGCTTCACATGAGCAAAGAAGTCAAAAACCTCCTGCACCTGCTGATCGACATCGCATTGTTTTGCCTGATGTTCCTCGGCGTTGTCGGAACAATATTCAAATTCCTCAACCCGAACGGCTGGCTCCAAGCCTGGGTGCATGAGATATGGCGTTTCAGCCCCGGCTATATACTGACGGGCGCGGTATTGGCGCTGATCGCCCTCCTGCTGATCAAGCGCTGGCTGGGCAGCCTGAACGCCAAAACTTTCCTCGGCGACCTCATCATGTACGCCTGGGTCGCGCTGGGGTTGTATTACGCCGTCACGCTGGCGCTCACCGGTAGTTGGTGACGGCATTGATTCCCACCAGTAACCGATAGTCACCCCTGGCGAAACTCAGCCCAGGGTAAATTTGTTCTCGCCCAGAAAAAAATTATTTACCGCAGAGACGCCGAGAAATCAACGAAAGTTGTTTTTCCTCAGCGCCTCTGCGCCTCTGCGGTGAATGGTTTTTCCCCGCGCGGAGAACAAACTTACCCTGAAACTCAGCCCAAGGGGACTTGCCCTTATCTCACAGTGAAAGCTGGATATAGCTTCACTTCCCCGCTCCCCACCCGGTAGCCGACATAAATCGATGCGCCCACGAAACCGGAAGTGTCGAGCTTGTCGAGCACGCGTAGCGTCTTGGCGCCAAGTATTCCGCTGCCATGTTGCGGCAACACGCCGCCTTGCCAGAGCGTCCAGCCGTTTTTATTCAAAAAGAACCATCGAGGAACGCTATCCAGTTCCAACGCCGCAGCAACGAACATATCGCCCGTTTTCCCCAAGTCGTCCGCCTTGGGTTCGAAGTCGATATCAAGCGACCGGTCGTTGTCCTTGCCGGAGATGCCGGCGCGCACCTTGCACTCGTTCCTGGGCGGGAAAACCACCGGCGGCTTATTGTGCTTGTCCGCTTCCAGGCTGGCGATTTCGACATCGCGCAGCCAGCGGTCGATGGCTTGTCTTGCACTAGTGGGGTCGGCACTCTGGATGCGCGCGGCAAAATCTGCGGCTTCCGTCAACTCACGGATGGCTTGTTCGAACCGTCCGCGCTTCACATCGGATTGCGCATCGTTGATGTTGTTGATCGCCTTGTCTCGATAGCTCTTCTCGTTTTTGGAAACGTTGAGCGCGCCAAGCGCGGCAACAGTCCGAGCCGCGGCCTGATTGGCGTCAAGCACCGTGTAGCCGGTGTCCAGCGTGGCAATGTTGGCGCCGCCGGCAACATTGCTCACCTGGGTGACGACATGCGCGTCGCCGGGTTGTACCGGTCCGCTGAGCGAAGTTTGAATAACCTGAGATTCGGACTTCTTGACGGCCACGGTCCAAGTCGGCTTGCCCTCTTCGACGACGGACGCAGGCTTGCTGTCAACCAGCGAAGCGCCCGGCGGCAGGGTAAGCTGCGCCTTAACCGTGGCGTCGCCCTCTTTGCTGGACAAGCGAATATCGAGCGGAATACTGCCGCCGAGCATCGAAATACTGGCGTCCTGGGGCTTGAGATAGGCAAACGCATCTTTCGCAAGCACGGCCCAGTTCGAGTCCTGAGTATTCATCAACGTATCCAGCAAATCGAAGTTGAACAGCAGCACTCGGCCTTTGCCGTAAACATTGGAAACAATGGCCGGGAAAGTCGTTGGCCTGGTGCGGGACGTTTTTTTATTATGCTCGTCGCGTTCGCCCAGCCTATCGTCGTCGTCATCGTCGATATTGTTGACCAAGTTGGTCTGATACACGCCTTCGATCACGCCGTTGCCGGCTTCCAACATCAGAGGCCGGCCTTCCGTGGCAAGATTGACTGCGGTAAAAAGCTTGCCGAGCGTCGCGATGTCCTGGCGGATGAAGTACAACCTGCCGCGATAGCGCACCCCGGATGCCTCCAGCAAGTCCCAATTGCGCCAAGCTTGCAAGCCGGAATCGAGTATCAGCGCATCGCCGCGATATACTGATTCCTTGAGTTCATCGACCAATTTGCCGGTAAAGTGCGTAAACGCACCGAGCAACCAATAAGCGTTGTAACGATGGTTTCTGAATGCGTCCGCAAATTCCTCTTCGTCATCGACGATGGCATGAGGAATGCCGAGGCTATTCAGCAGATTGTCGATGAATTGCCGACGCTCGCCGAAACACGGCGCCTTGCGCTCCCAATATTGGTAACGATCATGATCGTCCCAATCCGGGCGGCAGGAAAAATAGACCAGAATACGTCCCCCCAATTCCTGAGCGGCGCTCACCACCGCTTTGGGCTTGACGCTGAAAGGTTGGCTGGCAAGCAACACGTTTTCTGTTCCGGCAAGCACACGCACTTCCAACTGGGCATAGGCGGGGGCGTTGACGACCCAGTCGCCGTTTACGACCTGGGTCTGACCTCCGCCCAGATCGAGGGTGGCGTTCTTGGAATAGAGCACCGCATCGGGCGTTTGCGGATCGACGACGACCAACCTGACGGCCAAGCCGGGAAGCGCCACCGCACTTTGATTCACGATGCCGGCGCTGATGCCCAGATCGTCGCCCAGCAGCGGCGAGGCGCTGCTAAGCGTGACGCTGCCCTTGACCCGGTCGGCCAGCTTTTGCACAAGCTGGAAATCCTGCTTGCCGATAGTGACGGTCTGGCCGCCGAGGCTGGCGGTATAAATCGCGCTCAGCCTGGCGCCGAGCGCGCCGACGACGACCCAGTTAGCGCTGCTTGTGTTTCCGGCGCCGGCAGCGAGATCGACGCCGACGTTTTGGGTAAATAGCGGCGTGTCGGGGGCGCTCGGATCAACGATGCTGAACTGCGTAGCAATGCCGACAAGATTGAGCGCACCGATGTTGTTGAGCGCGCCCGTCAGAGTCAAAGTTTCTCCGGGCAAGGGCGTCAGGCTGGAAAGCGCAAGGCTACCGCTCACGTTGTCGGCCAACGCCGCCGCCGGAACGAAATCCTGGCGGGCGAGTTCGACAACGTCGCCGTTAAGTACGACGCGCAAAACGGCGCTAAGCTTGACGCCTGCAACCCCCGTCACCACCCAGGTCGCGCCGGCTTGGCTGCCGGCCCCTTGAGCAAGGCTGAGACCGCTTGCGGTCTGGCTGAATAGCGGCGTCTCAGGATGGGCCGGATTGATGATCGTGACGCCGACATCCAGATTGCTCAAGTCCAAATCACCGTTGTTGGCGATGTTTCCGGTCAGGGTCAGCGCCGCGCCCAGCATGGGGGCGGCGCTGGACAGCGCGAGGCTGCCGCTGACCCGTTGCGCCAGAGAAGGCGTGAGGCTCAGCGTTTGCCTGGCGAGATTGACATATTTGCCGCCCACATCGGCGGAGAGAACCGCAAGCAGGCTATCTCCGCTCTTGCCGGCAGCTTTCCAGGTCTGCGGCGCCAGTTGGTAAGTCGCACCGGCGGCCAGGTTGGCGACATTCTCCGTCCATTGCTGGATCACCAGCGAGGTGGTGGGATCGACCACCGCCAGCGTCAACGGCAAGCCGTTCACGGCAGCCGTAGCGGTGACATTGGCGGAGAGCGTCACCGGCTGGTTGACCATCACCGCACCGGGCGTTGCGCTCAACATCCCCTGAACATTGAGGCTGGGCGCGGCCTGCACCTGCACGAAGCTTTGCGAACTCGCCAGCGTCGTTCCGTCGCCGGCCAAGACCCGCGCACCGGCCTTGTATAGCCCGAGCGGCGCGCCGACCAGATTGACGGCATAGTGGTAATCCTTGAAGGCGCCCGGCAACAGTTGCGCCAGGGGTTCGGCCTTGCTGAAACTGACCGCGCCGTCCGGGGCGGACAATGTGGTAACGATGCTGATATCGCTCAAAATATCGTTGCTCATGGCGTTGCCGACCCGCGTGTGCAGATTGACCGTATCGTTGGCAAGATAGGCGGTCTTGTCACTGCTGATATTAACGCTGGATTTGGCCGCACCGGCAAGAATGGCAAACGCTCCCATGCCGCTCGCCAGCGGCGCGCCGCTGAGATTGGCGGCGCTGACCCGGACATTATAGCCGCCGGCCAGGATGACACCGGTGTTGAAGACCGCCGAAACGTTGGCGCTGCCGTTCGCCGGCAGCGAGACATTGGCTGCGGGCAGGCTGGCAACCGTCACGCCGAGGGCATCGACGATGTCGAATTTGACCACGGCCTCCTGTGCCGCCATATTTTGATTGGACACGGTCGCGGTGACGACGACATCGGATTGCGCCGGATAAGCGCTTTGATCGGTCACCGCCGCGACGCCGACGCCGGAAGGAACGGAAACGCTAGGCACGGCAATCGGAATCGACGACGTGATTCCGGACAAACCGTTGGTCAGCGTCAGGCTCCCGGCTGCCGCGGCTGGTCGCGTCTCGCCCGGCAGCAGGTTTTGCAGTTCCAGGTCGAAACCCAGGTCGATCGGCAAATTATCCGGGTCTCCCGTGAATTTCCAGGTGTAGGAGACGCCGCCGGCGCCGGCCTGAGTGATGTCGGGCGCTATTGCCGGATTTTTCAACACAATGTTGGCCGGCAATTCCAGGGTAAGGCTGGTATCGACGCTGCCTACGCGTTCCAGCAAGCGCGGCAGCCAGATATTGACCCAGGAAGTGGGCGCCTGGGCGGTGAGATTGCCCCTGCCGGGAGTCAGGCTGGCGACTGAAGGAGAAATCCAAGAGCCATCGGGCTGCTGCGACGACAACAGAAAATCGAGCGCCTTGCGGATGTAAGGCTCATTGATGTCCGGGTTGAGGGTATCCAGCGCATAGCCGACGGCGCCAGTAGTCATGGGGTCCGCTGCCATTCCTGGGAGCCAGTTCCAACCGCCGTTCGGCAATTGGCTGGCTTTCAATATCGCGCCGATGTTTTGGATTGCAGTTTGCATCTTTGCTTTGCGGGTCGGGTCGGCAATATCGTCGATGGCGCCGGCGAGACCAAGCATAAACAGCGCCGCTTGGAAATTATTGCCTCCGCTGGTTTGAGGGTAACTCAACAACCAGTCCACGGCTTTGCTTTCCATGGCGTCGTACTGACTGACCTGGGTTTCGGCGGGTAGCGCATCGGCGCGAAACAGTGCGGTGGTGTTGCTGGACATGGCGTAACGGCCTTCGCCGATGACGGTAAAGCCGCTTAACATTCCAATCTGGCCGCCAATGCCGCTGGCTATAGGAAAGCGGTAATCCAGGTTGGGCACGAACCCGCCCTTCCAATCCCTGTCATATTTATAAACACCAGTATTGGTCGTCACCCACCAGGAATTTTGTTGCCACTGGATATCGACGATATTGCTGGCGCCGTTGAAATCGACGACGATTTCCGACCGCTTATCCGGCCAGATGCGCAGCAATTTGCTTCCCCTAGTAGTTACCACCAATTCGCCGTTTGGTCCGAACGCCATGTAAGAGTTGTCCGAGATATACAGCGGATCGTTGGCGACATACCTGCTGATTTGGCCGGATGGAGTGACACGGTCAATAGTGTTGGGCAAAGTCGAACCATAGTAGACATTGCCGTCCGGGCCAACCGCAAAGCCGTTGGCATAATAAATTGGGGCGGGGATAATGGTGAGCGTACCGTCGGGGCTTTGTTTGGTAAGCCTTTGGCCTGCGCCAAGATAGAAGATCGAACCATCCGCTCCTACATCAAAGCGACCGGAATTGCTGGTGGTTAAGGTCGTGTGGCTGCCATCCGGGGCAACTCTCTCTATGGTGCCGGCATAGGTCGCCACCAGCACATTACCGTTCGGGTCTGTGCGCAGTTGCCGGTTGGCGATATTGTTGGGCAAATCAAGCCAGAGTGAAGGTGCTATCTGGGTGTAGGTATTGGGGTGCTGCTGCAGGAATTTCTTAAACAGGGCCACGGCGCGCACCGCCATGGGTGTATTGGACATCATATCCATCCAGCCGATAAACGAGTACGGATCCTCATCCGACCAAGCTCCGTTCGAAATCTGGCCTCGCTTCAGGTTGCGCAACGCGCCGAATACGGTATCGACGGATTCTTGCGAACCCATGTGCGCTGATTCGGTCAGCGCCCAAGCCCCTATGGCGGCGCTGGCAAGCCTGAATCCATCGCTTACCAATAACCCATCGGGCCGACGGTAATCGACTATGCCGTGGTAGACCGCCTCGCGTTGCGCCTTGTCGTAGCTCGGCGCGAATTTGTTGGCGAAATCGCCGCCCACCAGGGTTTGCGCTTGAACGTGGCAACCGAAGCATTGATTGTTGTGGGTCCAGGTCGCGGAAAGATTGTCGTTGTAACGCACCGCCCTTTGCACGGCTTGCTTGAGCAAGGGTTTCAGCGGGTCTTCGACATAGCCGGAAAGGCTGCGCACATCGTTCAAGCGGATGTTGGCAGCAACGGTTTGCGTGCCGGTCGGCACTACCGATTTCACCAAGCCAAACGTCGCCTGCGCCGGCGCGCCGACATTGAGCGAACCCGTGACCGAACCGGTGCTGCCGTCGTCGCCCACGATGCTGAAGCGGTAAGTCCCCTTCGACGTAGGCAGCCAAGCACCGAAATCCAGCTTGGCGATAGCGCGGGACGGTAAGGTCAGCGCCTTGGCTGTTCTGGTCGCGACGACGTTCCCGTCTGCGGCATCGATCAGCGACAGGCGATAAGACTGGTTCGGCAACGGCACGTTGCCGCTGTTTTGCACGGTGGCGGCCAGCGACACCGGAGTATCGAAACCGCTACGAATGACCGACGGGCTGGCGGTGACGGCGCCGAGCAGTTCGCTTCCCGGCACGATGGTAAATCCGCCATTCGCCATCGCAAGACCCACGCCCAGAGGCAAGTCCTTGCTCATGGTCTGCGGCGCGACGATGCGCACGGACGCCGTGTAGTTGCCGGGCGCAAACTGGGCGCTGTTCCACTTGAAAAGTATCGGCAAGCTCTGGCCCGCATTGAGCGTGAAAAAGCCCAACGGATTGGCGCCGGTGGCATCGTAGGCGCTACCGGTGTCTATCGTGGCGCCCTGCTGGTTCATCAATTGCAACAATGCCACGCCCTTTACCGGGATTGTTTGCGGGTTCGTCACCGTGACCGTCACCGTCATGTCGGCATTGAGTCCGGCTTGGCTGGGGCTGACGCCGACAGTGCCGAGATTGAGCGAATTGGCGTTTATCGGAACCAGCAGGAAATCCCTGGCAACATTTGCCGGCTCGGTTACGTTGAGTGACCAGCGCTGGTCAATATAGCTGGGCGCAGTCACCGCCAGGTCGAAACTATTGCCGCTCAGATTGTTGAACGTATATGCACCGGTGTTGTCGGTGGTGGCGGTGAGGCTATCGTTGAGCCGCACGGTGGCGCCGACGATGGCGCTGCTGTTCATCTGGTTCTTGACCTTGCCGAAAATCGAGGTTGAAGTCACCAGATTGCTCAGAACGATGGTGCCGAGATCGACATTAGTTCCGGCTGGCGTAGTAAACTGCTGGGTATACGTCTGGTAGCCCGCTAGAGCATAGGTAATGCTGCTCAACATATTCGAACCACCTCCGCCAAAACTGAAACTGCCGTCGAGCGCCGTTTTACCGTTCAGGTTATTGGCAATGGAAGTAATCGACACCCCGGCCAAAGGTGTGCCTGCGGTATCGACAACTTTGCCGAAAATGGTGTTTGCCGTGGGTTTGGTGGTATTCACGGGATAAAGCGCCGGTGAAAAAAGAGTAACGCTACCGGGCACGAAAACCGTGGTTTGTATCACACTTTGGTAACCGGCGAGGCTGACCGTCATGGTCGCCATATAGGTCAGTGATGAATTGGGGGGCGGCAGTTGCAAACCACCGAATTCATAGCTGCCGAATGCATCGGTGGTTGCATTCATCAAAATAGCCGGCCCACCATAACCCGATATCTTCAACTCGACGGCAACGCCCGCCAGAGGATTCCCGCTACTCCCGTCAGTCACCGTGCCGCGCACGATCCCACCCCCCGTGGCGTTTTGAGACAACGCAAAGACACCGGCATCCTTAGTCTGCCCCGCTACAACCGTAAGACTTGGGACAGATGCCGCCGCATAGCCGGCTTTACTCACGGACAAACTATAGTCGCCAGCCGCCAGATCGTCACCGAACGAAAAAACGCCGTCCGCCGCCGCAGTGGCCGTCAAGGGCGCGCCCCCCGCCGGCGTCAGCGTCGCCGTCGCACCCACCAGCGGCGCGCCGCCCTTGGCATCCACCACCTTGCCGACCACTTTGGTCGGCGGCCCGTTCTGAATGCCGCCATCCTGCACCAGCGCTCGCAGCACCACGGCAGTAAGAAAGGGGTCGGCCTGCCACGAACCATCCGGCCCTTGCCGCCCGACCAGGAAATTGCGCGCCTTGTCGCGCACCGCACCGTCGACGGCCTGTGGCGCGATGGCGTAAAGAGCGATGCCCGTCAGATAAGCGTCCCCCAGCCAGGAGCCGTCCGCCGCCTGGCGGCTTGCCAGCCAAGTTGCCATGCTGTTGAGCGTATTCGTCAAAACGGCGCTGGGCGGCGTGCCGGAAAGCGCGATCAGAGACAGCGCGCCAGCCTGGACGGCATCGCCGTCGGCGCCCCCCGTCATGCCGCCGCCGGCATCGATCGCGGCCATCAAGTAATCGCGCGCCGCCGTTGCCGCTGCATCGCCGCCGGCATTGGCCGCAGTCAGCGCAATCAGCCCCCAGGCGCTATCCAGCAAATTGCTGAACCCTATTGAATCGGCGTCCGAAAACATCCGCGCGGAAAAACCGCCGTCGGCATCCTGGCGTTGTTTCAAAACGCCAATCAAGGCGCCAACGTCGCCGCCCGAGGCGGAAAGGGCAACAATGCGCCGCGCCAGGGACTCGGTGTCGTCGGCGGCATCAGCGGTAATGGCGTTGGTCAAGGGCGCAGACGGCGCTGCCAACAGCGCCAGGGTGTACTCGGACTCGACGCGGCACTGGAGCGCGTTGCCCATGGCGGTGGGTTCGGCAGTCAAACTGCCGTCAGGCTGGACTTGGCTGCTGAGCCAAGCCAGGCCTTTCTGGACTGACGGCGAGAAAGACGCCGCCGTCGCCAGGCCGGAAGCCAAAATCAAAAATGACGCCACCAGCAACACAGCCACCGAAAACCGATTACGCATGACCACTCCCCTTTGAGTGCGTTTGGCAAAACCACGGGAAAAACAACGGCAGATGAGATGGGGTGCGGGACTATATTGCCTATCGTTCCGCACCAATCCGAAATATTCGCACTGAAACCTTATCAGCATAGCAGATGCATTTGCGGCTTGACAACAAGAAAATTTTACAGGTTACATCCTGCAAAAAACATGCTAATGTCCTCCCGTTCTGCCTAATCGGATTTTCGCAAAGGGGAAACAAATTGTTCTCGACCAACACATTGCGCCGCATCGTAGCCCTGGTGCTGCTCACCTTCACCAGCCTGACCCTGCAACCCTTGCAGGCAGCGCAAACGCACCCTCTGGAACAACCCCGGAGCCAGGCAACCCCGCCTAGCCTCAAAACGGAGCGCTACGCCCAACTCCTGGAGGCCATGAAACACACCGCCCAAAAAGGCGCCGGCAAGGCCGCAAAAGGCCAAAACAGCAGCACCGAAGCCAAATTGCTCCGTCAGCAAAAAAACCAGCTCGAAGCCTTGGAAATTGCCGTCGAACAACAGTTCAGCGAAACCGCCCAGCAACTCAAAAATAAAAACCTCCCCACCGAAATCCTGACCCGTCAGCAAGCCGCATTAGCCCAATTCAAAAGCAAACAGGCCGAGCTTAAGGCCAAACTTCGTGCGTTGGACAGCGCCGACGACAGTGACCAAGACACGCAACGCGGCAATGCGGTCAATGACTTGGCCGGCTTTCTCGGCAGCAACCAGAAACCCGATCCCCTGCGCGCTGCCAATCGCTTGCCGTTCCACAACCAGAGCGACAAGGTCAGAGCGCCTATCGACAGCAAGGAAGCCTACAAGCGCGCGCAGCCCCGTGCATTGGCAATCGATACGACCGCCCCCACGGCAAACGACTTGGCCGAAACCGAAGACGTGCAACTCACCCCGGCGATCCGCGCCCTAGCCGCAGCACTCAACAACAGCCCGGTAAAAATCCATTACTGGGTGCGCAACAACATCGAATTCCTGCCCACCTACGGCAGCATCCAGGGCGCCGACCTGACGCTGCAATCCCGGCGCGGCAACGCCTTCGACACCGCCAGCCTGGAAATCGCCCTGCTGCGCGCCGCCGGCATCCCCGCCCGCTACGTCTACGGCACGATCCAGTTGCCCGTGGACAAGGTGATGAACTGGGTCGGCGGCGTTGCATCCGCCGATGCGGCCTTAAACCTCCTGGCGCAAGGCGGAATTCCCAGTTCCGCCGTAGCGGCGGGCGGCGCGGTTGGCGCCGTCAAGCTGGAACACGTCTGGGTGGAAGCCTGGGTGGATTACATCCCGAGCCGGGGCGCAGTGAACAAGGTGGGCGACACCTGGGCGCCGCTGGATGCGTCGTTCAAGCTCTCCGGCGATAAGCCGGGGCTGGACCTGCCATCCGCCGTCAGCCTCAACGCCCAGGGCGTGCTGGATTCCGCCAGGCAAGGCGCGACCTGCGACGCCACCAGCGGCCAAGGCATCAACAGCGCCAACCTGCTTGCCGCCTACAACGGATTTGCGGGCAGCCTGAATAACTTCCTCGGCCAGCAGGGCGCCGATTTGACGGTTGGCGACGTGCTGGGGGGGCGCACCATCGTGGGCAAGGATTACGCCATCCTTCCCGGCACCCTGCCTTACCGCACCGTGGCGGTTGGCGCGCGCTATTCCGCGTTGCCCGACAGCTTGCGCTGGAGCCTGCGCTACGCCTTTTACAACAGCGCCGCCGAGCGCGCGCAAAATCAGGCGCTGGGCAGTTTCAACGCGAGCCTTCCGGGATTGGCCGGCAAGCGCCTGACCCTCTCCTTCGTCCCCGCCAGCCCGCTTGACGCCGACACGCTTGCCGCCTATCTGCCGCAGCCGCACGCAGACGGCAGCCCGGCGTCGGCGAACGAGTTTCCCGCCGATCTCCCCGCCTACCTGATCCACGTCAAGGCCGAATTGCGGGCGGACGGGCAAGTCGTGGCCAGCGGCGGCGATTTCGTGCTGGGTAGCCGCTTGGTCAGCGCAGTGGGGCTATTCTCCCCCATCGGCGGGACATGGGAAGACAGCCTTCAGGACATCACCGCCGGCGAATACCAGGCGCTGGCAATCGACGGCCAAGGCATCGCCGCGGCTCAAATCGCGGCGCTGCAAACCAAGGCCGGTAGCGTCAAAAGCGCCCTGGCTGCCAAACAATACGCCACGCTGGGGCGCGACGACGCAACCGGCTTGCTGCTCCAGCAAGCGGCGCTGGGCTATTTCGCGCTGGCCGACGCCAACGCCCGCATCTACCGGCGCGCATCGGGCGCCGTGGACGTGCGGATGCCCTCCTATGCGTTCGCCGTCGCCAGAGTCGAACCTGAAATCGTGCTCGGCGTCATCGTCAAAGCCAAGTTCCCTGGCGTCGCGTTAAGCGTGGAACGTTACGCCCAGGCGGTCGTGGCGAAACAGAACACGCCCCTGGCCGCCTACAAGCGCCAAGCCATGGAGCGCGCCTCGGCCTACGCGCACCTGATCCTCGAATACCTGATGGCGGACGCAGCACACCCCGGCGCGGGCGTTTCCGCCGTCAAAGCGCTAACCCAGGCAAGCATCGCGGGGCAAAAAATCCAATTACTCAACGCCGCCAACGTCGGCGCGTCGGCGCCGCTATTGCAGATCGACGAAACCAGCAAAACCGAGATTCTCAATGCCGCGTCGAGCGGCATGCAAATCCTGGCCGAAGACGGCGTCATCATTGTCGGCGGCTGGAGCGGCAGCGGCTACATTGTCGAAGACGCCGTCCAGGGCAGCGGCGATTACCGCCTGAGCGGCGACGCCACCGCCGTGCTCTACCCGGCGGGCGGCGCGCCATGGCTGGCGCTGGCCGCCCCCGCCCTATCCGGCGCAGCCATTGCCCCGGCGCTGGACAACAGCATCGCGTTCGACAAGATCGCGGAAAGCGTAATCGGCGGAATGGAATCGACCCGCTGGCAATATTTCCCGGCGCAATCGGAAATCGTCAACGGCTTATTCCTCAGCCGGCTTAACGCCATCCAGCCGACCAGCGCGTGCGACACCCTGTCCAGCGTAGTCACCGCAGGCATAGCCGCCTCCAGCGGTATCGGCAGCAACAGCGGCGGCAGCGTCAACCATGCGCCGGTCATCCTCGGCGCCCCACCTCCCCAGGCGAGCGCCGGTGCGCCCTACCGCTACGCCATCCAGGCCAGCGATCCCGACGGCGACCCCTTGAGCTACCGCATCGTCGCCGGCCCGACCGGCTTGGGCGTTGATGCCGGCGGCACGGTTTCCTGGAGCAATCCGGCAGAAGGCGCCTACAACATCACCGTGCGCGTCGACGACGGCGCGGCTTACACCGACCAGAGCTATCTGCTGGCGGTCGGCAAGGGGGGCGGACAGCTTAGCGCCGTGCTGACCATCAGCCCCAAAACCGTCGCCAAGGGCGAAACCGTCACCCTCCTCGCCGCCGCCGACGGCGGCAAGAGCGCAACGCCCACCCTGACCTTGACCGTCGACGGCGCCAACGTAGCCCTCGACGCCACCGGCAAGGCAACGGTCACCGCCGCCACGATAGGTGCGCATCGAGTCGTCCTCACGGTTAGCGACGGCGTGACCAGCGCCACGCGGGAAGATGTCTACACCGTCGCTGACCCGACCGACCTCAGCGCCCCCCAATCCGCCCTCCTCACCCCCGCTCAAGACGCCGAAATCACCGCCCCCGTGGACATCACCGGCAGCGCGACCGCCGCCAACTTCGCCTACTACATCCTGCGCCTGCGTCCCGCCGGCGCGCCCGAAGCCGACTGGGTGGAAATCGGACGCGGGCTGACCCCTGTGGCCAACGGCAAACTCGGTCGTCTCGACCCCACCCGGCTTGCCAACGGCTTCTACGAACTCGAACTGATCGCCGCCGACATCAACGGACGCCTGGCCGCAGCCGTAGTCACCGTGGAACTCACCCGCGACCTCAAAATCGGCCAATTCACGCTCTCCTTCCGCGATCTTGACGTCAACGCCGCCGGCATCCCGATCCGCGTCACCCGCACCTACGACACCCGCCGCAAGAACCAAAACCTGGATTTCGGCTACGGCTGGAGCGTGGATTACCAGAGCGTTCAACTCCGCAAGAACATGACACTGGGGCTGGACTGGCACATCATCGCCGACCCCATGGCGCTGCAAGTCTGCCTGCGCCCCACCGGCAAGCGCAAAGTCAGCATCACCCTGCCCGATGGCAGCCTGCAACGCTTCGAGGCCTACAACACCCAGGAATGCGCACTGTCGCAGTTGCCGATGATCGACGTGCGCTTCAACGCACTGCCCGGCGTCACCGGCAAACTGGAAATCGTCAACGTCCCCAGCCTGGTCAAGCCCCAGGGCGGCGTGCTCTACGACATGGACAACCTGGAGACCTGGAACCCCAAGGAATTCAAACTCACCACCGAAGAAGGCTACGTCTACTACCTCAAAGAGGGCGTGGGCATCACCCAGGTGCAGGACCTCTACGGCAATACGCTGACCTACGGGGCGAGCGGCATACTTCACAGCAACGGCCAGAGCGTCGCCTTCACCCGCGACGCCCAGGGGCGCATCACCGCAATCACCGATCCGCTGGGCAACCGCATCCGTTACGCCTACGACGCAAACGGCAACCTAATCGGCGTCACCGACCGCCTGAACCAGCAAAGCCGCCTCGACTACAACGGGAGCCACGGCCTGACCGGCTACACCGATCCCGCCGGGACCGCGCTGGCGCGCTACAACTACGATGCCGACGGACGGCTCATCGGCGTGACCGACGCCAGCGGCAAAAGCATCCAGGCCAACCACGACCTCGCCAACAACCGCGAGACCGTCACCGACCGGCTGGGGCGCACCACCACCTACACCTACGACGCCGACGGCAACATCACCGAAAAAATCGACCCCCTCGGCCAAAAGACGACCTACGCCTTCGACGCGCTGGGACTTGAAACCCGCGCCACCGACCCGCTCGGATACAGCGTCACGCGCAACTACGACCCGCAAAGCGGCAAACCCCTGAGCGAAGCCGATCCGCTTGGCAACACCACCACCCACACCTACGATCCCACATTTAAAACCCTACTCGCCACCACCACCGACCCGCGCGGCAACGTCACCCACTACAGCTTCATCGGAACCGCACCGAGCGGCATCATCGAACCGCTGGGGCGCACCACCCGGCTGGAGTACGACGGCAAGGGCAACCTCAGCAAACTCGACATCGCCGGACAGGCCACCGCCAAGCGCTACGACGCAAAAGGCAACCTCACAAGCGAGACCGATGCCGCGGGCAACGTGACGAGCTTTACTTACGACGCCAACGGGCGCGAGCTTAGCCGAAGCTGGCAGCGCACCACCGATTCCGGCCAAAAAATCACAGTCACCACCGCCAAGACCTATGACGCCGAAGGGCGGGTGATTAGCGAAACCGACGAACTCGGCCACACCACCCGCAACACCTGGAACAGCGCGGGCAAGCTCACCAGCCACACCGATGCGCTGGGGAGAGTGACCGCTTACCAGTACGACGCCAGTGCAAGGCTTATCAAGACCACCTACCCGGACGGGACGAGCGAGGCCATTTCCTACGATGCCGAAGGCAACAAGTTGAGCCGCACCGACCGCGCCGGACGGATCACCCGTTACGAGTACGACGCGCTCAACCGTAAGGTGAAGACCGTCTACCCTGACGGAACCTTCGACACCATCGCTTACGATGCCGTCGGGCGTGTCGAGCAGACGCGCGACGCCAAGGGCAACGCGCAAATCAACCGCTACGACGCCGCCGGGCGGCTGACGGCGAGCAGCGATGCGCTGGGGCAGACCACGACCCACCAGTACGACGCCAACGGCAACCGCATTCAGACCGGCGACGCCCAAGGCAATGTCACGACTTACGCCTACGACGCGCTGAACCGGCTGACCCAGACGGTTTACCCGGACGGCTCCAGCCGTTCCATCGCTTGGCGCACCGACGGCAAAAAAGCGGGAGAAACCGACCAGAACGGCAACACCGTGCAGTACGGCTATGACGCGCTCGGGCGCTTGAGCCAGGTGACGCTGACGGCAGGCGGCACGGCTGCGACGACAACCTACGCCTACGACGAAGTCGGCAACAAGGTGAGCCAGACCGACGCGGAGGGAAAAACCACCCGCTGGGTTTACGACGACGCCAACCGGGTGGTCAAGCGGGTTCTGCCCAATGGCGAGGCGGAAAGCTTCGAGCATGACGCGCTGGGGAACCGCACCGCGCATGTCGACTTCAATGGACGGCGCACGAGCTATGCCTATGATGCGGCGAACCGGTTGGTGAGCAGCATTGCGCCGGACAAGACCGCCACGACAACCTATAGCGCGAGCGGCCAAGTCGCCACGGTGCGCGACAACGCCGGTACGACGCGCTATCAGTACGATGCGCTGGATCGACTAACCCGCCAGGACAACCCCGACGGAAGCTTCCTTGCCTACGCCTACGACGCCAACGGCAACCGCAGCCAGCTTTCGACGCCGGCGGGGACGGTGGGGTACGCTTATGACAACCTGAACCGGCTGGTCGGGGTGACCGGGCGCGACGGGAAGGTGACCGCTTATCAGTACGACGCCAACGGGAACCGGATTAAGACCAGTTACCCCAACGGGGCGCAGACAGATGCGCAATACGACGCCCAGAATCGGCTGACGGGGCTGACCCACAGCCTGAACAGCAAAACGATACGCGGGTTCCAGTACGCCTTGTTGCCCAATGGACAGCGCGCCGGCGTCATCGAGAGCGGCGCAAGCGGGACATTGCGCACCCTGGCCTACAGCTACGATAGCTTGAACCGCTTGGTCGGGGTGCAGGCGACCGACAGCCTAACACCGGCCAACAGCAAGACCACGGCCTTTGCCTATGGCAAGACCGGCAACCGGACGAGCGAGACGGTGACGCAGGGCAGCAGCGTCGTTACCACGGCTTACCAGTATGACGCGGACGACCGGCTCATCAGCAGCACCCAAACCAGCGGCAGCGGAGCTACGGCGACCAGCCAAACCACGAGCTATGCCTGGGACGCGCACGGCAATCTGGTCAAGAAAACCGACCCCAACCAGACCACCCTTTACGTTTGGGACAGCGAAAACCGTCTCACCGAGGTAAAGCGCGGAACCAGCGAAACCACCGCAACGACGGTCGCGACCTACCGCTACGACGCGAACGGCAACCGCATCCAGAAAACCACGCCGGACGGCAAAACCATCAACTATCTGGTCGATGCCAATCTGCCTTATGCGCAAGTGGTGGAAGAGAAATCCACGCTGGGCGCGGCGACGGAAAGCACGGTGTATCTGCACGGCATTGATCTGATCCAGCAGACGCGGGGCGGGCAGGGGACGTTCTATCACCAGGATGGGTTGGGGAGTGTGCGGGCGCTGAGTGATGCACAAGGCGCGCTGACGGATGCGTATGACTTTGCGGTTTACGGCGGCTTGGAGAGCCGTAGCGGTGCGGCGAAAAACGATTTCCTCTTTGCCGGGGAGCAGTTCGACGCGGAGGCGGGACTTTATTACAACCGGGCGCGGTGGCTGGATACGGAAATAGGCAGGTTCGTCAGCCTTGATCCGTTTGCGGGGAATCCCAATGATCCATTGACGCTTAACAAGTATGGGTATGCGAGTGGGGACCCGGTTAACAATGTTGATCCGAGTGGGTTGATGAGTATGACGGAAGTGGGGGCAAGTCTTGGCATTGCCGGAGTGGGCGCCACTATCGCCATGCACGCTATGCAGAGTCCCTTTGCACCGGTTAGTATTTCGGGAGGCCGCCAGCCTACCGTATGGGACGCCATAATGATGCTAAATGTTGCGCCTCTGGGGGTGACGGTTGCTATGGCACGACAAGCCGCGCTCGCTGCGGACAAGGTAAAACCACCTGAAAAACACCACACCATTCCAAAATACTTGTGCGGCTCCGAAAACTCGCCGGATTTGTCATTGGTTTCTTACTCACAGCACAAGCAGTTACATGGGGGCTTGGCTTCCATGTACGTAATGATCGAGGCCGCCGGTGCAATGGCAGACCGAATGATTCCGGTTAAATTGGGTTGGAGAAAGAAAACTGCGGTCAGAACCTTGGGTGAGAGTGCGAAAGGGCGTGGAGCTATTGCTGCTGCGATTGGGACGTTTTATGGTTTTGAGGACATAGCTGGTTGGGGCGTCCGGCCTATCGGTGTAGTGTTTCCGGAAGCGCGAGATAAATATATTGGGCTCCCATCAGATTCACCCTGCGCAAGGGATTGACAAATGACAGCAAAGCAAAACTCAACCGTACATTGGTTCGACATCCAGCCTAGCGACTTGAAAGGAAAAAATTTCGAAGAACTTACTGAACAATACCGCTCGGATCGTGTCGCCGTCCTTGTGACCCACTTGGAATCGCTTGATGGCACAGTATTCATTCTGCTGTCGCCAATTGGCTTTGCTTTCACCTGGAGTTTGCCATGCTATTCGACCCGTTCGCTTCATTGGCATGGCACACACGATTTCAATTGGGGAAAAAATCCCGAACGTAAACGCGCCTACGCCAGGGAGCTACGCCGGGCGGGAATCAGGAAAATAGACCCTCAAGCTAGTTTGTTCGGCAACTTCGACAGAGAATGTGGTCGTCAAAGCGGCGGGGTTCCTAGCCTTTCGGCAAATCCCCGCTATCTTGAGTTCTACCGCCTGGAATCTTACGGTTTTGAAAGAGCTTATGAACCAGCAGTGCGGCGCTATATCGAGCGGATGTTTGAGCAACTCGGCCAATGGGCGTTCGAACCCTTTCCTGAAGGTGTGCCAATCGAGACGCTTCCTTCGGGTCACTCCTGCTTCGATAGCCTGCTAATGACATGGCGTGACCTTACCTCTGACATGTTTAACGTTAAATGCGACGAAGTGAAAAGTGATGCTTTGGCGGAGAAGGTGTTGACCGAACTAAAACGTAGTGTTGATCGCTTGCAGCGCGGTTTGGCCTTTGATGTCCCCGAAGAACCCATCAATCGGATCCGACGCCCCATATTTTTCACTTGCCCAACAGGCTACGAACGCCCTCTAACAGTAGAAGTACTAAGTTACCGAAGCCGGCTGGTACGCCTGCTCGGCTGCCCCGGATATTTTGATGCCGTGGAAAGGCAACTCCCCGAACTCCGCGAAACCTGGCCCGCTTTATCCGCCGACAAAACCTTCCCCTACAACCCCATCGAAGAACTCGAAGCCTATCTCGCGGAAATGCTGGAGCGTTACCCGGTTCTCGGCGAAGACCCCTTTGCATCAGCCGACCTCCCAGCCGACCATGCAGCGCCCCCCGCACCCGCCGCCGTCAGCGCGCCATCAGACCAAGAACCACCCGTTGCGGCGCTTGACGACAAGCTTCTAGCCAAACTGAGCACCCACGCCATCGGCCTGAAGCCGTCCTCATCCGACATCACCCCGCCCCTCGGCGCTTCCCACTTCGGCGGCCTGCCCGACCTGCCCGCCGCTCTGGATTGGCCGCATGGCAACCTCGCCCCCTTAAGCTTCCTCGCCCAGATCAACTGCCGTGAAGCCGCCCCGTTCGATACGCAAAAACGGCTGCCGTCCCAAGGCATCCTCTACTTCTTCTACGACGTGATCGAACAACCCTGGGGCGGCAGCGCCGCAGAAAACGCCGATGCCATCGTGCTCTACACTCCCGACGAATCCGGCCTGACCCGCACCAGCCCACCGGACGGGCTGAACGAGGAAGAAGGCATCCTGCCCACCGTCGGCATGACCTTCGAAACCATCCTTTCCCTGGACGACCATCCCAAGGAAGCGCTGCTTGCCGCCGGACTCAACGATGCCCAAATCGACGCCTATTACGAACGCTACGACGAGCGCAACAGCGCAGAGACGGACAACGACACCCCCAAACATCGCCTCCTGGGCAAACCCGACCAAATCCAGAATGACATGCCCCCCGAATGCGCCGCCCTGAAAGGCGGCGGTGCTCCCGAAGAATGGCGCTTGCTCTTCCAACTCGATTCCGATGAATTGCTCGACACCATGTGGGGCGACATGGGGCGGCTTTACTTCTGGATACGCGCCGAAGCGTTGAAACAAGCGCATTTTGCGGACACCTGCGCCTTTCTCCAGTGCCATTGATGGCGAGATTTCGGATGCGCCTCGCCGCTCTCACTCTCCTTGGCCTCGTTAGCCTCGCTGCACCAGCAGCGGCGCTGGTTGCAACGCCATCTTCCCACCCAAACCTTCCAGGCGCCAGCTTCATCTGCGCCGACAACGTAACGTACTTGGCGCAGGTGACGCTGACCGCAGGCGGAACCTCCGTGACGACAACCTACGCCTATGACGAAGTCGGCAACAAAGTGAACCAGACCGACGCGAAGGGAAAAACCACCCGCTGGGTTTACGACGACGCCAACCGGGTGACCCGACGCATTCTGCCGGGCGGCGAAGCGGAAAGCTTCGAGTACGACGCGCTGGGGAACCACCGCACCGGAACTGCCCCCGCTGTCTTCATGTTTTCACACTTCGACCCTTCGGCGAAGCTCAGGGCGAACGGATTAAAAATAAAGTAGGCTGGAATGGCGCGACCTCGGCATACGCGCGAGGCACAGGGTCAAATTTTCCCGTTCGTGGTAGAGCCTCTGTCGAACCATGAACGGGAAAATTTGACCCTGTCCGTAAATTTGAGAGAAATCCAAAAACCCGTGCTGATTTTTTTGTCAAAAATGATAAATTTCGACAGCCTAGGCCTGACCCCTTTTTGCTCAAACTGGCAAGGATTTAAAACTGCCGGATTTAACCTAGAAACTTCTGTTGACCGCTTGCCAATATGTGTAACATGGTGGTTCTAAAGAGGTTTCTAGGTTTAAGACCCCGAAACACATATAGCGTCTCGGTTTCTTGCTCAGGAATTCGTGCGGCGCCGAATGATGCCGATTATTCCCGGTAACAGTGAAATCAATATGATCCCGAATATCATCAGCGTGAGGTTATCCTTGACTATCGGGATGTTACCGAAGAAGTAGCCGGCCAGCACCAGCGAGCCAACCCAACAGATGCCGCCGAGCAGGCTGAACGGCACGAATTGGCGGTAATTCATCCGTCCGACGCCGGCGACGAAAGGGGCGAAGGTGCGGATGATGGGAAAGAAGCGCGCCAGGATGATGGTTTTTCCGCCGTGGCGTTGGTAGAACTGGTGGGTTTGTTCCAGGTGGCGCGGGTTAAGCAGGCGCGATTGTTCGCTTTTGAACACTTTCGGGCCGAAGTGGCGCCCTATCCAGTAATTGGTGTTGTCGCCCAGGAACGAAGCGCAGACCAGCAGCAGCAATGCGTTATCCAGCGCCAGTACGCCGGTGGCGGCCAGCGCGCCGGTGACGAACAGCAGCGAGTCGCCCGGCAGGAACGGCGTCACGACCAGCCCGGTTTCGCAGAACACGATGAGGAACAGGATCAGGTAGATCCACGCCCCGTAATCCTGCGCCAACGCCAGCAGATGCTTGTCGAGGTGCAGTACGAGGTCGATGAGGGTGGCGATTAATTCCATTTATAAATAGGGTGATGGGTGAGGCGCGACGGTCGGGAGTTTTTCATCACCCATCCAGCTTAAGGCAGCGCTTCCGCCACCGCTTCGCCCTCTTTCTTTTCCGGCTTGAGGAAGTCCTCGCGCGAGATGCCCAGCCACATCACGATGGGGCTGGCAACCAGCACCGACGAGTAGATGCCGAAGACGATGCCGATGGTCAGCGCCAGCGCGAAATAGAATAGCGCCTCGCCGCCGAAGAACAGCATGGATAGCACCATCAGTTCGGTCATGGTGTGGGTGATGATGGTGCGCGACATGGTGCGGGTGATTGCGTTGTCGATAATTTCCGGCACGGTGGCCTTGCGCATTTTCTTGAAGTTTTCGCGTATCCGGTCGAACACCACCACCGATTCGTTCACCGAATAGCCCAGCACCGCCAGTACGCCGGCCAGCACGGTTAGCGAGAATTCCCACTGGAAGAAGGCGAAGAAGCCGAGGATTATAACCACGTCGTGCATGTTGGCGATGATCGCCGCCACCGAAAAGCGCCATTCGAAGCGCATCGCCAGATAAGCCATAATCCCCAGGCACACCACGATTAGCGCGAGTGAGCCGTTTTCGTAAAGCTCCTTGCCGACCTGCGGCCCGACGAATTCGACCCGTTGCAGCTTGACCGTGCTATCCGCCCCGTGCAACGCCTGCAGGATTTGTTCGCTCAATTTCGCGCCGGTCAAGCCCTGCTTCACCGGCAGGCGCACCAGCACGTCGTGCGAGGTGCCGAAATTCTGCACCGAAGCATCGCTGTAGCCGGATTTTTCCAGGGTGGCGCGTATCTTGTGGAGGTCCGCAGCTTGCGGATAGGAAAGCTCCATCACCGTGCCGCCGGTGAAATCCACGCCGAAATTCAGCCCCTTGAAGCCCAGCGCCGCGACGGCCAGGATGAAGGTCACCAGCGAAATGATGGTGGTGATCCGCGCATAGCTCATGAACGGGATGTCGCGTTTTATGTTGAAAAATTCGATCATGTTAAAACCTCTTGTAATCCTAGAAACCTCAGTTGAACGGGCTGGAGTGTGCGGTTTTCCGGGTGCAGGGCAAGGCGCAACGACGAAGAATGGTTGTTCCATTCTGAGGAGTTGCAACGCCGCCATGCGCCCGGAAAACCGTGCAATCCA
>Ga0172380_10002965_pt1 | contig 24590 bp, 33 predicted proteins | sample Leawe162metaG_FD_119747 | JGI IMG/M metagenome (GOLD analysis project Ga0172380, IMG submission 119747) | Leachate microbial communities from a municipal landfill in Southern Ontario, Canada - Leachate well 162 metaG | ecosystem: Engineered > Solid waste > Landfill > Unclassified | place...
ATTGTGATGCCCGGCACCGTCACACGGTTCCTGTACCAAAATGTTTTGTTTGCCATATCTTCACCGCTCCTTTAACAGACGGTAGACTACCACCACGATTGACAGCACCACGAACACACCGGCAAGCAGCGTGAACTGTGGCGGTACGAATATCAGCAGCACGCACCCGATGATCATACCTGCGATTGCAGCAGGCACCATATCCTGGTGCATCAGGAACATTCCAAGGAACGGCATGGCAATGATAATGATAAGCACAAGGTCGCCCATGGTTAGTGTCCATACCGACAGCTCGCCCTGCAAGAACTTCGTCCAGTTCATGGTGGCGTTCGCTTCGGTGTCTATCGTACGGTTCCCACCGAACGAGTCGATGATCTTGTCATACGCTTCGGTCGGCAACGTGGTGATCGTCGCGGTGGACATTGGGCGGGTCCAGTTTCCAGCCGACACGACAGCCACCATGCAGAGCATCGCCACGATAAGAACAAACCAGTTCATTTCACCACCCGGTGCCCGCACTTCTTATTCTGGCACATCAGCACATCCCGCTGTCGTTTCCGTTTGGTGACAGGGTTGGTGAACGTGACCTTTCCGGTCAGTTCCATCCTTCCCCCACATATCGGGCATCGTTTCATATACACGATCACTCCATCCCCTTTTCCTGGTGGCCTGAGAACAACTGGAACGCACTGTTCAATGTGACGTACCAGATCGGACCCTGGAAGATCATTCCAATCGGCCCGGAGATAATGAGCGGAACCCCGAACGCTCCGAGCAGTCCACAGAACCATGGGAGTATCGAGAGGATCGCCAGTGCCCCGGAGAACAACGCACGCAGGAACATCTGCACCATGAAGAATGTGAACAGCGGGTTCAGTCCCGTGGTGGTCGCTTCCTCAGTGATGTCCTTGACTTCTGCCTCGCTCGGCCCTTCGATGTTGCTGCCCGGCACGGTGGCGTCAAAGATATACAGGTTGTTCACGGCACTGGTGCCAGACCCGAAGATGAACAGGAACAAAAGGATTGACCAGAGCCGCATCAGGTCCACCTCTCTTTGTGGCTTCCTATCGCTATGAGATACGCAATCGCTAACACCGAGGCAAGCACCAACCCCGCGAATGCAGGTACCGCAACGGCACCAAGCCACCCCAGGGCAAAGCAGATCCACCCGACGAACGACATGATCAGCGGCGCCATAGGTGCAGAGATCGCAGAGAATAACGCACCGGCGAACAGGACACACCCCGCAGCTATGAGTGCCAGTTCCATTCCTGACAGCCCGAGCGGGTTGACAATCTCTTCGGGGAATACAACGGTGAACGTGCGTTCGAAGTCCCACACCGAGTGAGTTGGATCAACCTGCAGGATATACCCTTCACCCGGATAGTTCTGCACAAGGAACGTGCAGTTGCATCCGTCCTCGCACCCAGAAGAGAGTGCACAGGTTGACAAGGTGATCGGCGCCCCACCAACGGTGGCGTTGGTCTGATTGAGATAGCACGTTCCTCCGGTGGTAAGCCCCGTGCTGTCGCGGTAGGTCAGGTTGATCCACGCATGGGTGGCGTTCACTTCGCTGGTGGCAACCGTGATGTTGATCGCACTGTTGATGTCAACACCGCCATCGAACCATGATTCGTTGCCGTAGTCCTCCGCGAGGATGAGATAGTAATCATCCTTTGGATAGATTTCAACCGACTTGTTGATCTCCCCAACCTTGGTGAAGTTGCAGACGTATTTGACCGGTTCCAACATCAAAAAGTTAATGTCGCCTTTGTAATCGGTCTGCCCCTCCATGTGAGCGGTGGCAATCGGTGTTTCGTTCGCGTCGATGCCGAACAGCGAATACAACCACGCGAATGATCCGGCTGTGGTTTCGTACCCCTGGCATTCAACATCGCAGTCTGATATTTTCTTTCCCCAGATATTCTGCACGGTGAACCGCACGGTCTTGGGTGCGTATGCGATACCACTGCCGCCCTCGGTTTTCTCCTGCAGGTAACAGCTCACGGTCTTGCCTTCGTCCATTACTGCCGATGTTGCACCAGGGTAATACCCTTCAGCGGATGCAGCGATCTCATAGTATCCGTACGCCAACCCAGAGAATACCGCCGTGCCATTCGTTGTGTCACAGGATTCCCCGGTGGAGAGCGTGACGGTGCAGGCCGTTCCGGTGATCAGTCCTTCTGATGTGAGCTCCCGACATTCAACGTTCAGGTCTGTGCTTGATTCAATCGTGCAGTCCTCGCGATTGAAACACCCTTCTGTCAGGCTGCACGATGTGGTGTAATCGGTGTACCCACTCTTTGAGCAGGAGAGCGCGTAGGTTCCACCCGCACCGATGTTGTTACACTGATACCATCCCCCCGCACCCGTGGTGCATGACGTTGACCATGTGCTGTTCGACACCGTGACGTTGCATCCCTCTCCGAGCGTCCAGTATGGCCCTTCGTAGCAGATACCGCCCAACGCGGTGCCATCCGTCGTGCTGTTGTAGTACGCAGTGGTGGCGTTGCTGTACCCGTCTGGTGCAGGCCCGCCGGATGGCACCAGCGGGATGTCGACAGTGTATGTTCCACTATCATACGGCGTGAACGAAACAAGGTATCCGAGGTATCCGGTTTTGCTGGCGTTCATGCCCAGCGACCAATCCGTGACCAGATCGCTGACCTCGTATGCACCGGTGGTTCCATCCGATGTGGTTGAATGGTCTACACCCATCTGGGTGGCAACCACCGTGCATGAAGTGAGTGTGAGATTGGTAGTTGCGTCGTATGTCGTGCCTTCAACGATCACCTCGCCGCTACCTGGCAGCAGGACACTGGCATCATCGTAGGTCAACAGCATCTCCTCGCCGCTGCTGGTGTCGGTTGCTGTCAGGACACAATAGAACGTTCCGCTGGTGCCAAAGTTCGCGGTGTTTACGTCGATGGTCTTTGTGGCGTTCACCGGGCGTGCTGCGACGGCCCATGATTCGATCTCGTTTAAGGATTCGTCCCACACTTCAACACAATATGAGTAATCTTCGGAATCCCAATTTCCTTCGCTGATACTGAATGTGATCGTGGCGGTATCGCCATCGGAGTAATCAGTGTCGTCCCACTGCACCGACGTTCCACTGGTGGCAATCGCTTTGTACCAGAACGTGTCACTCGCGGTGCTGCCGGAGATTTGCACGCGATATTGCCCGTATGGTGCACCCGAGTTGAACAGCATCGTGGTGAGATTGTAGGTGATGATGCCAGCGTAGCTGCTCACCGTTGTGGTGTTCACCACCGTGCCAGTGGTGATGTCGGTCACCGTGACCGTGGCGCTTCCGTCGTCGGTGGCGTACGTGCAGTGCATTTTATTGGTGTAAACCTGTGTATCGGTAGCGGAATAAAGACCAGTGAATGCACTGTTAAAAACATCCTTCGCAACAAACCAAGTGTCTGGAATAGTACTAACTACATTTTTCTCTTCAGTATCCCCTATAACAATGTCGCCGAATTGGAAATATCCCCCATATATCGTCCTAAAATAAAAATATACTTTATAAGGAATGGTTGATGCAGTAGCAGTTTCACCAACAAGTGCACCATTGTGGTAGATATGGAAGTGTGGGCTTCCTGAATGTGAGGTTCTTACCGCTTCAATTCGCACCATTGTGCCAGGTGAAGTGATTGCATTTGCACTGATTATCCCGGCATCTCCGCTATCCAACCACCCAATATCTATCCAATCCGCACTCTCCCACAAAGGTGTATGGTAACATGTAAAAGCCCAGTATGTGGTAGGGTAACTAATTTTGTGTATAAGGCTATCTCCGCTGCTTGCTCCGTAAGAGTACTGGTAGAAGTAAATGTCCTTGTAATTCGTGGTATCTCCATACAGATTCGTTGTATATGAAAACTGACTCGGCAGCGTCCAATCTGCTACAATATCTGTGTAATCCCTGTACACATATGCCATCGCATGGCCCGACAGGCACGCCAGCAGCAGCAGCAGCACCCCGAGCGCGATCCACCACTTCACCGGATGCCTTGCGTTGATTTCCTCAATCCTTGCACGATACTTTGTCATGTTGTTAAATCACCTTCGGTACGTTGATTCTCCTTATCTGTTCGAACGGCATCTTCCACACATACCGTGTAGGGATCCGGCTCTTCTGGATGTTGCTGATCGCCAGCTCGTTCCTGCGTTGTGACTTCGCTAACGGTATGCCGATGTTGTACCCGAACGCCTGCCGGATCCGTGGGATTGGGGATTCGAGGTTCCACGCGGAAGCGAGAACGTCAGGCGCCATGCGGATGCCCTGCTTCTTCTTGGGTTTCTCTTCGGTCAGCGTAAGCCAGCGGCGCGGGATCGTGATTGTCGGTGGTGGTGTGAACGGTGGTCGCCACGGTGGTGGGAACTCTGGTGGTGCTGGTGGCTGTCGGCGTGTGGTTGTTGTGGTCGCCGGATAAAGCTGTGATGCGGTCTTTGTAGTCAGCCCAGGATATTGGGTTGTCACCGGTGTGATGCCCGGATACGTCGTGGTGGTCGGTGGGGTTGGTCTACCAGGATAATTTGTCGTTGGGTATCCGGGTGGCTTTCCTGTCACTGGATAACCTGGATACACTGGTATCTGGGGAATGCCGGGATATTTCGTTCCACCCGGATACCTCTGCACCAGTGGGTATCTCGTTCCACTCAGGTATCGCTGGATGCCTCCATACTTCGATACGCCAGGATACTTCGCCGGCGGGTACCCTAAATATTTATTGAGGTGTGCGGGTGAGGGATAACCCGCGGAATACTTACCGCTCGGTGAAGGCGACTGATATTTCCCGCCCGGTGAAACGGTCTTTGTGTAAGTGTCGAGGTATCTGGCTGCCGTTGTAGAATACTTCACAGCAGATGTGCCAGTTGTGAGAGGTGGTGCTTTCCAGAGCGAAGGCACGGTAGACAATACCTGTGGGTATTCTTGCACCCCATATCGTATCGGTCGGAACTCTTCAGAGAATAGATCCGTGCGCTGGAACTCTGTAATCGCTCCGATCCGAATATCAATATCGGCAATATTTGGTGTTTCAAAATCCAAACCGCGAAGTGCTGGCCTTCCTTCCTCAAGGAGTGGTATGCCCTCTTTTGCGTACCTGCGAACATAAGTATCAAACGACTGTGAAATCCTCGCAGCATCCTGTGCGAGCTGTAACCGGCCCCCTGCACGGATCCGGTTGATGTCCCACCTCAACGGTTTTCCTAAAACATCTCGGGAATACTTTCCCATGATGAGCGAGATGTCCGCTGGGTCTTTGAACCTCCCAGAATATGGTTCGATAATTGCCCGGCCTGGTGCAACCTCACGATACTGCAGGAAGAACATTGTTTTTCCCCACACTGTGCGAGAGAGTGGCATCATGCGCACACCGCCCGATTCTGCAAGACCGGACCGCGGTGTGTCCCATTTCGCTTCCCAATAGGGGTGCAGGTCAAGCACGATCTCCCCTGAAGGCATACGGGCAGTGTACCGGCCTGCATCCCCGGTGATCATAGATGTTTCGTGCCTGAGCTCTCCGATGTTGGGTTGGTGCCTTCTGACGATGTTATAAATATTCTGTGAGTGTTCCTGCGCCCTACTTGGTCTGATGTCAATATCCAAGTCGCCCAGCGTGACACGCCCATACTCGCCCATGAATGCCCGACCCGTTGTCGAGCCATACACTACCATATCCTGACGATTCGCCCGAATGTACTGTGCGACTTCCCCCCACGCTGGTTCTGGTATAGTCTGCGGTGCTACTCTTCCCCACGGTTCTGCAAGTTCGGGTGCTGTCCCTCCACGCATTGAGTGTGCCACTCGCCTAGTTGCAAATGTTTCATCCCAGATATGGCGCATAGGATCACCCATACCCCCTAACCGGGTTTCCATTGTCATTCTTGCGAACGCCCAATCTGCGGGTGTCACTGGGAGGTATCCGGTTCCCACCGGTACGTTCTCAGGTAAAACGTACCTGCCCACAAATGGTGCTGGCCTTCCAAGCGATTCCCCCCATGCAACACCCACAAGTGGGCGTGCTGACAGTGTTTCTGTTCTGCCAAGCAACGGGCGCTCCAATGGATTTCTCCAGTAGAGCCCAGCCATTGATGTTGTGATCGGGCGCTCGGTTGTGACCGCACGCCCACTCTCATATGAGGTTGACCGCTGCACTCGTCCGGTTGGGATGTCGATAATACCAACACCAAAACCCGTTGCCTTGCTTATGCCCCGTCCAGCATATCCCATCGCCAAACTTGTGCCGTACATTTCACCCGCGAACTCCACCGGTCTGGTGGTGACACCTTCGTAGATCCCTTTCGCCTGGATGTACCCCCCGAGGATTGCAGCGCCGGGAATCGCCTGCGGGTGTTTGACCAATCCTTCTGCACCGACCATGGCCATGCCGATAAACTCCGGTGTTGCTGCGACTCCCTGCCCAAACCCTTTTACAAATGACAGTGTGTGCGGGATAACCCGTGGTGACATTCCCGCCATCATCATCCCGCCTGCAACCATCGTGACGGCGACCGGAGCGACGGGTTCGAACGTTTTGCCTATCCCGCCCTGAATGCCTTTCCAACCACCAGAGAGCTGCGTTGTGAGTCCGTGCCCGAAGTCATACGCAGCGGTTGCCGGTTCGAACTGCGTGCCGGGAACTTTCCAGCGTTCGCCTGCCTGCGCTTCTGCAACGTTAATCCCAAGCGTGCGGTCGAGTGCAACGCCCTGCAACTTCTGCAGGGATTCGATCTGCTGGTACTTTGCGTTCAGAGAATTGTATTGTGCTTCACTGCCACGGAACTCCGATCCTGAAATCAAGCCCTGTGATTCCAGCGCGGAATATTGTTTATTATATTCTGAAGTCTTGACACCCAGCAGGTAGTCAAGCCCGATGTATTCACCAGCAGACCACACGGTGCGGATGCCCGGCAATGTGAGTGCGACGTTGCGGATCGCCAGCTTTGTTTCTGTCGGGATGATCGGACCGCTTACCCCAGGCGCTTTGTTTGCCTGCAGTGCGCTGGTCATCGCGTTGCCGCCGCTGATGTAGTCCATCCCCAACTTCTCACGGGCGATTAATCCGATCATTCCCACGCCGGCGCTGGGTAGCTGTGCGGGCGACGGGAGTGACGGCCCTGATATTGCCGCCTGCGCTGCCGCCGGTCCAGTGGGTGTTACTGCAAATAGTTCACCGGATGAATACCGGTATCCTTCCGCAGATGGCCGGAGTGTTCCGCTGGATGAAACTATTGTCCCACGCTGTGCGGCATACTGCGCCTCGATGCTCGCCTGCTTTGATGTTGTGCCCTGCGGGAGAAGTGATTGTGATAATTCATATTGCCTTCTTTCCTGCGTTGGTACGTCGAACCTGATGTTGTCCCACGAGGATGCGATGTCTTGGTATGACATCGACGGGTCGATGCCTCGCCACATCTGTTCGCGTTCCCAGGACGCTGCCGCCTCGCCGTATGCGGTGATCGCTGCCTTGCTCGATCCCGGTCCTGGCGCTTCTGGTCGGGCAGACCCGCCGATCTGAACGTTTCCCGCCGAACCTTCGGTGAATGTGGGTGTGCCTTTTCCCACAGTTTGGTACCGGTAATCCGGGTTGGGGTATGTGTTTGCGTTCGCCGGGTTCAACCGCTCTTTCGTTTCCATACCGTCAACGGTGCGAACGCCATACCAGCTCCCACCCATGACAACGTAATGAGAGTATGGCGCACTGCGGGTGTTGACCACCTGCTGCGAACGTGCCTCGATTGTCTCCGGCGAGAGTGACCCGCCCGATGCTCCATCCGGTCGGGTGAGTCCTCCGGGGCGTTCGTAGTCAGGTGTGGGTGATGGCGTTGGTGAGACTATCGGGCGAATGGTTGCGCCGGAAGGAAGGTATCGTGTTTGTGTGGGTCGTGACGCCGGTGTAAAAGTGATTGGCCGGATCGTCACCATGTCCTGTTACCCCACACCGTCTGCATTCATAAGAATATAAGAACGCTCATATAAAGTTTACTTATGTCAACTTTTTTGTCATCTTGTTTTTCCAGTAGACGAAATACAACAGCATGACAATGAGCTGCACGCAGATGATGGCCTGCGAGATGTGCAGCATTTGCACGGATTGAAGGTATCCGGCTTCTCCTTTGGTTTTCTCGAATGCGAAATACAGCGAGAGGATTGCACCGAGCGCCGGGAACAGGACCAGCGCCATACCGGTGATAAGGGTACGCACCGGTGAAAGTGAGAGATTGAACCGCCGTTTTTTCGGTAATGGCCCATAGTCGTCCAGCGGATCCTCGCGTGCCTGCCGGACGGCCTTTCTTAACCGCAGCCTGTCGTTGATGGTTGGCTGTGCCTGTGCCTTCTCCCGCACGGGTCGTGATCTTGAGATCGGTTCTGGTTCCGGGTCGAACTCTGGTTCTTCTTCTACAACCGTCCTGGTCGCGGTGGTTCTCCTTGCTACTGGTTGTGCTGTGGGTGGTGCTGGTGAGACAGTTTGATTGGAACGCATTCGCTGCGATTCTTCACGCTGTCTTATCAGGTCCATTACATCCAACGCCATTTTTATTCCACCAGACGACTTTGTGAACGAAGACTTCCCGGTTGATGTTCTCGTGGTAGATCATCAGGTCGTCGCGGATCAGGCCCATGGTTTCCGGGTGGTTCCATATTTGTTTGAGGAGAAGCAGGTAGTTTGGATAACTGTTCGGTTTGGATGTGTCGTCGTCTCCTACATCGAACTCGTCGCTGTACACGTCTATCATGTTAGAAGAGTATTCACATAAGTAAACTATTTATGAGTTTGGTGATTCGTTCAGAAGTGAGGGAACGCGCCGGTGAAGGAAATTGGCACAAACCTTCACCGACCCGCAGAGTGTGAGTTACTATGGGCGTTTCCCAGGTTTCATCAAGGTGCTGCAAACCAGCGACGGCAGGTGGCTTCGAACATCCGTCGCCAAGTAACAATAAGTAAACGATATCTAAAAGGTTTGTGGTGGGTTAATTTATCCACACGTATATGGTCTGAACTCAACGTGACCGCAGGTGGTGCATTCCCACCGTTCCATGACCTTGCCTTCCTGGTGAACAATGCCGTGGAAGTGTAGGTCGTGATCGTGGGTGCTGCACTGCGTCAGCCCGCCGGTCTTTATGCACATACCGGTTCACCCATTGTATTATCGCTGGTCTTCTCAAGGTATGCAAGCGCCGTTTCGTATTCCTCACGGCCGCTCGGTGTCTGCATGTAATCGAGGAACCTGGTGGTGAACCTCCATTTGGTCGGCTGCTCGTTGCGGTGCTTTCCGACCGCTCGCTTCTTTCCGTCGAGTTGTTCGATTATGCCGGTGTTCCGTAACGCGAACAATCCACCACACACCCACTTCCCTGTCGCATAACAGGCATCCACATTGGTGAATGGTTTGTTGCCTTTCTCACCGAACACTGAATACAGTTTGATGGCAGTGTAGTAACTTATCTTTCTGACCGGAAACCTTCGCACAATGCTCATTATGCACCACGTTCAACAAAAGTCCATATTCGCGTTCTGTTGGCAAAAGTGGTGTGACCGGTATGGTGTTCCAATATTGGAACACTTTTTCCAACAGGCACGCAGGAACCAACAAAAGAATTGATGGTGTGCATTTGTGATCAACCCGCAAGCGCAAGTTCACCGGTTTGCTTGAGTTTTTCAAATACCGGTAGCAGGTTGGGTGCTCTCTCCTTTATCCTGTTCCGTGCATCATCCCAGGTCTTGCTCTGTCGTGCGAAGTGTTCGACCTTCTTCCTCGTCGCTTCGTCGATAACACTTTCCGCAGGAGTGAGCGTCGTGATGGATTCATACGTGAGTTCGTAAATGAAATCCTCGTGCTGCTCTTTTGTCCAATGTCTCTGCACGCTCGCCCACATGTGCATTCCTTTCAGGATGCCTTCAGGAGATGCAAGACCCAACCGCTGTGCAAGTTCCGTGAGTCTCGGCCCGAACTTGCCGTCTTTGGTTAGACCGCATATTTCCGTGATGGTGATGTTCTCAGTTACACAAGTCCATGCGAGCCGGAGCTTTGGACCGCTCGCTTTCTTGGCAGGTCCGATCTCTGCCAGGAACCATTCATACATTTTCAAAGTGTCAAGTTCAATCATGTTCGTTCAACTCCAAGTTTCAAAACCGTGAATTTTCGGTTCAATGAGTTTATGAGTTTGAATGAGTTGGTTTCGGGTCGCTGATCACGCGTGTGCGTGCGCGTGATCGCAACGCGTGGGGTTACGGTAAACTCATATAAACTCATCGACTTCAAATTGTGGTTCATATAATCCTCCAATTGTTAAACAGAGCCTAATCTGCATATGAGTTTCAAAAACACCAAACTCATTCAATTTTGGGCTCCTGAGTAAGACTCGTACAGTGATCTATCGTACAGGTACACTTTCCAGAGTACAGCTCTATTCTTAGTAGATCCCTTAGTAAGCTTTACTCCACTCGCAAAACACACTCCATCTTTTTTGGAAAGTGCTTTTCCAAGTTTTCGAACAAACGAGTTTTTCTTTACAAATTCATCTCCCAACCAATCGGGCAGAACCGGATACAATTTAGATTCTTTATACAGTGTTTCATTTGAATCATTCTCGCGCTTCAGGTGGTCGTAAATATCTGACACACTAACATCGCGGTCTTTGAATACGTCATACCACGCCAACAAGAACGACTCCCATTGTTGGTTATCCTGGTCCATGTTCTGGTACATCTCGTTGAGATTTCCAAGGAATCCCTGGACACCAGCGAAATGAAGTATCCCGCCAACAGTAGTGCACCACTCCTCAAACGACCCTAACACTGGCAGGTCCGGTGGTGTTGGTCTTCCTGCCTGTATCCATCCCTTCGCAAGCGTGAGTATGGCATTGACCAGGAACCCCCGGTTGTCTTTCGCCCATCTCCGAAGATCAGGGTGCTGGAATTGAACGGGTCGGAGCCATGGTTGTGCACTCTTTGCGTCCATCAGAACCGTGTAGCACCGGCGTGGCAGATCACCGCCGAGCATGATGTTGTTTCCGTTTGCAATCCACACCGTGCGGTTTGGGAGTGTAATCATTTCAGACCGCCCGAGTATCCGGCCCTGGTATGTCGAGGAGGTAAGCAGAGACGCAAGTGCAGGTGCAAACAACTTCCCCTCAACGTTGTCGATTGTCACAAGCACACGACCGTTGCGGAGAATCGAGGTGATAACCTTCTGCCATTCCTCCTCTGTCTTCTGCTCGTTGATAGTTGCCATGTCCTGCCCGGTGGCAGTAATCGAAATGACTTCACACAGAAGGCTTGCACCGGTTCCGGCCTGTGGTTTCCCCACAACACACATAGGGATATTCCCTCTGATTATCGGACGGAGCACAGGTGTGATCATCGCTGCCAGTGCGTTCGCTCTCGAAAATTCATCAACGAACGGGAAATCAACGATGGCCTCCTGCAGGAGATTCCTGGCAACAAGAATCTCTGCAGACGTCGGGGTGTCGGAAACTTTCGGAAACTTCACACCATTCGACGGAGAGAAATACAACATCGTCGAATGGTCGTATCCTGGTGAGTCCCACACATCCCCATTATCTTTTATTATCGGTGTTTCTGAAAGTCCGAGCAATTGCGGGAACTCATGATCGCACGACGCCATCACATCGTGTGTGACATCCATTGGTGGAGAGATCTTCGTATCGTGGAACTCTTTTGTTTTTTCATCATACGACGTTTTCACAAAAAACGCAGACCTCGCCAGATAATACCGCACACCAAACTGGTCGAGTGATTCGATAATCGCGGTGTTCCTTTCATCATATCGCACGCGGGAAAGCATACAGGCCCGTGAAAAGATCCGTGGTGGTTTGTTGTGCTGGTATAATGCACGAACGGCGAGCTCTGTTTGTTCCTCTAAAGAAACGTTGTTCGTCTGGATCTTAACGCGTTGTCCAACTTCTTTTGGATCGCTCTCCTTCTTGTACTGCAAGTCTTCAGACTTTAACTCCTCCATCATCTCGTCTAATGCTCGACTATCTTGCGGTGGCGGCAGCGGTTCCGTTCCGTTTGGCATTAAGGATCCTCACTTCGATGATCTTGTTCTTCACCCACTGTTCCATTTCATCCAGCGAACGCAGGTCGAAACAGAACGGTGGTTTCACGTTGTGACGTTTCACCAGGTAGTCGAGGTGTTCATAGACTTTCTTTGTCCGTTTCTCCTCGTCGTGGTTGTGCCGGTTCTTCGGAAATACCGCGTGATAGTCAAACCCATCACGGATCAGGATCCGGTGATACTTCGCAAACAGAAACATTGCGGATCGTGCGTCGTCGTCGGTCCACAGGTTTGTGGTTGCCAATCGGTGCAGGGTGTCGCGATCGTACTCGTAGAGTGGGTAGTAGTCGGTAGAGTTGATGGTGTCGAGGTGCTGGATGGCAGAACGAACGAGGGATGGGATCATGATCTCCTCTTCTTCTTCCCGCCGCCTGCCTGGTATAACTCCCGCCGCCTCGCCAGCTTTCGTTCGTGGTCTGGGTCGGACTGCAACCGCACCCGAGGACCCGGTAGGTTCGGCGCAACGATCTTGATCACATCCGAAATATTCCGGCGCTGCAGCCGACCGCTGGGATTGATCACAATTGGTCGGATCACTCGTACCACGCCTCCACGTATCCACACGAATGGCAGTGGTGCCGGTGGTTGTGCGGGTAATACCCATGCGAAGAAACATTCGTCGAATGACATTTCCTGCACACCAGTTCGCGGTGGCATGTGGGGCATCGTTCTCCTTGTGGGATCCCCATCACACAACGTCGAATAAACGAACTCATGCGCCCGACTCCCCGCCCATCATGATCGCCCTGTCGTACTCCTTGATACCCGCAACCCGCAGACGAGCACCGCAAATCGAGCAATGGTATTCCCGGTTCAGCGACGTGTACGCCGGGTGCAGGTTCGATGCGTTGCTCTGGGTGGATGGCCGGATGCGGATGCCGACGCACCCGCAACTGTCACAGATAACGTGAACCATCCCCACTCACCCCGCATTCTCGATTTGTTCCCGTGCGAACTTCCGAACCTCCATCGCATTCAGCACGCGAGCCTTCGCGTCCGCAACGTCACCCGCGTTAAAATATATTTTAATGGCCCCGCCCTTGCCAGGCGTGCCAACCTCTATGCTGTCCTGCAGAACAGGACCGTCCTGCTTGTGAAGGTGCACGATTGTGCCGCCGTTCACCGACGGCATACCGGAGTAGTCAAGGTTCCCGTACGTCATCCTCGTTCAACTCCCGACGATGATCGGCGCCTTCTGGTACTTCCCCCACGCTGCAGCGAACCGGGTGCCGTCACTCACACCGAGTACCTTTACAACGGTGTCCTCGGCCTCATCCCGGCGAACGAACTTCCCGACCTTAAGGAACTCAAAGATGCGTTCAACTTCAGCGTCAGGTTGTGCGGTGGGTGTTGGTGCCCTGGCAGGAACCGGCTGTGGTCCTGGTCCTGTGGTGGCAGTCGGTGCAGGTGGTTCCTTGCTCGCCGTCACCGGTGGCTCTGCAGGCTGCAGCGTGTTCATGTCGATAGAATAGTACCCGGTCGGCTGCCCGTCTTTCTCACGCGGGACGAGCCTGCACCGGATCCTCGCGGCAGGCTCCAGTGTGAAATACGCAGCGAGCGTTCCAACTGCGCCTTCAGGGAGATAGTATCCCATACCGTTGATAAACCGCACCATGTTGGCCTTCACGTTCCATGAGTAGGTGAACCTCTGCCACACTTTCGCCTGCGTACCTTCAACCTCCCAGATGGTGGTGATCTCATCAGCGGTGCGCTGGTCGCCCTTGAACGTGCGGGTCACATTCGGCTGGAATGTAATATCTACCATCTTCAGCGTGTAGAACACCGCAGGGTCAAGCACCGGGAACTCCGGTCCCTTCTCGACCTTTCCGGGTTTCGTGTACCAGTCATCAGACATTCAGCACACCCCCTCGCAGATCGGCCAGTACTCCGGGCAGAGCTTCTTTGCAATAAGTGGATCCTTGCAGTAGGTCCCAATCACCATGGCCTTGTTTCGACCGCGTGTCTGTGCGGTTGCATCAATCCTGCAGGTCACGTCACCGACGAGAAACCGGCACGGGTAATCCTTACTGATCTCCATTTCAGTCCACCCTCTGTTCGAACTTCCCGCACCACTGTCTGCATTCAACATGTGGCCATCCGACCTTTCCACGCGGGCGATACTTCCCACGCCGGTACTCGTAGATCACCACATGGCGTGGAGGAGTAAACCGGCATTCCCCGCCCTGGTAGCGGTCATCAACATCGTGCGGTTTGAAGAACCGGCACCGGTCGCATACTTCGGTGCGAGTCATAGTGCCGCCCCAGGGTGTGCACGCTCGCATTCAGCGAACGAAAATAGTTTCATAGTGCAGCATCGGATCTCCCCGCGTGCCTTTGGGATCACCATCGTGCATCCCTTGCACGAGCAGTTCGGATGGGTATTAATAAACCCACAGATGATCAAACTCTTCTTGGGTGGTTCCACCGTGACGCCTGCAACAGCACACGCGGGACTGCCCTTTTCAATTGCTTCTGACATTTCTTACCACCATACCTTTACCACGAGCCTCAATCTCTGCAGCAAGCTCCTCCTCTAATCCTGGCATACCAATCTGACGGCAATACGCCTGCAGGGTATCCCACTGGAAAACAACAGCGGATGCCGGTGTCATGCGGGCACCGCCACCCGTTGCTGATCGATAAGCTGCCGGACCACTTCGGCCCGTGATACGTTCTCCCGGTGTGCAACATCATCGAGATATGCGACTTGCCCATCATCGAGATAGAACATCACCGGGCGCCTCGTGCCATTTGTTGGCATAATGGTTACTTATTTTACATAGTGATATATGTTACTATTTTGTTCCAGTTCCAAAAAGAGACACTTTTATATAATTGATCAAAAATGGTTTACATGCTTCTCATTCAGGTATTCACGGATAAGCGATTCATCATCGCCGGTAATGGTTCCTTTTTTTATCCCTGATTGGATGGTCGCGTCTTCACCGTACTTCGCGTTCACTCTGTAGAAATGATCAGCCACCAGTGCCACCAGCTTTGAAAGGGCGTGAGGATATAAATACCATACAGACTTGAACCTACCCGTTCCCAAGCCGCCAGGGGGATTGTGACCTATCAGGTTCAAGTCTTTTTAGGTCTGTTCAAACCATACTGCAGCGCCACATAGAAGATCAATGTGAACACGATCATGCCACCAAACACCCCGCCGGCAAACTCCCACGGGTTAGACAGTGTAAAGCTTGGGTTCATAATGGTCATTGCCACCCCGAGTGGGAATGATGCAATCAACGACCATTTGAGATTGTCATTCATATGTGAACATTGAGCCACAGTATATAAAGAGTTATGATCGTTTTGTTCATAAACCATATGATGCTATATAACAAAAGCGTTCCATTATGTCAACAAAGCAGGTTGTTTTTAAAATCTACACATAATAAAAGGTTTTTTAAAAAAAGGGTTATGATGCCATTGCCTGGCTGATGAGGAAGTCCTGCTGCAGCCGGTTCCACCCGGTGCCGATCCAGCGATCTTCTCCACCGGACCAGAACCCCACACCGCGTTCAACCATCCAATCATTCCACTGTTTGGAGAATGAGGGAAGGTCATCCTGTTTGATTGTTCCACACGCGAGCGCTTCATGGAGGCATTCGTGGGTAATGATCCATGAGAAGGGATACGGGTCTTGCCCCAAGTACACTACTGTTGCCCGGCCCGATCCGTAGTAGTACCCCATTGCTTGTGGGTGAGTGTATCCGTGTGCTGTTCCATTAAACATCGTGATAAGTCGCGTGGTAATCGGTACTGGGTACACTCCTTTCCATTCGTACTGTGTGGTGTCCTCTGCTACAATCTCAAAGCTGAACAGGTTTGGAACGTATCGCAGGGATGTGATGATCTGGTCCTGGTCGATACCATCCAGCACCATTACGCGGTAATGGTACATCGAGACATCAACCCCGAGCACCGCCTGCACAACTGGTTCGGGTGTGGGTGTCGGTAAGGGCTGTGCAGGTTCAATATCCGACTTATACCGCATGTATGCGTTATAATCAACCGTTGCAGTGGAGATCCCCACCAGAGCGATGAGAACCAACGCAATAAGGAAAAGGTGTCTGCTGTTCACATAAGTAAAGAGAAACGTAACAGTATTTATGAATTGTTGGATTCGTTCTGCAGTGCAGCTTTTATTTCTTTGATGTCCTGTGCCATTTCCACCGGGTCATACCCGGCCAACTTCCAGATGTGCAGGGATTCCGCACCCCACCACCCAAACCGTTCCTCGCAGTAAACAAGGAGTGTTGGAAGACCGACGATCACAAGCGCCACAGACGCCACAACCAGCGGGACCGATAACCCCAGCAGGTTCTTCTGCACGATCGCGAACGTCATAATGTTGACAAAACCCATTCCGATTCCCACAATTGACCAGATACGGTTCAGGCGTGCCCGCATTCTCCCGATGAATGCAGCGGTGATCATACCTCGCCCATGCGACGATACCCTAACCGTGAGATCCGTTCTGCGGTTGTGGGGTTCCTGGCAGCGAACGCCATGGCCTTCCGTGCAGGATAGGAGTACCGTATCTTCTCCCACGGAGTCATCATCCGTTTCTCTGTGAAATGTTTGTGGTGGAGTGTCGCACCGAACACCCCGCGTGAAACCGTGAACCCTGCATTCAGCACATCCATCTCAAAAAGGAATCCTTCATCAACTTCATTTCGTGTTTCTGGATTGATATAGCACATGAAGGGAATGGTCGTAAACACCTTGCGGGAGATCAACGTTCCTCCAAATCCATTATAGGTGAAACACCCGTTTTTCAACCGGTAAACATTATACACAACGTCGAATCCCTTCTCATGTTCGTGCACCAGCGCAGGGAGCAGATCACAGGAATATTCCATATCGGCATCGAGGAACACCATGACGTCATACTCTCCTTCGATTGCCTGCTGGCGTAACTTCTCCCGGCCCGCAACAATCCGTTCCAACCGGGTTGGGTACTGTGCATCAAGGCACGAATCGGTCACAAGAGAGATCGTGAGGGATACACGCTCCGGGCAATCAAAGAAATGACCTTGTTTCATGAATCGCGGTATCTCCTCACGATCACAATCTGCTACAGGCCCGCCGATCAGGATACGCATTCTGCCACCTGTTCATATGCTGTGTGCACTCCGGTAGCGAACCTGTCCCATGTGAATTGTTTTGCCCTGGTAAGCCCGCGTCGCCCGAGTTCGTGCCGAAGACCACGATCACCCATGAGCATAGCGATCGCTTCGGAGAGTTGGTCATTGCTTTCGGGGTTGATAGTGAGTGCTGCATCTCCCACAACTTCAGGAAGAGAGGAACAATTCGATGTAATCACCGGACACCCGCATGCCATCGCTTCGAGTGGCGGGAGTCCGAACCCTTCAACAACGGATGGCCAGACCAACATCAGTGCATGAGAGTAGAGTGCAGGAAGTATCCGGTCGGGAACATACCCAAGGAACCGGACGTTCCCGCATTCTCCGGCTGCGGTTTCCACCTCCTCGGTCATCCAGCCCCCACCGGACGCAATCACCAGGGGAACGTCAGGTGCGACCTTCTTCATTGTGCGGATAATCAAAGGAATGTTCTTTCGCGGGTCGATGGACCCCACGAACAGAACGTATCTGTGTGGCAGGAGTTTGTACAGGTCGATAATTGTCGTTTCATCCACCGGATGAAATCGCTCGTCCACACCAGGATACGCAACGGTGATCTTCTCTGCCGGGATCCCGCACTGCTGCACAGCAACATCTTTCGATGCCTGTGAGATGGACACCACATGGTCGGCTACCTCAAGGTTTCTTCTGGCACAGAGTTTCCAGTAGATCCGCATTGGTGGTGTGAGGTATTGTGGATGAGTATAGGGTATCAGGTCGTAGAGTGTCACCACTGACGGAACGGTGGGTTTCACCATGTTCAGCCACCCGCACGAATTATGCAGGATGTCCACGTTAAGGTGCTTTGCAGTCAGTGAGAGGTATGACTGGTACAAGGATTTTGGAACAGGAGGGTTTACAATCTCCGTGTTGTGAAACCGGTCGAACTTCTCGGTTTTGGCAATCGGCACCATCTCGTCGTTGGGAAACAATACGCGACACCGTTGGATCAGGTTCAGCGTAGTGTTTCCAATCCCCACAAGGTTACGGGTTGATAATGATTCACAAGAGACGCCCACTTTCATGTTTTCACCGCCTGGAGTGCAGCACATCCAAACTGCTTGACCGCCCGTGCTACACCAAAATGCCGTGCTGCTGTCTTTGCATACGCCGCCTGGCACGCCCACCAATTGTGGCAGAGCATCCCGTCGTGCACACGATACTCGTAGAGAGGGAACGGTATCACACTGAATTTCTTTCCTGCAAGCCAGGCACGGATCCAGAAATCCCAATCCTCTGCACGGAACAGCGTTTCATCATATCCTCCAAGGTCGTGCCACACAGATGGTGTGTGCATGAACGATGCGTGTACGGAGTTCTGATATTTGAGATGTTCAGGCAGCGGAGCGGAACAGTCCGAAACACTCCTCCCTTGTGCATTGATAATGCGGTAATCTGAATAGACAATATCAACCGGTGAGTCGGTCAGTGCATTGACCATCGCACCGAATGCAAACGGGAGATACCGGTTGTCGTGGCTCGTCCAGGTCCAATACTCCCCCCGAGCCACCAGGAACCCACGGTTCAATGTGGCAGGGAGTTTCCGGTTCCGTTCGTTGTGGTAAATCCTGATCCGTTTGTCGGTCTGTGCATCGAGGATCGCAGCGGTGTTGTCCGTCGATCCGTCGTTGATAATAATCAGTTCCCAATCGGTGAACGTCTGGTTGATCACCGAGTCAATGGACTCCTTCAGGTATCGCTCTCCGTTGTAAACCGGGAGGACGCAGGAAACCTTTGGAGTCATCTGCACCTCCTGAACACTGCCAGACTGTTTGCATGGATCTCGAGATCCCACTCCTCAGGCATCTCGTTCTCCACAAATGCCTTGACTCCTGGTGCGTAATCCGCAACGTCATGGAATGCGACAAAACCCCCATGCACAACACGAGGAGAGAACCGGTTGAAATCCGCTTTAACACCGTTGTAATCATGTGACCCGTCAATGAACAGGAACCCGATTTTTGAGGGGATACATGACATATCAATCTCCTGTGAATGTCCACGGATCTTGACAACCGGTGCATCAAACCCACACGACGCGATATTATGATCGAACTTCTCTTCAAGTGTCACGAGTTCCGGCATTCCTTCGTGTTCTTCAGAACCAAGCCATGTATCAATAGCATACACTTTCTGCCCGTGGCCGTCAAGAGATCCATGTGCAAGAAACAGCGTGCTCCTCCCCACCCACGAACCAATTTCAACGATGGGAAACGGTGTTTTCTTCGCATATCGGTACAGGATCCACCCTTCCAATACCGAGAGATAACCCGGAGTGAAAAGAACAGACATCATGGAGGCACCTCACGGTCAATCAACCGTTCGGGTTCGACTGCCTTGCAATACGGGTCGTACCATTCCGGTTCGTCGAAATCATCAGTGATGCCCTCCCCGACATCCACAAAACATGGGTGGTCCTGTCTCCTCCCAAACTTTCGTATCCCTTGCCAGTATGCGATAGGAAACTTCCCGAACGCCAAGAAGAGATCATAGAGTACAGGGTGCTGTGAGTTCAGGTCGTGGAGAACAACAATATCCCACTGGTTGCCTTCTCCCTTTATGGTAAGAGAATCGGTGTGAATGCTGGCAAGGGTTTGCAGTTCAGAACCATCAAAAGCAAAAGCAAATATCTCTTCGTGAGGGCGACCGGTAAGCTGGTTGGGTCCTGCTCTCCCGTAAATTGAGAATGGAGTTGTGGTGGTGAGAACCCGCCGGAGCGTGCCCTTCATCCACGACACATCACCGAGTAGGTAATACGTCATCTTCTGCCCGAACAGGGGAATGGTGTCGAGGAAGAGTTGGTTTGGGTTATCTGGTTGCAGTTCCGGCCCGATAACATGAACGTTCACATCCGGGCGAATCTCTTTCACTAATCGGACGGTGCGGTTCAATACCGGCTCACCGCAGACGGGCAACATGTATTTTACCGCGCCGTTCCACCGCTTGGATCTCCCTCCGGCGAGGATGATCACGGAATCTGGTGTCATAGGTATCTCCCCCTGCGTTCGATACAGACCTCTGGAACGATCGCGGTCTTTGATAGCGACAGCAACCACATCACAGTGTGAGCAATATCTTCAACAGGGATCAGCTCAGCGTCGGGTGCAATTGCACGCCCTATCTCCGTATCGCAGTCACCCGGACATATCGCAGTCGCCCGTATCCCATACTGGAGATTTTCTTTCAGGGTGGATTCGGTGAGCGTGTTAATCGCGGCCTTTGAGATAGCATATACTGAACACCCTGGTCGAACCCGTTTCGCTGCCATGGACGAGATGTTGATGATATATCCTGACTTTTGCTCACGCATCAGTGGAAGAACCCGTTGGATCCAATTTCGGTATCCATGAAAGTTTGTTTTAAAAACAATGTCAAAATCCATCAGGGATTCGCCGATCAGCTCTTTCTCTCGGTAGATCCCCGCGACATTTACAAGAAGATCGACACGCGGAATTGAACGGAGGTATGCCCATACATTGAATGTATCGGTGGCGTCACACGTTTTTCTCCCGGTTGCATGAACCTCCCATCCATTACATTCTAAGGTGTCAGCAATCGCTTTCCCGATCCCTCGTGTCCCACCATTCACCACAGCGACGGGCATTATTCCACCAGGAGAAGGCCCACACGGGCGAGTTTCCCGCCGTTGTTCGGATGTGGGTATTTCGGGAGTGAGTGCCCGGCAATCACACAGGTACCGATCACATCAATGCCAGCACCCTCCATTGCAGCCCGTGCGTTCTGCGGGAACCGGCAAGTATCCCCGCAACCTTCCGGGCATAACCGGCACGAACCGCCTACGAGCGAAACAGCCCAATATTTATTCAGGTCAAAACATTCCTTCTCGCGCTGGAGCAGTGTTGCATGGAGATGTTGTGCAGATTTGCGCCGGACATCATCAAACGTTTGTGTAGTATAATCCCACGTTGAAATGCACAATTCACCAACAGAGTACGATCGCACCAAATTCTGCCAGTATTCCATCGGTGGGATCTCCGGTGGACAGGTGTGGCATTTTCCATAATGTGAGCAGGTCCGGCACTGGTATGTTGCCCGGATGTCGAACACCACTTCTTCAGAGGGGTTGATAGGAATGATCGTCAGGTTCATCGCTTCACCCCGGACCACATCAGAAACAATCCGTCTGGCCGGTGGTGCTCGTATCCGATCTCCTTTACTGAAACGTTCTCGCAGTCGCGTTCAAGGAGTTCACACACCTTCTCTGCATTGAACCACTGTTCCCACGGTGCAATCTCCATCCGGCCAAGGTGCTCGTCGTTCTTGTCGATGATGATCACCGTGCCGCCCGGTTTCGTCACCCTGCACATCTCGGAGATCGCAACGTCTGGTTTGATCGAATGCTCAAGGCTTTCAACCGCATACGTGCACGCAAAAGCATTATCGGAGAATGGAATGTTCAGCATCGATCCTTCGATACTGTGCGGTGTGGTTTTCACGAGGTGTGGTGAAAGTTCCAGACCTGCACGTTTTCCTGCATCAATCCGCAGGAGGTATCTACCGGTTCCACACCCGACATCAAGCACCGATCTGCATGGTTTTGGCATGGCTGCACGGAGTGCCACGAGCCTCCCGTCAGTGTTGGATAGTTCAGGCCGTGCGTGCCGGTGGAACTGTGATTTCATCCACCAGTGGTAAGCATCGAGGAAGAACTTCGCAGCCCACGAAACCTCCTCGTCACAGAAGTAATCTCCCGATCCATTGCACCCGTAAAATCCACCGGTTGCATTCTGGAACTGCATTCCGTATTTGAGCGCCTTTGTGCCGTTGATGTAGTGCCCTAATTTGAACTGCACCACAGAGTACTGAAATTGTCCTGGCAGGCACGACCACTTCTCGCCGATAACACCTGGCACCATTCCGTTCGCTTCGATCGGCCACCATGTTTGATCTGGTGGATACTCGCCGTGGTTGGCAAGTGCTTCTGCCACATACATGGTAAAATGAGAGAGTGTGGGTTTTGTGAAGTGCCGCCGGTGATAGTCCCACACCAGCGGATCCTCTGTCGCGTATATCTGGATAGCAGGTGTCATCCTGTCAGACCAGCGGGATTCATCCGGTGCTCTCAAGCGACCGTCAGGGAGAACGTTTCGTTTAAGGCACTGCTCCCCGGCAACGATGGTGTCCCCGACTTCGGGCATTCGTGCATGGATCGCACGGAGTCCTTTCAACACCTGGCCGGTATCAAAGGTGTAGGGTTTCCCGTCAGACCCATTCCACGAACCGTCACGGTTCTGCACGGTGCAGAGCCATGCAGCGTACTGCCGTGCGAGGTCGTGCTCTCCCCACTCAAGAAGTGTGGGTATCAGGTATCCGGTGACTTCTGGGTACTCGGTGTGATTCTTATGTGATACCCACACACCGTTCTGTGAGTTGCGATGCAGCCATTCGAGTGCAGCGGCATATGGTCGGGTTTCTTTAGAGGGTTTCTTAAAAAGGGCATGGATTCCACCAAACATATTGTACCACCATCGACTTACAATATGTAAATCAAGGTGTGACAATATTTATTGATTTGGTAAATCGTTACAAAAGAGTTTACGTGGGGTTATCTCACTTTTTGTCAATGTCCGATTAAACGTAAACCTCTTCCCATTCAAGATCAGCCAGTTCAATGTATCCCTTCCCCCTGCACTCCTCGCAGGGGATGGTTTCACCAAGGGTGCATCGAGCATAACGGTTGGGATGCACCCGTTGGCACCAACCACAATTACCAGGATCATCATCATAATCCCGGCAAGCTTCAAAGAATACATTGTTCACTCTGCCATTATCACACAACCGATGCTTAAATCTCCTCATGTTCTCCCTCCCCATCCGACCACATAGGCCCGGATGGATTAAATGTCAACCTCTTTTTGTGCGTAACATTTATCTTTATTTATGTGTATCTTTCTGTATGGTAAAGAAACCATGGACGTCATCAAAGAGACGCGAGGGTTATATAGTAAACTCTCAAAGAAGCCCTTATACATATAAAGGTAAGTGTAATAAACTGGCTGCAAATGAAATGTATACTGCTTGTCCAGTACATCAAGCATCAAGTATGCGTCAAGCTTTACACTCATCAAGACGCGGCAAAAAACAAACTTGGAAACCGAGAAAAAGATAAACATCACTTTTTGTCAATGTCCGATTAAACGTCAACATACCTCTTTTGATCTTATAGTTTCTGCCATCTCTGCTTGTGAAGGTGTCGCATAGTGAGCTTGGATAACTTCAATAGTATCACCCGTCAGCTCTGCTACCTGCTCCGGGGACCATCCTGCAGCCTGGCAGAACTTCACACAGGTACCCCGGAGAGCATGGAACGGGCGGGAACCGATACCGGCCTTCTCACACAGGGAGTTAAAGCGGTTGTATGCTTGCCTATCCTTGAATGAGAAAAGGGTGTCCTGGCCTTTCGGAATGGTCCCGATCAGCATCCTGATCTCCTGCTCTAACTTCTGCCCGATGGGTACCACTCTCACCCTGTCGCCCTTCTTGCGTTCCAGATAAGTGATCTGGTGATTCTTGAAATCAACATTCCCCACCCGGACCCGGACGAGATCGCCCCGGCGAAGTCCCAAGGATACCGCGAGCATTACCATCACGCGATCCTCCAAGGTACCGCAAACAGAGAGAACGGCATCATACTCTTTCCGAGTGAGTGCTTTTTCACCCGTTCGGTATCTTACCGACTTTGTAACCACATATGCAAATAGTTACCAAAGAAGATAAAAATATCTATTTGAAAGTGGGTGAAATTGCCTTTATTCTGGGAAGTCGGCATTGACTAAATTTCGATCAGGTCAACCTACTGTTCATATTAGGGTTGGTAGGTAAGTCCTTTCGAGTATGATAGAGAGAGAAAAGGGGTTGGTAGGTTGGCGACTTAACAACCGATGTCAATCCATTCGATCCTCATATTCAATAGTAGCGTATCCCGTTTCAATCATAGGACAGATTTGTTTTATATCAACACAGGATACTAACCCCGTATGAGGACATGGTTCTTCCTCACCAAACTCTTCTGCATAAGGACAATAGACAATCATCTTTACCTCCTTGACGTTTTACAATCCCCTGCTTTATCAGTCCATTTAAGGTATAATTTCGCACAAATGAGCCATATTGCGTGAAGTTGTGTAGGCTCCAGTAGATCGATCATCTCTTTCAAACTTTGCCTTAATTGGTCGTCTGTCGGTTCCATCTTTACCTCTTACAATCACCTGATTGATCTAGCCACTCCTGCAACGCTTCAGGACATACTTCTAATTCATAGCAAGCGGTACAGGCTTCCCGGTCTTTTTCTTCATCCGTTGTAAGCGGTTGACCGCATAC
>Ga0172380_10002966_pt1 | contig 24580 bp, 18 predicted proteins | sample Leawe162metaG_FD_119747 | JGI IMG/M metagenome (GOLD analysis project Ga0172380, IMG submission 119747) | Leachate microbial communities from a municipal landfill in Southern Ontario, Canada - Leachate well 162 metaG | ecosystem: Engineered > Solid waste > Landfill > Unclassified | place...
GCCACGACAAGCATTGACGAATGTTTTTCAGATGCTGGCATCACCATAATTAAAATGGATATTGAAGGTGCTGAAATAGAAGCATTGCGGGGCGCTGCAAAAACAATTAAGCGGTGCAAGCCAAAACTGATTATCAGCGCCTATCACAAGCGCAATGATCTTTTTGAAATCCCCCTCCTGATTCACCAGTTGGTACCAGAATACAAACTGTATTTCCGTCATTTCAGCAGGAACTTCGGAGAGACTACTCTTTTCGCAATACCATAATCCAACACAGGAACTTCTGATGAATCAGGTACTTCATATAATTGATGTCCTTCTTAAGCAGCGTGACCAGGCGGATTTTTTGCCAAATACACTGGGCAAACATTATCGTGCGGCCATGCACGGCACCACGCCGGTTGTGCTGTTCGGTGCCGGTTCAGCAGGCGAGTACCTGTGCCGAGCCCTGAAGGTCCATGGCATCGATATCACCTGTTTCTGCGATAATAAACCGAGCCTTATCGGAAGCAACATATCCGGCCGGCCGATCATCTCTGCCGACGACCTGGCACGGAATCACCGGGAAAGCCTGGTAGTCATCTCCACATCGCCCGATTATGCTCGACAGATCCATATCCAACTGATGAACATGGGATATCCGGCCGACAGAATTCACACTCCCCCGGTCGAACCGCTCCTCTATTATGCCAACCTGATCAACCAGGATTCCTGGTCAGCGGAGGATCTCCGCTGCAACGCCGATCAACTGCAACAGGTTTATGATCTGCTGGCAGACCAGAAATCGAGGGATATTTTTGCCCAACGGATTGCTTTTTTCTGCGGTCCGTTCGACTATGCATCGTTCAAGAGATTCATTGAATCATACGCCGACCTTCATTCTGCACCTGATGAACGCTTGTTTTCGGCGCCACGCTACGATGAGAACTATTATTACTTTAACAGTGATTTCTTTCCTTTGAAGGGCGAGGAAGTGTTTGCCAACGTCGGTGCCCTGGTGGGCGACTGCGCAATCGAGTTTGCCGAGGCCTGCAGGGCCAAGGGACTTGCATATCGGGAGATCATCAACTTCGAACCTGATCCGAACAACTTCCGGCAACTGCAGCATAACACCAGCCATCTGCCGAACTTGCGCTGCCTCCCCTACGGCCTCTGGTCGCACCGCGACCGGCTCCGCTTCGACAACCCGGATCCTGTCAATTCCGGAACCCCCGGCAGCCTGAGCAGCAATGGGGGCATTGAGGTGGATGTGGCCAGCATGGACGAACTGATCCCCGGAACAGAGGTTAGCCTCATCAAGATGGATATAGAAGGGGCAGAGCTGCAGGCGCTTATCGGAGCGATGCATACGATCATCCGGAACAAGCCAAAACTGGCCATCAGCCTCTATCATAAAAAGGACGACATGTTTAAGATCCCCCTCCTGATCCACAATTTCTGCCCCGGCTACAGACTGTATATCAGACACCACTGCACGACCTTTTCCGAAACGGTCCTCTATGCGATACACGGCGAATAGACTGCTATGACCCGCTTCAGAGACTCACTTGCACAGCTCCTTTCCCGGGAGACCTTCCCTCCTGAGGCCTTCTTTATCGACAAGATGTTCTGTAATCGCCGGATCATCGTCTACGGAGCCGGCGAGTCGTTTCATTATTACAAGGAAGTGGTCATGCGACAGTACGGATATATCCCGTCTGTTGTGCTGGACCGTCGCTTTTCCGCCGGCGATACGTTCGAGGGCATTCCGGCGTTTCCTCCCCATGAATACCATCCTTCCGATGACGACCAGCGGAACGCCATCGTGGTTATCTGCCTCGGCAATCAGAACTACTATGATGACGTTGTTACAACGTTGCTCCAGATGGGTTTTTGCACCATCATTTCACTGAACGATATCTACGAGATCCACAACCCCTTCCGGATTCCGCTGGAGTTGGAGGAAGCCGGATTTCGCTATTATCTGAGCAACCGGAAACAGATCGAAGCCTGCCTGGAACTGTTTGCCGATGATATGAGCAGAGAAATTTACCTCCGTTGCCTCACGACGCATCTGCAGCGAAAACCGGTCCCGATTCCCATGTCTCCCCGGTATGAGCAGTATACCCCTGCGGGAATTGACATGAATCAGGGGTATGCGCGATTTCTCTACTGCGGGGTAAGTGTTGGCGAGATGGCCAGCGTCTTTGGCAGGGTGGGCAAGGTCGAAGAACTGGTCTGTTTCGAGCCGGACCCTAATCAATATGGCTTGGCAGCCGCCTGGCTGGCCGAACACCATGATGAGGTGGCCGGGCGTACGACAGTCATTCCCTGTGCGGTATACAGCAGCGACGGCATCGAACCGTTCACCTATTCGGATACCAGCTTCGGCTCACGGATCCTTCCTGCGGGCGAGGCGCGGACCCAGACGGTGACCATAGACCATGTCCTCCCCGGTTTCCGGCCAACCATCATCACCATGGATATCGAAGGTGCCGAGCTTGAGGCGCTGAAGGGGGCTGAATATACGATCCGGACCAGTCGCCCAAGCTTGGCGATCTGCGTCTACCACTCACCCGCTCACCTATGGGAAATACCACTATATTTGAACAGTCTTGGGTTTGGATACCGCTTCAGTCTGAGAAATTATACCTCTTTTACTGGTGAGACGGTGTTGTATGCGGTATAACCTTACCAGCCAGAAGAACCTTCCAAGGGATACACCATGAGATACGTCATTGTAGCGCCGACCTATAATGAGAAAACTGCCGGGATCAAGGTATTGCAGGAATTGCAGAAATGGCTGATCCGTTCCGGCAAGGATGCCATCATTCCCAATATTGACATCAATGCCTCATACCATATTGAAGACGACGACATCGTCGTCTATCCGGAGATCATCCGGGGCAATCCGCTTAATGCCAAGCGCGTTGTGCGCTATATCCTGAATGTTCCCGGCAAGCTGGGTGGCGACACTGAGTATGACAAGAATGACATCCTGGTGGCATATACCGAAGAATTCTCGGCATACTCTAACGGTGTGTGGCTGGAGATTCCCATCATCGAGGATTTTTTCTGCGATCGCGGATACGAGCGGACGATTGACTGCGTCTGGGTGGGTAAGGGTGTAAATACCCATCACCCCGCAACTGCAGACTGCCTTGAAATCACCTACAAATGGCCCAAAAAACGCCGGGAGCTGGCCGAATTGCTCAACCGGACCAGGACATTCTACAGCTATGATCACCGCACGCACCTTCTGACTGAAGCCACGCTGTGCGGCTGCACAGTAATGCGTATAGATGGTGATGACTTGGTAAATATGGCTGGGCACCAGCCACTTCCGCCAGGCCCGGAAGAGTTCCAGCGCCAGTTGGATCAGTTCATCCAGATGACCTGGTACCCGGAAATGGATTCTGCCGGCGAGGCCGCCAGGTATATCGATTCCATCATCGCCAATCGCCGTCCCTCCCTCGCCCCGCTGTCGAACATTCCGGATCTGACATCCATCATCATCCTGACCTGGAACCAGCTCTCCTTTACTCAGGAATGTCTGGCAAGTATCGCCCGGCATACTCCGGAACCGTACGAACTGATCATCATCGACAACGGTTCAACAGACGGCACCGTGGCATGGCTGAGAGAGCAGGCTGCGACAGATGGCAGAATCAGCCTGATCGAAAACAACACAAACCGTGGCTTTGCCGCCGGCTGCAATCAGGGCATCAATGCCGCCCGCGGCGAGTACCTCCTGCTGCTCAATAATGACACGGCAGTCACGCCCGGCTGGCTGGCCGGCATGCGCGAACCGCTGGACCGTTATCCTGATGCCGGCATCATTGGCCCCATGACCAACAGTGCGAGCGGAATCCAGGTGGTCGCCGACAGCGGTTATGGCTCCCTGGATGAACTGCCGGTCTGGGCGGCGAGCTTCCGCGAGCAAAACCGCCACCGCATCATCCCGCTGCGCCGCATCGTCGGGTTCTGCATGCTCTTCCGCCGCACCCTTGCGGAGAAGATCGGACTGCTGGACGAGGGGTTCGGCAGCGGCAATTACGAGGACGATGATTACTGTCTGCGGGCGGAACTAGCCGGGTATCGCAACCTGATTGCCGGGGATGTCTTCATCCACCATGAAGGGGGAGCGACCTTTGCGGGCAACCGCATTGATCGCGGCGGTGAAAATCGCAAAAACCGCGTGGTATTCAAACAGAAATGGGAACCTGCGCGGCTTGAACCATCGTTGCTCAGGCGCTGGATGGCATTGAATGCCGTTGAAGAGGCGCACCTTCAGGCGGAACGGGGCGATCTGGACGGTGCGGTGGCCACCCTGCTCAATAAGGGCATCAAGGTCGATCCCGGCTCGCCCCACGCCTATCTCGAATTGGCCGATATCCTGATGCGCGCCGGGCGCTATGAAGATGCCGTGCAGGTGGTGCCGGAGATGCCGCCCGGTGCCGATGCGTTTCGGAGGAGAGAGATAGAGGCGCTCTGCCATCTCTCCCTGGGCAATGACACGTCTGCCGGGCAGGCGGCTCGGGAGGCTCTGGCCGGCAACAGGAACTGTTCCCGGGCGCTGGTGGTGCTGGGAACCCTGGCGGCACGGGGAGGCGATCCCGGCGGGGCTGAGGCCTTTTTCCGGCAGGCGATCGAGGCGGATCCCTCCCGTGCCGACGGGTGGCTGTCGCTTGGCATGCTCCTGTGGGGCAACGGCGATACGAATGGTGCCTGGCAGGCGGTCAAGCGTTCGGTGATCCTGGACCCGCTGCACAAAGAAGCGGTTGATATCTTCCGGGGTATGGCGGAACGGCTTTCCTAGGAATTCATCTGCAATTTTACATGCAATCCGTATGGCCGGTGAAGAATCGGCCGTGCAAATTGTCCAGGGGCAAAATGATCATGATGCCACCGCATAACGCCTATCTCTCCGAAGCACTGCAGGTCGTCGCGGCTGCATGTGCGACATATCCTGACAGCAGCCATCTGGCGCTGACCCATGCCCGTTTGCTGGCGGAGTGCGGCCATGATGCAGCGGCACTGGAAGCGTGCGAAGCGTATCTGGTGCGCTTTGGCGTTGATGGCCAGCTCGTGGATGTGGCGCTGGGGCTGCGAACGCGTATCGGCGCTTACGGCGGTATCCAGCCCGCTCGCACGGGTAACGAGCGCATTTCCCTCTGCATGATTGTGAAAAACGAAGCGGACAACCTGCCAGCCTGCCTTGCCAGTACCCGGCCCACCGTCCACGAGATGATCGTGGTAGATACCGGATCATCGGACCGGACAGCGGATATTGCCACCGTATTCGGGGCACAACTGTTCACCTTTGCTTGGAACGGCAGCTTTTCCGATGCCCGCAATTACGCCCTTGAGCAGGCAACAGGGGACTGGGTCCTGGTGCTTGATGCCGATGAAGTGCTGTCAAAGCTTGATTATGCCTGCCTTGCGGAAACGGTGCGGTCGTCCAGCGACAGGCAATGCGCCTGGAGCGTCCTGACCCGCAATTATACGACAAGGGTTAATACCCAGGGGTGGAGCGCCAGTGACGGCAGCTATCCTGAAGAGGAGCATGCCGATGGCTGGTACCCAAGCTGGAAGGTACGCCTCTTTCCGCGCCATGCCGGCATCAGGTTCAGTGGCGACGTCCATGAGATGGTTGAGAAAACCCTGCGGCAATCCGGTTACGAGATCGGCAAAGCCCGCTTTGTGGTGCATCACTATGGTGAGCTTGCTTCGGACGGGGTGCAGAATTACGATAAGCAGCTGCGCTATTTTGAGCTGGGCATGCAGAAACTGGCGGAACATCCCGATGATCCGGTGGTCTTGATTGAACTGGCGGTACAGGCCGGGGAACTTGGCCGGTTCGAACAGGCGATCGAGTTGTGGGACCGCCTGCTGGTGATTGCGCCGGATACGGTGGAGGCGCTCTTTAACAAGGGGTATTGCCTGATGGGGCTGAAGAGATACCGGGAGGCGCTGGAAGTGTCGCGCCGGGCATTGGAGTTGGACCCGGATCACAAGGAGGCCGCTTTCAACTACGGCACCTGCGAACTGTACGTTGGGTCTCCTGAGCAGGCGCTGACAACGGTTGAACCTCTGGCAGCCCGAAATCCGGATTATCCGCTGCTGCAGGCGTTGTTGATAACGCTTTATTTAGTCTGTGGCCAACCGGCAGCGGGGCGAGACTGGATAACTCGGCTGCAGAACCGAGGGTATGGTATAGAGACATACCTCCGCGAGCGGTGTTCCGCCTTGGATGCCTTAGGACGGAGTGATATGGCGGAACAACTGAGGCAGGGAATGGGAGAATTACGGTGATGTGTCGGGCACCTTCGGGGTTGAAAGGGTGTTAGACCCTGCTGTACGAGATCACCTATCCGAGCAGTTTCTACAATCACTGCAATTGCATTCAGAACTGATCTGGCAAAAGATTAAGTAGGGCGGTATGACGATTACTGCTATCTTGAGGGAGATGATCCTATACGACCTTTGTTTTTCACCAGGCTGCAGTTATTTAACAGCAAGATGCCGTTTACCACCTGATGCTGCAGTCTGATGGGTATCTCTTGGAATTGGGCTGACAAAATTTGATTTCAAAGATTCTGACCAACAAGAGGCGAATCTGTTGTATTGAGTTGCACACGTTTGAGAGGTTAATTGACCACTCACAAACTGGCAAAGGGTATATATGCTGCAAACCTCTACACATAAGTATCTCATATCGGCCGTTGTATCGACCTATAACGGGGAACGCTTCATGCGCGGGAAGCTTGAAGATCTTGAGACTCAGAGTATTGCGGATCATCTTGAGATTATTGTGATTGACAGCGGATCAGAACAGAATGAACGTCATATTGTCGAAGACTTTCAACTCCGCTACCGAAATATCCGTTATCTGAGGACCGAGCAACGTGAGACCATTTATCAAGCCTGGAACCGGGGTATTACGTTAGCCTCGGGAGAATTTATCTGTAATGCAAATATTGATGATCGTCTGCGCCAAGATGCGCTGGAAGTCATGGTGCGAACTCTTCAAGAAAATCAGGATTGTGCGTTGGTCTATCCAGACATTCTGTATACAACGCAAGAAAACTCTACATTTGCCGATTTTGCTTTGTCAGGACAGATTCGTTTTCCATCGTACAAACGTTTTTCACTGCTTGAGGGGTGTAATATTCAGACAGCTCCGGTCTGGAGAAGGAAGCTGCACGCGGAGTTCGGTTGTTTCAATGAACGGTATCGCAGTGCGGCTGATTATGAATTCTGGCTCAGGGTTTCGGAACGATACGAAATGTTGCATGTTAACCAGTTCCTCGTGCTTGGTTTGCAGCGTCAGGAGTCTATTTCTAGCTCACTGCTTGCATATTTTGAATTTTTGCAAATTCAGAGTAAGTATAGATTGAAGTTCGCCCACTTGCTCCCCAAAGCTGAAGCATTGCCGGAATGTGAACAGAAGGTTTTTCTCGCGGGCACTTCACGTAGTGTAGCTGCTTCTGAACGGGAGGCATTTCTCATGTGCTATCCGGATTATCCTCCGGCGCATCATTTGTTGGGGGAACTTTATTTTACTTCTGAAGAATTTGCTCTGGCAAAATGGCATTTTGAGAAGGCTGTTCTGCTTGACCCCTATTGTCAGTCATTTCAGGATTCATTAACCGGTTTTTTCCGCATCCGATGCTTACCAATTCTTATGCAATTAGCTCAGAAAGCGCAGGCGGACCCGACTGACCTTGAAAGCCGTTTATGCGCCGGTATGCTGTGTTTTTTTTTGAACCGTCCTCAGCAAGCCCGTCAGTATTATAGAGAGGCGCTCGAACTTGCACCTGAAAATATCCTGGCTAGGCTAAATGTTGACATATGAATCTGGTATGACCAAAGCTCAGACAAGCGATCAGTTTTCTCCTGAAGAATTGCATCATTTGGGGATATCCGCCTATGCTTCGGGCAATCCGGAACAAGCTCGTAATCTATTCTGCTGGCTTTTGCTGACCAAGCCTGACTCCGGTTATCTGGTCAACTGCCGGAGTGAACCTTTATTACTGCTCGATCCTAACCAGTCAACAGATTCAAGTTTCGTTACGTGGATTGGTTCATTTGTACTTTTGTATGCAGTTTTTCTGCATATCTGTTGTTTTTTGCTCTATATGATTCCTGAACTAATCTATCTTCATCCGGTACCTACCGTACCCTGCAATATGAATTCGTGAGGTGATAACGTGCCCATCGTGTCAATACTGATCCCGGTGTACAATCGGGCAAACTTGATTGAAAAGACCATTGCCTCTGCTCTCAACCAAACGGTATCGGATATTGAGGTTGTCATCGTAGACAACCAGAGCACTGACAATACCTATGAAATTTGTCAGAACTACCAGCAACAGGATAACAGGATTCGCTTGTTTAGGAATGAAACCAATATTGGGCCGGTTCGCAACTGGATGCGCTGTGCCAGTCTGGCAACGGCTACGTATTCAAAAATACTGTTCAGCGACGATCTGATTGCCAGAAATTTTCTTGAGAGAACCTTACCATACATCATTTCTCCAAAATGCTCCCTGGTATATACGCCGGCGGTTATTGGCCCGGAAGATTGGACTGGTTCGGTATTTTACCAACAGTACCAGACGGAGTGCAAAATTAACCAGATGACGTATATCAAGACCGCCACATACCTAACAGAGCTTGTGCCACTCTCGCCCGGGGCGGCGCTGTTCCGCACCCGTGATCTCCAGGAAAATATTCTGACACACATACCGGGTGTAGATGATTATGATTTTACTGTGTATGGCGCCGGCGTTGACTTACTGGTTTATATGCTGACGGCGGTGAATTATGAATATGTTGCCTATCTACCAGAACCACTGGCCTTTTTTCGTTACCATGACGATTCTATAAGTATCCAAAATAAGGATAACATGGTTAGATTAGGATATCAGCATGCTGTCAACTGGTTCAAGGCACAATTACCTAAGAGCACTTGCTAGGGTTCCCTTGCCGGGCGTTGAGCGAGCCTGACAAGATTGATGACGATGATAACCGTAGCAACTAGCCGGCCGCCTTGCTGCCCGGTTGAAGGAAATGAACTATGACTTTGCCGCGTGTCTGAAGGCCCGGATTCAGGGGCTTTCGGGGATGTATTGCAGGGTTGAAGCGGTGGAAGGGGGGGGCGTCGCAGGTAATTATTTCTATGATCGCTTCAGGCTTGCCTTTGACCTCTACCGGCGTTCATTTTATGTTGATGCCGATTTACGACAGATAGCAGCTCGATTACGCGAGTCCAGTGCCGGGCTGGAACCTGTTGACGGTCATGTCGAAGTGTATTTGAACCTAACACGGAATCTGTGCAGCAGCCACTATAGCAAGGTATGAATATAACAGGACGTAATGACATGAAAAAGAGATGTCTTCACATTGGTGCCCTGAAAGGTGGCGAAGGGTGGGAAACATTAAATTCGTTGCCTCTACCCGGTATTGACCACGTCTGTGATGCACGCGACCTCTCACGCTTTGCCGATGGGACGTTTGAATATATCTATGCCTCTCACGTGCTGGAGCATTTCGATTACCGCGACGAGGTTTTGACTGTGCTGCGGGAGTGGCACCGGGTACTCGCACCGGGCGGTGCGTTGTACATTAGTGTGCCTGATTTAGACACTATCTGTCGCCTCTACTGCGACCGGGATCGTTTAGACGTCAATGACCGCTGGTTGTTGATGCGAATGCTGCTGGGAGGACATGGCGATAGGTACGACTATCACAAATCGGCGTTCAACGAGGAGTTTCTAACCTACGCTCTCACCGAGTCGGGTTTTACCCATTTCCGCAGGGTTGACCGGTTCGGTCTGTTTATTGATACAAGTTCCCTGTGCCACAAGGGTGAACTGATCAGCCTGAACCTGATTGCGGTCAAGCCGGAGCAAGCACCCGTGGATGCCATCACCGTTGCTACCAGCATCGCCCCCCGACATATAGAAAAACAGATCATTGCTGTTGATTCCTGGTTGGCTCTCGGGTTTCAGGTTATATCCGTCAATCATCCGGCTGAAATTGATCAAGTAGCTCCGCTGTTTCCGCAAGTTAAGTTTATTCCCGCCGGACAGGTGGCCACGGAGCTTGTCGGCAAGCCGCTGGTCTTCCTTGATGATTTGCTCTCTGCATTACAGGATTCCGGTGCCGGGATCTGCGGGATTATTAATTCTGATATTGTCCTGCAGCATATGCAGGGACTGTCGGACTTTCTGGAGAATCATTGTCCCGGATCATTCGTGTATGGTCCGCGCTGTGATGTCGATACACTTCAGGAGCCTGCTGGGGGTTTGTATCAATGCGGCCGAGATTACTTCTTTTTTGAACGTTCGTTCATAGAACTGGTGCCGGCATCCGTTTTGAGTATCGGTGCCCCGTGGTGGGATATCTGGCTTCCACTCGTTGCAGAGCATGCGGGTAAACAATTGATACAACCTTTGGACCGGATCGCACTCCACGTCCGCCATCCGGTTGCTTGGGACCCAGAAGCGTTCTGGGCCATGAGCACGGTTTTTTTAAACCTCATTTCCCAGCACAACCTGAACATTCAAAAACAACTGGACTACCAAGCAGCATTCGAACAAATATTTCATCATCGCCGCCAGAATGCCATGTTAACCATGCTCTTCAGTTTCCTCGCTGAAAAAACCCTGATAGTTCCAGTTACACCAACCGATACCCGTCGATTATCGGCGCATATCACGCTGAACCCCTCTGCTGAATACTCACTGGTTTTCCCTTGTATAGACGGCCGGGACGTTCAGTTTATCTGCGACCGCATTTTAGAGCTTGAACTGATAGCTGTCAGTACGAGTATCGAGATTATCATCATCATTGAATACTGGCATGATAATCACATAGTGCATGATCATCTGAAAGGCTTTGCAGATACGTACGGGAATATCAGCATCATCCGCATGATGACACGTATCGATAAACGGAGCGTACTCGATGTGGCTGCCAGATTTGCCCATGGCGCAACAATAATTTTTATGGACTCAGTTGTGCCGTATTTCACAGATGATCCCAACGAAATGTCCGCTTTGAGAAACTATTATAAAGAGAAGTTCTACAGCCATCTCGGTTTTTCAGGTTTGTCATTTACATCGGAATCCAAGTAGGACTCGACTAAAGCTTAATATCACCAAGGCTTTGTAATGCCCGTAATTAATGGTCACAAGAGAAACTAGCAGGAGCTAATACATTGATTCAAAATGATGCTACTACTTTTCTTGGAAACGCACCCAGCATGCTCGATTTGAATACCCTGCTGCAAAAATACGGGATAAAGCCTCGTGGGGTCATTCATATTGGGGCACATGAGGGGAATGAACTGAATGACTACCTCAATATGGGTGTGAAGAAACTACTTTTTATTGAGGCAAATCCATCAACGTATTCCCGGCTTCTTCAAACTATTGGTAATACCGTTGGGGTTGTCTCCGTTCAATGCGCTATCTCCGACCACAACGGCATGGTGACGCTGCATATTACCTCAATGGACCAGAGCTGTTCAATTCTTCCTCTTGGCTCGCACAAGATAATCTATCCGAATTTTCTGGAAACTGCTCAATTGATGGTGCCATCGCGTACTCTGGATTCCCTGTTGTCGGAATTGGGACTTAATCCAGAGCATTACAATGTTCTCAATATCGGCATACAAGGTGCCGAACTGCTTGCGTTCAAAGGAGCTGCAGACACTCTGCAGTATATTGACATCATCAACACGGAAGTCAATTTCGAGGAACTATATCAAGGTTGCTGCCTGATTCACGAACTGGATGACTTCCTCCATGTTCATGGCTTTGAGCGCAAAGAAACGGTTACCCCCTACCACCCATCCTGGGGCGATGCACTATATGTCAAGCGACCGGTCATTTCCATGTCTTCGCTTGGGGCCAACGGACGGTTTGCCAACCAGCTCTTCCAGTACGCATTTATGCGGTGCTATGCTCAAAGCAACAGTCTTTTTGTTGAAACACCAGCTTGGGTCGGTCAGTACCTGTTCGGCCATAACGATCCTCCCGTCTCACAGTTGATGAACCCATTGATAGAAAGGAGTAGTACCCTGGGTGAGGCAATTGTTCCCTATTTGATAAGAACCTGCCGTTTTACCGACTTCTGGGGCTACTTTCAGTACCACACCAGCTATTACCTGCCCTATCGGGATTATTTCCGTTCCCTGTTCAAACCGGTGCCTCAAATAGAAGTTCTTATGCATGCTGCATTTTCAAAACTTTCGGCTTGTGGTAAAACGGTTGTCGGGATTCATCTGCGTCGTGGTGATTACGGGCACGCATATTTCTTTGTTTCGCCTACCATATGGTATCGTGAATGGCTTGCTGAAATCTGGCCGACCCTTGATTCTCCGGTACTCTTCATAGCCAGTGATGAGCTTGATGAGATAGTTGGTGATTTTGCCGATTATCACCCGGTAACCATTCACGACTTGGGTGTGGCCATGCCTGAGGCAGAGTTCTATCCAGATTTCTACATACTGTCCCAATGCGATGTCGTAGCCATCTCCAACAGTTCATTCTCCTTTGCTGCCTGCATGCTGAATTGCCGTGGTCGCATATTCTTTCGGCCTCACCTTTTACAGCAATGCTTGATTTCATTCGACCCTTGGGATAGTGAGGTGCTGCTCCTCTGTGATACGCCACCGGTCGAATCGGTACCGTCGCTTGTGCAAACGCAAAGTTTACGTAATGAAGACGATATATGCCGGGCTAAAGTGTCTTCGAGGAAGGTCGATGTTGAAAGGATATCGGTGAACGATAGGTTTATTGAAATACAGGTCTGCAAGGCCATTGCATATAAAGAGGAGGGAAATCTTGATGCGGCAGCCACCCTTCTTAATGAGCTGGTTCAGGTAGCTCCGGAAGAACCAATAATTCAATATTATTTGGGCGTGTTGGCCATGGAGCAGCAGGACTATCTTGCTTCGTGCGGCTATTTTCGTGAACTGGTGCGACTGCAGCCGGACTATCTTGAGGGCCGCATGCTGTTTGGTATGATCTTGGCGGAGATGGGGCAGCATGCTGAAGCGGTGGAGTTGCTGCGCGGAGTCCTTGCGGATTGTCCTGGAGTCGCAGAGATTCACCATCGTCTTGGTTTGTGTCTTGCGGATTTGCATCGTTATGAAGATGCTTACCGGGAATATCAGGAGGTGTTGCGGCTCGTCCCTGATCATGTTGGAGTCCTGTGCAGTCTGGGCCTGCTCTTTTCAATGACGGGGCAGGTTGGGGAGGCGCGGCAGTTTCTGTTGCGGGCGCTTGAAAAAGAACCCGGTTCGGTCAATGTGATCAATAACCTGGCCCGGGTCAGCAAGATCGGCCACGCCGCAGAAGGTCTGCAATGGTTCCAGAAAGGTCTTGATATCGAGCCGGAAAATCCTTCGTTGACCAGCAATTACCTCTATACCCTCAATTACATACCGGGATTGTCCCCGGAATTCATCGCGGAAAAGTATCGTGAATATGCTCCCCGTGCCTTTCACCCTCCGTCCGGATGGCATTCCCCCACGAGAACCAAGGGCGTGAACGCCGGCGTTGTGCGGATTGGCTACCTTTCGGCTGATTTATACGGGCATTCTGTGGCATTTTTCCTTGAATCGATCATGCAGCATCATGACCGGAAACGTTTTGAAATATTCTGCTACAGCAACCGGAGTACCGGCGATGAAACAACCGAGCGCCTGAAGAGCTTCAGCACCGGTTGGCGCTGCATTGTCGGCATGTCCGACCCCCAGGTGGCGGAACTGATCGCGGCAGATGGCATCGATATTCTGGTTGAGCTGTCCGGGCATACCGCCGGACACCGACTGGGCGTCTGCGCCCTGAAACCCGCACCGGTGCAGGCCAGCTGGCTCGGACATCCCAATTCCACCGGCCTGCCGCAGATGGATTATTATGTAACCGACTCTTGGTGCGATCCTCCCGGAATGACGGAGCATCTGTACAGCGAACGGCTCTATCGATTGCCCCGGGTGTTCTGCTGTTATCTGCCGCCGGTGGAATTTCCCCCCGTAACTCCGGTCCCGGCACTGGTGGAGGGAATGATTACGTTCGGCAGTTTCAACAGCATCACAAAAGTTAACGAGGAGTTGATATCATGGTGGTCACGGATACTGGCTGCCGTGCCCGGTTCGCGGCTGTTCATCAAGGGGCCTGCCCTGGATGATGCGACTGTCCGGACGGAACTGCTGGAATGCTTTTGCGGCCACGGCATTCTGCCGGAGCGACTTCTCATCCAAGGTGTGGCCGGTACACGTGTCGAGCATCTGGCGTTGTACGCGAAAGTTGATATTGCGCTTGATACCTTTCCGTATCACGGTACTACCACCACTTGCGAGGCGCTCTGGATGGGGGTTCCGGTTGTCACCCTGGCAGGGAATACCCATGTGTCGCGTGTCGGCGTATCACTGCTGCACTCGGTCGGCCTGGATGATTTGATTGCGGAAAATCCGTCAGACTATATAGCCAGGGCGGTTTCACTTGCCAATCAGCCGCAGCGCCTTGTTGAACTGCGGGAAGAGCTCCGCTTGATGATGGCCCGCTCGCCGCTGATGGATGCGGAAGGTGTGACGCGCGAGGTGGAAGCAGCATATATGACCATGTTGTCTGAAAAGGAAAGGAATAGAGTATGAGACCGCTTGTGGATATGGATACCATCCAGATCGAGATAACCAATGCCTGTGTGCATGAGTGCTCCAACTGTACCCGTCTCGTGGGGCACTCCAAACCGTTCATGATGACCATGGACGAGTTCCGGAACGCGGTCGATTCCCTGGTCGATTTCCCCAAAATGATAGGGATGATGGGGGGGGAGCCGTTGATACATCCCCTGTTCGAGGAGATGTGCGCGTACCTGCGCAGCAGGATACCGCGCGAGCGGTGTGGCCTCTGGAGTACTCTCCCGGCGGGGAAAGAACGCTTGGCACCGGTCGTGGCCGAGACGTTCGGTAGTGTGCTGTTGAATGACCATACCTACGGTGATCTGTACCACGGGCCAATTCTGGTTTCGGGAGAGGATCTTGGGCTTGACGAGTTTACCAGATGGTATTTTGCACACCATTGCTGGGTTCAGAACAGCTGGAGCGCATCCATCACTCCCAAGGGGGCCTTTTTCTGCGAAGTTGCGGCAGCCCTTGACCTGCTTTTTCAGGGGCCCGGGGGATGGCCGGTAGAACCGGGCTGGTGGAAGAAGACGCCCAGGGATTATGTCGAGCAGATGAACTGCTCCTGCACTCGCTGCGGAGCTGCGTACAAACTTAAAGCACGCCGGGATATTGACGGTATCGACGATATCAGCTACAGCAATCTGCAGAGACTTGCAGAACTCAAATCGCCCAAGGTGGGACACGGACGTTTTGCCATCTACACTGCGGGGATGGTGCAGGATGATTACCAGCTCAACAGTTTTCGCCAGGATGACACCTATTTCAGCAAGATAGCTGCCCGTTACGGCCTGAGTCTGCGCCATAACAGCATCGGCTATCTTGAACCGTTTATTGCGGCAAAGGATTCGTGCCCATGATGCCTTCTTCCACCTATCCCCTCTCGGATTTGCAGGGTGCAGCCGTGTCTCTCAAGTTATCCGGGCAGCGGGCAGAAGCTGCTGAGCTGTATAGACAATGTCTGGAACAAATTCCTGATGACCCGGATCTGCTCTATGAATATGGTGAGCTCCTCGCTGATCTTGAACGTCTGGAGGAAGCTGCCGACAGCTTCCGGCGGGTTCTGTCGCACGACCCGAACGATGCCGCTTCTACTATCATGCTTGCCAGGGTGCTGCACCGCCAGAAAAAATCCCTCGATTCGCTGCACTTTTACCGTCGTGCGCAGCGTCTTGCTCCCCATCTGTCGGTCGTACACCTGATGGCCGGCATCACCGCCGTTGAGTCCGAATTGCGGGAAGAGGCGCAGGTTGCTTTCAGCAGGGCGCTGGAGAACGATCCGGATAATATTTCTGCCCGCGTCTGCCTCTGTATGATGCACCTCACCATGTTTTCAACTGTTGCCGAGCAAGACGAGGGACGTTCTACCTATGCGCACGCCCTGGAAGAGCTCGTCAGGAGTACCCGCCTGGACACTCCTCAGGCAATTGAGGCCGCTGTCGAGGCCATCGGAATGATGTCCAGTTTTTTCCTCCCCTACCAGGGTCGTAATGACCGTGAACTGCAGAAAATTTACGGAACCTGGCTGAGCCGGGTCATGTCGGTCGGATTTCCGGACAGCCACTGCTCCGTATCCAGGCCCAAGCCGGGCGAAAAGATACGGGTGGGTTTTGTGTCCGCCCATATCCGGGAACACTCCGTATGGAAGATTGTCACACGTGGCTGGATGAAGCATCTCGACCGGGACAAATTCATGCTGTTCGGGTATTATGCCGGAACTGACTGCGATGCATGTACGGAAGAAGCCCGTTCGTATGCGGACGTTTTTGTCAGGGAACCCAATGTCGGTGTGATGGCCGGGACCATTCTCCGGCACATGCCGCATGTACTGATTTACCCCGGGATCGGTATGGACCCGCTTACCATTAAGTTGTCGGCTTTGCGGCTTGCTCCGGTACAGTGCGTCTCGTGGGGGCATCCCGAAACCACCGGTCTCCCGACCATGGACTTCTTTCTGAGCAGCGATTTGATGGAACCGCAGGATGGGGATTGCCACTATTCGGAGAAACTGGTCAGGTTGCCAAATCTGTCGGTCTGCTACGAACCCCTGCCCCTCCCCCCCGATCTGCCCACTGTGACGATTCCCGGAGTTGCGGCGGGAGACGTGACTTTTCTCTGCTGCCAGAATCTTATGAAATATCTGCCGGAACATGATGATGTGTTTCCCGCCATAGCGTCGAAAGCGCCTCGGGCAAAATTCGTGTTCATCCGGTTCGCCGAACCCCATTACCACTGTTTTAATGTCAGGATGGCCGCGGCTTTTGCCCGGTATGGTCTCGTCGCAGCAAATCATGTCGTCTTTGTTCCGCCGCTGAATGGAACTGGTTTTGCCGCCCTGAATGCTGCCATTGACATCTACCTGGACAGTATCGGTTGGTCAGGTGGGAACACGACCTTTGAATCTCTGCCGTTCAACAAGCCGATTGTAACCCTGCCGGGTGATTTTATGAGAGGACGGCACACGACGGCCATTCTGCGCATGATGGGCCTCGAGGAAACCATCGCATCCAATAAACAGGAGTATGTCGATATTGCCGCACGGCTGGCTAATGACCGGCAGTGGTATGATGCAGTGGCATCCAGGGTGGCCGGCAACAAGCAGCGCGCTTATGGCGACCGGGAATGCGTAACGGCATTGGAGGATTTTCTTGAGACGGTCTGCGGAAAGCCGGAGTGTCGCATCAATGGCACAGGGAGCTGTCCTGCATGAAGGTTTCAATGCCTTCCGGTTCAGCCCATGGTTGGGGCATTGCGGGTACCTATCTTGCGGAAGAGATCGCGAAGCTCCCCGCCGTAGAAGGAGTCACCCTGCACTGCATTGCCGGGCATGACTTCAAACCCTTTGCCGAATCGGCCTGGGACCGGATCAACATTGGCTACTGTTTTTTTGAGCATGAACTGCTGGCATATCCCTTTATTGCCCAGGCAGCCCGGTATTGGGATCATATCGTCGCCGGCTCCAGCTGGTGCGAACGGCATTTGCGTATCGGGGGGATGGACCGGGTCAGCACTATTTTGCAGGGAGTAGATTCTTCGCGTTTTTTCAGGACTCCGCCACGTCTTGATGATGGCCGCTTCATCGTTTTTTCCGGCGGGAAGTTTGAGTTCCGCAAGGGGCAGGATATTGTTATTGCTGCCATGCGGACCTTTATGGAGCGGCACGACGATGTGTGGCTGTCATGCTCATGGCATAACCAGTGGCCGTTGTCGATACGAACCATGGAACAGTCCCGGCTGATCGATTTTCTTTGGCAGGATATCCCCTGCATGGATCTGCTGTATGATACTTTGCGCCGCAACGGGCTTGACCCGCAGCGCGTCCTCCTGCATTCCCCCTTTGACAACTCCAGGATGCCGCTGATCTATGCCGAAAGCGATATCGGCGTATTTCCCAACCGCTGCGAAGGGGGCAACAATATGGTCATGTGCGAGTACATGGCCTGCGGGCGAACCGTTATTGCTTCCGATCGTACCGGGCATGCCGACGTGATCACGCCGGATAACGCTTTTTGCCTGGCATCCTACCGGCCGGTGACGGCTCGGATTGATAATCATGAGACCGGACACTGGCTGGAGGGAGATCCTGATGAACTGCTGGATCTTCTTGAACGGGCATATTGTGAACGACAGCTCGTGCGGGACAAGGGTGTGCAGGCTGCTCTTGATATGAGCCGGTTGTCTTGGCACGAAGCGGCTCACCGTTTTCATGATCTTGCCCTGACGCTTTCTTTGCCGAAACTGAGCAGCAATGCCGTGCTCGAAACATGTATCGAAGAGGCAGAAACCTTTTTTAATAACGGGGATTACGGAAGCGCCGAAGCCCGATATCGCGATGCAATTGCTGTCGCTCCCCTGCATGGTGGTCTTTACAATAATATGGGCACCGTGCTTGATCGCCAGGGGCGATATCGGGAGGCAATCGGGTACTACGGCAAGGGACTGGCTTTAGGGCCGGAATCTTCTGAAATTCGCGTCAATCTGGCGCATACGCTTGCCCGGACAGGGGATGTTGAAGGCGCCGTAACGGAACTTCGCGCAGCCGTGGCGCATGATCCCGAATGTTTGCAGGCATGGGAAGGTTTGGCGATTCATTTTCAGCAGGGGGGGAGCGGGGAAGATGCGGTCCGGGCCCTTGAACAGGTGGTGCGGTTGCAGCCCGATGACACCGAATCCTGGTCTCGACTGGCAACCGGGTATGAAACACACCGGCAATTTGAAAAAGCGCTTGTATGCCTGAACAGGGCAGTGACTCTTGCCCCTGAGAACGTCGGCTTCTTGAATTCCCGAGGCTTGATCCTGCACGAATTGGAAGATCTTTACGCCGCTGAAGCAAGTTATATGATGGCGCTGTCTCTGGCGCCGTGCAATGCCGTTGTCTGCAATAACCTCGGCAACATATACAAGTCACGCCGCATGATGTCAGAAGCGATCGCGTGGTATGATCGTGCCATTGCAGTCGAGCCGGACAATGCAACCATAATCTTCAATCGTTCACTTGCTTATCTGGCCCTGGGGATGTTTCAGAAGGGTTGGCCGGGCTATGAACGACGCTTTGACATGATTCCGCCGGTTGTGCTGGCTCACCGGGAAATTCCTCTCTGGCAGGGGGAACCGCTGAAAGGCCGCCGGCTCCTCATTCAGGCAGAGCAGGTCTACGGCGATACGTTTATGTTTGCCCGTTTTGCCCCGATGGCTGCCGCCTTTGGGGGGCCTGTCGTGTTTGAGTGCCAGGACAGGGGTGTTTTGAAAGCGCTTTGCTCGCTTGAGCAGGCTATGGAGTCGCTTGTCGTGCGCGGAGAGCCGTTGCCGGAAGTTGATCTGCGCGTCCCGCTGCTGAGCCTGCCGGGAATTTTCGGCATTACCGTGGAGAATATTCCTTATGGCGGCGGTTATCTGGAGGCTGATCCCGCACGAGTTGCCGAGTGGAAGGATAGGCTCGCCGGAACGGGAGACGCGCTTTCTGTAGGTCTGGTATGGGGGGGAAGAAAAGCACCTCTTAACGCGGACAGATCAATGCGGTTAAACATGCTTGAACCGCTCTTTGCGGTGCCGGGTGTGCGTTTTTTCAGTCTCCAGCTGGGTGAAGATGCACAGCAGATCGAGCCATACCGGAATGTAGTTGCCGATGTGAGCCCATACCTGACGGACTTTGGTGAAACGGCTGCGGCAATTTCCTGTCTCGATGTGATTGTCACCATTGACACTGCCGTGGCTCATCTTGCCGGGGCATTGGGAACACCGGTGTGGGTGATGCTTAAATATTCACCGGATTGGAGGTGGATGTTTAAACGTAACGATTCACCGTGGTATGACTCTGCCCGGCTTTTCCGCCAGCAAAGTCCGGGCGACTGGGCGTCGGTAGTGGCGGCGGTGTCGGCAGAGCTTGAAATCGTAATGAGCTCAAAAAAATAATTAAAGTTTGGGACATGGAGCCCGATATAGTAACTAACGCACCATTACATGGCCAGAAGGCCATCAAAAACCTAGAAAAGGAGAAACATCATGGCACTCTCAGACGTATCACTTACCGCCGGTATGAGAAGCAACCTGCTTCAGCTGCAAGGAACCGCAAAACTGATCGACCGTACTCAGGAGCGACTCTCCACTGGTAAACAGGTTAACAGCGCACTTGACAACCCGACCAACTTCTTTGCCGCCCAGGCAGCAACCAACCGTGCCAACGACTTCAGTTCGCGTAAAGACGCCATGGGTGAGGCCATCCAGAACGTTAAGGCTGCTGACGCTGGTATCACCGCCATCACGTCACTCGTAGAAGCTGCTAAAGGTCTTGCCGAGGCAGCACTTGGCACATCCAGCACTGTTGACCGCGCCGCATTTGCTACTCAGTTTGGTCAGCTGCAAACCCAGATTTCCAGCCTCGCCAGTGATTCAGGCTATCGTGGCACCAACCTGCTGAACGGCCAGAACCTCACCGTTAACTTCAATGAAGACGCATCCGCATCATTGACGGTGAATGCTTTCACTGCAACCGCAACAGGTCTGACCATCAACAATGCCGCCAACAGCTGGGCTGGTTCTGCAGATGTTACCGCAGCTCAGGCCGACCTGAAAACAGCTACTGACGAACTGCGTAAACAGTCGAAGAGCTTGGCAGGTAACCTGAACATCATCACTACCCGTCAGAACTTCACCGACAAGATGATCGGCACACTGACTACCGGAGCTGACAACCTGACACTGGCCGACATGAACAATGAAGGTGCAAACATGCTGATGTTGCAGACCCGTCAGTCCTTGGGAACCACAGCACTGAGCATGTCATCACAGGCTGCCCAGTCCGTCCTCAGACTCTTCTAGTCGTAACTGAAGAAAGTGCACTAAGTAACTCCTGAGCGGGGAGAGGGCGACCTCTCCCCGTTTGTGTATTTCAGCTTCGCGAGGTGACCGATCATGAGAATTGAAGGCAATGACCAGAGGCTGGCCGCAGCTACCGCCATTCAACTGCAGCAGACCGGAACGCAACAGGCGCTGGCCCCAAAAACATCTCAGCAGAAGGACGGTGCTGTCAATAAGGCGGATTCTGTCCAATCCCTGGGGGGCGATAAGGTTTCCATCAGGGTTGAGCTGCCACAGAACACGGTTGATACGTTGCAGAAGGTGGGGAATATTTCAGATTTCCTCAATTCGGTAGCAACCAATCTTCGCCAGACAAGCGAGGGATTGAAAGCGGCTTCCGGCATTGTTGAAGACATGAAAGCATCGTTGAACAGGGTGCTGGAGAGAGATCCGCCGTATTCAATGGTCAGTAAAGAACGGATTAGTGAACTGATGGACTACTCATCACTGAGAAAGCAGATCGTAAGCATGATGGTGCCTCCGCCACCTCCGCCGATTTACGAAAAGGTGCAGCACCTGTGGGAGGATCTTTTCAGCGATATGAAAAGGACTCTTCAAACACCGGCGCTTCCTCAGGATGCTCCTGATTCTCATCTGTCTGCGGCTGTGAAACAGCTTGATGTCGTTTCGCAAAAGATCGGGCTTGTGCAGGGGGCCATGCGAAGCTCTGTCGGGGTATCATGATATGCCGCTGAAACTGACCCTCAAACCGGGAGAACGAATTATTGTGGGTGGGGCGGTACTTACCAATGGCTCATCAACTGCCAGTCTGACCGTAGAGAATCGTGTCCCGTTGCTGCGGCAAAAGGATATTCTGACAGAATCCGCTGCAACATCCCCGTGCAAAAAGATCTATCTGGTTGTTCAGCTTATGTATATCGGGGAGGGTTTGACATCTGAACTTGCTCAGTTATACTGGGAGCTGGTGCGGGAAGTCGTTGCGGCCGCTCCGAGCACAAATGGCTTGATTTCCCAGATGAGCGCGTATATTGTCGAATCGAATTTCTACCCTGCTCTGAAAGTTGCAAAAAAACTCATTACCTACGAAGAGGAGCTATTGAACCATGCAACAACAATCAATTAATGCTTACACTGCGATTCAGAAAGAAAGTTTGAGCGGACGGGAACTTGAGGCTTCGGTCCTTTCCCGTGCAGGGCTTATGCTGAAGAGTGTCAAGGATAATTGGGACGCTCCCGATCGTGATCAGAAATTGCTGGAAGCTATCAAGTTTAATCAAAAAGTCTGGAGTTTTTTTCAGGCGGAGTTGTCTGACCCGGAAAATCCGCTACCCAAGAACCTCCGTGAAGACATTCTCAATCTGAGTATTTTTATCGACAAGCGCTTGTTCGAAGTCATGGCGTTTCCTGATCCGGAAAAGCTTGCCATTGTCATTGATATTGATTTCAATATTGCCGCCGGTTTGAGAACAAATCCGGAACAATAAAATTATCGTATGATTTTGCTGGATATTAATCCTTTGAGGACACCCTCAAAGGATTTTTTGTTGCCTGCGCTTTTCGAGAGCCGCATACAACTGCGGTACTACATCACTCCAGATGCCGGGGCGCTCTTGCCGGAAGAGCCGCATCCCCGGATACCATGGTGAATCATCGCGTCCAAGCAACCAGCGCCAGTCCGGTGCGAACGGGAGCATGAGCAGTACCGGTTTTCCGAGGGCTCCCGCCAGATGAGCCACGGCCGTATCAATGCTGATGACCAGGTCCAGTTGATTAATGAGCGCAGCGGTGTCTGAAAAATCATGGATTCGTTCGGTCACATCAATAAGTTTCATGTGGGGTGGTGGTGAGGTTGCCTGTTCAGAGCCCGCGCCCATTTGAAGAGAATAGAAGACGACGTCAGGAATCATTGCCAGAGGTGCCAAATCTGCCAGCCTACAGGAACGGAGTGGATCAGGATAGCTTTTTCCTGCCCATACCAGGCCTGCTTTTACTGCTCTCCTTTCAGGAAGCACCAGCGTTTTCCATGCTTCCTGGCGGTCGGCTGTCACGCTAAGATACGGAACGTGAGACGGAATTGTGGCGACCGAAGTGCCGAATATGCGGGGTAGCGAGAGCAGTGGCGCCTGGCAGTCAAAAACCGGGAGAGGCTCCCCGAAAGGGATGACGGATTCCACTCCTTCCAGAGAGCGCATGAGTCTGGCGAGAGGCGGGTGGCACTCTATTAGAACTGTCCCGCCACATTGGGCTACCAGTGGTGCGTAGCGGGCAAACTGGATTGCATCGCCGAATCCCTGTTCGGCATGCAGGAGAATCGTTCGGCCGTTGAGTGGGGAACCATCCCATACCGGTACATCGATATGGCGGGCCGGAGATGTGAAGTCGGGCTTTTGCCAGCGCCATTCATACTCTTGCCATCCTTCGGCGTAATTCCCCTGGAGAAGCAGATTGAGAGCGAGATTCCAATGGGCTGCGGCAAAGGATTGATCGAGTTTCAGTGCCGCACGACATTCGGCTTCAGCTTCGGTAATTTTCCCCAATGCCTGCAGAGATGTTGCGTGTGCTGTCAACGGGACAGGTGAAGATGGCATGAGTGAGATCGCTCTGCCATAGCTGCTGGCAGCTTCAGCAAAACGACCGAGTGCCATGAGGGAGTTGCCAAGATTGTTGTGGGCTTCACCCATGAAAGGAGCGGACAGGATGGCTTTCTCATAGCAGATCACCGCTTCATCAAATCTGCACAGTTCATGCAGTGCTGTCCCGGCAAAAAGGTGCAATGTGGGGTTTGCGGGATCAATTTCCAGCGCACTCTGCAGATAAGCATATGCCTGGGCGGAATTGCCGGCTTGCAGTAACGCGGAACCCTCGGAAAACAGCTTTTGCAGTTGTGCGCGACTGTTATTCATGTCCGTCCTACACAACCGTCAGGTTGTAACCATTCATTTCGAGATGCCGGATAACTTCGTTTATATGCTCATAACCGCGTGTTTCCAGTTCAAGCGACACGTCAGTCCTGCCAATTGCCAGGGATTTCGAGCGGCGGTCGTGGGTGATATGGAATATGTTGGCACGGGTGGCCGCGATATTTTCGGCTAACATTGCCAGCGCCCCGGGGTGATCGTCAAGCTCAACAACGAGTTTCAGATATCGCCCCCCGGCAATCAGACCGCGTTCAACTACCAGAGAAATGGTTTTGACATCAATGTTGCCGCCGGACAGCAGGCAGACGGTCTTGCCTTCAAGGTTTGGTATCCGGCTGTTCAAAACCGCTGCAAGCGTCACCGCTCCAGCCCCTTCCACCAGCATCTTGGTCTTCTCAAGTAGCGAGACGATCGCCAGGGCAATATCTTCTTCTTCAACCTGAACTATTTCATCGACGCAGGCGCAGATTACCGGGACTGTTCGCGAACCGGGCAGTTTAACGGCTATGCCGTCCGCGAGTGTGACCCGCACCGGTTGCTCAGTAGGTTTTCCAGCTGCAAAGGAAGCAGACATTGAGGGAGCTGCTCTCGATTCAACCCCGATTATGCGGATGTGCGGCAACCGTTCGCGCAGCGCCGCTGCCATGCCGGCAATCAACCCGCC
>Ga0172380_10002967_pt1 | contig 24578 bp, 24 predicted proteins | sample Leawe162metaG_FD_119747 | JGI IMG/M metagenome (GOLD analysis project Ga0172380, IMG submission 119747) | Leachate microbial communities from a municipal landfill in Southern Ontario, Canada - Leachate well 162 metaG | ecosystem: Engineered > Solid waste > Landfill > Unclassified | place...
AAATCCGCTTCCAAGGCCCTTGGCGAAGGCGGCGCTCCCAACGCGAGTTCGCAAATCAGCGCCGACCTGATGGGGCGCGCTGGCGCCTGTGTGGTCGAACTGCACGCTTCCGGCGAAAGCCTGCCCGCAATGCTGACCATGACCTACGACGAGTCAGCGATCAACCTCATTGTGACCAAGGCACGCTCGCTTGGGGTTACCGCCGCCGATGTCGCCTTCCTCGTGGCTGCCCATGAGTCGGCCCACTGCGTCATCGGCATTGCCCGCAGGGCCGGATTGTTCGACACATCCTGGGCTGACCCCAATTGGTTAGTCCCAACGTCCTGGTGCGAGGCGCGGTGCGAAGATGAGCCGGATCGCCCGGCACTGGCCAAGGCGGAGGAGAGCGCGGCCGACATACTCGCGGTCTTTTGGGCAGCCGAAACCTTCGGACCGCGCAAGGCGCGACGCCTCCTGCGCCTTGCCATCTATGCCCGTTCCCTCGGCGCTCAATCGGGAAGTGACGATGGACTGCACGATTCATCCCGGGCACTCACCGGTATCTTGTCGCTGGACAAGAGCGATCGTCTTTTTGCTGCGGCAAGCCCCGCCCGCCTTGCCTGGTCGACTGCCACGCGCGAGACGCGAGGCGAAATCGAAGGACACGCAACACAGCCAAATGGCGAAGGCCATGCGCGCCGATAGAGAATGACCTGCCAACAGCCCCTAACGGCTAGTCAGATTGGCGGCGAGCCGCTGCGGTGCCTGGTGCCTATTGAAACTGGTGACCGGAAGGATGACGGCGATGTCGACGATTGAACTCGGTTCCTCAGTGAAGAACTTCCCCATTGTCTGCGTCGGCGGCTCGGCCGGTGGCCTCGATGCATATATTCGATTACTGCAGCATCTTCCGGCAGATATGGGTGTTGCCATTGTTATCGTGAATCACATCACCACCATGCCTACCCACCTTCACGAGGTTCTTCCTCGCTTTACAACTATGCCGGTCGATCTAATCACGGAAAGCTTGCTCATCGAACCTAACCGCGTTTTTATCATTCCTGAAAATCGGGATCTACACATCGACCATGGACTGTTCCGTCTGCAGCCGATATCAAAGCCTCGGGGTTGGCCCGATGTCATCACGGTATTTCTGCGCTCACTGACGGATTGCTGGGAGGGCAAACTAATCGCTGTTATTGTCTCTGGCTATGATGGTGATGGGGCCGCCGCACTGTGCGGCATCAAGGAGGTAGGCGGCATCACCATCGCGCAGAGACTTGACACGGCGATACAGCCAGACATGCCGGAGAGCGCGATTGCCACTGGGTGCATTGATTTTGTCCTGTCGCCAAAGGAGATCGCTGAAGAAATTGTGCGAATTGCGCGCGCTGAGGCTTAACGCGTTTTGCGCGATTACCGCTAAAGGCAGCTTGTTGCTCGCTGTTGATGCTCGGCTGCATAGCTTTCTCGGCCCGGCATCATCGGAGTCGCCGAGCGTTTGGGTGACAACCGGATACGCACGGCCTCAACATCATCGCCAGTGCCAGCGACTGGCCGCTTTTCCAGCGCAATCGCAGCGAGCAATTCGAAGCGCGCCTGGTGATGGTGGAGATCCCCGAGTTGCCCCCGCTCTTCGTCGCCGGCATGGAAAGCTCGAGCCTGCCCGTGGTGGTGTCACACGGCGAGGGCCGGGCCGAATTCGCAAGCGCAATGCACCCGCCGCTGGCGCTGCGTTAAGTCGACAACCGTGGTAGCGTGGCGACGCGCTATCCGGCCAACCCCAACGGTTCGCCAGAGGGTATCGTCGGCTTCACCACCGCCGATGGCAGATTCACCATCGTGATGCCGCACCCAGAGCGCATCGTCCGCAGTGTGCAAATGTCTTGGCATTCGCCCGGCTTGCGCAAAGACTCGCCCTGGCTGCAGATGTTCCACAACGCGCGGCGGCGGGTGGACTAGCGGTCGTAGTGCCCCACGGCGCGAAGGGATCTTCATGTCGCGCGATGCTGGCTTCGGCGGGTATCGGTCCTCGGAACTGAAGACCCCGTCTTGACCAGTGGTCGCGACTTCGAGGCCGCAGCGATTTTCCGCCACGTCGATCTTTCCTGTCTTTCCAGAAGACCCGCGCTCCTAGCACAACCAAAGAGCCGATAAGGCAGGGTGAAAGCGACGCTACCTTATCGGACGCAGATCTGCCAAATGTTACTTGGTGGCCTTTTCTTCAGCCTTGGCCTTTTCCTTCGTGGTCGTGGCTTCGGCGCCAGCCTTCGCCTTGGTAGCTTTTGCTTCGGCGGCAGCCGCCTTCTTCGCGGCCTTGGCCTCGGCTAAAGCCTTCTCCATTGTCGCTTTCGCGTCGCCGATCGCCTTATCTCTGGCCGCCGCCGCATCGGTCAAGCAGGTTTTCTGTTCGGCAGAAGGCTTCTTCTTGCAATCCGCGCCTGCTGCTTTGTAGTCTGCCTTGGCATTCTTCTCGGCAAGCTTGAAGTCAGACTTGGCATCTGTCTTCTTCTCGGTCGCGGCGGCGGTCTTCTTGGTTTCCTTGGATTCGGCCTTGGCGCCCGTCTTCATTTCGGCTGCTCCGGCTTTCTCGGATTTGACTTCAGCCTTGACTTCGGCTTTGGTGGCGTCTGCCGCGGCGACGTTGAGGCTGATCGAGGCCGCAAAAACGGAAGCAATCAGTATTGACAACAACTTACTCATGATGGATTCCCCTAAAAGTGATACGTCAACCAATATGACGTACTACTATCTAACGCACGCCGATCAGTCTGGTTGACCCGATCTGCGCTTCCCTCTGTTCTTCGTCTCCCAGCCCATCGGGAATATGCCCAGTCATCGGTGTCATGGCCTATCGACTATGATCAGTTCGTGGTTTTCAACCTAAATCGCTGCTATAAACCAAGTCATAGAGACCATGAGGCGGAACTCCATCTTCACTGGGCGTTGGCTCCTGGAGATCCCCAAGTGATACTGGACTACTGACTTTGAAAGTCCGGTGATGGACGATACTTACCCATCGACCATCAGGCCCATCCCTACCCACTCCTCTCACATAACGCATGGATCAAAGCAAGAAGGGTTGATCGACCCGGAATTGAATTGGCCCGGTGTACGGCTCTGGTGCAGGGCGTAGGACCCGCTGCAGATCTTTCAGGCGATGACGAGTTCCATAGACGCGCACTAAGGGAGTTGTGCGACGAGATTACGCGCGGATTCCTCGACAATGCTTTTCAGGGTAACGTATTCCTCAGCCAGCGATTCATGCGACACGGTTGACTCCTGGGAGCCTTCCCAGGCAACCGAGCCGTCAGTGCTGTCCCAAATTTGCAGGAACAGCCGAATTGTGCTGGTCTTGGTTTCCAGCACGCGGATGCCCAGCATCCCAAATCGACTTTTGGATTCCTGTCGGAACGCACCAAGTTTGAGTTGCGCCACATAACGCACTCCGGTGACTCTGGCCACTTTCTGAAGCGTCTCACGGTCGAATATGCTAGCTGAGCGGTAGTCTTCGAACATCTGTCTGTACTCGCGCGTCAGCCCCATGCGATTTACCGCACTGAGGGTTTCCGGGAGGGGTACGATACGCAGGTCCGGCCGGAGATTTCGCAGGACTCCGGTAAAGGCGAACGCCATGGCTTGTTTATCCTCTTCCTGCCCAGTTACCGAGGATGGCGTAATAAAGGCGATTCCCCACGTTCGGAGATCCCCGGACCGTAGATTGATCGCCTCCACTTGGGTAGTCGGACTGTATTGCTGGGTTTCTGTCCGAATTTTCTGGCTGCTACAGCCGGCTAGCAATAGCGCGAGTCCAATGACTAACAGGGCCGACATGCGTCGGGAAGTGACGTCGACCACCATGACTTGTGGCGATGTAGCGCCGCGTTGCCAGCCCGTCGCTTTCATTTCATTCCCCGTCCGCCGATTCGATGTGAGCATTACCCAGCCGTCGCCTGACGGTTGTGTATAGGCCGCGCCGTACTTTCCGATCCGCACCATGTCCGGCCCACCGGACATGAATCTCTCCTGTAATTGTAGCGCCGAACACGTCGAGACGGCACTCTCCTAACACGGACATCGTAACGATGCCGGGGCCAATCTTCACGTCCTGCAGCGGGTCGGCAAGATATGCGTGGAACATGTGCTGCGGATGTCTTCTATATGGAGCATGGCGAAAGTGCGCTGCCGTACATTGGACTACCGGTATGCCGGTATCGATGAATAATGCGCTATGGGTATAGTCACCGTCCCGCACGTCCTATATATTTGCCCGAATCAAATAGTCCAAACAGCCTCTAACCGCTATTCAATTCAGCAGAGTCGACGTCGGCCCTCGACCGTGGCTGATGATTGGGAGATCGCTCATGCACAGTCCTCATGATCCGCGCCAAAATCACCTTCTAGAGGCACTCCCAGCGGCAGATTACGGGCGTTTGTCCCCGTATCTGGAGTTGCTCCCGATGCCGCTCGGTCAAGTGCTTCACGAGTCCGGCGGAAAGATGCGCCACTGCTATTTCCCCACCACCTCCATCGTATCCAAACTCTATGTCATGGAGGATGGCGCATCGACCGAAATCGCCGTGGTCGGCAACGAGGGCATCGTCGGCGTCTCCCTCCTCATGGGCGCCGAAACCACGACCAGCCGGGCCGTCGTGCAAAGCGCCGGCTATGCCTACCGGATGCCGGAGCAACTGCTGAAGCAGGAATTCAATCGCTCGGGTGAACTGCAGCAGCTATTGCTGCGTTACACCCAGGCGCTTCTGACCCAGATGGCGCAGACGGCGGTATGCAACCGCCATCATTCATTGGAGCAGCAGGTCTGCCGCTGCCTGCTGCTGAGCCTCGACCGTGTGTCCTCGAACGAATTGGTCATGACGCAGGAGCTAATCGCCAACAAGCTAGGGGTGCGCCGCGAGGGCGTTACGGAGGCCGCCGGCCACTTGCAAAAGGCCGGCCTGATCGAATACCGCCGTGGTCACATCACCGTGATCGACCGAAGGGGGTTGGAAGCGCACAGTTGCGAATGCTACGCGGTAGTCAAGAAAGAGTCCGATCGCCTGCTCCTGGAAACACGCGTGCCGAAATCAGTTGCCAACCGATTCGACCTCGATTGGAGCGAACGACTGCCTCGAAGAGGCCTTCATCTGGCCGCCAATGTCGCCAGTCGAGGAGGAAACTCAATAGCCGGTTTGTATGCGGCTCAGCGCCAGTCGACCGCGCCGAAGCGGTCGCTGCCCAGGAGCGTGTAGAAGATGCCGAACGTCGCCCGGCTCTGGATCCTGTCGCCCAGCGTCGTGTAGGTCGCACCACGCCGGTTCCACAGGTACCTGAAGGAAATCGCGTGCTGGCGCTGGATGCGCCAGGTGAGCGCGAGGTCGGCGCGCACGATGTTGTCGTGTCCAGCAGTGGGGCCGCCGACGCCGGTCACGAAATACTCGCGCCCCGTCAGGTCGAGCGAGGCCTTGTCGCCGAAGATCAGGCGCAGCGCAAGTAGGGCCTGCGGCGCGACGCCGTAGTGGTAGTCGCCTTCGGCCAGGCCATGCAATGTTCCGACCGCGGCGTAGCCAGCGCCGACGAGGCCGGTGCCCTGCAGCGCGATGTCCTTCGTCAGCCATGCCTGCGCCGTCGTGCCGAGCGATAACGCGGTGCTGGATATGCGGTAGGTCTGCGGCGCGATGTAATCGTAGCTGCCGTAGATCCCCCATACGCCGCGATAATTGCTGCCCACCTCGTAAGGCTTGCCGACGAGCAGCCCGCGGGTCATGACGTTTTCGAACACGTTCGCGCTCGATGCCGTGGCCTGAAAGGTAAAGTAGTCGAACGGCCGCGTGTACGCATAGCCGGGCTTGCCCGGCGTGCCGTAGTCGAGGGAGAAGTCCAGCAGCGCCTCGTTCGGTTTCACCTTGGTCGACGTGCCCGGGTCGTTCTGCGTCTCGCCGCTGAAGCCCAGTGACATGCGACTGTAGTAGGGGGCACCGCGGCTGGAGAAAATCGAGTTGTAGCCCATCACGTTGCGGTTGAAGCCCGTCGAAGGGGAGATAGCGGTCGCGGCCCACTCGCGCCAAAACGGCGACATGCCGCCGCCCTGCTCCAGTGCCAGGTTCGCCATACGGAACAGCGCCTCTCCAAGGAAAGAGCCGGCGATTCCGCTCGCGATCTGGTCGTTGCGCGAGGGCCGTGTTCGCTCGCCCGCGATCTCCCAGAGCGCACTGCCGGCGAACGTGTACCCCGCCGCTTCCCAATAGCTCAGGCCTGCCGACCGCGCGAAGCCGTGATACATCGAGCCCTGGTACGGGTGCCCGAGCTGGTTTATCTTATACGGGTCGTCATCCACGACCCAGCTGCCGTGCAGATTGTTCCTGATTGAAGTCAGGTTGCTATAGTAGTCGCTGCCAAAGGCGCGCCGGTTCACAAGGTTGAGCAGCGCGTCGAAGCCGACGATCTCCATTGCCGGGGTCGCGTAGCTCTTCGGGCGTACGGGTCGCTCTGGCGAGGGATTATCGGACTGGCGGGTCACCGCCGAGTCGTTTGCCTGCGCCAGCCAGGACTTGGGCATCCGGAGGACGGGGCCCCCGTCTTCCTGGGCGTTCAATGCGGTCGCACCTAACCCGAGGACTGCGCAGAGCAGGGCCGTTCTGGCGAGAGGGCTGCAACGGGTCACAGGCCTAGACATCATGATCGAGGGTCCCGGATTGACGCCAAAAGGCGTTTCTGTTCAGCTTCGGTCCGCACGCGAAGATCTGGTCGGAATGTTACTGGCCAGAAAAGGTCTTTATAAGGAACGAACGATGCAATACCCAACGAAATTGCCGCTAAGCTATAGCAAAACAACCTTGCTGTTTGTACGCTAACACACAGAGCGCACGGTTTGCGAAGTGCTAACAATCCGTTGCGACAAATGGTGGACGGAACCACCTGGACAATTGATTGACATCGCCCTCCACCTCGACCACGATTGGGAGCCGGTTGTAGTGCAGGCTCGCGGTGGAAGTTCGTCCAGAGAACAGTGGAGAGCCGCTGGCGGCACGCGTGCTGATGCAGGAGCATGTCATGTATGTCGATGCGGTACGTTGGTTCCTCGAAGAACACATCTCCGTCAGCAACGGATCCGTGCGGCTTGCCAGCGCCACAGGTTGCGCTGCTGCGCTTAACCTACCGCAAGGCTGACATGCCCCTGGCGTTGGCAGTCGCGATATCGGCGATCTTGCATATTGCGGCAATCGTTGCGCCAGGCTTGAATCTGCCGGGGATGACTGACCCCGATCCGGCGCCCATTGAGGCGCGACTCGCACCGCTGCCCAAGCCGGTGCCCAATATCGTACCGGTGCAGAAACACCAGCGGCAACCGAAGCAGTCGGCACAGCCTGCGCTCGCAGCCGCAGAGTCTGTCGCAGCGCCTGAAGCGACAGAGCTTGATGCCGAACACGCGGGGTCGGCCATACAACAGGAAACTGTCGCTTCCGCCGTCGTCGCACCCGTCGCGGTAATCGCGCCCGACGCTTCTGCCGCAATAACACCGCCAGCGGCGCCTCCCGCCCCACCCTGGCCGCGCCGGGGAAGGGTGCACTATGTCGTCACCTATGGCGAGGGCGGCTTCGTCATCGGCGAGACCAGCCTCGAATGGCACGTCGATGGCGAGGATTATTCGATCCGCTCGATTGCCGTGCCCAGGGGCATCGCAGCGATGTTTGGCAAGGTGCGCACGCTCGAGAGCGAAGGCGAGCTGACGGATGCGGGACTGCGTCCTCGTGAGTTTCGCGATCAGCGCGAAGGTCGCGAGTTAGAAACTGCCAGTTTCGATTGGGCTGCGAACGAGATCGTCTTCTCCCGTGGCCGCAGTGACTTCCTCTTGGTCCCAGGTGCCCAGGACCTGGTTTCGGTATTCTTCCAACTGGCCTGGCTGGCGCCGGGCCGGGATATAGAGATTGGGATAGCCACCTCGAGCCGCTTCGGCCGCTGGTCTTTCGAGTGGGTAGGTGAGGAAGATATTAGTCTCGCTGCGGGACGGCTGACGACACTGCATCTGCGTGTGCGCTCCGAGGGTGATCGTACCGAGATCTGGCTGGCAACCGCCCACGGCGGCTTGCCAGTCAAAATTCGTCATGTCGATCGCAAGGGCAACGTCTTCGAGCAGGCGGCCGACTTACTGGAACTCGACTGATACCCGGGTACCCCGATATAGTGTAGGGATGCCGCTCCCGCTCCTCACCGACCCCACCGTGCGGGGCTGCCGCAGTGGTTCGACAGGCACGACTCACCAACTTGTTGAGGTCTGGTGATACGCGGGCGCAATAAGTGGTACACCGATGGCGGGCGCATTGATTTTCCTATTTCTCCGCGACGTCATGTCGGCGCGCGAGATTGCGCCAGCGCCGCCATGGATGGCGAGCGCGAGTTTCTTTTTCGATCCGATCTGACACGGCATTAACCTTCAACTCTCAGATGTGACAGGCTTTGACAACGCGCTTGGCTTTCCGGTGCCGATCCGCTCGTACTCTGAAATGATCTGAGCGCCCAGCAGCAGTATTGTCGCCGCGAGCTCCAGGCTTAACAGCACGACGATAGCCGTGGTCAGGGATCCGTAAACAACACTGACCTGCGACAGGGTGGCGAAATACCAGCGCAGCACACGGCGGGTCACCTCCCATAGCAACGCCGCTGTGACGCCGCCGATCAGCGCGTGCCGCAGCGTGAGCCTTCCGACCGGCATGACCAGATAAATGGATGTGAGGATGAAGATCTCCCCGCCTATGCCGAGTAAATAAAGAAGCACGCCCGAAACACCGCCGAGCAACCAAGTGCGCCCGAGAAAATCGACGCTTTCCTGGCCTATCGCCTGCAGCACGCCGGAGACGAGCGTTACCATCAATAATCCGATGCCGAGAAACAGGATGTAGCAATACGGAAGCAGCGCCGACACCAGGAAATGTCTCCTGCGAACGGCGACACGGTGCAGAAATATCACCGACATCGCATTTTCGAGCACGGAAAATCCGAGTGAGCTGAAGAATATCATCGTCGCCAGCAGCACCCAGCCGATGACGTCGCGATGCTCCAGAAAGTTCGCCAACTCGCGCACGATCGATTTCGATTGCCCCGGCACCAGCCACTCCAGATATCGCTCCAGAGTACTGAGTAATTCTGCCTGATCGATGACGTGCGAGAGCGCGATGACAATCAGGATCAGCACCGGCACCATGGACAGCAACGTGTAATACGCGACCGCGCCAGATAAAAGGAGACCCTGGTTGGCGCGAAAGCCCTTCAACGTCTGCATTGCAAACGTGCCAGGGTGCGTTAGAACGTGCGTAACCGCTGGACCGTGAGCACGTATACTGGCGGCGAGATGGCGGCGAATTTGACTTGAACAACGAATGACAGCCGGAGGGTAGCCGGCGCAGCGCTCATTCTAGCGGAAAGTGGTCGTAGCGTCAGACGCGAGTTCAAATTCGACGTGCAACCCTGAACTGCTACCGCGCCACATCTCGCCTCTACGGCATGAGAAGTGCAGGCGACCGGCGCAAATCGCCCCTGCCGATGAGCATCCGGGAAACCCCCGGTTCAAGGAATGAACTTCACTCGCTCTAGTCGGAGGAATTGCCTTCCTCCGACGACCGACCCAATTGTCATTTCGTGATACCGTGCACGAGTGCCCAGCTTGGCATGACGCTCATGCGATAGACCTCGATGGGTGACGGCGATTCCCCGGACCGGTCAGATTTCTGCGTCGGCTTCTGAAATGAGGGCAGGATGAATCCAGCGCCGAAACATGGCCGGACGGCGCGAAGGAGGTGAATCATGAAGGTGGCGCTGATCCGCGTATTGGCAGGGATCGTCAGCGTGGTCGCGTTGGTCATGCCAACCACGGTTTACGCGCAAGCCCCGGCCCCGTTCTCGCTGCAGCAACTTGACCAGATGCTGGCCCCCATCGCGCTGTACCCGGATCCGCTGCTCGGACAAATCCTGATGGCGGCAACCTACCCTCTCGAAGTAATCGAGGCCGCCCGCTGGCTACAGGACCCGGGCAACGCCAGCCTCAAGGGCGATCAGTTGGCCGTCGCCCTGCAGTCGGAGGACTGGGACCCCAGCGTGAAATCGCTGGTACCCTTCCCGCAGGTCCTGCAGATGATGAACCGCCAGTCGGGCTGGATGCAGCAACTCGGCGACGCCTTCCTGGCGCAGCAGGTGGAGGTGATGGATTCGGTCCAGAGGCTCCGCGCTCAAGCCAGCACGTCCGGCACTCTGTACTCGACGCCCGAGGCGGTCGTGTCCTCGGATGGAGCAACGACAACCATCGAACCGGCAGACCCACAACTCATCTACGTGCCATCCTACGATCCGACGACCATCTACGGCGACTGGTCCTACCCCGACTACCCTCCCTACTACTTTCCTCTCTACCCGGCCTACGGCTCGCTTGTACGCGGCGGCATCAGTTTCGGCTTCGTCATCAGCGTCGTCATTCCGCTGTGGGGCTGGGACAACTTCGATTGGCGCCACCGCCGGATCGGCATCGACGCTGATCGCTACAACGCCATCAACCGCCACAGGCGCCCGCGGGCGACTTCCGCGACGTGGGAGCACGACCCCTTCCACCGCCGCGGCATCGCCTATCGCGATGAACGGTCGCGGCAAAGATTTCTCGGCAACCCGGGAGGATCGCCGGAGACACGCCGAGCCTACCGCGGCTTCGAAGGCGCACCCCCAGTCGCACCACCGGCGGTGCGCTCCGACTTCCCGGCGCCGCGGCTCCCCTCCGCCCGCGAACAGCGACGTGATCTCGGCAGGGATCGTCGCCAAGCGCCGCCTGTCCCGCTGCCACCGGCATCTGCGCCAGCGCGCGGCGCCCGGCCGCCGGAGCCCATCACGCGCCCGCCGCCGGTGCAGCCCAATCCGCCGCGGTCCTCGGCCCCCTTCGGCGAAATCGACCGCGGGCGGGATGTCCGACGGGAAGCGGAACGCGGACGCGCCAGCCGTGAGTCCTTGGCAGCGCCGGCGCAGCGGGCGCCGGGCGCGCTAACCCGGCCGGTCGAGCCGCCTCACGGGACTGCAGCACGCCGTGCCGGCCGCCGCGATCGCTGAAATGACCCACGACCCGGACGGTGGGAGGAAACCATGGATAGCGTGAACACCCGTCGCAGCGGAAACCCGTCTGCTGCTGCCAGAGCGGCGCTGGTCGCGGCCATCGCGACGGTTTGCCTGATGCTGCTGCCAACGGCGGGGATAGCCGGCGGCGGCCGCGAGCAGATGAGCTTCGACACGCCCGACCATGCCGTGCAAGCCCTGATCGCGGCGGCGCGTGCCAACCGAGCGCAACAACTCCTGAAGATCCTGGGGTCCGGCGGCCGGAAACTGGTGTTCTCCGGTGATCCGGTGGCCGACGAACTGGGGCGCTCGAGATTTGTGGCCGCTTACGACAAGGCCAACCGGATCGATCCGCAGGGCGCTGCGCGGACGGTGCTGCTCATAGGCGATAAGCAGTGGCCGTTCCCGATACCGATGGTGAAACACGGTCCGACCTGGCGCTTCGACACCCATGCGGGCGTCGAGGAGATTCTCGATCGCCGCATCGGCCGCAACGAACTCGACGCGATCGAGGTGTGCCGCGCCTACGTCGACGCCCAGCGCGACTATGCGACCCTGGTTCGACGCAGTGACGGACTGATCGAGTACGCGCAGCATTTCATGAGCGGTCCGGACAAACGGGATGGACTCTACTGGCCGGCCGCCCCCGGCGAACCGGAAAGCCCCATGGGGCATCTTGTGGCCAGCGCACGGGCGGAGGGCTACCCAGCCGGGAAAGGCGCGCACCAACACCGTGCGCCATACCACGGCTACTTCTACAAGATCCTCAAGCGCCAGGGCGAGCACGCGCCGGACGGCGCCCGGGACTACCTGGTCGACGGTCGGTTGATCGGAGGCTTCGCCCTGGTGGCCTTCCCGGCGCGCCATGGCGACTCCGGCATCATGACCTTCATCGTGAACCAGGACGGCGTCGTCTATCAGAAGAACCTGGGGCGGCACACGGAGGCCATCGCGCGACAGATGACCGAGTTCGACCCGGACCCGAGCTGGTCGACAGCGCCCCCTGGCGCGGACCAATGACGTAGCCAAGCAAGCGACCGCCTGGCCGTCACTTGCCCGCCATCACCGCATCGAGATCAACGACTGCGTTACGTACGCTGGCAGACAGACGACTGTATGCATAGGTTCTAGAGTGACAGCCGGAAGTCAACGGGCAAGTGCGGTGCCCTTGTACCGTGGCGATCTTCCGTCACCTTAAAGGACACAGAAATGAACTGGGACCAAATCGAAGGAAACTGGAAGCAATTCAAGGGCAATGTAAAGGAGCAGTGGGGCAAGCTCACCGATGACCAGCTCGACGTGATTGCAGGCAAGCGCGATAAGCTGGCCGGCAAGATTCAGGAAACGTATGGCCTCTCCAAGGATGTAGCGGAGAAGCAGCTCACCGAATGGCAAAAGCGCCAGAAGGAAATAGCTCGCGCCAAGTGAGGCAGCGTGAACACGGGCGCGATAGCGGGCGGTTCCGCCATCGCGCCGCCCACTTATTCAGCAACCAAAGGAACGACCGTGAACAAGCTCAATATCAATGCGATTGCAATTGCGATCGGCCTTGCTTTTGCTGCCGGCGCGATGGCGCAATCCATGTCGAAAAACGAATACAGATCCGCCAAGGATGGCATTGCTGCCGAGTACAAGTCTGCCAAGGCGGCGTGTGGATCCTTGTCCGGCAATACGAAGGACATCTGCAAGGCCGAGGCCAGGGGCAAAGAGAAGGTCGCGAAGGCGGAGCTCGAAGCAAAGTACAAGCCCTCCGTAGACGCCCGTTACAAGGTGCGCGTCGCCCGGGCGGAAGCCGATTACGCGGTGGCCCGGGAAAAATGCGACGACGCGGCCGGCAATGTCAAGGACGTCTGCGTGAAAGAAGCCAAGGCCGCAGCGGTTGCCGCCAAGGCCGACGCAAAGGCGCAGATGAAGAGCGCCAACGCGAACGAAACGGCCGCCGAGACGTCTGCCAAAGCAAGCAGCAAGGCGCGGGAACAGGGCGCTGAGGCGCACAAGGACGCGGCGTCGGACAAGCGCGATGCCGATTACGCCGTGGCGAAGGAAAAGTGCGATGCTTTCGCAGGCGACGCCAAAGCCAATTGTTTGAGCGAGGCAAAGGTGCGCTTTGGCAAGTAACACAAGGAAACCGTAATCGGTGTCGGCGAAGGCGGCGTTGGGGTTCGGTTCTTGGGGCGAATGTCCTCTGCTCACCGCTTGAGACATTTATTGCCGTTGGCACAATTGGCCACGTTGCCGGCAACGTACAGCCGTCAAACTTTAGGAATCCTGATCCGGCTGATCATCAGCGAGCCAGACAGCGCGAACATCAATACCAACGGATGGAACTGGAAGCCGCCAATAGACAAGACGCCTAACCACAGCTGCTCGTCCAGCGCTCCTTGCCATACCGACAACGCCAGCACAACTACCAAGAAGAGCGAGGTTGGTATGGGCGTGCCCTCGAAGTATGCGACCTTGTCACCGCCCTCCGATAGTTCCTCTGTGGTTACGTTATAGCGAGCCAAGCGCGATACGCCGCTGGCGACAAAGAACAGCAATGCGATACGGTCAAATAAGCCCTGCATCCCGCAGGCATAGGCAATTGCAGCAGGCGCCACCCCGAACGAAATCACATCGGCCAGCGAATCCAGTTCCCGCCCCATGGCCGAGCTCTTCTGCCGCCAGCGCGCTATACGGCCGTCCAGTACATCGAACAGCAAGGCAAATGGAATCAACGCACAGGCAAAATATAGATGCAGCGCGTCGGCGGTCTGGAGATATGTCATTGTCGAAAATATTGCGCCGACGCCGCATAAGGCATTGGACAGAGTGAACCAATCCGCCAGTTGGAACTCGCGGATCATCGAGAAGGGTTTTGGAGAAAGCATACAGGTAGGTATCCGAAAATGCGTCAAAGCCTATGGTAACGGAATACGGAATCTGGAGGGGTGGCAGCGTAAGTCCGGAGCGCGCGACAAACCAATGCTTCTTCCGCATACCCCTGCCTGGCCGCGTCATAAGTGTCGGCTGATGGTCGGCTCTCGAGGCGTGAACCGCCGCTGCACCTCATGCAAAACGGCCATTTACGCTCGGTCACAGCCTGATCGGCAACGCTGACTGATTCCGTCGAATTCTGTGACATGACTGTCGGGTGCGCAGGCGCACCCGCATCCTTGTGCGCATGACGAACTACCAAAGGGAATGCGGCGCTGGATAGAATGCTACGCGCCGTCCTGTACTTCCCGCAGGCCCTTCGCAGGCGCCGATGTCTTTCACATTTCGAGTCGATAGAAGGATACCTAAGCTTGACGGCCCGACGTCGACGACATCCCTATGTTGGCTGCCGCACATTGTTGCCGATGAAATCTGCATATAATCATTTCTCGGCGGCGTCGCATGTGACGCGAATGATGAACTGGTGAAATAGCGTATTTGAAGGGCTGCGTTAATCGTGTCAACTTCTCATATTGCCGCCTTCGGCGGCCTGCCAGCCGCATACGGCCAGGGTTGAATGCAGCGATGTTCATGTCGCCTGCCGTCGCCTGCTCTCCATTCAAGCCTTTAGGAAAGGCTCAGCCATGATCACCTTGTTCGACCCAATCCGCTTCGGCAATATCGCAGCTGCCAACCGCATCGTCATGGCACCGATGACGCGAAACCGGGCTGGCCCTGGACAAGTGCCGACCCCGCTGATGGCTGCCTACTACGAGCAGCGCGCCACCGCCGGGCTGCTCGTCGCCGAGGCCACACAGATCTCGCCGGAAGGCCAAGGCTACCACGATACGCCGGGCATCTACAGCGCCGAGCAACGGTCTGGCTGGCGCCGCGTGACCGATGCGGTTCACGGCAAAGGCGGCAAGATTGTGCTGCAGTTGTGGCAACTGGGGCGTATATGGCCTGTTTCGCTGCAACAGTATGGCCGGCCGCCATTGTCCAGCACGGAGCGCCGCGCGAAGCGCAGAACCTTCACGGTCAAGGACTTTGAGCTTGTCTCCGAGCCGCTCGCGCTGCGGCTGGATGAACTGCAGCGCATCGTGACCGAGTACCGCCAAGCAGCGCGGAACGCGATTGACGCGGGCTTCGACGGCGTCGAGGTGCACTGTGCCAACGGCCACCTGCTGGATCAGTTCCTCCGCCACAGCATTAACGGTCGTAACGATATCTATGGGGGCCCGAAGGAGAACCGCGCACGTCTGCCGCTCGAAGTGATCAATGCGATCGTCGCCGAGATCGGGGCCGGCCGCACTGGGCTGCGCTTATCTCCTGTTACGCCGGTCAACTTTGTCAAGCAGGACAGCGATGCCCAGAACTTGTTCAACTACTTCGTCGAGCAGCTCGCACCGCTGAAGCTGGCGTTTATTCATGTGATCGAAGGCGCCACCGGCGGTCCGCGCGACGTCGCGCCGTTCGACTACGCCGCGCTGCGCAGTATTTTCAAGGCGGGCAACGAACACGGTGCATGGATCGTCAACAATGGGTATACGCGTGCGATGGCGATCGACGCGGTAGCCAGCGGCGCGGCCGACATGGTGGCCTTCGGAAAATACTTCATCAGCAACCCCGACCTGGTAAACCGACTGCGCCTCGATGCGCCATTGGCCGCACTGAACAGCGACTCTCTGCACGGGAGCGGTGCCGCCGGCTACACCGACTATCCGACGCTAGATGGCGAACCTCAGCCACAATCGACGGCATCATGGCGAAAGCTGATCGATCTCTTATCCGATCGGCAGCACGCTCATGGCGAATAGTTGACGATGCTTTGTCTTGCATTTTGGTCAGTTGGGGGAGGTTCCTGGATAGCAGTAGAACCATAGTTTTGCCATCGCTTCGACGCTCGCACGGCCGCGCTAGGCCCGGATATTGCCCGCGGAGTTCCAGGGACAAAAAATTGCCCGGAACAGGGGGAGCTGCTCCGGGCCAGATACTTCCGACGTTCGTCAAGAGGGAGGAGACTGTGAGCGAACGCCAGAACGAAGAAGCCGGATTCGTCGCGGACGTGTAATGACACGTAGCGCACGACTGTGCCCATGATTGACCGGGTCAGGTGATCTGGGGCGCTAGGAGCAATTAGAGCCCGTCCACCCGTCACATGGCGTATGCACACTACGCTACGCGGCGAGAGATGTTGGCCGGTTAGGCCGCACTCGTCTCGCGAAGAATCAACGGCTGAAGTCAGGTACCCTTCTTGGAGTCTTTGATGTCTTGTTTGACGTCACCAAACTTTGCCTGAACCTGGCCAACAAGTTTTTGAACCTTGCCCTTAATTTCCAGCGTCTCGTCGCCGGTGAGCTTCCCGGCGACTTCCTTGACCTTGCCTTTCGCTTCTTCGACTCGGCCTTTAACCTGGTCTTTGTTGATGGGCATGACTTGCTCCCTATAACGCGTTGTACCCATTTTGGGCATTAAGATGCCCAAAATGGGTACGGTCAATCCTGGCTTGCTCACGCACCGTCGGACGGGAACACTGGCTGGCAGACAATGTAGTGCCGATCAGCGAAGCGCGTGCACGACTGACCACGACATCGTCCTGATGTAGCTGCGGCGGGGCACGCGCTCGCTACCGCGGCGCGTCCAGTTCGGGGTAATGCCGGAAAATGCCCGACTGGTTGAAAGGAATGCGCCGCTTCGATACCAGATATGCGGCGATGCGCGGCCGCGCCGAGATCCGATCGTGCAGTGCCACGAGACCCGGATGCTTAGTCTCCAGCCTCGCCATCGTGCGCGGAAAAGCATAGCGCAGGCCGGCGATCATCTGGAACAGCGAGAGATCCACGTAGGAGGTGGCCCTGCCCACTAGGCCGCCGTTCCAGCCGGGATTGCTCGCGATGATCTTCTCGAAGTATCCGAGAAACTTCGGCAGCCGTTCCGCGCAGAAGTTGGCGGAGCGCCGCCTGGCTTCGCGCTTTTGCTCCTCGTAATAGAGTCCGCTGCCGATCGGGTGGTGCGTGTCGTGGACTTCGGCGAGCCAATCGGCGATGGTGAGTTGCAGTTGGTGAGCCCAGAACCTGCCAGCCTCTCGCTTCGGGACGAGCCCGAGGCGCGGTCCGAGGAACAGCAGAATGTTCGCCGTCTGAGCGATCAGCTGTTTGCTACCCGCGACTCTCAGAAAGGGCGGGGCGAACGGCGGGCAGGCGACCGATTCGCCGCTCAGCAGCCGCATCAATGCGGGCATGCCTGTGCCTGCGCGCGTCGGCAGGCGGGCTACATCCGCGTAATCCGCAGCGGCGTCCTCCAGCGCCAGCCGGACGAACTCGCCGCGACCCTGTATGGATGGCCAGTAATACAGTTCGTAGCGCATTGCGTTTCTCCTTGGCGGTATCTGCTGCGGTGGAATCAGGCCAGTCAAGCAAGGCCGGCGACCAGCGCGGCGATCGCCCGGCGCTCCTCGGCCGGGTCGGTCAGGCTGCGCCGCGCTTTGACTGCGTTCTCGAGCGCATCAAGGAATCCCGCCTCCATCTCGGCCCGCGCGAGCAGCGCCGCCAGCGCCCGCTCGTCTCCGAACGGGTAGTAGCCAGGATAGCTCTCGCCCAGCAGTCCGATGTTGCCGGGGATGCGCGAGGCGATCACCGGCACGCCTGCGGCAACGGCCTCGGAGACTACGTGCGCGCCCCCTTCCATTCTGCTGGAGATCACCATGACGTGGCTGCGTGCCAGCCAGCGCATGGCGTCGGCGTGGCTGCGCTCGCCGATCCAGCGATAGCGGCGTTCGCTGTGCATCAGCGAGCGCGCTTCGCTTTCGAATTCGGGATCCATGGCCGAGCCCAGTTGCACCAGACGTATCCTGCTCTCCGCAGGCAGATGCCCGAGTGCGTAGGCGGCGCGGAACGGGTCTTTCACCTCGCGCAGATGGCCGATCACGGTGACCAGGAAGCTCGCGCGCGGTGGCCGGGGTGAACTCGCGCGCTTCGGGGTGCGCACCGACTGGCAGATCACGCGGGCCTTGGCGCGCGCGCCGGGATCCAGTTGGTCGAGGCCAAGGGGCTGCAGCACGACGAGGCGATCGGCGAGGGCGAGCGATTCGCGCGCGCCGGCATCGCTGTGGATATCGCCGTAGAGATCGGTACCGGTCAACACCAGGACCAGCGGACGGCATGGATGCGCCGCGCGCCAGCGCTGCATCGAGTCATGGCTGCGGCGGGCGTGCAGCGCGATCATGGCGTCGGCTTCGCGGCCGTCCCATGCGACGAGGACGCTGGCCCTGTGGCCGATTGCACGCAGCTGCCGCGCCCAGCGCAGCGCCGTGGCGCGATTGCCGTGCCGCGTACCGGGTGGAGCAGGCGTTACAATGACTGCGTGCATTCAGGCGCAAGAAATCGCTAGATGGCCAATATACCAGACGCAGCGCAGCGCGCAGCTTGGCCGGACTTCTCGCAGTTCCGGCCGCATCCCTCCGGCGCCACGCTGGCCGCGTGGTTGCGCGAGACACAGGCGCTGACCGACACGCTGTTCAGCGTCATCGACGCTGATCGCCTCGATGTTCCGAGCATCCCCATCGTCAACCCGCCGCTGTGGGAGATCGGCCACGTCGCCTGGTTCCAGGAGTTCTGGATCCACCGCCGCGGCGATTTCGCGGCGCCCTCGATGATCCCCGGTGCGGACAAGCTGTACGACTCTGCCCGCGTGCACCACGACGCGCGCTGGTCGCTCGATCTCCCGGACCTCGACGCGACCCGGGCCTACGGCACAGCCATTCTGGAGCGCTCTCTGGAGATGCTGGCCCGCGGCCCGCTGACAGACGCGCTCGCTTATTTCACACAGCTCAGCATCCTGCACCAGGACATGCACAACGAGGCCTTCTGCTACACGTGGCAGACGCTGGGCTACCCGATGCCGCTCCCCGTGCCGCCAGCGGATCCCAGGGGATCGGACGCGGTCGCTGGGCGTGGTGCGGGAGACATCGAGATTCCATCGGGCAAGATGACGCTCGGCGCGGCGAGGGGATCCGGCTTCGTTTTCGACAACGAGAAATGGGCGCACGAGGTCGAACTGCCGGCCTTTGCCATTGCCCGGCTAGCCGTCACCAATGACGAATTCCAGGCCTTCGTCGATGACGGCGGCTACAGGCGGCGCGAATTCTGGAGCGACGCTGGCCGGCGCATGCTCGCCGACCTCGTGCTCGCGGCCCCGCGCTACTGGCGGCGGGATGGCGACGGCTGGTGCCGCTGGTGCGTTAAGCGCTTCGATCGCGTGATCGCGCTCGACCCGCGCAAGCCGGTGATGCACGTGAGCGCCCACGAAGCGGAGGCCTACTGCAACTGGGCGGGCCGGCGCCTGCCCAGCGAGGCGGAGTGGGAACGCGCCGCAGCGACCGGCCCCGATGGCGCGGCCAAGAGGCGCTATCCCTGGGGCGATGCGGCGAATCAGCCAGTGGAGACGCTGGCCCGGCTCGACGCACGATTCGCCGGGCCCGCCGCCGCGGGAGATTTCCCGGCCGGGAAGAGCGGTTGGGGCGCGCTGCAGATGCTGGGCAACGTCTGGGAGTGGACATCGAGCCGTTTTGCGCCCTATCCGGGATTCTCTGTCGACCCCTACAGGGAATATTCCGCGCCCTGGTTCGAGACCGATCACAGGGTGCTGCGGGGAGGAAGCCTCGCCACGCCGCTGCGGCTGATGCGCAACACCTGGCGCAACTTCTACGTGCCGGACCGCGCCGACATGTTCTGCGGATTCCGCACTTGCGCGGCCTGAGGGGCAAACGCCGAGCGCATGGGCTATATTGAGAGACTCGAGAGTGGAGCCGAATGATGAATGAAACGAAAGCGCCGGTCCGCCTCACCTCGCTGGCACATGGGGGCGGGTGCGGTTGCAAGATTGCCCCAGGGATCCTTTCCCAGATCCTCAAGACCTCGCCCATACGCGTGACTTCGCCGGACCTCTTGGTCGGCGTGGACAACAACGAGGACGCCGCGGTCTACCGGATCAACGACCGCCAGGCGATCGTGGCGACGACGGATTTCTTCATGCCCATCGTCGACGATCCGTATGAATTCGGCCGCATCGCGGCGACCAACGCCATATCGGACGTCTACGCCATGGGAGCCAAGCCGATACTCGCGCTGGCACTGCTCGGCATGCCGATCAACACCTTGCCCATGGCAGTGATCCAGCGCATCACCGAGGGGGGCGAGTCGGTCTGCGCCGAGGCGGGAATCCCCATCGCAGGCGGGCACTCCATCGACACCGTAGAGCCGATCTACGGACTGGTCGTGTTAGGCCTCGTGGATCCGGCGAAGTTCAAGCGCAACAGCGGAGCCAAGGCGGGCGACAGCCTGATCCTGGGCAAGCCGCTCGGCGTGGGCATCTTGAGCGCAGCCCTGAAGAAGGAAGAGCTGCCCGATGCCGGCTATCGCCGCATGATCCAGTATACGACCCAGCTCAACACGCCCGGTATCGATCTCGTGGAAATGCCCGGCGTGCATGCGCTCACCGATGTCACGGGCTTCGGCCTGGCGGGCCACCTGCTGGAAATGGCCCGCGGTGCCGGGTTGGAGGCGCATATCACCTGGGCCGATGTGCCGGTGATCCCGGAGGCGGTGGAGCTGGTCAAGGCCGGCTTTTCCACCGGGGCCTCCGATCGCAACTGGGACGGCTACGGCAAGGAGATCCGCCTTGGCGCCGGTATCGCGGAATGGCAAAAGCTGCTGCTCACCGATCCCCAGACCAGCGGCGGGCTCCTGGTCTCGTGCTCGCCGGAGAGCGAGGCCGAGGTGCTGGCCATATTCAGGCGCCAGGGCTTTGCCGAAGCCCGCCGCATCGGCGCCTTCTCGGCCGGCGCCGGACTGTCGGTCGCCTAGGGCAGGCGCATCCCGAAACGCGCAAGCTTGCTCCCGGCGGAGTTGCGCCGATTATTTCCATCAAGGAGTTCCCATGTTCGATCTTTCCCGTTTGCTCTTTCGCAGCCGCATAGCGGCGGTGCATCTTTTCGCCGCAACCGCCGCCGCACTGTTCCTTGCTCAGGGCGCTGCCGCGCAGGGCGTGCTGCGCGTGTCCGCCATTCCGGACGAGGCGCCCACCGAGCTGCAGCGCAAGTTCACGCCGCTTGGCGAATACCTCGAGAAGGAAACCGGCGTGAAGGTCGTGTTCACCCCCGTGACCGACTATGCCGCCGTGGTCGAGTCGCTCGCGACCAGAAAGCTCGACATGGCTTGGCTAGGCGGCTTCACCTTCATCCAGACCAAGATGCGCACCAGGGGCACGGCGATTCCTATCGTGCAGCGCGCCGAAGACGAAAAGTTCACCAGCCGTTTCATCGTCCCCTCAGACAGTCAGGCCAAGACGCTGGCAGACCTCAAGGGCAAGTCGTTCGCGTTCGGAGCGCCAGCGTCCACCTCCGGGCATCTGATGCCGCGCTATTTCCTGCTCCAGGCGGGGATCAATCCGGAAAAGGATTTCAGGAATATTGCGTTTTCCGGCGCCCACGACGCGACCGTGGCGTTCGTCGCCAGCGGCAAGGCCGAGGCGGGCGTGCTCAATGCGTCGGTGTGGGACAAGCTGGTGGAGACCAACAATCCCAACGTGGCCAAGGTCCGCGTGCTGGCCACGACGCCGCCCTACTACGACTACAACTGGACGGTGCGCGGCGATCTCGATCCGGCCCTGGTCAGGAAGCTCACCGAGGCCTTCCTCAAGCTGGATCCCAACAATCCGGCGCACAAGGAAATCCTGTCGCTGCAGCGCGCCTCCAAGTTCATTCCGACCAAGGCGTCTAACTACGACGGCATCGAGAACGCCGCCAAGTCCGCCGGATTGATCAAGTAGGGCAGCCGGTGGCTTCGAGCGACAGGCGGCGTCCGGCGTGAGCTTCGAACTGGCGCAGATCGGCCTGGTTCACGCCAATGGCCAGCGCGCCCTGCGCGCCGTTTCGCTGGCCGCCGCGCGCGGCGAGCGCCTCGCGATCATCGGCCCCTCCGGTGCCGGCAAGAGTTCCCTGCTGCGCATTCTCGCCACGTCGATGCGGCCGACCGAAGGTCGCGTGTCGGTGCTGGAGCGGAATCCCTGGCGCTTGTCGGGCGCGGAATTGAAGCGGCTGCGCAGCCGCATCGGTGTCGTGCATCAGGCGCCGCCGCTGCCGCCGCGCCAACGGGCCATCACCGCAGTCATCGCGGGCCGGCTGGGCCAGTGGCCGTGGTGGAAATCCGCGTTGTCGCTGCTCTACCCGGCCGATATCGCGGGGCCGCGCGAACAGCTCGCGCGGCTCGACCTCGCCGACAGGCTGTTCGATCGTTGCGACCAACTGTCCGGCGGTCAACTGCAACGCGTCGGCGTGGCGCGCGTGCTCTATCAGCGTCCCGACCTCCTGCTCGCGGACGAGCCGGTATCGGCCATGGACCCGGCTCTGGCCGATCTCACGGTGAGCCAATTGCACAGCGAGGTGGCGACGCGGGGCGCGACCCTTGTCGCAAGCCTGCATGTGGTCGACGTCGCCCTGCGCTGGTTTCCGCGGGTGATAGGGCTCAAGGCGGGCGAGATCGTCTTCGACCTGCCGGCGGTGAAGGTGAGCGACAGCGTGCTACGCGAACTCTACGCCTCGGAGACCGGCACGCTTCCGACCCAGGACAACCAGCCGCTGGCGCTTGGACCCGGCCATTCCTCAGCGAATGCGGGGCTCAAAGCCGTCGCACCGCCGCTGATCTGAAGCCATGACCTCCGCGCAGCGACCTGCACCGGCCAGCGAACGCTCCTACGATCCCGCTGCGCGGGCACGCGCCACCTGGCTGATCGTGGCGGCCCTGGTGCTGTGGCCGCTGCTGCTCGTCGCCCAATTCAGGCCGATGGAGCTGTTGGACGCGCGCAATCTCAAGGTGATGGGCGGGTTTCTCGGCCAGTTCTTCCCGCCCAAGCTGAGCGGCGAGTTCCTCGCCCTCCTGCTCAAGGCAACGGTGGAGACGCTGGCCATGGCGACCGCAGGAACGGCGCTCGCCATCCTGCTCGCCGCGCCGCTCGCGCTCGTGCTCTCGCACAGCCTGTCGATTTCGCGCATAGGGCCGGGTCCCGGCCGTGGTCCTGCCGAAGCGCTGCGTGCGCTGGCGCGGCTGGTGTTGCTGGTGCTGCGCGGAATTCCGGAGATCGTCTGGGCGCTGCTCCTCGTGCGTGCCTTCGGGCTGGGGCCGGCTGCAGGTGTACTCGCGATCGCCGTGACCTACGGCGGCATGCTCGGCAAGGTGTATTCGGAAATACTGGAATCGGGCGACACGCGGCCCGGACGGGTGCTGCTTGAATCCGGCAGCGGCCGCCTGATGGCGTTCTTTTACGGGCTGCTGCCTGGTTCGGCGCAGGAACTGGCGTCCTACACCGTGTATCGCTGGGAGTGTGCGGTCCGCGCCTCGGTCATCATGGGCTTCGTGGGCGCCGGCGGTCTCGGCCAACTCATGGACCAGTCGATGAAAATGCTCAACGGCGGCGAGGTATCGTCCATCCTGATCGTGTTCCTGCTGCTCGTCCTGATCGCCGACGCGATCAGCACCGCCGTGCGGAAATCGCTCGCATGACCGCGACCACGCTTGCCGAGCGGCGCCGCGCGTTCGGCTTCTGTCTTTACTGCTGGGGCACGAACGCCTGTCTGGTCGCCGTCGTGTGGGCGAGCTTCGCCTATCTTTCGCTCGACCTTTCGCGCCTTTTTACGCTCGAGTCCGGACGCGACATGCTCGCGTTCATCGCACGCTTCTTCCCGCCGGACTTGAGCGCCGGATTCCTGCGCAGGATCGCGCAGGGCACGCTGGAAACCCTGGCGATCTCCGCCCTGGGCACGCTGCTCGCTGCGCTGGCCGGATTGCTGCTCGCCTTGCCCGCGTCAGGCCGCCTCGGCCCGGGATTCAAGGTGCTGACGCGGTTTCTGCTCAACTTCCTGCGCTCGGTGCCGGAACTGGTCTGGGCCGCACTGATGGTGCTGGCCGCGGGGCTGGGTCCGTTCGCCGGCACGCTCGCCCTGGCCCTGCATACCTCTGGTGTGCTGGGCCGCCTGTTCGCGGAGAGCCTGGAGAACGCGCCGCCCGAGCCGGCCCGGTCGCTCGTGGAGAGCGGTGCGTCCACCAGCCTGGCGTTCGTCTACGCGACGCTGCCGCTGATCACGCCGCAGTTGGTCGCCTACAGCCTGTACCGCTGGGAGATGAACATCCGCATGGCCACCGTGCTCGGCTTTGTCGGCGCGGGCGGCCTGGGGCAGATGCTCTATTACGAGCTCTCGCTGCTGCACGAGCCGCAGGCGTGCACCGTCATAGCCGCCATGCTCGCCCTGGTGGTGGCGGTGGATGTGGTGAGCGCCTGGGTGCGCCGCCGCCAGATGCGGCCGGGCGGCTGATCGCACCGTCTCGGCGGCTCCTGCCTAGGCTGCGGCGTGGCACAGGGCGAACCAGTCGTTTGGATCGGTCCACGCCTCGACGCGGCTGAACCCCGCTTGCACCAACATGGCTTCGAAGTCCGGCAACGCGTACTTGTAGCTGTTCTCGGTGTGGATGCGCTGCCCGCTGGCAAAAGTGCGGGCGCCGCCGGGCCAGTTCACCGTGATCTCGCGCCTGGCCTCCAGGTGCATA
>Ga0172380_10002968_pt1 | contig 24565 bp, 31 predicted proteins | sample Leawe162metaG_FD_119747 | JGI IMG/M metagenome (GOLD analysis project Ga0172380, IMG submission 119747) | Leachate microbial communities from a municipal landfill in Southern Ontario, Canada - Leachate well 162 metaG | ecosystem: Engineered > Solid waste > Landfill > Unclassified | place...
CAGCTTTTCCAACTCGACCCGGTTATTCGCCTCGATTTCCGCCAGCCGGATCGCGGCTTCCGGATTGCTCTGAATCGCGGCCTGGACCGCATCGGGCGTATTGTCCGTGCCGAGCGCCGACGCGATCATGCCGCCGACCGTGATTGCCGCGCCGACGGGCCCGGTGAGGATGCCGCCGAGAAGAGGCGCCGCTTTGCCGACCAGGCCGGCTATGTCTTTCCAGTCCATCACGGATAATCCTTCCTGCTCAATTCAAAATGCGGCCCGTCCTTGAACGTCTTCCAGTCGCCGCCCCAGACGATCGGGATTGCCAGCGCATTCGCCGCCGCCTTCACATAGATCGCGAATTTATCGAACAGCGGCCAATCCCACCGCGCCTCGCCGTCTGCCAGGAAATGCACGTCGACGGCATGCCCGGTCAGGTGGCGGGAATTCATCGTCCGGGTTGCGCCGCGCTCCAGCAATTGCCGCTGGCGTGCTTCGGTGCGCAGGCCCTCGGTGATCTCGACATTGCAGCCCGTCGCCGCCTCGTACCGTTTGGCCGCGCTGGTGATGACGCGGACAAGATCAGGGTGGACGCCAGCCAGCCGGGAGACCGACCGGGCGGTGAGTGCGCTCATCAGATGCCTCTTTCGCAGTTCGGAGATGGCCAGTTCCCAGGACCCGAGGGAGTCGGCGGCCCAGTCGTAGTCACTTCTTGAGCGAGTCAACCAAGGCGTTCCAGAAGAAGACCGCGCCGCCGGCCACGATCAGCCCCACGACGGTCAGGATTGCCTTGCTCCCCACGCCCTCGCAGCGCGTTCGCGTGGCGCGGACCCATTGCGCGTCCCGTTGCGCCTCCATCGGCTTTTCTGGGTCGATGCCCATCTGGACGAAGGTTGCCTTGATCGCCGCCGGGACCGCTTCGATGACGGCCTGCTTGGCGGCTTCCACGGCAATGCGGCGGGTGTTGTCCGGGTCGCGCCGGTCGCTGCCCTCGTAACTCACGACCCCTGCCCCCGCTCTTTCGGCCGCACTGCCTGCCAATGCTCGCCGGACATGACGAGACACGTCAGCCCGTCCGCCGTCGAAACGGTGACGGTGAATGTCCCACCATCCCCGGCCCACATCTCGACCACGCCGAGCGCACCAAGGCCCATGCCCAGCACGCTTTCGCCATAGTTTCGGGACAGGCCGGTGATGACCAGTTCACGCGGCGCGCATTCGTAGGCGGGCGCGGTGGCGACGGGCTGAGGGGTTTCGGGTATGGCGGAACACCCCGCCGTCAACAGACAGCAGGCGGCAAGCATCAGGCGCATGGTTTGCTCCTATTGGATCAGACGAGCCATGAAATATCATCGGCATCGAGGCTGCCGTTGCCGGAGGCGAAACAGGCGTACAGATCCGCCGTGTAGCTGCCGACGAAGGTGTAGATATCCGAGCCGTTGCGGGTGATCTTCACCGTCCCGCCGGTCCGGACGAACTTGACGACATTGGTCGAGACCAGGGAGAAGGTCGTGAGGGACGAGCCGCCTTTCTGGATCGTCGGTGTGCCGCCGAGCTGGCCCTGAAAGAACAGCGAATTGGTCATCGAGGCCATGCCGCCGTTGCCCGATGCGGCGCTGAACGTGCCGACCTCCGAGACCGGGAACACGCCCGCAACGAACGCATCGCCCGCACCGCCGCCATTGGTGGCCGTGAAGGTGAATTCGAAATCGCCCACCAGATACGTGCCGGCATGACGCAGCCCGCCTTGCGCCGTGATGGCCAGATCGTCGCCGCTATAGGTGGCGTTCGCCGTGCCGGTCCAGTTTGCGGAGGTGGAGGGCGTCAGCCGCTTGCCGCCACCCACGCCGAAGCCGATCAGGTGATTGGAATAGAGCATCAGGACCAGCCGGCGTCGATATCGACGGCCAGTACCGCGTCGATCGTTTCCGCCGCGTCGATCGCCGCTTCCAGTGCCCGCCGGTTGCGGACCAGGGGTGCCGAAGCCCCGAGGAAGGCCGCATGCTTGGCCAGGATCGTCGCCGCCACCGTCGCCAGCGACTCGCCCTCCTTCGCCAGGCCCTCGAGGTAATCGTGGTCGCCCTCGGAATTCGCCTGATAGGCCATCGCGGCCCGGACCTGTTCCGGCCAGGTCTCGCGTTCCGTCGGCGCGTAGCCTGCCACCAGCGCCAGGCCGCGCGCTTCGAAGGCGTTCCGCAGCAGGATCTTGCGGGCGGCCCTGATGTCCGCCAGGGGGATATCCACCACGCTGTACGGCACTTCCGCCGCGTCGACCGGCACCGGGCTGTCCTGCGTGCGGGTCTGGCGGGCCGGGTCGTAATCGGGCGGGTTGTCCGGAATCCAGGAGAGCCCCTTGGCCGGGTTCGGATCGCCCGCGACTTCCGCGCGCCGGATGATGGCGCCGGGCGTAACCGTGCTGATCAATGCGTACATCAGGAATCATCCGCTGAATTGACGGTAAACAGGATCGTGATGCCGAGCAGGATCGCGTCCTCGCTCATCGTGTCGGCTGCATCCGACACGTCCCGGAAGGCCCGGAAGAACACGATGTCGCCCGCAGCCGGCGTGCCAGCGATGGTGACGGCCGCCGAGGTGTCGGTGACATAGATGTCTTCGCTGGTCGATTGCGCCGCATCGGTCACCACGATTGCCGTGCCGTAGGCCACGTCCGCCGTGTCGCCATCCGAGACGGCCACGCCTTGCAGCGCCCAGGCCACGCCGTCGGTATCGGTCGCGGTCGACCACCAATGCACACGAAAGGTAATCGTGCCCTCGTTCCAGGATTTCGGCATGACCACCTGGAATTGCGCGTGCTCGTCACTGGCGCCGTCGAAGGCCAGCCCGATCAGATCCGGCCGCCCTGCCGTGGTCTCGACTGCCGCCAGCGCCGCGCAGCCATTCGACGTGGTCGGACGCAGCGCGCCGGCCGGAACGAAGATCGAATGCGTGCCCTGCTTGACGATGCCCGCATAGGCGAGGTCCGTGCCGTCCGAAACCGGCGCCGTGCCCGCCGCGCCGATCGCCAACCGGGCGGAGACGTTGGAGGCATTGCGGATGAGCATGTCGCCGCGTGTGGTGAGTGGGTCGGCATTGGCGACATAGCCGCCGATCACCCAATCGGCGTAGGTGCCGGATCCGCCGGTCAAGGTGACGTCGACCACCAGGGAGCCGCCGGACCAGGACGTGACGCTGCCCACCATGTAATTTGTCGCGTCTGCGGCCGAGACCGCCTTGACCATCATGCCGGCGACAAAGGAGGCGTTGGCCGGGGTCGCGGTGAAGGTCTTCTCGCCCGTGCCGATGGCGAGGCTGGTCGTCGAGGAGGCGCCGAAGCCGCGCAAGGTCGAGATCTCGACCATCACGTCGGAGAGCATCGGCAGCAGGTAATCGCGATGACCGCCATTGGTCATGTCGCGCGCCTGGCTGCCGTCATCCGAGTAGGTGTTGCCGTTCGCGGTAACGTCGGTCATCTACAATACCTCTTTGACGGAGATCGGCACTTCGTCGCGGCCGCGGCTGGCGATGGCGAACAGGCCAGGATCGTCGTTCCGGGCCAGGAAGACGGTGCGCAGCCAATGGATCGTCTCGGCGGGATGCGGGAACCACAGGAAGGGCTGGTCGAGGTCGGCCTGCCGGGCCAGTTCGAAATGCCGGGCCAGCGCGTCGTCGCGCGGCATGTGCGGGACCACGCCCTGGAACACGCGGGCTTTCGGCCGCCGGTCGAAATACTCGGCGCCGCCCAGGGCGCGCTGGCTCTCGGTATTGAATTCGAACCCGTATTTCGCGCCCCATTCCGGATTGATGGAGAGCTGAAAGCCCTGGGCCAGCAGCAGATAGCCCAAATCGACATACCCGGCCGCGTTGGTCGTATCGTCGATTTCGATCTTCACCGCGCGCGTCATATAGGCCTGTGAAAGCCAGAAAGGCCGGGTCCAGACATAGCCGGCGATCTCCGTCGCCGTGTACTTCCCGGTCCACCAATTGTCGCTTTCCCATTCCAGGGTCTCGGACGGGTAGACGACCGGCCAGACGTCGACCCAGCCGGAATCGTAGATATTCGTCGCCAGACCGGCATCGCTGTAGAGCCGGATCCGGACCAGCCCGGCCAGGCTGATCGAATGCCGGACCAGGGCCAGCGCACGGACCGCCCGCTGTGCCGGGAAAGTCGCGACCAGCTGCGTGCTGGCCAGTTCCGCATCCGCCGATCGCGCCACCTTCGCCAGCGGCAGCGCGCCGGCATTGGTGACCGGGTAGGAGGATTCCCAGGAGCCGCCGGTGAAGGTCGCGGCGGAGGTATGGACCGGCCAGCCGATGACCGCGCGTTCAACAGCCATGTTTCAGCCCCATAAATCGAGTTCCGCGACCGACCGGCGCGCATCCAGGGTGATGCCCAGGATTGCCATCAGCTTTCCCGAGGACAGGCCGAACCGGTCCATTCTCAGCGTGACCACAGCGCCGAGGTCGAGGATGGCCAGCAAATCGGCATCGACCTTGACCAGCGCCAGATACCGGTCGCGGCTGACCTTGTGCAGCGCCAGCAGCCGGGTCGCCTCGGTCGCGCCCGCTGCTTCCGTGGCCAGCAGTGTGTTGACGCTCATTTCGCGGGCCAGGATGTGCTTCGTCTTGACGCTCGAATCCTCGCTTGAGGATTGGCGGAATTCCGTGGCCAGGAACGAGATGCGCGCCGCGTCCGCCGTGTCGTCGAGATCGCTGGTCTGGATCGCCCAGGACCGCCGCGAGCCGACAGCGACTTTCCAGGCAGGCACGCCCCTGCCCGCGTCATTGGTGGCGATGCGGTCAATGGTGATGATGTCCGCCGTGGCGCCCGTGACGACCGAACCGGCGCGAATCGTGGTGATCGTCGCAACCGGCGTTCCCGATGGCGCCTCCAATCGTTTCGTCCGCAGATCGCCCGCCGCGTCGATGCCGAACCACGCGCCGACGCTCGCGGCGATCTGGCCCATGACGGTCAATGCGCTCGACCGGTCCCGGAGGTAATAGCCGCACACCCCGCTGTTGGCGGTATCGAGCGCCGTCACGTCCGATGCGTTGATGTCGCCGGACGGGAAGCCGACCTCCAACGCCATCGCCTTGAGCAATTGCGCCGCCGTGCGGGCCGCGTCGTTGGCGCCCTGCTGCGCATCCACCGTGACGAACCCGCCCGGCACCGCATCGAGGCGCAGATAGCCGCCGCCGGGCCAGACACGGAACTGCCCGGCCGAAGGCGCGTTGCTGGTCATGTCCGACGACGACGTGTAATCCGACCCCTGGGTGAGCGCCTTGCCGCGCAGATAGCAGGCGGTCACATCCGCGTCCGTGCCGTCATGAAACTGGTAGATCGCCGCCGTGGGATCGACAAGAACCGGCTGGATATTCTCCACCTTGCCCCAAACCATCGGCTTGACCTGATCCTTGACCGTGGCCGTATCGCCTTCCAGCCCGCCAGATCCGGCGTATTCGTTCGATTGCAACGGCTTGTCGAGTTCGGATAGCCGATCCCGGATCCGAAAGCGCAGCCGCTGGAAATCCCATTCCGGTTGTTCCATCGTGCCTGTCAGCACCGTGACGAACGAGGAATAGGCCGCCGCCGAATCGCCCACCAGGATCGTCAAATCGCGCCCGTCGAAGCCGTAATCCAGGATCGCATCGAGCCCGCCATCGGCATTGGCGAGGATCAATTCGCCGACGCCGATCTGAATCGCGCCGCCCGTGGTCCCGTCCGCGAAGGCTGTTCGTTGAATGCTCGCGGGCTGTTCGATCCGGCCGTCGTAATAGCCCGGCGCGGACGGTGCGTTGTAGCCCTCCGTGCCATAGCGCAGCACGACCTCAGCCGTCGCATCCGGATCGTAGCCGGTGATTTCCGCGAGATAGATCAGGGCCATTATGCCGCGACCCGAAGCCGCGCGAGGCGGTTCTGTTCGTCGAATTGGGCCAGGATCTGCCGCAACAGGCCGATCATCTGCGAGCCCGCCTCCGCAGACACGTTCATGTGCCGCATGGCGATATCGACCTGCTCCTTCAACTGGCCGGGCGTCTTGATATCGACCACTTCGCCGGGCGTGGCGCGGAAGCGCGGCACGACAGAATCGGTGCCGCCCATGCCGCCGACGGTGAACCGGCCGCCATTGGCAAAGCCCGGCAGGCTGGCCATGATGCCGCGCGACGTGGCCAGGACGGGCTGGTAGTTCGCAGCGAGGCCCGCTTGCAGACCGGACAAGTTCGCGCCGAGGCCCTGATAGAATTCCTGCTGCCGGACCTCGCCGGGCGTGGTCATCGCGGTGAGCACGTCGAATCCGCCGAAGGATGCGCCGCCGAAGGCATCGCCGGAGAAAGACCCCGTGCTGCCATAGCCAGTGTTGCCGTGCAGGCCGAAGAAGTCGTTCAGGCTGCTCACCGCCGACTGTCCGAGCGCATCCATCGCGTCCGTGAAGCTGGACCGGCCTGTCGCAATATCGCTCAGGGCGCTGCCGATGGCGCCGGCTATGCCTGTCGTGCGGGCCTTGCCTTCCGTAAGGGCCGAGCGCGTGAAGTCTATGGCGACACTGGCCGCCGCCTTGCCGACTGGCCCGAGCCCCGGAAAAATGAACGACAGGGCTGCCGAGAGAAGGTTGCCGAAGAAGCTGGACCCGAAAAAGCCGACGCCCTCCGGCGTGGAGATTCCGAGCGTATCGGCCAACTCACCCCAGAAACTGAGCGGCGTGCCCATCGCCAGAGAATAAGCCTGGTTATAGTTGCCGTTGTTGTAGGCGGCCATCGCGGCGTACTGATCCGCCATTTCGGACCCGCCCATGCCCATCTGGCCGCTGCCACCCCAGCCGGTCCATCCGCCGATAGCCGCGCCGGCAGGCGACTGGTCTGCGCCAGCGCCGCTGCTGAAGCTGGGATCGCCGAAAGAGCTGTAATCGCCGAAGCCTTCACCCGGGCCGAAGCCGGCACCATCGGCGAAGAACTCAAGCAACCCCGTCCTCGGATTGCGCGTACCGGAACCGCCCATCGCCTTGAGCAGCCGGGCCTCCATCGGGTTGATGTGGGCGACCAGCGTGTCGCCGTTGCGTCCCAGCGCCGCCAGATTGTCATTGCTGGCGCGCAGCATCGCGGCGGATTGCTCGTTTGAGAACACCGTGCCGGGCGAATCGAATTTGACCAGTTCCGGGCCGCGCTCACCAACGACCGACCACTTACCCACCGGTGGCCGGCCGCCATCCGCGAACAGGCCACCGATCCACGATCCGACAGCGGAAACGCCCGCGCCGATCAGCGAGCCCGAGGCCGATCCGCTGCCCAGGCCGACGACGCGACCCACGGCGGAAATCACGTCCTGCGCGGCAAGCCGGGCCAGACCCGATTTCAAGCTGTCGAAGAAGGACGAGGCCGTGATCTTGCCGGTCGTGAAGAAGTTGGTCAGGCTGTCCTCAAGCGGAGAGAACACCGACCGCGTCAGGAACGAGCCGGTGCGCGCGCCGAGGTTCTGCAGATTGTCGAAATAGGACGTTGCAGCGGCCTTCGCGCCTTTCCATGGATCGCGGTCGATCTCTTTCTTCAAATCCATCTGCCGCTTGATCAGATCGCCATATTGATCGGTCAGGTTCTCGACTTCCGGCGTCATCTCTTCCAGGCTGCGCGCGCCCATGCGCCGCGCGAAGGCGAGTTTCTGTTCCTCGATCTGGACCTTCTGGATTGCATCGGCGCCCTGAAGCTGCGCGGCATTCATGCGCTGCATCATCGCCAGATCCACGCCCATGGAATCGATGGTGTCGGCCGCCGCGTTGAACGGCGCCCGGGCATGTTTCATCGCGTCGATATCGGACATCAGCCCGGCGAATTCCTTGCGCTGAAGGTCTTCCTTCATGCGGTCGATATCGGCCATCAGGCTGGGGAAGGCGTTGTTCTCGCGTGGCGCGCGGGACGAACCGCCGGCGAGATCGATTGCGATCCGGCTATCCGGCGCCGGATTCATCAGGCGGCCGATCTGGTCGCCCAAGGTCATCGCGCGGTCCTGCGCCTCCCGCTCCATTTCAGCCAGGCGGCGCCGGGGCTCGCCGAAGAAGGTGGTCTGCGCGGTTTGCGGCAGAAACCTTTGCTCGTCACGGATCCGCGCTTCGTCGGCATCGAGCAGCGCGCGGGCCTGGTTGACTCGGGCGACGGTCTCTTGCTCCACGGCCAGCGCCAGTTGCACACGCTCGACGGCTTCGCGCCGCTTCGCCTCGGCCATCGCCCGCGAATGCTCGACGCTGGTCCGCGTCAGGGCTTCGGCGCCTTCCAGCGCGTCCTTGTAGGAGACGAGCGACTTCGACGCATCGTCGGTGTTCTTGCCGAGGTCGAACAGCGTCGTTGCGAGCGCACCGGCCACGGCGCCGGCGGCACCGATGACCGCGCCCCAGGGACCAAACATGCTGATCAGCTGCGTGCCCTGCTGGATCAGCGGGCGGAGCACGCCCTGACCGGAGGCGACCTGGACGGCGAAATCGCCGATCTGGAAGCCGGCATTCTGGATCGCGGACCCGAAGCGGCGGGACGAATCGGCGCCGGCATTCGTGGCGCGCAACATGTTGTCGTTGGCCATCGCGAGGCGCGACATGCTGCCCGCCGCGCCGGCCGAAGCCGTGCCGACGGCGCCGTAGCGCTGCTGGAGCAAGAGCATCGCCCGGCTGTGCTCATCCGCCGTGATGCGGCCCTGCTCGAGCCCCCGGTTGAGCGTGCGGGTGCCCTGCTCCAGCCGCCGCTGGGCGTCATAGGCCGGATCGACCGCACGGCGCAGGCGTTCCAGCCCAGTGACTTTCGACCCGATCCGCCGTTCCGTCGCCTCCATCGCGCCGGCGACCGCCTTGTCGCTGGCGACCATCTTCTGATCGGCCGCCACCTTTTCCGCCGCGCCCTTGGTGTATCCGTCCGCGTCCAACTCTGCGCGGGCGGTCATGGTCCTGACCTGGTTGAGGTTCATGGCGATGGACTCGCGGGATCGGAGGTTGCAAAGTCGTAAGCCGCGCCTATACCGGAGCGACCATGAAAAAGATGATGATGGGGCTGAGCGTTCTTTTGTTGCCGGCATGCACCACGGCCGCCGACTTTCTGTTGATGACCGATACGTGGGGACCGACCGTGATCAAACTCACGGACCATTTGCCGCGCATGGGCTTTGAGCCGACCTTCGATATCGCGGATCCGGACGCTAGCCCTCGCCCTGCTCCTTGATCGCCGCCAGATATTCGTCATCGAGCGCCGCCAGCAATTCGCAGAACATCTCGGCCGCCGTGCCGGCCAAGCCGATCCGGTCCGCGTAGGTGGCGATGGTTTCCCAGGGCAGCGGCCCCGGGCTGGGGACCATGACCATTCCCGAGGGCGTCTGCATTGGCGCGATGATCGACGGGCGGCCCCGGCTCAACCGCCAGAAGGCCGTCCAGTAGAGTTCGAGCCCGTCCTGAAGTTCCGACTCTTCCGGGGTTTCCGCCGCCGCGACGAGGTCCGCCGCATCGGCTTCTTCATCGGCCAGCGCCCGAAGCCATTCCGCATGCCGCCCGCCGCCTAACTGCCAGCGGAGAGCGGCGCGGAGTTTCCCCGCGCGTCCTCGACGAATTCCGTCTCGGCGCGGCCGATCTCGGTCGAAGCGGTCAGGATCATCGCGGCGAATTCGCGGAAGCCGTAATCGGTCAGCACGCGGCGGGCGGTTTCCGGGCTGTACGGCTCGTCGAGGCCGCGCCAGTCGAGCAGCAGGTGATCCGCGATCAACTCGCCGCTCACTTCGGCATCGACTTCCGGCGGAATGATCTTGCCGCGTCCGTATTTCCGGCTGAGCTTCTGGGTCGCCAGATTGCGCGCGATCGTGAACGGCCCGTAATGGATCGAGCGCACCTTGATGTAGACGCCCGGCAGATCGGGCAGATCGCGCCAATCGCCGTCATTCTCCTTCGCGGTGTCGGCGCGGAGGGATTGCAGTTTCAGCATGTCGGGAGGACTCCTGTCGGGGAGAAGGTGGGGCGGCGACCGACATCACCGCCCCGTTTTGCCGGCAAATTGCCCGGTGTCGGCCGGGATCCGGGTCAGTCCTGATAATATTCCAGGCGGTCCATGATGATATGCGCCCCGGTCGTGCTGTCGTAGGAGGCCTGCAGGCGGATATCGAGCATCACGTCCTGGTTCTTGCCGCCGGCGTTCGGATTGCCTTCCATCGGGGTCAGGCGCGGGAAACCGAGGATCAGCGCCTGACTGTCCTTCTCGACGCGGGCGTTGAGGTTGGTGGCGGTTCCGGCCAGCACCTTGGCATACAGGCTGTTCGAGCCGAAATAGGTGGAGAGATTGACCATCACGTCGCAGGAGCCGTCGGCGATATCGACCGGCGCCACTTCGTCCAGAGAGCGGATTTCCCGAAGGTTGTTGTTGATCTCGAAGGTCAGGCCGCGCGCGTAGTTCTTGTTCGCCAGGGCGCTGCCGTTCTCGGCCAGGCGACCAACATTGGCGTTGGCGGCCAGGATGAGCCCGGTCGGCGCGGCATCCGGCGTGCCGTCCTGACTGCTGGTCGATTGGCTGCCGGACAAGCCCATGAATTCGACCGACCCGGTCATCTTCTCGCCGCTGGTCAGGCTGCCGGTCAGGCGGTTCGCGACCATGCCGCGTTGCAGGATGTAGGTCGGCGTGTCCTGGCCCAGGAAGCCACGCTCGATGGCGAGGTCGACCTTTGTCGTGCCGTTCTTGATCACGTCGCCGAAGAAGACGCGGATGGTTTTCGCGGACCCGGCATCGGTGGTCCAGCCGGTCGGCAGATTGTCCAGCGTCAGGGCGGTCGCGGCAATCGCCGTCACCCGCGCCCAGCCGTTCAAGGCTTCGGTGCCAAAGCGGAAGGCGCTGCCGGTGCCGCCGATCTTGACCCACTGGCCGACATTCAGGCCCATCAGCGTGAAGTTCAGGCTGGTGGATCCCAGGCCGGTCGAGGTCGCGGTGATGTCGCCCGACGCGCCCTGGAAGCCGATCACCTTGATGCGCGCGGCGGCCGGCGGCGCGGCCTCGTCGGTCAGCAGCGAATCGCCGACGGCGGGAACCGTGGCGGAACCGGTGGTCAGCACGAACAGGCTGTTATTGCCGGCATTGGTGAAGCCGGTCGTGCGGATCAACTGGCCGGCGACGAAGGCGGCGCCGGTCGTGACGGTGAACACGCCGCCGGTTTCCGCGACATCGGTAATAACGGAATCCGACGTGCCGTCATTGTCGCGCTCGGGGGTCTTGGTCCAAGAGGCGAACAGCGCGGACGAGATGACATCGCCGAGAAACGAGCCCTCCTTCGGATAGATCCATTCCAGGTTGACGCCGCCGGAATTGGTCTCGCCGACCTTGATCGGGTCCGCGTTCATGCGATCGGACCGAATTTCCTCCGACTGGGTGTAATCGGCGCGGAATTGCAGGCTTTCCCCGGTGATGCGCGCAATCCGCATGCGCGGCGTGGAAAGCGCGGCGCTCGGATCGGGGTCGAGGATATAGGTCATCTGAAGGCGGTTGGTGGCGGTCATCGGAGGCGGCTCCTCTCAAGGCATGAAAAAAGCCGCTTCGAAGCGGCTGGAATCAGGTTTGCGGTTGTTGCAATCAGCGCCGGGGCGACCGGCGCGGCGAAGGTTCGGCAGGCGGATCCGTCGGCGGATCGGCGATGAAGCCGCGATCCCGCCAATGCTCCAGCGGGCCATCGATCAGCGCGGCGTCGACGATCGCGCCCGGCACGAAGCGGTGCAGTCTGGTGGCGAAGGGTTTGACGACGAGAACTTTCATGCGGTTTCCTCGTATTCGAAGGGGATGGAGCAGGAGCGGCCCAGATAGATGCCGTCCTCGCTGTCGTTCGGCCCGCCGGGTTCCGCCGCGTCGCAGATAACGCCCGAGAAATCCTGCGCCTCGAAGATCGTTGCGGCCCGGGCCAGCAAGGCGCTGGCGACGGACGGGGCGGTCTGGCGCGGTGCGAAGGCGTGCAGCCAGATCAGGCCGTAGCGCCGCATGAAGTTCGCGCCCGGCGCGCCGATGCTGGCCTGTTCGCCGCCATTCCAGACGATCTCCAGCAGCAGCCAGGGCGCCGGCGGTTCCGGACGCTCGAAGCGGCGATTGACCAGCGCGACCTTCTCGGGGCCGGCCCATTGCGCCTCGAACCGCGCCGCGATGGCGGTTTCCGCTGCACTCCAATTCGCCATATCAAAGCCCGTTGATGACGAGAGAGGGATAGGTCATTTCGTTGCCGGTCGACCGTCCGCGCGCATCCATCCGCTTGCTGGCGCCGCGCTTCATGATGTATCCGCCGGGCCGGGTCAGGAACTTGCGCTCGACGCTGACGAACTCGCCGAAACGCTTGAGCGCCCGTTGCCGGGCCGCCTCATAGACACCCGCTGGGACGCGCATCCGCATTGCCCCGACCTCGATTTTCCGGCTGTACGGCACGGTATTCAGGATCACGACCTCGTCACCCGGCCGGTAATTTTGCAGGTTCGGCACGGGCAGTCCGTCAAGGTAGAGATGATGCGCGGCCCGGTATTCGCCGGACAGGACCGGCGACAATTCGAACAGGGCGTCCAGCACGAATTTGACCACTTCCGGCACGCTATCGAACTCGTAGCGGATCACGCCGCGCTTGGCCCTGACCGCTTCTTCCGGCGCATCCCGGACGCCGTCGACGTAGCGCGTGAAGCGTTTCGACGCCCGTCCGGCGGCAATCAGATTGTCCTTTTCCTTGCGCGCGAAGATTGCCAGTTCACGACTGATCGTCTTTTCGTCCATCCCGGCAGTCGCCAGGATCAGATCGCGCTCCAGGGCGCCGATGCGGGCCATGATCAGCCGCGAACCTTCAGCGTGATGCGGACCAACTCGCCGCGCAGGTAGATCGGCATGGCCTCCTCGATATAGCGCCAGCGCCCGGCGATGCGGATCTGGTCGTCGCGCACCGGCACCCGCCAATCCCGCGTATCGCTGCTCTCGGGACGCGGGCCGGGCCATTGCGCCGCGATGATCTCCGAGGCCGAGATGATCACCCGCGAATCGTCCTGCACCTGGTCGCCGCGCGCCTCGTCCGGCACTTCGCCGCGCACGATCGCCCGGCACTCGACGTCGAAGGCGATATCGCCGGTCAGCCGGCGCAAGGTGACGGTCTCGCCATTGCCGGCCAGCGCGCGATCGAGCGCGGCGAGAACGGAGGCCGGATTCATCGCGCCACCAATCGCCCGCTCAGCACCGTGGATCCGGCATAGGTGCCGACCGACACGATCTTGAGCCGCAGCCGATCGCCGAGCGCGCCGTCCAGCGAGGTATCGTCCGTCATGGCGCCATCCGAGGGCGTGGAATCCGTGATCTTCGGCGTCAGCGCGGAGAGGTTGCGGATCTTGACCGCGCTCGCGGTCGTGAAGGTGAAGCAGGCCACGTCGACGATCGTCGTGCCGCCATCGAACGAGGTCTGCACATAGGCCTTGATCGACGTGCCGCCGGACCCATAGGCGAGCCGCATCTGCAGCGCGGCGGCCAGCATGCCGTTCAGATCCGTGACCCATTCGCCCGTCACGGTGCCGGCGGCCGTGATGGTGAAATCGCCGAGGCTGTAGAGACCGGGAGCGTTCAAATCACCATCCTCCGATGCGGGGCCAGGAGCCGCGCGGCATCCGGCGGGAATGCGTCGTCGCCACCCTGCGCGATCCAATATTGAAAGCTGCCGACGCCCTCGACCGTCTCCATGCGGATGGTCGGGTCGCGGCCGGATTGATGCCAGAAGCCGCGAATAAGGGCGATCGTGCCGGCCTCGATATCCTTGAGCAGGGTGTAGCCGTTGGTGCCGGGGAGTGTGTAGCCGGCGGTGTAGGCAACCACGACCGACTTGCAGAACGTCCATCCGCGCGGATGGCCGGTATCGGTCAGGCGGTAAAGCAGGCCCGTTGCCGCATCGACCTCGTATTCGTCCGAATCGAGCAAGATGTCGTCTTCCGTGACGCTGGCCACCGAAGAGACCGGCGCGCGGCTCAGCAGCAGATAGTCGATCGGCCCGGAATCAGTGAATTCCCGCCGGACGGTCTCGGAGAGCGTTTCGCTCGCCGGATTCCACCCGAGATAGGTCCGCACCGCAGCCGATGCCTCATCGATCTGCGAGGTCAGTTTCTCGTCATTGGCGCCGGTCGTGATGTCCAGATCCATCTTGACGCGGTCAAGCGTGGTCAGGCGCGTTTCCGTCGCGGCTGCGGTCACGGTCAGGATCGAGCGCATGAATTCCTCACCCGATCTCAACCGGGACGCCGCCCCGGAAAATCTGTTGCGGCCGAGCCATCGTCTCGACCTCGCGTTGCTTCGTTGCGACCAGCCACAGAATCACATTGCCGCCGCCGCGCTGGACCGCATTGACCGGAGAGCCGTCCTTCAGGCTCAGCCAATGCGCATCGATCCGAAAGCCGTTGAGCGTCAGGAAGGCGCGGATGAAGCGTTCGTCGGTCACGTGCGCGCCGTGGTTTTCCCAGCCGCCAACCGGCGAATGGCTGACCAGAACGCCGCCGACCGCGACCAGCCGAAGCGCGCTGCTCCATGCCGCGTGCGCGTCCCACAGATGTTCGATCGTTCCAAGGTTGAAGACCGTGGCAAATTGGCCGTGATGCGCGGACAGATCGCCGGCCAGATCAAGGCGCAGATCGCCGCCGTCCGGATCCAGTTCCGTGTAACTCTCGACCGCGAAGAAGCCCCCTGCCGACCCGCCGATATGGCATTCCTGCCGGCCCAGCATCAGCATCGGGGACCGAAAAGCGCCCATGCCGCGCAGCCGCTCGAAATGAGGCGCGTGCTCACGCAGGATCATGCCGCATCCTCCGCCCAGCGCCGTCCGACCCAATGCGTGGCCGGGAAACTGTCCGGCTTCGGCTTGCCGTGGAACACGATTACCGAGGCGCCGGGAGGCAGACCGTAGGCGCAATGGTCCTTGTAGCTTGGCGCCAGGCCGGGCGGATATGTCGCGAGGTCCGGACGCATCTCGTTTATCCAATCCTGATCGCTGCGCAACCGCGCCATCGTCTCCGGGCGGAACCTGTCATAGATTTCGGTATCGCCGGCATCCCAGGCCATGACGGACGAGTTGACGCCGGGGAACCGCGAATCCTTCATCGCGATCATGCCTTGACCATCCGCCAAGGGCTCCAGCGGCGCCACGGGCAGCACGTCGAGGTCAAGATACAAAACGCGACCCTCGAACATGCCGGGGCGGAACAATTCGATCTTCGCCCACCATCCGGGCCAGCCATGAACGAGCGGGATCCGCTCGCAGGGCGCGTCCATGTCCGACAGGCAAACGAACCGATGGGCCGGGGCGTGCCGAGCCACCTTCCGGGCCAGGCGATCGACCCATTCCGCCGTATAGATGCCGCCGGATCGTAGGACGCAGGCGATGGTCAGCACGACAGCAGCCGCCCGACCGTCGCGATTTCAGCCCGATTCCATGCGCTCCACGCGGCCTGATCGACCTTGCGCAGGCTCGTGCCGTCGTCGGCGATTCGCGCATAGGTATCGTCGCGGGCGGCCTTGCCCGTCGTGTGGTGCATGTGCTCCATGACGACGTGCGGCAGGTAATCGAGGATGCCGTGGGCGCGGCCAATCTCCGTCCAAATCGTATCGATGTAATTGTGCGCGAAGCCCGGCGCGGCGATGTAGCCCAGCGCCCGCACCAGATCGCCGCCGATGCAAGGATGCGTCGCGATTTCGGGCGCGGCGTGGTGATCCTGTCCAAACGAAATGCGGCGCAGACCGGCGGCTTCGCACAACAGGACGTCCCATCCGACCGTTCGCGGAACGATGTCGTCCGCGCCGAAAAGGTATTGCTCCCGATCGGGGAATTCGTCGAAGGCCAGATTGACCCACTTGGCGTAGGACGCGCGCGGGCGAATCCTGATCGGCCAATGCGCGGGAAAATCGATGGTTCGATAAGCGTCAATCGTGGGCTCGTCGTCGTCGATGCAGATCATAACCGGCACGCGGGCGCCGGTATCGCGGTAGGCGTTGACGAAGCGCGACAGATGGCCGGGCCGGCGTCGCGTCGGCAGGATCATCAGCGCCGGCATGTCAGCAGCCTTTCCATCTCGTCATAAGCCCAAGGCAGGAAGTCGATGGCAGAATCCGGGGTCGCGTTCAGCAGATCGACGCCCATCCGCTCGAAAGCCGGGACGAGGCCGCGCCAGCCGGGGATATACCGACCGTCGAAAGCCGGCACGTCGTGCTGCGTGTAATCGTCATGGCCGTGGCTGCGTCCGTCGATCAAGCGCGCCTCGAAGCCGATCAGCACTACCCGCGCCGCGCCCATGATTGCAGCCAGGCAGGCCGCGCTATGACCGCTGGACGCCTGAACATGGTCGGGCATCGCGTGCATGGCCCCAGTCAGTTTGAAGATGTCCAGGCGCCGCACCGCATCGCCCAGTCGCGCCTTGGTGTTACGATTCGGCGTGACCACGGGACCGGGCCAATCGGCGGCCAGTTGCGGGCGGTTTTCGTTCCACGAATTGTCGTGGAAATAGATCATGTCCGCTTCGGTCGCGATCGGCCGGACCTTGCGGCACCCCGAATTGACCGCGATGAAGCGTTCGCCGCGCATCGCGTCCAGATCGATCGCGGCATGACTCGGGCCGCCGCCGATGATGTAGACGGTCAGTCCCTCGAATGCCCGATCGGGCTCCCAGAACGGAACCGGGGCGGGATTGCCGTCGATGACGATCTGGCGCGGGCCGACATAACGCATGGCGCGATTGTCCGATGTGCCGATCAACGCTTCGGTCGGGCCTTGGTGGGGGCCTCGGTCGGCAGGGGCGGCGATTCGGTGACAGGCGATTCCGTCACTTCCGGATCAGCGGCGGGCGGATCCGTGGCCGGCGGTTCGGTCGACGCGGGCTCGGACTCCGGCGCTTCGGTCGCAACCGGCGCCGGCACGTATACCGCGACCTTCCGGCGGATCCAGCGTTCGCATTGATCGACCGTCAGTTCGACCTCGGTCCCGACTTTATAGCCAAGGTGGAGCATGTCGCGCGGCAGTTTCGGGTTTGCCGTGAAACGAATTCGGGGCATGGCATCCTCGCAAGGAAAAGCCCGGCAAGCACGAGGCCGGCCGGGCTGTCTTCAGGGAACGATGGGCGATGCCTTAATCGACGATCGCGGAGGGCATGCTTTCCGGCGCGCTCATCTGGACCGGATCATAGAGCCAGTATTCCAGGGCGCCGATCTGCGAGACCGATCCGACATCGCCGACCGATGCGCGGATGCAGTCATAGCCGCCCGCGATATCCAGATCCTCGGCCTTGAAGTCGATCGCCCAGATAGCGGCCTGCTCGCCGGACGTGGCGTCGGTGTAGGTGGCGCCGGCCGCTTGCGTGACTTTGGTCCACTGGCCGACATCGCCCAGGCTGGTCGGGTCCTGCTTGACGTAGATCGTGGTGAAGGTCAGTGCCTTGGTCGTGCCGAACGCAATATCGGTGCCCTGCGCCAGGGTGATGGTCGGGTCTTCGCCCGCACCGCCGATGCCCTTGTGGAACACGACGAGGCAGCGGCGATAGTTCTTGAGGCTGACGACATCGCCCGTGCGCGCCGTGGTCAGCGCGATCGGCGGGAAGCCGGAAACGACCTGGACCTGTTCCAGGATGGAGAGATTGGGAAACATCGCGATTTTCCTTTATCGCAAGAGGCGCGGGACGGGTTCGCCGCCCCGCTATTCAGGGGAATGCGAGACCGCGTTACCGGCTGGCCAGCGCGACGAAGGGCGACAGCGTGTTCGTGCCGTCGCGCGGATCGATCGGGGCGGACCACCAGGGAGCGCCCGCGAGGCGGAAGATGAAGCGGAACACGGTCTCGTCCGTGTCGAACTTCAGGTGAATGGAGGTATCCACCCGAGTCCCGCCGGCCTTGGTGATGGTCCGGTATTTGGTCAAATCGACCAGCGCGATGTCGCCCAGATCGCCGACCGTCTCCATGCCCTGCACCGGGATGACCGGCCGACCCTTGAGCGTCGAGAAGCCCTGCCCGGCGATCGTGCCGGCCGGGAGGTAGATCGGAACCGGCGAGTCCGTCGCGTCCTTGAAGGACATCAGGTCAAGCGAGGGCTCAACGTCCTGATTGATCAGCCAGATCGCATTGCGGCGGCAGGGGGCATACATCCGCGACCACATCTTGACGATGTTGCGATGATGGACGGTATCGGCCGGCTGCGAGGATTCCGCCGACACCGTGACGAGCGCGCCGGAATTCATGAAGCCCAGCGGCTTGCCCACGCCGTTGCCCTGGATGATCGCCAGATTGATGACGGAGGTCATGACTTCCGGCGTCTTGACGCGGAGGTAATTGTCCAGCTGCGGCGCGTCTTCCAGCAATTCGTCCGTCACGTCGACCCGCGCGAACAGCTTGTTGAGGCGCAGCGTATCGCCCTGGAATTTGGCGCCGGACGCATTCGCGGCCTGCCCCTCGCCTTCCCAATACGCCTGGATGCCGGACGATCCCCAGGGGGTCGTCTCGTCCTTCGGGTGCATGACCGCGTTGCGGGCGGTCGTGGAGCCGTCGGTGCGCGACAGAAGCGATTCCTCGCCCTCGACAACCTTCATGATGCCCTCGCGGAATTCGGGCGGCACCAGGAATCCGCCGTCTTCGCCGACGCCCTCGTTCATGTTCAAGAGCATCTGCGTGGCGCGCTCGCCGTTCCCCATCGAATGGGCGCGGATGGCGGAAGCGAATTCGCCCAGATGGGCAAAGCCGCCGGTACGCGCGTTCGGCTTGATCGTCGGTTCGATCTTCTGCCGGCCGCCGCCCTGTCCGCCCTTGGCTTCCGGCTCGGGAAGCGACTTGCGGCCCTGGCCGGCATTCAGCGCGGAAATCTTGCGCTTGGCCTCGATACGCCGGGTCAGCTTGTCGGCCTCATCGGCCTTGGCTTCGAGGCTGGCGATGGCGGAATCATCCGGCTCGCCGGCTTCGATTTCCTCGCATTCGGCCTGGATTTCCTGAAGGCGGGCCTCCAGGTCTTCGATCGATTCGGAAGCCATCGCGACGATGACGCCCGCCGGAAAAGCGACGTGCGCAAGCGCCGTCGAGGCAAGAAGTGCCTTATTCATGGAAAAAGCTCCATCTATGGGACGCGGCGTCTCTCGACGCTGCTTTCGCCTTGCCCAAGGGCCGAAAGGGCTCCCGGCGGGTGCCGGAATTCGGTTAGGTCTTCTTGGCGCAGGCCCGGATTCGGGCCATCGCCGCCGCAACGCGCTGCCTCTTCGGGTCGAGTGCGGCGGGCAGATTGGTGAAGCGTTCGGGCTTCTGGACGCAGGCCGCGACCTTCAGATCAGCGGCCAGTTTGTCCGCGAAGCCGTGCTTGACGGCTTCGGCGCCCGTGAACCATGTTTCGGCGGCCATCCAGTCGCGCAGTTGCTTGTCAGGCTGCTTCGTGCGGGCAGCATATTTCGCGACCAGCCGGTCATTGACCTTGTCGAGAAGGTCCGCGCCGCGCCGGAAATCGTTGGCCGTGCCGTAGCTCATCATCCGGGCTTCGTGGATCATCACGAACGCCCCGTCGCTCACCAGGATCTCGTCGCCAGCCATCGCGATGAAGGACGCGGCGGACGCGGCCAGGCCGTCGATATGCACAGTCACCCTGGCCTCGTGCTCGACCAGATGCGTGTACATGCTCTCGGCTTCGGTGACAGACCCGCCATCCGAGTTGATGCGCAGGTCGATCGCGGAGACCTTGCCCAGCGCCTTCAGATCCTTGGCAAATTGCGAGGCAGAGACGCCTTCGCCCCAGAAATCCTGCCCGATGACGCCGTAGAGATAGATTTCGCCACGGCCGGCGCGGGCCACCATCCGATAGCCGTTCGGCTCTTTCGCTGGCGGGCGAAACTGCGTCACGGACGCGACGGGGCAATCCCGCATGTGGTGCAGGTGGCGCATGGCGCGATCTCCGAGATTCAGTCTGGTGTGTAGAAGCGCATCGCAGCGCCGTTGATAACCACGTCGACCACGCGCAACTTGCTCATATCGCCGGGCGTCAGGCTGGACGGGCGCGATTCGCCGAATTCGATCGATCCGACCGGGCCGCGCTCACCGGGCAATCCGGGCTCGCCGCGCAGACCTTGCGGACCACGTTCGCCGCGCTCGCCTTTCGGGCCAGCCTCGCCACGTTCGCCGCGCTCACCGCGCAGACCCATCTTGCCTTGTTCGCCAGGGGCGCCTTGCGGGCCGATCTCTCCGACCGGGCCTTGTTCGCCCTGAATGCCGGGAACGCCTTGCTCACCAGCCGGACCAACAACGTTGCCAACAACGATCCGCTGGCCGTCGCTCAACGCGAATTCCAGCACGCCATCGACGACGGATCCGGAGACGATGAAACGCCCATCTCGACCATCGCGACCGGCATCGCCACGCGGGCCGATCTCGCCGCGTTCGCCGGGCTCGCCTTGTGGGCCAACCTCGCCTTTCGGGCCGGGCTCACCTTGCGGCCCCGCCTCTCCGGGGGTGCCGCGTTCGCCAGGGATGCCTTGTGGGCCGACTTCACCCTGAATGCCGGGATCGCCCTGCGGGCCTTGCTCTCCACGATCGCCGTTGGCGCCGGGCTCGCCTTGTGGGCCGCGCTCGCCATCCTTGCCGTCGCGGCCGGGCGTCCCGTCGCGGCCATCACGGGCCAGCGGACGGGCTTCCAGGGCGATCAGGCGGTCAGCCAAGCGCGACATGCCATTCCAGACGGCTGCCAGCGGACTGAGGGGCTTCGGGGGCTTGCCGGTATTCAGCGCGACAGGCTCAGACATGGGCGGCCACCTTCCGCTCGAATTCCAGCCGGGCGCTGATTACGGCGTCGTCTTCGATATCTTCCGCCGGCGCGGCCACTGGCTCAGCCGTCGGCGCCACCGCTTCGGCCTCCCCCGCCCTGTCCAGCGTGGTCAGGTTCAGTTGCACCAGATACTTGTCGCCAGCCGGGCCGATCGTGTTCATTCCTTCCGAGCGGCGGATATCGTTCGAAGACATGGCGCCCGTATCGAACATGCTTTTCATGTAGACCGACCGGGCCTGCGCATCGCCGCGCATCAATTCCTTGACGTCCATTTCCGTGAACAGGCCGCGCCGGTTCTGGCCGAACAGCTTGTAGTCGGCCTCGTCCTCAAACCGAACGATCCACGGCATCAGCGACTTCTGGACCGATTCGCGGCCCTGATGCTCGATGTTGTTATTCGTGGAGCGCATCAGATCGCCGATGATGTGCGGGGCCACGCCGAACAGCCGGGCCACATCTTCCACCATGAACCGGCTGACATCGACCAATTGCGATTTCGCGGGATCGATGCCGACCGCCTGCCATTCCGCGTCATTGTCCAGGATCGCGGTCTTGTTCGACCGCATCGGCCCCTTGTAGAGCGATTCAAATTCGGCGCGCTGCCGCTTCAGGCCCTCCGGCGTGAGGGCGCGCTTGTTCTTGATGACGCCCGAGACGTTCATGCCGTTGCCGAAGAACGTGCCGGCGAACAATTGCACGGCGCGGGCATGCCCAAGTGTCTGCGCGGCCCAGGCGACGACGCCGATGCCGACCGGGCCATGACCGAAGCCGCGAATATGAAAGACCTCGTTCGGGCTCAGATCGACCTGGCCGTCGCCATTGTTGACCTCGTAGACGAGTTGCCGCGTTTCCGGGTCGCGGACGATCTCGACGCGCCAGGGCGGAATCGGGTGCAGCGCGAACGGCCTACCAGCTCCGTCCCGCTCGATTTCGGCGATGCCGTTGCCCCAGAACAGAGCCCAATGCAGCAGCGTTTCGCGGAACTGGAACGACGAGAATTCAGGGCTCGGACGCTTCCAGAGCATCCAATCGATCGGGCCGGGAACGAGTCGGTCCCCTTCGTCGATCGTCTCCTTTACGCGCCAGGGCAGCATTCCGACTTGCTGCTGGATCCACCACGCGGCGGCCATGACGGCAGGATTTTGCGGCGCCGTGTCCGGCGTGACGACGACCCCGGCAAGCGAGCGCTGGACCAACGGCGCGACATGCTCGTTCGGGTAGCGCGGCTCTTTCAGCCGGCGGATGTTGAAGATGCGGCCCAGGAGCGACATCAGTAAAAATCCTCCCCTGCCGCATCGAGTTGAGCGTGATAGCGATCCCGCATCTCCTGCCACCGGGGATGCCGGGGATTGTTCAGGATCTGCCGGTCAATGCCGCCTGTTCCCACGTACTCGGCGTCTTCTTGCGCCGCTTCGCCGCCGTTCTGCGCGGCTTCGCGGGCCATCTGGTCGAATACGGACAGCGCCGAATCCGCCTTGCCGCCCGTCGCCACGCCAACCGCCATCGCCAGCGCGACCAGCGGATCAATCCGCGTCGTCGCCTTGCGCTTCGAAAACCAGCGATTGCCGAAAGCGTCCGCTTCGATCGTCGCGCCCATGATCGCGGACACCGCCACCGGGCTGCGTCGAATGCGGATGCGCTTCTCAAGGATCAGGCTTTCCAATTCATTCAGGCTGCCCGGCATCCAGAGACCCTCGGCCTCCCTGCCCTCCGCCTTCGCCGCCGCCTTCTGTTCCTCGGTCGGCTGCGCGCGTCTCTTGCCGCCCTGGGGATGCTCCACAAGCGGGATGGTCACGCCGGCCGAATCAAGTTCGGGCTCGAAATTCTTGCGGAAGGCATAGGCGTCGTAGCCCATTGCCTTGATCATGTAATCGGCCTGCATTTCCGCCACGCGCGCGGCCAGGAAATCCATCCGTACCGTCTTGCCAGGCGGGGCGTTAAGCCAACCCTCCTTGACCCACAAATCGTAAGGCTGCTGGTCGCGCAAGGCCCGCTCCGCCAGCGTGGCGCCAGGCGTCCAGCCCTCGACCCATGCGTCGAAGGTCGGCTTGGTCACCGTCGCGCCGTCAACGCCCGGCATCTCCACCGTGCCCGTCTGCACGACGCAGCCCATCGCGGTCAGATCCTGGGTTGCGGAAAGATCGCAACCGAGGCTGATTTCCTCGCCGCTGTGGTCGATCGGGTCGAAATCGTCAAGGCAGGCTTCGAGGGCTTCGCGGCTCATCCAGGCCGTGTCGCTTTCCGTCCATTGGCAGAAGTGCAGCCGCAGGATGTCGTTCATCTTGCCGGGGATCAGCTTGGCTTGCCGCGCCACGCCGGCCAGATATTCCTCAGTTACCGTCACGCCGAGCAGCGGGTTCGCTTTCGGCCAGCAGGACGGATCCTCAAGCGGATCGTCGCCCGGATCCAGGCTGCACACGAAGGCGAAAGTCTCATCGTCGATCGGCTCGCCGACGAAGGTGAATGCTTCGTCCGGCTCGCGTGTCCCGGCGGCTACCTTGACCGCGTGTTGATGTTCCTGCCAGCAGACCGATTGCCGATCGGTGCCGGAATTCGTGGCCATGACCAGCAGCGGTTGCCGGCGGAACTTAAAGCCGCGCTCCAGCAGGCTGATGACCGTGCCGTCGCGGTGTTCGTGGACCTCGTCGCAGAGTGCACAATGCGGTCGCGGCCCAGACTGTCCGCTGTCATTCGATATCGGCCGGAAGAAGGAGCCGGTTTGCAGATCCGCCAGGTTCCAGATCGGATTGCCGCCCGATGGCGTCAGCCGGTCGAACAGCCTGGGCGATTGCTGGTACATCGCCACGGCATCGCGAAACAGGACCATAGCCTGATCCTTCTTGGACCCTGCCGCATAGACCTCGGCGCGCGGCTCGCGATCGGCCAGCAGGCAATAGAGCCCGATACCGGCCAGCATCGGCGACTTGCCGTTACCCTTTCCCTCCTCGTCGTAAAACCGTCTGAATCGGCGCGTTCCGTTGGCGCGCTTCCATCCGAACAGAGAGCCGATGCGGAATGCCTGCGATGCGTGCGGCTCGAATGGCAGGCCTTCGAACTGACCGCCGTTCAGCCGGAGCACGTCGCGAAAGAACCCGATAGCTTTCAGCGCCGCCGGCAGATCCCATGTCAGGCCGCGCTTCGGCCCTTCAGTCAAATCCTGCAAATGTCGTTTCGCCGCGTTCCTGACGTGCGGCCCGGCGATGATGCTGCCAGCAACGACCGATTCGGCCCATGCGGTAACGGGGTCGTTAGAAGTAGGCGGCTTTGCCGTCTTCTTCCTGGTCCCCGTCATGCGCCTCTATCCTCGTCCGCGCAGAGGGCGACAGGCCGAACTCAGCGCACCAGGCGCGAATCCTTCGGTCAGCATCGGAACGCAGAGCTACGGCCGGATGCGAGCGCCACATGACGCCGCCGGCCTGATTTATCGTTCGGTAGTAGCGGCCATCGGCCGAAAAGTCGGTGTCGTTGCCGATCGCCACGGCTTCCCGGTGCTGGATCGCGCACGCCTTGATCGTCTGGCCCGCCGAGCGGTGATCGGCCATCGCCTCGCAAAGCATCTCGATCGCGAAGGTATCGGCGCGCGTTAGAATGCCCATCTCGTCGAGGATTAGGACCGCTTGCCCCCAGACCTCACGGGCCAAATCGCTGATATGCGACGGCGCGCTGGGTCGTTCGCGGCGCGACTTCGGTTCGGCATCGTTTATCGGCCGCTTTCCTGGGTTTCCCTGGACGAGCCGCAGATGCGAAGGCGTTGGTTTGCGGCCCTTTGCCATCGGTCAGGTTTTTCCTTCAGAAACGCGGCGCTGAATGCAAATG
>Ga0172380_10002969_pt1 | contig 24561 bp, 22 predicted proteins | sample Leawe162metaG_FD_119747 | JGI IMG/M metagenome (GOLD analysis project Ga0172380, IMG submission 119747) | Leachate microbial communities from a municipal landfill in Southern Ontario, Canada - Leachate well 162 metaG | ecosystem: Engineered > Solid waste > Landfill > Unclassified | place...
CGAAACCGCTTGCGGACCTGAATCACCAAGCCCATCTGTTTCATACTATCGATTGCGTTGATGTCGGTAATAAGTCCCGGCGACATCCTATTCAGGTAATCAAGCAAAGGGCCATCATTCATCAGGCGAAGAATGTTGGGAAGCTGTAGTGAATGGGCCAGCCAAACATCAAAGATCGGATTGTCCTTCCGCCGCGTTATTCCCGTAACAACGAGCTTGTAGGTCATCTCGGCCTCGCCTTCGTGACCGTGCCACTCGGGAAAGAAGGGCGCGTATTCCTTGGAGTCCTTTTCGACTAACTCGCTTTCACCAACACGAGCACCGGTGTCGATGTAGCCTTCGATCACCCACTCGGCCTCAGCGACCGCGAACGCGTCCACGGTCTTTGCGCCACAGATCTTCACCGCCTTGCCCTGAAGTCCGCCCGCAATTGCCAATTCATCGCTCCCTGGTGGAACGACCGATGGCATACCGCCGCTTGCCGCCACTGCCATAACAGCAGGGGGCACACCAATGTTGATCGTGAGCGCCAGATTCTTTCCTTGCTTGCGACGCGCGAGAACCCAATGCTCAAAATGACTACCAGGAATAAAAGCAAGGCTCGCCCAATCCTTGCCACGGAAATGCATTCGCTTGTACGAGATGCAGCTCCCGATATCGGCGCCGCTTAATAGCACCACGGCACCAAGTATTCTGCCCGGGTCAGTTTCCGTGAAGTGGAGTAATGGCAGCGTGCGAAGCACGTCCACGTCGTCACCCTGCATTGTGACTTCCTGGCACGCTCCGCTAACGACTACCTCCGGCGGAATTGGGCTTTTGAAGGCGGCCGCTCCCCGGCGTTTAAGGTCTTTGACGCTATTTGCCCCAAACATCTTAGCGACGCGCTCATTGGTGGAAAACGGATTGCAGAATATTCGCTGACCGGGATAGCCTTTGATGTTCTCGAACAGCGCGGCGGTACCTCCTTCCAGCGCTTTGACTGCACCGGCGACTTCAAATTTTGGATCAATCTCCTTTTGCGTAGAAAACACTTGATCCTCGGCCTTCATGACCTCAAGGAGCGCCCTCAGGCTGCCTATATCAGACATAGCGACATATCTCTCCAAGTGCGCGTTGTGCTGTCCAACGACGCGTATCGCAACGAATGCTGCTGGTTAGGTATAACGTAACTGCCTGTGCTGTAGTCATCGTTTCTGGGATGGGGGTGGAGAACGGAAGGATGAATGCAACCTCTCAGTCCTCCACCCTTTAACATCAGAAACTGAAGTACCCGCCAAGCTGCAATACGCTCGGTGAGGAACCAGGCAACGTATTGAGTGCGCTGGCGCCCGAACTCGCCGGTGCAGAGGTCGTCAAGGTCAGTGTCTGGTTGGAGAAAACGGGCGCCATGGCACCGCGTCCGATTTGCTCGCGGGCAAAGGCTGCATACAAGGTTGTCGCCTTGTCAATTGAGTATCGATACCTGAGTCCAATTGTTTTTGCTTTGCCATCGGCTACGGAATTGCCCAGGATTGTGTCCGCCTGGCCAACGAGATACGCTAGGGCGACTTCATGTTTGTCGGCAAACGGTACCAGGACACCCAGATGCCAGCCACCGCCTTTGTACACCGTGCCCAGGCTACCGAGGCCATCCGTCGTACCGGAATCGACCATTCCGGAAACCGTGAAGCTACCAAAATTATATTTGCCACCCAGCATCCAGCTTCTCGCTGCAACGTTCTGATTGATGGCTCCCGAGTTCGACAAGGTTGGACCTGTAAAAGCGCATGTCGCAGCATTGTACGTTCCGGGCCGTCCAATTGCCTGCGATGCGGCATTAGCTTGGGCGGCTTGCTGACACGCGGCGGTTCCTCCGACGTCGGTCACGTTGGGGAGAGTGAGTCCTATTGCTCCCGACGTGGGGGGGCTAAACAGCCCCGTTCTCGCCCTCTGCGCAACCGCGGTGAGATGCAGCGGCCCTTGATTATAGGTACCCGCAAGAGAGATGACTTTGCCGTTGTTCGCAACAGCGGTGGAGGTATTGCCCTCCGATCCAGACGACAATCCGAGGCTAGCCCGGAATCCCTTCAGGTCGGGACTCGTGTACTGTGCCAGGTTGTTAAAGCGAATGGAAAATCCAGGGACATAGATCAATTGATTGGCGCCCGTTGCAGCCGTGATGGCGCCCATGATGTCGTTGGTGATGCCCTCGACCATCATGTGCGAAGAGGTCCGGCCGAGAATGATACGGCCGAACTTGCCATCGAACCCGACATAAGCATCCCGGGTAAAGAAAGTTTGCGGTGACGCGCCAGAGCCGCCATTATCGCTAAAGCTCGTGTTTGTCGTGTTTGTCGGAACGCTAAACGCGTTGGCATTATCCAAGGTGAAGCCGGCTTCCAGCCGATAAATCAAGCTGAGGTCCGGATTCAATTCTTTCTTCCCGTCAAAACCAAGCCGGCTCGCACGGCCTTGTCCCGACTGAATCCGCGTTTTCGTTCCAACGCCAATGTCAGCATTGCCAAATTCGACGCCGCCGTCCAAGACGCCATACAAGGTGTTTTGAAAGCCCCCAATATTAACCGTGGGCCCGGTCTGCGCGAATAGATCTGCGGAAGCCAGCCCCGCGATCGCCATGGCAAGTAATATTTTTTTCATGGTTGTTTGCTCTCCTCTGTTGACGAAATATTCATGTCCCGGGCTCGCATAAAGTCTGCGCGAGCCTCCGGACTTCGTGCTGCTTCCAAGCTGTCCGTTGCTTACTTCTTTGTTGCTGTGCCACTTGACACATCCGACAAGACCGCCTGAGCGGCCCGCATAGATCGAAGCAAGGATAGTGTGGTGTAAACTGCAGAACGCCCGCACAGCCCCATGCTTCCACTCACTATGATAACGATACCGGTTCGACAAGCATAGCAAGACGGCAAAGACCCTGTCAACTGCGTGATGGCGTCCCCGCGGAAATCCGCACGGGCAGCGCGTTTGCGGCAAGCAGGGAAGGAAGTACGGCCGGCGAAGGCGCATAGGGTTGAGTCTAGGGGCCGCCGTAGGGATCAGCGCTGCCGGCCGACGGTTGAAGGGATAGGCTTTGATTAGGCCGCTGATAGCACCCCTGGCTAGGATTGCCCAGGGCAATGCTGCTCATCATCACGCATTGACTTCGTTAACAGGACCAGTTAGTCTATTTGGCCCTTGTCGTTGGTGTTTTGATCAACAATGTTGAACTCAAGATTGTCAGCTGATCCCTTGTCCATTGACCAGGATCTCTTATCCGCTTACTTGGAGTCACACTTACCTGGCTTTCGCGGCCCCCTATCTTTGGAGAAGTTTTCGGGAGGTCAATCAAATCCCACTTATCTGCTTAAAGCCCGAAACGGCGCGTACGTCCTGCGACGGCAACCGCCTGGCGAGCTTCTAAAGTCAGCTCACGCCGTGGACCGCGAGTACCGAGTTTTATGCGCACTTGCCGAATCCGAAGTCCCTGTCCCTAAGGCGATTCATTTGTGTGAGGACAGAGCAATCATCGGCAGCATGTTCTATCTGATGAGTTTTGAACCGGGTCGAATCTTTTGGGATCACGCCTTACCTGAACTCGCAGTCGCAGACCGAAAAGCAGTCTATGAAGAAATGGTCTCGGTTCTGGCAAATCTACATAACGTCGAGCCGGCTGAGGTCGGGTTAGCGGATTACGGCAGGCCCGGCAATTACTATGCGCGGCAGGTCAACACTTGGACGATGCAGTACCGAGCATCCGCGACAGAGGAAAACCGGACGATTGATTCCGTAATCGAGTGGTTGGTTGCACACGTCCCGCCAGACAGCGGCAGGGCTAGCTTGATCCACGGGGATTTTCGTTTGGATAATCTGATCTATCACCCCAATTGCCGGCAAGTAAAGGCGGTCCTGGATTGGGAGCTCTCAACGCTTGGCGACCCAATCGCTGACCTAGCGTACCTCTGTGTATTTCCAAGATTGCCAGCAAACAAGCAGTTCCGCGGTCTCGCTGGCAAAAGCAGAATGGAGCTAGGCATTCCAACCGAAAGCCAAGTTGTCGAGATGTATTGCGCGCGCAGGGGCATCTCAGAAATTGAGCAATGGAACTTCTATCTGACGTTCAGTTTCTTTCGCGTGGCCGCGATTGTTCAAGGCGTCTATAAGCGCGCGCTTAATGGCAATGCAGCCAATGCAAATGCACTCGAGCTGGGGGCAACAGTGGCGATACTCGGTCACCTGGCAGCGGAAGCAATCACGGGATAGCCAAGAAACTCACGCCAAGTGACGCGGCCGCTCAGGCGCTGGTAGCGCCAAGATCGCGGCACTTTGTGGTCATCTCTAGCTATTATTGGAATCGTACTTGGGAGCTTCACCATGTTTAGCTTAGCCGGACAAGTAGCAATCATTACGGGTTCAAGTCGGGGCATTGGCAGATCCATCGCCGAGTCGTTAGCGCGTGCTGGTGCCCGTGTCGTCATCTCGGCTAGGAAGCTCGAACCGTGCCAAGAGGTGGCTAATTCGATCAATGCGGCGGGCGGTGAGGCGATCGCGGTGCAGTGCAATGTGTCCGAGCCCGCACAATTGGAGAGTCTCGTCTCCAGTGCAAAAGCGCTGTGGGGGCGACTTGATATTCTCGTCTGTAACGCCGCAGTCAATCCCTACTACGGCTCTCTGCTGGCGATGCCGGACGATGCATACGAGAAGATCATGAAATGCAATGTCAAGTCTAATATCGTGTTATGCCGAATCGCTGTGCCATTAATGATTAGAGGCGGTGGCGGAAATATCATCATCGTCTCTTCAATCGGCGGCCTACATGGCAGCAGCAGTTTGGCTGTATATGGAATGTCCAAGGCCGCCGATTTTTCTTTGGTGAGGAGTCTTGCAGTAGAGCTGGGCCCAGAAGGGATTCGTGCCAATTGCATTGCACCTGGTCTAATCAAAACCGCTTTCTCGCGAGCCCTTTGGGAAAACGAGAAATTGCTCGGCATCGCGGAGAACAAGACGCCGCTTCGACGGCTAGGGATGCCAGATGATATCGGCGGTGTTGCACTGTTTCTTGCCTCGGATGCGGCTGCTTATATCACCGGCCAAACCATCACGGTCGACGGCGGACTGACCATAAGTGAACCATCGTAGAAATGGGGTGAATTCTGCCATGTCAACCGGGACGGCAGCCCGTTTAAATGCAAGAAGTCCGGTGTAACGCCGCGCATTGCTCCGACTTGCTAAGAAATGGTATGGAGCTGACAAGAAGGATAAAATTGCGCCCGCTGCCCGAATCACCTTCGGTAATCTGCCGCTGGCGAGTTCGACGTTCGACTTATATGTCTGGGCCCTTTAGTCTTTTCAAAGCTGGAATTTGCCTATGTCAGACGCGACAAAAACACCCATAAAGCGCGGTGCAAGGCGACTCGTCGGCAGCTCGGCGATTCGTTCAGTGATGACGATCGGCGATGTTTGGATCATGAGAATTTTGCGCGACGCTTTTCGCGGACATCGTCGCTTCGGTGAGTGGGAAGCCAGTCTTGGTATCGGCAAGCCGCTCCTGTCAAACCGACTCTCACGTCTCGTCAAGGCGGGAGTGTTTCGGAAGACGCCCGTGGAGAGGACGCCCGGGTTCAAGGAATACGTGCTTACCGAGCAGGGCCTCGATCTATGGCCCCTCTTTATCGCCATTTGGAAATGGGAGCAGACTTGGGATCGAAATCCGCTGATTCAGCGCGGGAGGCTAACGCATCTCACATGCGGGCATCAGATCACTCCAGTCTCTTCATGTAGCCACTGCGGAAAACCGTTGGACGCGTTTTCCACCAGTCCGATTCCCGGGCCCGGCGCAAGCGGCACCTACCAGGCGCCACCACGCTTGCAGCGTCGTTCCGAAGTTGCAGCGGACCGACCCGGTGAAGTTGCCATGGGCACCCAGGCCGCAAAGATTCTCGGGGATCTTTGGATAAATCTAATCATTGCGGCGGGCTTCACTGGCGCAAAGCGCTTTGCCGATTTTGAAGAGAGAGTTGGGATTTCTCCGGCGGTGTTAGCCGACCGCTTGAAACTAATGGTCGACCTGGGTGTTTTTAACCGTAGTCAATACCAAGCCGGGCCCAACCGATTCGAGTATCGTTTTTCGCGCAAAGGGCTCGACATCTTTCCCATTACGCTCGAGCTGGTGCGCTGGGGCGATAAATGGCTTGCCGGCAAGTCGGGCCCCCCGCTGCTCGTCATCCACAAGGATTGTGGGCACGCCATGCACAACGAATTCCGCTGCAGCGAATGCGGTGAGGTACTCAAGCGGCGTGATTTGCGCTTGAAATATGCTGTGCAGCGACAAGTTGTCGCAAAAAGCACGCAGTGATTACTGCACTGCGTCCAAGCAACGAATGTTTCGTGTGGCCACTAGACTGCAGTGAAGACACCGTATCAATCGATTAGTCTGGCGCAGTTTGGCGAATTCGTTGCTGGACCAGTGCGGACCTCACGCATCGCGATACGTGGGCTCGTGCTTGGCGACGCGGCAAAGCAACCCGGCAATACGCACCGTAGTCCGAACCTACAGCTTTTCTCCTTGCGCCACCTCAATCGCCAAATTGCCATAAGACAACGCCGCACACCAAGGGCCAAGTCACCGTCGTTTTAAGCGCCCCTGACCTTCACAACTTTTTCGGACCAATAATTTCTGTAATTTCTGGAATGATGGCTCTTGGTCCCGGATTTGCCGTTGACGTTCTTCTTCTGATCTCCCCCATGGGCAGTTCCCGCTGTTGACATCGCCATACCGGTGTTCTTATCATAGTGACAATGGTAAGCGTCTAGTGGGAGCCGCAAGCCCGCGCAAAGGAAGGGGCCTGCCGAAAGCAAAGAAAGAGGGATTAGACTGATGCGTCTAAAGATCTTTAACCCTGTCACCGAGACAATGCAGCGCGAGGCGCTGCAAGCCGCGCAATGGCACAAGATTAAGCGCCTCATCACCCACGCTTACGCTAACAGTGAGTTCTATCGAGACCGGATGACAGAAGCAAACCTTCACCCGGATGACATAACTTCGATCGAAGACTACACAGGTCGCATGCCGTTTGTCACCAAGCAGGATTTTCTGCGGGATCAGGATGCTGCCCCCCCCTATGGCAAGCGCTTAGCGGTTCCGACACAGCAAATTGCCAATGCCTATTTGACTAGCGGGACTTCCGGACAAGGTCAGGAAGTGCACGCCTACACCTCCATTGAAAACGTTGACTCAATCGATAGCTGGGAGAGATCTTTTTATTGGGCAGGTGTCCTTCCAGGCGACACAGGCTACCTGATGATGCCGGTCGGAGTAACGGCAGGGCCGTATGCGCTTCTTACAGCTTTCCAACATTATCCGCTTCAGTCTTTCCTGGTTGGGATGATGGAAGGCGACGCAAGGCTCGCGATGATGAAGCGATTTCCCCCGCACTTCATTTGTACTGGTCCCGTCTATTTACGCAGACTCACTGTGATTTGCAACGAGCTTGGTATCGTTCCCCGTCGAGATTTCCCGCAAATGAAGGCGATCAAACTCGGCAGCTTTTCCTTTGAGGTCGGCTGGGCACGCGAAATGGAGGAATTCTGGGGAGCAAAGGTCCTTGATACCTACGCCTCTACCGCGGCAGGGAGCGGAATCGCAGCAACTTGCGAGCAGGGAACGTACTGGCCAGATGGGCGCCGCGGAATTATGCACTTCCCCGAGGACAAGATATTTGTCGAGGTACTCAATCCGGAAACTGACCAGCATGTACAAGACGGAGAGGCAGGCGAACTCGTACTAACTCCGTTGCACCGGTTCGCAATGCCGATATTACGGCTGCGCACCAGAGATCGCGTTGTATTCCGTAGGCATGACGCCTGTCCATGCGGAAGGCAATTGGTTGGGATCGAGGCAGGCGCCGTCTCGCGATACGACGCAATGCTGAAGATCAGAGGAATGAATCTGTGGCCGGAGGCGGTCGACGCTCTAGTTTTTGGACATGACGAAATTGGCGAATACAACGGCGCAATCAGCGTCAATGATATCGGCCGTGAAGTCGCGACAGTCACCGTCGAGTTCAAGAACACCTGCGCGCTTTCTCGTGCGGAACGCCACGCGCTCTTATCCGTTATTAAGACTGAGATAAAAGAGAAGACAAGCGTCAGCATGGAAGTGACGGAGGGCATGGTCGAGAAGTTCGTCTACAAGGAGAAGCGATGGAAGGACTTGCGCAGCAAGAGCATGTAGGTAGCTGCTCGCCGGGTGGGGCGTTTTATGTTGGCCTCGCAAGGATGCAGGGCGAGCTTTTGCTACTGAGCCATCGGATGCCCAATGACCGGATTGGGCAGGAAGCGCGGCGCCTAATCGATTCGATTGCGCGTCTTCGTCGCGATCTTGGTGATTTGGAAGCCGCTTCCTTCATCGAGCAGCGTGAGCTCAGTCGCGCACGTTATCAAGAGAAAGGGAAGTGAGAAAAATGCATGAGCGAAAGTCACGTCTCATCAGCGAGCAAGCAGCCGCAGACCTCGTCAAGGATGGAATGACCGTCTTCATTGGCGGCTTTGTGCAATCAAGTCACCCGATGGCAATTGCGCGCGAGATCATTCGAAAAAAGGTAAAAAATCTTACGGTGGTAGGAGCTGCAACTGCATCGATGGAAGTCGATATTTTGGTCGCCGCGGGAGTCGCGAAGAAAGTTATCTCGGCTTACGTCGGCATAGAAGGCCATATCTCAATCGCACCATTTTTTCGCGCGCTTGCCGAGTCCGGGGATGTTGATGTCTGGGAAATTGACGAATCCATGTATTACACAGGCCTCAGAGCCGGCGCATCGCGACTTCCATTCCTTCCAGAGCGAGCCGCGGTCGGTACCGACTACATGGGGGGACGACTAAATCATGACTTGAAGACATTTCAAGATCCTATCAATGGCGAGACGCTCATCGCGGTGCCAGCAATACAGCCGGACATTGCATTTCTTCATGCCGCCGAGGCGGACAAGTTCGGAAACGTGCGCTTTATCGGCTCAGGCTTTGGTGACCGTACCGGAGCGCGTGCGGCAAAGAAGATTGTGGTGCAGGTAGACAAGATCATTTCGAACGAAGATGTCCGCCGCGAACCTTATCGGACGTCGATTCATGCCGTCGACGCGGTGGTTCGTGCTCCCTTTGGCGCCCACCCATTTTCATCGCCGGGGAACTATCTGCACGACGATCGCATGATTGCCGAATATGTGGCTGCCGGCAAAGGGTTCCTAAAAACCAGGGATCGGCGACTGATCGACGAATTCCTCGATCGCTGGGTATACGGTCCCCGTGACCACCTTGAATATCTTGAGCGCGTTGGAATCCGTCGAATTTGCTCTTTGAATGAATACTGATTATTGGGAACCGCGCCATGGCTTGCGATATATCAACGAATGAACTAATTGCTTGCGTCTTTGCACGTGAGGTCCAGGACGGCGACTCTCTGCAATGCGGTGCGAATGCGATTGTGCAGCGCGCTGGAATCCTGCTCGGTCACCTTCATCACGGACCCAATTGCCGAATCCTCATCGGACGCACATATGCCAACCTGTATCAGGTCCCGGTACTGGAACTGTACGAATCAAACACTGACATTCGTGCAGCGCGTTGGGGCGAGTACGTGATTCCGCACGACGAATCTTTTTCTTTTGCCAGCGAACGGCAAATCGACCTGTTTTGCATTAGCGCACTACAAATCGATCGCTACGGAAACACCAATATGATCGGGATTGGCAGCGACATCAAGCGACTTAAACTGCGCGGGCCCGGCGGCGTGGGCACCACGCCAGCGTCGGCCAATGTCAGAACGCTACTGATTCTGATGCCGCATCACGAGCGCAGAGTCTTTGTAGAGAAGCTCGATTTCCTTAGCGGCGTCGGCTTCGGAGACGGCCCCGGCTACCGCGAAAAATATAAGCTGCCCGGCAAAGGCCCCACCCTGGTCGCCACACCGCTGGGTGTATTTGATTTTGAGCCGCAATCGAAACGTATGCGGCTAAAGAGCTTGCATCCGGGCGTTACCGTTGAGCAAGTGATTGAGAACACTGGCTTTGAACTGTTGATTCCGGATTCCGTGCCGACCACGCCAGCGCCCACCGAAGAGGAAATCACCATACTTCGGAACCGGATTGATCCGCAGGGTTCGCTGCGCAGCCGAAAATAGTGGATCGTCTGCTTCGTGCGAACCAAAATTACGGAACTGCTCGATATTCAGTACCCCATTATTCAAGGGGGCCTGCAAGGACTTGGCGTGGGCCAGCTTGCAGCGGCCGTCTCGGAAGCAGGAGGACTCGGACTGGTTACCGCCGGCTGCTTTGCAGACCCAGATGATTTTGCCGCAGAAATAGGTTGGGTCCGCAAGCAAACTAGAAAGCCATTCGGCGTCAACATTTCGATTGGCTCGCGTCTTTCGGTCGACGCTTATGTCGATTGTGCTTGCAAGCTTGGGGTCACCGTCGTATTTACCTCGGGAAATAATCCGGAAAAATACGTTGAGCAACTGAAGCGAGCTGGTGTCCGTTGGGTCCATGTCGCGCCTTCTCTGCGTTTTGCCAAGAAAGCCGAGCAACTGGGTGCTGATGCCGTTGTACTTGTCGGCTTCGAGGCCGGTGGCCATCCTGGACTAGACGATATTGCGCTTTCAATCTTGGTGCGGCGAGCATCTTCGGAACTTTCGGTTCCGGTGATCGCGGCGGGCGGAATTAGCGACGGGAAGAGCTTCGTTGCGGCACTTGCTTGGGGTGCCGCGGGTGTACAGATTGGTACCCGCTTCGTATTGACAGTCGAAAGTCCTCTGCACTCTGCCATTAAGGCACGCCTGCTAGAGGCAGAAGCAGGAGACACGGTCATTATTGAACGCACGTTGCGGAAAGCCCGTCGAGTACTAAAGACAGAAACCGCAAGCGAAGTGCTTGCGCGCGAACATGCCGGGGCGGGATACGAAGAATTGAAGGACATCATCGGTGGCGATGCCTACTTGAAGATTATCAATGAAGGTTTGATCGACAAAGGTGTCCTCTCGACAGGACAAGTCATCGGAATACTTGACGACATCCCGACTGCCGCTGAGGCGGTCAGGCGGATTGTTCGTGAAGCCAGAGAGGTTGTCGCAAGCCTGACAAGAGTGTTTGATTAAGCAAAGCACAGATCGCTGAGAAGGAATGCTTTATGTCTAGCGTCTATGTGGTGGGTGTCGGAATGACGGCGCTTGGGCGCCATCTCGACAAGTCTGTGAAGAGCTTGGCGGCCTGGGCAATCGACGAGGCGCTGCGTGATGCACAGTGCGATAAGCGGATCATTGAGGCCGCTTGGTTTTGCAACACCCGCCAGGGCATCTTTGAAGGCCAGCACAATGTTAGAGGACAATGTGCTCTGCGGGCTTACGGCTTTGAAGAAATAGCGATTTTCAATACCGACAATGCTTGCTGCAGTTCCTCTTCTGGGCTAGCTCTCGCTGCCTCAGCCGTCAGAGCAGGAGACTACGGTGTCGCCCTCGTGGTGGGGGCCGAAAAGATGAACTACCCCGATAAACGCAACGAAATGTTTGCCGCGTTTAAGGGGAGTTGGGATCGCGATCTTGCCGACGTACACATGCAGAACCTCATCGCCCTTGGCACGGGTTTCGACCTGCCACCGGAGGCCGAAATCCCGGCTGCTGACCGAAGCGTGTTTATGGACATTTACTCGGCTGCCGCCCTTTACCATATGAAGATGTTCGGCACAACGCAACGACAAATTGCGCAGGTTGCCGCCAAGAATCACAGCAATTCGCGATTCAATCCATTGGCACAATATCAAGAGTCGATGAGTGTTGAGCAGGTCATCAGCGACAAAGTGATCTCCTGGCCGGTGACCAGATCGATGTGCGCGCCAATGAGCGATGGCGCCGGCGCCATCATCGTTTGTAACGAGGAGAATCTGTCACGGTTTGATACAAGCCGCGCGGTTCGAGTCCTGGCGACGGTGGTTGGCAGCGGCAACAACCGCCGTCCCGACGAGTTCGAACGACAAGCTTCGAAGCTCGCCGCCGATAAAGCCTATCACCGCGCAGGCATAGGTCCCAGCGATATTTCTGTTGCCGAACTCCATGACGCCTCCGCGTTCGCCGAGATTCTGCAATCCGAGAACATGGGCTTCTGCCCTCGTGGCATGGGCGGGCCTCTCGTCGCAAGTGGCGACACTTCACTGGGCGGCCGCCTGCCCATAAACACGTCCGGCGGCTTGCTTTCTAAGGGACATCCGATTGGTGCAACGGGCGCGATCCAGATTCATGAACTCACCACGCAGTTGAGAGGTGAAGCCGGCCAGCGGCAGGTGTCGGGGGCACGGTTCGGCCTGGCCGAAAATGGCGGCGGTTTTTACGGATTAGAGGAAGCGGCCGTGGCGGTCACCATCCTGGGCAAGTAATCGCTGCAAGAGCCCTTCGCTTGGAACAGCTCTAACGCTCTAACCACCACAGAATTGCCAGACGCTCGTTCACCAGCTACTACAAACTCCGCCATCGACTGCGATGTACTGACCCGTGATGTGCCGCGAGGCATCGGAGGCGAGAAACACCGTTACGCCTTTTAGATCCTCTTCGCCACCCAGTCTGTGAAGAGGTGTCGCGTCGATAAACCGGTTGCCGTCCACGTCAAGGAAGTCAGATGACATCTTCGAAGGGAAAAAGCCCGGGCAAATGGCATTAACGCAGATATTGTATTTTCCCCATTCCGTGGCAAGCGAACGCGTCAGATTAATGACCGCCGCCTTGCTTGAGCGATAAGCCACTCCGGGCATTGACAGGGGCCCACCCGTTAAGCCTGCAATCGAAGCGATGTTGATGATCTTGCCCGCCATCCCCGGAATCATCGCGCGCTTGCCAACAACTTGGCTTAGCAGGAACGTCGCGGTGACATTTAGGTTCAGGAGTTTGTTCCAAGCTTCTAGCGGAAAATCCTCAGCTGGCGATATCCACGAAGTGCCGGCATTGTTGACCAATATGTCTATCTTTCCATACTTGGCCAGCACTGAGTCAACAATTGATGGAATTGTGTCGGACACCAACAGGTCACCGGCGAGGGTCAACACCTCGAACCCCAGCTTGCTCAAATGGGTCTTCGCTGCCTCTAAGCCGTCTTTCTTCCTCGCCGTGATTGCCAACCTGCAACCCATCTCGCCCAGCGCTTCAGCCATCTGCAGGCCGAGGCCACGCGTGGCGCCGGTGATCAAGGCAATCTTGCCCGTGATCTCAAACAACTTCTTGACGCTCATGCTTCCTTGCTGCCTGGGTCCCATCTCCGCGAATAAGAAAGATTGTGCCGTGTGACTTGGCAAGCAGCAGGCCCTCCGCGTTGCGTGCCTCAGCCTCGCAAAAAATAAGCGACCGTCCACTGTGCGTCACTTTGCCTATTGCAACGACGCGTCCCGTTGCCGGACGCACGAACTGCACAGACAAATCAGAAGTCATGCCGACCCCTTTGAACTCAGTCGACATAGCTGCTGCTCTCGTCATCGCAACATCCAGTAAGGTCACGATGACGCCCCCGTGGGCCACAGCGAAATTATTCATAATTTCGGCGCGAATTTCGACGGCGCAAATCGTCTGCCCCTCAGCATCAACCTTAGCCTCGATTCCGACAAATCGGCAGAACGGAATATCGAGTGTTTTAAAATCCGTTGTCATGCTATTGCGGGCCACGCTCAAGTGATGTCTCGGCCTAAAGCAGGCGACATAGCACGGCCAGGATAGACGTCAGCTGTCTCGCGTGTCGCCGGCTCATTTGACGATGCCGGTGAAAGGGTTTGTCAGTGCTACCCAGCGTCCATTCTTAATCTGTTCGATCTCGATGAGCTCCGGTACGAGATGATTATCCTTAAAGGATACTTTGGAGAAACGAACGAAGTCCTCGAACGTTGCTCGCTGCAGCTCTTTAACGACTTTGCTTGCGTCCAAGTCGCGACCGGCTGCCTTTACCCCCTGGACGAACCAGTCGGTGAAGAAGTAAGCACTCATGGCGTTGCCATCCGGGTCGATCTTGAATCTCTTGCGGTACTCGTCTGCCCACTTTTTGACCACTGGGTCAGTTTCGGTGTCCAGGTAGTGGACCTTGTTCATGCCGACCGCGTACATTCCTTCGACCGCTTGTTTGCCAAGATCCGCAACCGTGACCTGGCGCACCGGACTCATCCCCAAAACTTTTACCGTGCTCCAACCAAGCTTCTTCACCTCGGTCATTATAGTGATCGGCTCTCGAGTAATTCCGGCCACGATCAAAAGATCCACATTGGCGTTCTTCATGCGCGCCACATGCGACGAGAAGTCGATATCGCCCGCCTTGTAGCCGGCTTCGGCGACAATCGCCAGTCCATGCGGATCCATGCCGGCCTTAAGGCCCTTCTTAACCAGATCGCCGTAAGGGCCCTCCTGATAAATTAAGCCGACTTTCTTGCTTCCCCAGTTCTTGGCTGCCCAAGATACTGCCGATGCGGATGTGGTGTCGTAATCCGGCGTGGTGGTGAAAAGCAGTGGTGAATTTCCGGCGACTTTATGTAGGACGGCAGCCGCAGCCCACGGGGCAAAATAGATCACGCCGGCGTCAATAGCGATCTTCACCGCCGCCGCGTTGGTACCAGAACCGAATGGATTCACTATGGCAAACACACCATCTTTTCGAATCAGTTTCTGGGTCGCGCGAACAGCCTGCTGTGGCTGGCTTCCGTTGTCCTCAACGATGAGCCTGAATTTGCGGCCGTTTACCCCGCCGGCTTCATTCGCTTCATCCAGACGCATCTGCATGCCGTAGCGCAACATCGGCATACCCGGAGCCGCCGGACCCGATAGGTCGATATGAGTGCCTAAGACAATCTCGTGGTCGCTTACTCCTGCAGCCGTTGCGGCGACGGCCGTCCCGCACAACAACAATGCGGTTCCTACGCGAGAAAATAGCCTCATTAGATTCATCTTGCTCCTCCGAATGCAATGGTTTTGGAAATTCCCTGGCTACTGATACATCGCTTCTATGAGCTCACAATACTTTTCTTCAACGACAAAACGCTTCAGTCGCATACTCGGGGCGAGCGCCTCATTCCCAGCGGAAATCTCCTCCGGGATGATGCCAAAGCTCTTGATTTGTTCCCCGAGGGAAAGCCGCGCGTTAGCCTTAGCGACCTCTTCTTTGACAAGCTGCTGAACAAACTCTGAGCGCGTCAAACTAGCGAAGTCGGTATACGGTGCCAGTCGTCGCTCCGCGAATGCGATAACGCTTTCCCGGTCTAGAAGCAAGAGAGTGGTGACATAGGGTCGGCCATCGGCGATTGTTACGGCATCCGCAATGTAAGGACTCGTGCGTAAGATTGACTCTATTTTTGCCGGGGCAATTTTTTGGCCACCGTTGGCCACCATCAGTGACTTCAAACGATCGGTAATGGTCAATCTTCCGTCCGGCCCCAAGCTACCCACATCGCCAGTGTGGAGCCAGCCGTTGTCATCAATTCCCGAAGTCGAACTGTCTTGCTGCCAGTAACCCGTAAATAGGTTGCCGCCTTTTAATAAGACTTCGCCAGATTCAGAAATTTCAATAGCGATGTCCGAGAGCGGCCTGCCAACGGATCCTGGGATCGACTCTCCCAATTGATCGGCGCAGCAAAAGCCGCTCGCTTCGGTCATGCCGTACACCTCGCGTAATGGAATTTCAAGCGACGCAAACCAACGCAGCAAGTTGCTGGGGGCTGGTGCTGCACCAACAAGTGCATGGCGAACGTTACTGAGCCCCATCCTGCGCTTAATATTGATGAGCACCAATGAATGGAGCAATGCATGTTTCCAGCGCAACAGCGGGCTAACTTCGATCTCGTTTGCCAGCCGTTCCCCGGTACTAATGGCTTCCCGGTAAGCCCATTGGCCTATGCCGATAGCCTCACTAATTTCGATCTCGCTTCGTGCATGCAGATCTTCCCAAAATCTAGGTGGCGCAAACACGAGTTGCGGCAATACCTCTTTTATGTCTTGAGCCAGGGTGCCGGTCTTTTCAGGGAAATGTACGATGTGACCCAATGCGAGCGGAAAGAATGCGGCCAACAGCCGCTCGTTGATATGCGCCAGAGGTGAGATGGAGAGCGAGCGACTTTGCGCCGGCAGTGGGAGCCAACTGGGTGCGCGTTCCATTTGAAATAGCAAATTGGCGTTACTGATGCGAACGCCTTTCGGTATACCGGTCGTTCCCGTTGTGTAGGCCAGAAGCGCAACTTTCTCCGATTGCGCCGCCTCGATGGCGGTGTCGAAGCTACTAGCGCCCGTGGCAGCAGCGTCTTCGCCTTGCTCCATGAGTTGCTCAAACCGGATGATCTGTGCATCATCGATGTCCCACAGTCCGCTCGCGTCGATGATTACGATCTTGTTCAGCCCAGGGCAGGCCTCGCGAACTCGGACGATCTTATCCAGTTGCACATCATTCTCGACCACAACAACTTTGGCGCCGCTGTCGTTCAGCACGGACTGACAATATTGCGGAGTCGCTGTCGGGTAGATGCCGACTGTAATTATTCCCATGCAGCGAGCACCCCAGTCAACGTAGAGCCATTCTGGGTGGTTGTCTGCGAGAATGGCGATCGTTTCGCCTGGCTGGACACCCATGCTTCTCAAGGCCAGCCCCGTCGCCCGAGCACGGTCGTAGTAGTCTCGCCAAGTAATACGTTGCCAAATGCCACGTACCTTACGAGCCAGTGCCGGCTGTGTGCCATGTGTTAGCGCGTAATCGCGGAACCGCCGACACGGCGTATCAGGCGTTGCTTCAGGAATTGCGCTCATAATGCCTCATCGCCAGGCAGCACGTCTTTGCCAACGCGGGATATCGCCTTGCTTTCCCGAGCCGCCGATACCGAGATAGTATTTCTTGACATCATCGCGCTCTCGCAAATTTGCGCAGCTATCGGCAACCACGATACGGCCCAATTCCATTATGTAGCCGTCATGTGCCGTAGCAAGTGCGATAGCCGCATTCTGCTCGACAACCAGTATCGTTACTCCGGTATCCGCGTTGATCCGTTGAATGATGTTGAATATTTCGCGGGTCAGTAGCGGCGACAAACCGAGCGATGGTTCATCCATCATCAGCAACTTTGGCTTGCTCATGAGGGCGCGCCCAATGGCCAACATCTGTTGCTCGCCACCTGACAAAAGGCCACCCCGCTGACTTCGGCGATCTTTCAGTCGAGGAAACAGACTGAAGACTTGTTCTAGGTCGCGACGGATGCCATCGCGGTCGTTAACCCGGCGGAATGCGCCCATCAAGAGATTCTCGTAGACCGTCATAAAGGGGAAGATTTGCCGCCCCTCGGGAACGAGAGCCACTCCGAGCCGCGCCACGACATCCGCGTCTCTGCCTTGAATGGCACACCCATCCAGTTGCACTTCCCCTTTTAATGGATCGATGACTCCAGCGATGGTGTTCAGCAGCGTCGTCTTTCCGGCTCCGTTGGCACCCAGAACGGCGACGATTCGTCCAGTTTCAACTGAGAAATTGATGTTCCTGATCGCATTAACACGACCATACCAAGTCTCGATAGAACGTAGCGACAGTAGAGATGTCATTGGCGGCTCAAGCTCCCAGATAAGCCTTAATGACCCGCTCATCAGACTGAACGGCAACCGGCGTGCCAACGGTGAGGACTTCGCCCTGGTTGAGGACCAAAACTCGGTCGGCAGTTTCTGCCACAAGCGACATATCGTGTTCAATCATAATGACGGTAATGCCAAGCACATTGCGAATATCGTCAATCCAAAATGCTAGCTTGCGCGTTTCTTCCTCGTTCAAGCCAGAAGCCGGCTCATCAAGCAGCAGCAGACGCGGCTCCGTTGCGAGGGCTCGGCCCAACTCGACAATCTTGCGCACGCCATACGGCAATCCGGCAACCAAACGGTCGCGGTATCGCTCCAAATCGAGAAAGGTAATGATGTCTTCGACACGCGCGCGCGACTCCTCCTCGGCACGGCCAACGGCCGGCATGCTGAACGCTTGCGCCAGAATCGAACCGTGACGGAATCTGGTTCGACCGACCAGCAAGTTATCCAGGACTGTCGCCCGGTCGAATAGCTCGATGTTTTGATAGGTCCGCGCGATACCGTGCTGCACGACTTGGTAGCGGGGCACCGCGGTAATGTCGCGACCCTCGATGCAAATGCTTCCTGAACTAGCGTTGAAGACGCGGCTAATCAGATTGAATACCGATGTCTTGCCCGCACCGTTCGGGCCGATGATGGCAAAGACGGCGCCTTGCTCGACGGAAAAGCTCACATCCCTCACCGCATGCAAGCCGCCAAAGACAAGGTTGAGCTGATCGACCGCGAAGAAGACGGCATCTCGAGAGTTATGTGCAATGGCGCTCTTCATCTATAGCGCTCCGATTGCATATACGTCTTGGCTCTCTTGAAGGCGCTCTTCCGGGTATACGGGAAGCTCTCAATAGCGCTGCGCAGATTGTCCCAGCGGCCGGCCAGACCCTTAGGTTCGAACAATACGAATATCGCGAGCACCAAACCGAAGACAAGAATGTCCAATCCTGACTGGCGGGCCAGCCGGTCGGGCAGAAATGACTTCATTGCAGAAATTGCCGAAGGCAGCATGCCAATCAATACCGCTCCCAAAATCGCACCTCGGATGCTGCCAAGCCCGCCGATCACCACCATCAGTACCAATTGAAACGACACCATCATGTCGAACATTTCAGGCGTCAGATATTTTGTTTGATGGGCAAGCAGTGTGCCGGCCAAGCCCGTCACTGCGGCGGATAGCGCGAACGCCAGAATTTTGGTGGCGGTAACATTGATGCCTAGGCTGAAGGCGCCAGCCTCTGATTCACGCACCGCAATGAAACTGCGACCTTGCTGGCCGCGTAAAAGGTTGACGGTGGCCAAAAGTACGGCGAGCAATACCACCAAGCAAAAGAAATAGAACGGAAGCAGCCCGCCGATTGCTTGACCGGCAATCTGCGGTTCCGGCACCGTCGTGCCGGTATGTCCGCCAGTTACCAAAGTCCAGGCGCCTGCTATACGCATTAACAAGCTGGAGAAAGCCAACGTTACCATCGCCAAGTAAAGACCTGAGACTCGAATGGCAGAGAATCCCAGCATCAACCCAACGGCTCCCGCAAGAAGCGTAGCGCCGGCCATTGATAGTATGAGCGGCACGCCATGGCCGATTAGCCACGTATGGGCGTAGGCGCCGATGCCGAGAAATGCCGCATGGCCGAGCGAGATTTGGCCGGTATACCCATTTAGAATCATCAGACCGAGGCTAGCGATACACATGATGAGGACATAGGTCGTCTCACCGATCACGAACTCCGACGCACCAAAAGGCAATAAGAGCAGAAACGCCAACAACAATACATAGCCAGCGCGGTCGGCGCCGCGACCCAGGAGTCGCCGGCTATCTTGGTATGAGGTGAAATAGCTCAGAGACATAATCGGTCTACACCCGCCGTCCGTGGGCATCCCCCATGATCCCGCGGGGATAGAACATAAGCACGGCAATAAGGACGGTATCGGCAACGCCGTCCTTGAAACCGTCCGGCAAATAGACGCCCGAGAATTGCTCAAGAAGTCCGAGCACCAGACCGCCGGCGATGGCGCCTTGCACGCTGCCGAATCCACCTAGAACCAGCGCAGCCAAGCCTTTTAGCACCACCGACCAAAGACTGATATCGACAAGGGTTATGGGCGCAAGAAGAAGTGCGCACAGGGCTGCGATGGCTCCGCATACGGCCCACACCAGGGAGTTGAACCGTTTTACCGGGATCCCCATCAGATACGCCGCTAATTGGTTCTGCGAAGCGGCTTGTATGGCCAAGCCCGGCTTGGTTTTGGCAAGACTCAGAAGTAACGCTGTGGCGGTAGTCGCACAGACGACGATAATCGCAACGTTGAGGTCAGCAATAACAATCGCGCCAAAGTTCGAAAGTTGCCCGCTCCACGGTGTGGTGAATGTCTGTGATTCTGTGCCGAAGCCCATACTAACGAGTCCGCGGATAATGAATCCCAAACTGATCGTCAGCATGACGCTCGCAAAATGCGGCTGCCCGATAACTCGGCGAATAACTTGCGCTTCCAAGACGTAGCTAGCAATGGCCAGCAGCGCCACGACCATTATTGCAGCCAACCAGAAAGGGAGTTGAAAGACGGAAATCACCGCCCAGCCCGAAAATGCGGCCAGTGTCAGAAGATCGCCATAGGCGAAGTTGAGGACTTCCGTCGCCTTATAAGTAAGCACCAGCCCGAGAGCAACCAGGCTGTAAATTGCCCCAATTGACAAACCGTTTACAGCGAGTTGCGTAATTTCGATGAGTTGATTGTCCATCATCGCTTGTCGATATTTGGCTTGGCCCGTACCGTTCTAATGACACGCAAGCTTTGCGCTTGCGGAATCAGAACTAAATTTGCTTCTCTGCCCATGTTTCAACCTCTTGGAACAGAGAAGCTTCTCGGTCGTGGGCCTCCTCTATGTGACTATGTTAATCGTACCATTATTGTCGGCAGACCACAAACGCCATTGGACGTCACCCGCCTACTTGTGTCTTAAACTACTATCCCGTGGAACTGTTCAGCGTCCTAGAATAGCCACGGCGCCAAAGCCCGGTGCCCCGTAAACTTGGCTGTAGGCAATTTTTGGCGTTCCTGGAATTTGCCGCTGTCCGGCTCGGCCGCTGAGCTGCATGAAATTCTCGTAGACCTGCCTTAGCCCCGAGGCGCCAATTGGCTCGCCGCAAGCGAGGCAGCCGCCATCGGTGTTGATGGGTAGCCGACCATCGCGACACGTTGCCCCCTCCTGCAGCATGCGCTCCTGTTCGCCGTGTGCGCAGAAGCCGTTCTCCGCCATATGCATTATTTCGGCACCGGATTCAGTATCCTGAACCTGCGCCACATTAACGTCCTTGGGTCCCAATCCGGCTTGTTCATAAGCCGCCCTCGATGCAAGTTCTGAAGCCGTTGGGCCGGGTTCAATGTCGATTGAGGGAGCATAGACTTCGTACGAACCGCTGACCCGAGATCGAACGGTCACGGCACGAACTTGTATTCCCACTTTTCCCATCGCTTTTGCCTTCTTGGCACTTGCCAGAACGACCGCTACGCCTCCTTCTGAGGGCGCGCAGAACATGAATTTGGTTAGCGGGTCGTTGACCATTTGCGAATTCAAGATGGTGTCACGATCGACGGGCTCTCGTCGCCAGGCATGTGGGGTAACGGAACCGTTGGCGTAAGCCTTCTCCGCAACGCGGGCAAGCGTTGTCGACGTAATGCCGTGCAATTCCATGTACCGGCGAATCTTGATGCCAAAGTGCTGGGTCGTTAACAGAAATCCACTTTGGCCATACCAATCGGGCAATCCCCATTCAGCAGGATTAGCAACAAAGGCGCCGCGTGGATGCTTGTCGAAACCCAACGCCATGCCAAGTTCAAATTGCCCTGACTTGATTGCTAAATAGGCAGAAAGCAACGATGTGACACCGGTCGCGCAGCCGTTGAAGACGTTAACAAACTGCATGCCGGTCAGCCCAAGCTTCGGAATAAGCGCATCAGCATTGCCGGCGTCCCAAGAACCACCATAACCGAATTCGATGTCCTTCCATTCGACCCCAGCATCAGCCATCGCTTCGCGTGCCGCAAAGGCGCCCTGGTCCAGACCTGATATAGCGTGGCGGCCAAAGGGATGTATACCCGCGCCTATTATGTAGACTTCACTCATCGCTCAGTTCCCTTATCGATTAATTGGAAGCAACCGCCAGCGGCCGGTAAGCATAGGTGAATATTTCGACTCCACCAGTATCGGACGAAAATGGGATGGTCGTGATTGTCATCGGCTGGCCGATTCGCAACTCGCTTGGATCCGCTTCGATACGCGTCTCGACAATCACCTCGCCGGCGATCTCAACAAATCCGACGACGAATGGCTGAAAGTTATCTTTGTCGTCGCGCTCATACGGTGGAGACCCGGGCCGGAAGCGTTGTACCGTCCATCCCCACAAGGTGGCATTGGTGCCAAGCAGTACCTTTTCATAGCGCGCCTCCTCAGCTCCTTTCGGATAAGGAAAGACATACCGGCCATCAGACTTGCGTTTGCCACCTACCAAGCGCGGTCCCGTAGGCGTTATTTCAATCAAGTCGGGGGCAATCGGGCGGGATATAGTTACCGAATCGCTCATTCTCAACTCCCAAATCAGACATCATTTCTCTACGCTACTTCTCACCGGCATGCCAGGTTGAAGCACTCCACCCAGCATCTCAGCGATCCCATTCGATTACCAACTCACAACCATAGTCGCCGTAAATCTTGCCTTTCGTGCGTACGGCACGGAGTTTTGGGTTCATAAGTTTCACTAAGGCGCGCTCAAAGGCGCTTTCGGCATTGCACATCTTCCAGTCGCCTTGCCGCGCACAATAATTGCAGGTTGCCGGAATACCCAGAGAGTGTTGGATGACGACGCGATCATTGGAAATTTCCGGCAACACCAAGGGCGCTCTTCCGTTTACGTCATAGAGAAAACAAATGTACCTTGCGGCTTCAAGCGGCGTCATTTCGGCGGCGTCTTTGATGTGACCACGCTTACGGCCGATTTCATATTCGGCCATAGCCATGCTCGCATAGCCTTTCTCAATGAGCGCATAACCATCGTCTCCGTAAAGCTCGCCGATCATCGTTCTCAACGCACCGGCCTCGGCAGAGAACTTCTTGGTACAGGCGCTGTGCTTAGCCTCCCAATGCATCGGTTTGGCGGCGACGCGCCTTGACCACGAGGAAGGGTCGATGGGAAGCCCCAATATCGCCTTGTTGTACACTTGCGAGTGCTCAAGCGGCGGTCTGATCGGTTCGGGTCTGACGGCGGGATCCTTTTCCGAATAGTCGGTTTCAACGTCCCATTCGATGCAAACCTCGCAGCAGTAATCCCCGCAGTTCCTCGTCTTGGTGACGCGACTTCTGAGCTTGGGATTCATCAGCTTGACCATGGCCTTCTCCCAGCCACCAGTCATTTCACACATCCGATGATCGCCGAGACGCGTTCCGTAATGACAGGTGTCGCAGGTGGCGGCTGATCCGAAATAGCCCTGCATTCTTACGCGTTCGTCAGTCGCTTCCGGGATGAAATATGGCTGTAGATACTCAACGTCGTAAATCGTGCAAATAAAGTTTGCCGCCTGGATTGGGCCCATTTTCTCGGGTTCTTGAATCAATCCTTTTTTGCGGCCTTTCTTATAGTCGTCCTCGGCAAAGCTCTGATAAGCTGCATCGATGATCTGATAGCCTTGATCTCCGTAAACTTCCACTAGCAAGGTCCTAAACAAGCCCGTCTCAAGCGCTCCCCGTCTGGCGCTTGCACGGTGCTTTTGCTCTGCCGGGAGCACCTTCCAAGTGAGCTTATCGTTGTACCACCTTGAGGTATCGATCGGCTTGCCCTCGTACACGGCCTGATAGAACTCCGATGCGCTCTTGGCGGGACGAGTGACCGGGGGCCGGTCCTCATTTGGCCGGCTTTGGTCAAGCGGCCCCCAGGGTGTCTGCTTTCCGAACTGTGCGAGTCTGTCTCGCTCCCAATCTTCCATAGTTCTCTCCTCGATCAATGTCCGATACTCGTCTTGCCGCCGACAGTTTCCTCAGCTGCTACTTGCTTGCGCAGCGCCACCTTCATCACCTTCCCCAATGGGTTACGCGGCAGACTGGGGATAACGACCAATTTTTCGGGAAGTTTGTGGACGGCGACTCGCTTTTCGTCGCGCAAGTAGGCGATGATTTCTTCCAGGGTCACTTCCACGGGATACTTGGGAACCACGAAGATGCAAACTCTTTCGCCAAGTCTCGAATCGGGGTAGCCAACAGCCGCCACTTCGCGGATCTTCGGGTATGCCGCCAGCATGTCTTCAAGTTCGGCAGTAGAAATATTCATTCCGCCACGAATGATGATTTCCTTACAGCGACCGAAATATCGGTAGTACTGGTTCTGATCGCCCGCGATCTCGAAGAGATCTCCACTACGATAGAAACCTTCGCTGTCAAACGCCGCCTTAGTCAATTCAGGTGCATTGAAATAGCCACCAAATATCAGCGGCCCGCGGTAGCGGATTTCACCGACCCGGCCGGGTTCAGTGATAACACTTTCATTGTTTGGGTCAACCAGACGGGTCTCGATATACTCAGCGACCGGATGCTGCCAATGGAAACTGCTGGCACCCATCCTTGGAAAATACTGTGCGCGTTGCCCTGGGTCGGGGATGTCCACTGGCGAGCTGATCAGTGCAGCACCCTCAGTTGAACCCAGCACATTTACAACTTTGACGCCAAATTTGCTTTCAAGGCCGCTCACGATGACTTCAGGAAGCGGAGCGGATCCTGAACTCATGTATTTGAGGCGCGAGAAATCTATGCCTGCAAGCAGTTCTGAGTTGGCGTAAAGAGACGCCAAGATCGCTGGCGCAAGCGAAGTAAAATTCTGATTACGCATAATCCCCCGCAGGCTCACGTAGTGAGCCAGTGAGGGGGTGATACTCCTCGGTACCGATGAGGAATCGAGGAGAAGAGAAATGGCAAGGAATCTTGTGCAGTTTCAGAA
>Ga0172380_10002970_pt1 | contig 24560 bp, 13 predicted proteins | sample Leawe162metaG_FD_119747 | JGI IMG/M metagenome (GOLD analysis project Ga0172380, IMG submission 119747) | Leachate microbial communities from a municipal landfill in Southern Ontario, Canada - Leachate well 162 metaG | ecosystem: Engineered > Solid waste > Landfill > Unclassified | place...
CATTAAGAGAAGTAACAAAAACATTAAAAATGGATGAAAATCAAAGAAAATTGATAAAAATCATAAACCAATATTTCTAGGGTGTCCCAACGCTTAAAACAGGACAAAGTAACGAGAAAAAATATCACAAAAAGAGCGGATTTATTAATGATAAAAACTGATAAAGAGCAATAAATCCAGGATGCAGTAAAAGTTCCAACGAAAGAAGAACTTTTACCACTGAGCACATCCGCCGTCTCGGACAGACAGGGGCTTTGAATAAAATCCCGCTAAGCGTTACCAACTTATAAAGGAATTTGGAAAAGAAATTTCAGTTTATTTTAATTAAAAGGTATCTACGCAGAAGCGTAGATACCTTTTAAAATGTTAGATTAGAAACTTTATTATTAAATGTTATTTAATCAATAGCATACGTTTTGTGTCATTGAAGTTTCCTGCCCGCAATTGATAGAAGTAAGCACCGCTTGATAAATTTTGACCATTAAAATCATAGGTATAAGTGCCGGGTGATTTTACTTCTTCTACCAATACTTTTATTAATCTTCCGGTGATATCATATACTTTTAAATTCACAAAACTTTGTAATGGAACAGTATAACTGATTTTTGTTACAGGATTAAACGGATTCGGGTAATTCTGATATAACTTATAAGTTTCAGGAGTTGAAGAAACATTATTCCCGTTATTGGTAATAATACATCCGAGAGAATCAGTAAGACAAAAGAGTTTTGTTGTAGTAACTGTAGAGGGATAAAACCCTCCCGGTATCCAGATTTTCACTTTATTATTAACTATACTTGAAGATATTGCTCCCCAATAATTTGATGCAGAATTACTTCCTCTTCCTGTTAATATTGTTGGAAGCCACGTAGAATCAGTTACACTCCAGATATAAATCGAATCCTGCGCAATTGGTGCAGGTGTGGTTTCTCCTGCAACGACATAAAATCTGTTGTTAACTGCGTGTCCTCCGGGTCTTGAATTTCCCGTTCCGCGGATAGGTACATCTGTCGATTGTGCCCAGGTAATAGTTTCCGCTGTACTTCCTATTGTTCCAATCCAAAAATCTTTTCTGAATGTTCCTGAATATCCTGCAGCGACAAATAATTTATTTCCCTGAATTCCACCTGCAAAACTTCTTCTGCCGTTTCCAGCAGGTATTGAATCGGTCGCTCTGCTCCAGGAATTTGAGTTGGGTCTATAAATTTGAATACCTCTATAATAAGTACTCCACCCGCCCATCATGCAAAATATAACACTATCGCCCCAGGATTCTGCAACATTTCCCATTACAGGAGTAGGAATATTAGCAACAGCAGTCCATCCTGAAACAACATCGTATTTATAGACTAAATTATCAACTGCTCCTGTGAGTGTAACACTTCCGCCGCCGATATAATATAGATTGTTTCCGCATTTGACAAGATCTCCCCCGACTTTTGCAGTTGGCAAATCCCTGCCCGGGCTCCAGACACCTGTATTTACGGCATATCTTGTAACAGTAGTGCTTGCGGCCGGATTTGTTCCTGTACCAACAATAACTGAACCACCTGCGATGTAAAGTGTATCGCCTAATGTAGCAGAGGCATGTCCGCCTAAAGCACCGCCTGAATATTGCGGAATTAATCCGTAATCACAAATCTTTGCCGGATTGATTAAGCTTCCGCCAACAGGAAGTTCTACATTCCAGGTAGCCATAATTTCCGGCGCACTTAAAGCACGATTATAAAATCTGAATTCGTCCAAAAAAGAACCGACAGGAATACTATTTGCAGTTCCATAACTCCCGACTTTAAATGGAACAGCTGCATTAAGATTTAATGGGGCTTGCAATACTGAAGATTGGAATGCACCATTCAGATAACAAGATATTGTAGTTGTAACAGAATCATAGACGAAATGAACTACGCTTGGTCCGGGTAAAACTCCTGTAACATTTACATTTGTCATACCAGTGCCTCTAAGTGTAATATTATTTGTTCCTGCTGCACCATTTGTGAAGCATCTGAAACTCGTTGAAATATCATTGCCAAATAAATAAACAGTACCTGTGGTAATATTACTAATCCACAGCGAAATTGTCCAGCTTGAAGTTCCAAGATTCATATTCCAACCTGAATTAAGATGAGTAGTAGATCCTGTTCCACCGTTACCGAGCAAGGCATTTTCGAACTGTCCGCCGCTCCCCATAGTCATATTTACTAACTGGGCATCAGTGAATCCCTGTCCGGGAATTGCCAAGTTCGGGGTAGTTGATGAACCCGTATTAAATTTATAATATAGAATTTCGGGGACAGAATAAGTTTGCGAAGAAAGGTTTGAAAAGCAGAATGTAACAAAGAAAACAAGCAAAAAAAGGGTTTTGAAGTTTTTCATAATAAAAAAGTTTGTTTAAAAAAATAATTAATTAAAATTCATTAATTTATTTGCTCTTTTGTTTAAACACGGTTAGGTCAATAAATTGTAATATAAACTGAGTACAAAAATTTTCTATGAAAGAACGTAATATTCTATTTGTGAATAATATTGTTTTGAATCTAATAAGTAATTGTTAAAAATCAAATGAAGAAAAGAATTTAATTTTGAATAAAGAATTTAAAAGATAAATAGAAGAGGTATTATTTGCAGCTCATAGCTGAGAACAGTGACAAAGTGACGCGTGAACTGTGAACTGTAAATGCAGCTAAAAGCTCATTACTGATAGCTCATAGTTTACTTTTGACTCTGTAGTTTTTGGTGATAAAAAGTTCTTTTCTTTGCGACCTCTGCGAACCTTGCGGTAAAAATTCTTATGTACTTTTTGTGTTTTTGTGCTTTGGTGGTAAAAGTTTTTAAGGGTGAAAAAGTTTTTTAGGTTCTTTGCAATAAAATATCTCTATCTTTCTCGGTGAACTCAGTGGTGAAAAAGTTTTTGCATTGCGATCTTTGCTCTTCTCATTTTTTTATTTCCGCTACAATTCTTGACCAATTTGTCAGTACAAAACCGGTGAAATTTATAAGACCAATTAGAGTGCAAGGAGAGACTAATTAGACACTAATCAGAAATCGGGAATTTTTGAAAAAATTTGAAAGCATAAGCATGGCAAAAAGCAGTCAGAAATCTGAAGTTGAACATACACTCCTCTATATTATATCACAAATAAAATCAAAATTTGGACAAATGACAAAATATCCTAAAAATAATTTTATAAATATTAAGTGAAATAAAAACAGGAAATTAAAAAGCAATATAAAAAATAATGACAATTATAAGCAGAAAAGATTTTTTCTTTGGATGTTCGAATTTTCAATTATTTTGTGATATATAGTAGGGGGGCACTTAGCTGATAGCTCATAGCTGATAGCTCATAGCTGATATTTTACTTATGAGTCTTTAGTGTTTTGGTGGTAAAAAGTTCTTATATTTGCGACCTCTACGTGTCGAAGATCCGCCGCGGCGGACGTTAAAAATCCTTATGTACTTTTTGTGTTTTAGGTGTTTTGGTGGTAAAAGTACTTAAGGGGAAAAAAGTGCTTTTTCTTTGCATAACTGGTTACAATTTCATAATATTCCATACGGTCGGAATCGATTGTTTCTAATGTACAGAGATATTATTTTGTATAACATTAATAAATTATAATAGAATAGGTTAGAATTTATTCCGAATGATTTTCCCGATTTTCCCTGAGAATATGTCAGTTTTCCGCGTGAATACGCCGGCTTTTCCTATGTATTCAGTCTTAAATGCGCCTAAGAATCCGCATGTAATTCCAATCAAAACAAATAACAGATACTTCCCATACACAGAATTCAAATTAAAAGATAATTAAAAGAATTATAAATATTAATATTATTAACATGAAAAAACTAACACAAATTTTATTAAGCGTTATTTTAGTTGTTCTTTTTACAAACACTGGATGGGGGCAGGTTAATATTACACCTATTAGAACTGATGTTTCTGGATTTTCAGATTGGACTGATAATAGTGTTGCAGGAACAACTTATTTGCAGTTATTGGTTGCGGGTGCTTCAACTACGTCACCTGCAATGAACTTCGATTCGTATTCAAGCGAGGCTTTGAATTTTAAAGCAAGAACTTTTGGAGGTGCTAATGCTACTGAAAATGTAGTAACTGTTTCAATTTCTACAAATAATGGTTCAGATTGGACTGTATTAGGAACTAGAACTCCAACTAGTACCACTTTAACAGCTATGACTGCATTTGATTTAAGTTCGTATAACGGAACTCAAGTAAAGGTAAAATTTTCGGTAGCTGGAACTAACAATAGTATTGGTGCTGGTATTGATGATTTAACAATTACTGGAACATCTGCCGGACCAACGTTGCCTACTGTAACAACAAACGCCTCAATCACATCAAATGGAATTTTAACTGCAACATGGGGTGGCGAAGTTACAGCTGATGGGGGAGCTTCTGTTACTAATAAAGGATTGGTTTGGAATACATCAACTTCACCTACAACCGCAAATTCAAAAACAGAAGAGGGAACCGGTACAGGTTTAATTACTGGAAGTATGACAGGTTTAACGCCAAACACATTATACTATGTAAGGGCTTATGCAATAAATAGCGTTGGTACTGCATACGGTACAGAAAAAAGCTTTACAACAAATAGTTTAGGAGCACCGGTATCAACGAATGCTACGGGGCTAACAACGAGCAGTTTTACTGCCAATTGGGGAGCGGTAACAGGCGCAACAAGCTATAGATTGGATGTTTCCGAGTATAACAATTTTTCGACTGCAACTAATGCAACTGATTTATTTATTTCTGAATATGTTGAGGGTTCTTCAAATAATAAATATATTGAGATATATAATGGAACAGGTTCTTCAGTAGATTTATCGAATTATAAACTTCAATTATATGCTAATGGTTCTGCAACTGCTACTAATGATGTAACTCTATCAGGAACACTTGCAAATGGACAAGCGTTTGTTTATAAAAATTCCGGTGCAACATTAACTTTACCTAACGGAGTTACTGCATCGGATAATGCTGCTGTCAATTTTAATGGTGATGATGCTATTGTATTGTATAAAATATCTACAGACTCATATGTAGATATATTTGGAAGAATAGGAAATGATCCCGGAACGGCATGGACTGGTAATGGAGGATATACAACTGTAGATAAAACATTGAGGAGGAAAAGCAATATTACACAGGGAATAACTGTTAATCCAACAGGTACAGGAGCAACAGCCTTTACAACATTAACAACTGAATGGGACATGTATGATACAGATGTTGCTACGAATCTTGGTTCTCACACATATGGCTCTGAAAGCTATGTTACAGGGTATAATAATCTAACAGTTAATCCCACATCACAGGAGGTTACAGGTTTAAACGCAAATACTACTTATTATTACCGCATAAGAGCATATAGTTCAACAAGTACGAGTTCAAATTCGGATGTTATTACAGTTACAACATTAAATACAGCACCTGTAACACAAGCATCAAACATAACATTTTCAAACTTGAGTGCCACAGAAATGACAATTAGTTGGACGAATGGAACGGGTGACAATAGAGCAGTTTTTGTAAAAGAAGGTGATGCCGGAAGTCCGACACCTTCAGATAATTACACATATACTGCAAGTGCAAATTGGAATTCAGGCTCACCATCAGGAACTCAAATAGGTTTGAGCGGTTATTATTGCGTTTATAACAGTTCGGGTACCAATGCTGCCATTACAGGATTAAATGCAAATTCACATTATCAGGTTATTATTTTTGAGTACAATAATTCTTCAGGTAATGAAAGGTACCATACTTCAGGTACTGCGAATAGTACAGGTATACTAAATGTAACGAATGCAACCAATTTAGCAACGGGTACTTATAATCATGTTCATATAAATAACGGTTCGGGTGTTACACTAAGCGGTGATGTTACAATAAATTCATCTCTCACATTAACGAGCGGGATACTTCATACATCGGATGATTACACATTGACATTAGGAGAAAATGTGTCAAATCCGACGGAAACCGAAACATCATACATTAACGGAACGATAGTTATAATAAAGAATGTCGGTACGAACGCATTTCATTTCTTCGGTTGCAATATAAGTGCGGGTGCTGACATAGGTACTTTAACGTTTACACGCAAGACGGGTTCGAGCGGTGCTTCGACTATAAATACATACAACAGTATTGCAGAAAGCTGGCAGTTTTCAACGACTACACCCGGCAGCAGGGAAGTTACTTTAAGATGGTATTTTTCATTTCGGGATAACGGAAATAATTTTTCAACCGAAAAAACAGCACAACTGTACAAATATACTGATAGCTGGTCAAAAGCAGGAAATGGCGAAGTAATAGCTGCTAATACAAGAACTTACACAGAAACACTGGCGCTGAGCAGTACATCAACGAAGTATTCGGTAGCTGTACCTTCATCAGTTACTATGTATTCACAGAATTTTAACACGGATAACTGGACAGGTACAAATAGCAGTCAGCCTGACGCAAACTGGACAAACACTCCGACAACAGGAAACACATCATGGAGGTTAAACAATCAAAGTTCGACTAATAACTCTGCGAGCTGGGCATATCCTTTAGCGGGCAGGATAAAATCATACGGAAACAGCGGATACTCGGCACAGTTTCACACGTACGGAGCCACGAATGCATCATCCGGAACGCTTGACCTGAAGATGGATTTCAGTACTGTTGGAACAAAAGAGTTATCTTTCTATTATACGAATGCAACCGGTTCGGATATACTTGAAGTTTTCTTTTCAACAGATAACGGTGCGTCATTCAGTTCAGCATTAGGAACATACACAACAGGTTCATGGGAAAAGAAGACAATAAGTCTGGGCACGTCTACAAACCAGGAGTGCATAATAAGGTTTAAAGCAACATCAGATTTCGGACGCGATGACATAGGAATAGACAACGTTGAGGTGAACGTAGTAAGATATTCTTATACGGTTGACCCGGGAATGCTCACGATAGATATGAATGCAAATTATAATACCGGAACATTCGCTCCTCAGGCGACCGTTAAGAACTATGGAACATCAACACTTTCAACCTTTGACGTAACGATGACGATTACCGGAGGATATTCATCAACAAAAACAGTAACAAACCTTGCAGCGAACGGGGAATCGCAAGTAACATTCAACGACTGGTCTCCGACAGCGGGTTCTTATACTGTTTCAGTATCAACAACGCTTACAAGCGACCAGAACACCGCAAATAACACATCTACAAAGAGTGTGGGTGTTTCATCGGGTACATGGTCAGAGGGGAATGTAATTCCATCTGCTTCATATCTTGGAAGTGCAGTAAGTTATGTGAATGGAGGGAATAAACTCCTTTATGTAACAGGCGGTGTCGGAACTGAGAATAAATTTTACAAATACAATGCGGGAACGAACGTCTGGTTTACGCTTCCAGATATTACTTCGGGTAAGACAGTTCATGCGTCTGCTATAGTCAATGGCTATCTATATGTAATAGGCGGCGCAAACAGCGGAGCGTACCAATCAACAGTTTATAGGTTTGATTTATCAAATGAGAGCGGAAGCTGGGAACCAATGGCATCAATAGGAAAAACAATCGGCTGGTGTAAAGCTGCTGCATACGGACAGTATATTTATTTAGTCGGAGGATTTACAAATGAAGGCGGCTCACAGGCGCTTGGAGATGTGTATGTTTACAATACTGAAACAGATACATGGAGTGCGGGAACATCATTGAACGATAGTAAGAAGAGATTTGGCGGAGCGCTTTCAATAACAGGAAATAAACTGGTTTACGTGGCAGGTGCATCGAGCAGCAGTACACTAACGGATGAAGTCCTTATCGGCGAGATAACCGGTGCAACAACAATAAGCTGGTCAGTTTCAAGCAGTCCATTCCCGGGTAACGGCGGAGAAGTAATAATTCCTTCAGATATAAACCTTGCAAGTTTAGATTTTCCGAGGAAGAACTCAAAAATAGACAGCAACGGAGACGAGCCTATGTCAGTATTTCCGGCAGGAGCGCTTTACTGTCTTGACGCAGCACCGTGGGGAGACAACAGCATTATCATAGCAGGCGGAACAGACGGTGCGGACGGAAATCCAACAGACCCGAATCTTTGCTATGCATTTAATCCGACGACCAATATATGGTCACCGAAACAGAATGTACCCACTCCTGTTTACGGTTCGGGACTTGGAACGGTTTCTGATGAAACAAATTGGTATCTGATACTTGCTTCAGGCTGGACAACTAACAGCACAACGAATAAAACACAAATATTTACGGTAGCATCTTCAGGAGGACAGCCGCAGTCAATATTAATAACGTCATTACTCGAAGGCAGAAATATTACTGACAATCCTCCACAAACATACGTAACAATCGAGCTTAGAAATTCTTCAATGCCGTATTCATTGGCTGATTCTAAGCTAATTGTTCAAAACGAAACAGGACTTGGTACTGCAGTATTTAATAATATAGATGCAAGCAAAGCATATTATATAGTAATAAGGTATGAGAACGGACTTGAAACATGGAGCGCCCAACCGCAGTTCTTTGTAAACGGGCAGATGAGCTATGACTTTACGTCAGCACAGACACAAGCATTTGGAAACAATATGGTAAATGTAAACGGCAAATGGTGTGTAATAAGCGGTGATATTGATCAGGATGGAAAGATAAATGCAATGGACAGAGGTATCTGCTGGAATGACAGAGGAACTAACGATGAATATTCCGACCTGAATCATGACGGTGTAGTGAACGATCTTGACAGGGTGATACTGGTTAAGAATAAGAATATTAGTGTGAAACGTCCTGAAGGAGCGGTACAAAGCATGTTAAAGATTGGAAAACAAGTGATGAAGAGCAGTAACAAAGTAACAAAGTAACAAAGTAACAGAGTGACAAAGTGACGAGTGAAGAGCAGTGAGAAGTTAGGAGTTAGGAGTTAGGAGTTAGCTGATAGCTGATAGCTCATGGATAAGAGATTTTAAAATTGATAATAATATTGAAATAATAAATTAAAAAAGTCTTTAATAATAATAAAAAGTAATGATATGAAAAATTTTAAAAACGTTATAATAGCAGCAGTATTAATACTGTTTGTGTTTGGGAATGCATATGCACAGGTACCGCATAAGCTGACGGCAACGAACTTTCAGTCGGCCGGAAATGAAGTGCAGTTTGACGTGTTTATACAGGCGACAACATCAACGCCTCTGTATCTTTCGGTATCAGACATGGCGTTCGATTTTAATCTCGCGAACTTTGAGAACCCTGTATTTGCATACATAAATAACTCGTGCAATCTAAAAAACAGCAGCGGTGCACCGGCAGTAGAGTACAACAATACAATATCGCAGTACATGTCGGGAAACACACTGATTATTAATGTTTCCGAGATGAACATTAACACCCAGGCTGATTTTGATAATCTTGTGGCAAAGATTGACAACACACCAATGATGCATAAAATCGGAAGGTTCTCACTATCGGGGATTACGAATCCTTCGGGCACGCTTGGAATGCACTGGGTACCCGCAAACACAGTAATACTTTCATACGAGCCTGTAAAGTGGGCTGCTGTTAATAACTCCGACCAGAGCACGTATGAAATTACCGAAGACCAGCCTCTGCCGGTTGTGCTTCAGTCATTTACAGCAGCTACAGTAAACGAAAGAAACGTAAAGCTAAACTGGATAACGGGTTCAGAGCTAAATAATGCAGGATTTGAAGTGGAAAGAGCAGAAGTTAGAAGTCAGAATTTAGAATTTAGTAAGATTGGATTTATCAATGGACACGGGACTACAAATACACCGACTAATTATTCGTTTGAAGACATTAAGCTGAACACGGGAAAATATAATTACAGACTGAAGCAGGTGGATAATAACGGTAACTTTGCATACCATAAACTGAATTCTGAAGTAGAAGTTGGAATACCTAAGAAGTATAACCTGAGCCAGAACTATCCGAATCCTTTCAACCCTGTAACAAAGATTGACTTTGATTTACCGAAGGACGCAAGGGTGAAGATTACTGTTTTTGATATACTCGGCAGGGAAATGAAATCTATAATTAACGAATTCAGAAAAGCAGGATATCATACAGTTACGTTTAACGCATCGGGTATCTCAAGCGGAACCTATTTTTACAGGTTTGAGACAGAGGGCGGTAATAATATTATAACTAAAAAGCTTTTGCTTGTAAAATAACATTTAAGGTTGAAAATTAAAATATTTAATATATGAAAGATATAAAAACTTCAGACACAAGAAGTAACAATATAGACACAACAGGAGAGCAAAAAGCAAAAAGGAAATACACCAAGCCTGAGGTGAGGTTTGTTCCGCTAAAAGTGGAGGAGAGATTAATGGCATGCTTAAAAACAGGAGAAGAGTTAAACTGTGCGGCAAATCCAAGAGATAGTTAATAAAGATAGAATTGTAAATTAGTTCATTGAGGCAATCCCACGAATGGAATTAACGAAAAAAGGAACTTCGATTTATTAATTTCAGTGTGAAAAAGAAAACAGATTTACTCTGATAAGAACCTGAAAAAGAATTAACCGCAGCGAATGACTCGATAGAAAGGAAGAGCTAAATAAAAGTGATGCATTTGAAATTTAATGAAATAAAATCTGATTTGTATAACCTGAAAGAAGCTGTTAAGTTTGTTTACAGGAGCGACAGAAAACTTTTTAAAGGGCGTATATTCCTTATTCTTTTCCAGAGTACTCTGCCTCTTGCTTTACTCTATCTGCTGAAGCTGCTTGTTGACGTAATTACAGGTATTGCAGCAAAAACAGGGGGGTACGGTATTAATGATATCTGGTTGTATGCGGGACTTTTCTGCGGTGTTTTTCTACTTACAAAACTTTCCGATATTCTTAAACAGCTGAATGATGATATTTCATTCCAGAAGCTGATGGACTACATGAGCGTACTGATACAGAAAAAGTCAACCGAGCTTGACCTTGCTTTCTACGACAATCCCGAATATCACGATGCGTTTCACAGAGCAAGAGAAGAAGTAAACTACAGACCTGTGCAAATTCTGAATAACCTTACGGGAATTATCAGCAGCAGTATTTCTCTGGCGAGTATAACGATAATGCTTATTGCTTTTTCGTCATTCGTGATAGCAGTGATGATAATTGCAGTGCTGCCCTCATTTTTCCTGAAAATCTCCGTACATAAAAAACTTTACGAATTTAGGAAGGAAAACACTCACTTATACAGAAAAGCCGGATACTTTTTCGATTTAATGGTTAAACGCGAGTATGCAAAAGAACTTCGTGTCTATAATCTTGCGGATTATTTCAGAAAAAGCTACGCAGATTTAAGGGAAAAAATTGTCAGCAGCGTCTCAAAAATTTCAATAAGCCGAAGCAAGCTGAACCTTATATCGGCTGTTGTTGAAGCAGCGGTACTGATTGGTATAATAGTAATGCTTGGGAACGACGTGATTGCAGGAGCGGTGACTGTGGGCAGTTTCGTGATGTTCTTTGAGGCATTCCGAAGAGGACAGGGTTACATGCAGGGAATCGTATCGGGAGTTTCCGGGCTTTATGAAAACAAACTCTTTCTCGGCAATCTGTTTGAATTCCTGAAACTTGAACCCGTTATTAAATCAGCTGAGAATCCTCAGAGGTTTCCTGAGGTTTTAGAAAAAGGAATAAAGTTTGAGTACGTTAGTTTTTGTTATCCCGGCTCGGAAAAAAGAATGATAGTTGAGAACCTGAGCTTTGAAGCTAAGTCCGGAGAGATATTTAAGATAAAAGGTGAGAACGGCTCGGGCAAGACGACATTAATGAAACTCCTTTGCCGGCTGTATGACTGCACGAAGGGCGCTATATTCATAGAGGGTATTGATATCAGGGATTTCGATTTAAAAGAACTTAGAAAAAACATCGGAGTGATATTTCAGGATTTTGCTAAGTACGATTTTACAGCACGCGAAAATATTGTACTCGGGAATACGGATGATGATTTAAGTACAGGGAAACTTGAAGATGCATCACGACTAAGCTGTGCTGAACCGGTGATTGAAAAACTTCCGTCGGGTTATGAGACCATGCTCGGAAAATATTTTGAAAACGGAGAAGAGCTCAGCATGGGACAGTGGCAGAGAATAGCGATTGCAAGAGCTTTATATACTGATGCTCCAATTCTTATACTCGACGAGCCGACAAGCTTTATTGATGCAGAAGCGGAAAATAAGTTTTATGAAAATCTGGAATTGCTAAAGAAGGATAAAATTATATTTGTGATAAGCCACTCGGTAAATACGGGTATGGAAAACGGTATTTCGTATTCAATTGAAAGTTATAAATCCAGTAAATAATTTATAGAAAGCAAATAAGTTTATCTGAAAAAAGAAAACAAAATAATCGATTCTCAGGAAGACTTAAAAACACAACTTCCTGATAAGGTAGAATATATCTCACCTGAAATGAAGTTTGTACCTATTAAGGTGGAGGAGAAACTGATGGGGTGTGGTAAAATAGATTTAGATTGCCCCGGTCATACTCAAACAAGCTGAATGATTCTTTAATCTTCGGAAATAATAACAATATAAATGAAACGAAAAGAAAACTTTGTTCTTCAAAATATAGGAGATGAGCATATTTTAGTCCCGATTGGTGCTGAAGTTGTAAACTTAAACGGAATACTTGTTCTGAATGAGACTGCAATGTATCTTTGGGAACAGCTTTCTGACGAGAAATCAACCGAACAGCTAATAAATGCGATAATGGAAAAATTCGATGTGGATGACATTACTGCTGCAAATGATGTTAACAATTTTATAGGCGATTTAAAAGAAAAAGGAATGCTGATATCTTGAGTATCCCCATTCCGGAAAATAACACTTACCTGAATGAACTCCTTTCAAAAGCAGCTGAGAAACGACAGCCTGTTTCGGGAACTTTCGAGCTGACAAATCGGTGTAACCTTTCTTGCATGATGTGCTACATCTCCGAGTCTGCCTGCAACAATTCAGTTATGGAGAAGGAACTTACTGCTCAGGAATGGATTGATATAGCAGGGCAGGCATCAAAAAACGGAATGGTTTTTCTGCTTCTGACGGGCGGAGAGATATTTCTGCGGAACGATTTCTTCGATATTTATGAGCCGCTAAGAAAAATGGGAGTTGTCCTGACGTTATTCACAAACGGAACTCTTATTTCGAAAACAACTGCAAAAAGACTTTCTAAGCTACCGCCGAACAAATTGGAAATTACTCTATACGGAGCAACTTCAAAGACTTATGAAACTGTTACGGGTTCAAAAAATGGATTTGAACTTTGCTGCAGCGGAATGGAGAATCTTCTTTCCGCGGGAATTAAACCTGTGATAAAAACTACTATAACACGTCAGAATTTGCATGAGCATGAGGATATTAAAAAAATGGCTAAGGAATGGGGACTGCCTTTTCTCTCTGCATGGCTTTTGACAAAGAGAGTTGACGGAAAGTTTTCGAGTTTTGAAGATTCACTGCTTTCGCACGAAGATATCTTTAATCTTGAATTAAAAGATAAATATACAAATGAGAGATGGAAAAAAATTGCACAAACTAAATCTGCTGAACCAAAAAGCGAAATATTTTATTGCAAAGCAGGTAAATCATCATTTATTATAAATTCTTCGGGCGAAATGAATGTGTGTGCAGACCTTCCGCTTCCTGCCGCAAAGGTATTGAACAAAGGTTTTAATGCAGCATGGGAAGAAGTTAAGAATTACGTTGAAGCGGCAACACATAAAACATCATCCTGCTCAACTTGCAACGCAAAGGAATACTGCAACACATGTCCCGCAAGGTCATACCTTGAAACGAAACATTTAGACGAGCCCGTCCCTTATCTCTGCGATATCTCCTTCAAAAGAAAAGATATTTATGAGTCTAAGCAGTAAGCTGTATTTCGAAATTGCCGGTCTGAACATTAAACTATTAAGTGAACTCCCTTTTGAAAAAATCAAATTGTCTGAAAGAATTTTGTCTTTCAGCGTGCCTGAGGTCAATCAAAAAGAAGATTTAACGATTCATCTGAAAGAAATATTTGAAATACCCTCACCGCTCGGTGATTTAATTTATGACCCTGGAGATATCTGGAGAATGTATAAACACGAAAACACATACAATGCTGCAATATACTACAACAACCCTGAACCTTTTTGCTATTTGAGCACGGATACAGAATGGAATGAAATAAACATGACGGAGAATTTTGCGGTAGATAAAAAGAACAGCTCAATTAATTTTGGTACATTTGAATTAATAGTGCGAGCCGGGATACAGAGGAAAAAAGGGATGTTGTTTCACTCATCCGGAATAGATGATAATGGCAAAGGGATTGTCATTGTGGGGCATTCAGGCGAGGGGAAAAGTACGCAAAGCAGGTACTGGAATGGACTGCAGGGTGCTTTAATAATGAATGAAGACAGGGTTGCAGTAAGAGAAACAGATGAAGAGTACATTTCTTACGGAACACCCTGGGGTGGTACGGCTAATATTGCAAGAAACCACAAAGTGCCTTTGACAGCAATAATACTGATAGAGAAGTCGCAAACGAATAAAATAGAGAAATTATCTCCTTCTGATGCTTTGCCGTTACTGATGGTGAGGTCATTTTTTCCTTACTGGGATGAAGAACTTGTAAAGCTTGCAGTTTCAAACCTAAACTCTCTTGTTTCGAAGGTTCCTGTTTACCGACTTCATTGCTATCCCGGTCCTGAAGTTGTTGAGCTTGTAAGGTCTGTGTTATGAATGTCTCAATAGAGCATCTCTTTCCTGTAATAAAGAAATCCCTTGATGAAGGAAAGTGTGTGCGTTTTATTTCTACGGGCGGAAGTATGATGCCATTCATTTATAATGATGATGAAGTTAAGATGATGCCGTTTAATAAGTATATAAGAAAAGGAGATATAGTTCTTTTAAAAGCTTCAGATAAATTTATTTTGCATCGCGTGGTTCGACTCGATTTAAACAAGTTCTATATCAGAGGTGATGCACAGAATGCAAGTGAAGGTCCGTATTCGTACGAAAATGTGATTGGTGTGGTAAGCGAATCCGTGCATAAAGGTCGTACAAGAAATCACAGAGAAGGTTTCTGGAGGTTTGCAAGCGCTGCATGGAGAGCAGGCTTTCCTATATCACTGTTTTATTTCAACTTCTACAAAAGTTTAAGAAGATTGCTTGGCAAAATATTAAGGGGATTAAAAATACTGCCGCCTGCGAATCGGAAATAGGGGAATTAGCACAGAAAGAGAATGGTACACAGAAAGAGCGGATTGATTTATGATAAAGGATGATTAAAAATAGAACACAGATTGAAGCGGAGGCAAACGATTGATTTATTGCCAATTGGAAAGAGGGTATAACACGATTAAAAGAATGCACACAGAAAGAGCGGATTGATTTATGATAAGAGATGATTAAAAATAGAAAACGGGTTTTCACTGATGAGTGATTTGAATTAACTATTAAAAAGGATTTAAGTATTTTGTAATCTAAATTACTAATTATTAACTATTTTGGGTCTAAAAAAGAAAAATATTAAGTTCATATTCGCATTTCTGGTTTTATGCATTACGTTAAATGTTAATGCGCAGAACGATATATATTATTCTGGTTTAAATACTGGAAGTTTGGGATTTGTAACTGAATTAAAAACACGAATCCGGAGTCCATATACTAAGATCTCATACGATAACTTTGACGAAACTAACGTAGCAAACTATGCCTCTTTTCTTGTAAGTGGCAGTACGAGAGGCGTTATATGTGTTTACAGTGGTCATCTTTATACATACACGGGTGTTTTTTCGTGGTTGCCATTAAGCAGAGAGCATACATGGTGCCATAGCTGGATGCCTTCTTACAGCAGCCAGAGCACTAATGAATACGCAGACCAGCATCATCTTTTCCCGACACATCAGGATAATGCTAATGGAAGAAGAAGCAATCATCCGTTAGGTATTGTCAGTTCTCCAACATATACATATCTTGATGGCAAGCTTGGTACAAATACTACGGGTGAAACTGTTTATGAGCCGCGTTATTCACAAAAAGGAGATGCAGCTAGAGCATTGCTTTATATGTGCATAAGATATGATGGATTAAACGGAGATACATGGAATTTTAACTGGCTGAATAATACCAAGCTTCCTTCTATTTCGGAGGCACCTCAGAGCCTCTCAACTTTACTTTTGTGGCATCAGCAAGACCCGCCGGACAAATGGGAAGTTGAAAGAAACAATTACATTGAAAGTATACAGAAAAACAGAAATCCTTTAATTGACCATCCGGAATATATAAACTATATAAATTTTAATGATTTAACAAAAATAAGTCCGACGTATGCAGCAGAGCCGGAAAATTATCTTACAAATTTAGCTACATCTGTTACTTCAAGCTCTGTTACGCTCACATGGACAGATGCGGCTACCGGAAGTCAGGCTCCTTCGGGGTATCTGATTGAAGCTTTCAATATGAATAATTATTTTATTCCTATAGATGGTGCGGAATTTACGGGAGATAACACGCTTGATAGTATAGCATATGTTAATGTTCCTTACAGTGATGCAAATACTTATACTTTTACCGGATTAAGTACGGATAAAACTTATTATTTCAGAGTATATTCTTACAACGGTGATGGTGTATTGCGTAATTATAAAATTACAGGTAATGTTCCGAGTGTAAATGCGACAACAGGAAGTGTATCACTTGCATCTGAACCGACTAATCACGTGACTAATATTGGAACAACTAATGTAACTACAAGTACCATTACGTTAACTTGGACCGATGCATTGGCGGGAACTCAGGCACCTTCGGGATATTTAATTATCGCGAATAACAGCAATTCTTTTTCCACTCCATACGATGGAACTGCTTACACTGATGATGCAAACCTTCTTGACGGAAGTGCTGCCCTGAATATATTACCGGGTAATCAGCAATATGCATTTTCAGCATTGAACACTGCGACGACTTATTACTTCAGGGTGTATTCGTTCAACGGCACGGGAAGTGCAATAAACTATAAAACTGACGGTATTATACCGAATATAACTCAGGCAACTTCAACTCCCGTGTACGCTAATGAACCGACTAATTATGTAACAAATCTTTCTTCATCAAATGTTACATCAAATTCTTTGACTATTTCATGGACAGATGCAGTTCCGGGAGCAGTGCAGTCTGCGGGTTATTTGGTACTTGCTAATAACACCAATATATTTAACCCTCCCGTTGACGGTACGGTTTATTCAGATGATCCTGCCTTATCAGAAGGAAGTGCAGTTCTTAATTTATCCTACGGTACGACTCAGTATTCATTTTCATCTTTAACTTCATATACAAACTTTTATTTCAAAGTTTATTCTTACAATGGTTCAGGTTCTTCTGTTAATTATAAGACTGACGGAAGCGTTCCTTCTCTAAATGTGTTAACGCTCAGCAGCGGTGCAGGCGGAATAGTTCTGTTTGATAATTTTAACAGAACCAACAGCAATACTTTGGGTAATCCTTCATCATCTCCTTTGTTAACATGGGGACAAACAGGAACTGCAACCGGCTCCATTAATATAACAAGTAATCAGTTAAAAATGGGAAGTACCACAGCAGGGAGAGATGTAGCCTCGGTTGATTTATCAGCAATAAACGGTTATCCTGTTGTCTTAAGTTCTTCGTTAATGGAAATGCAGTGGGCTTTTAATATGCGGCAGACCAGATTAGATCCTTCCGGATTTGGTGCTGCAAATTATGGGTTAGCATTTATAATAGCAATGAGTTCATTTGATTATACTACTGCGAGCGGATATGCGGTTGTAATAGGACAATCAGGTTCAACCGATGCGATAAGACTTGTACATTTTATAAATGGACTTGATTTGAATTCTAATCTAACGGATATTATTTTGGGCGGTGATTACGGAAGTGAGTATATAAGCGTGAAGGTCAAATATGTGTCTTCAACAAATCAGTGGTCTCTTTATGCTGAAAGTAATCCTTCAGCGTTTCCTCAAACCAATCCATCTCTTACATCCACACAAATAGGGAGCACAACGGTTAATAACACTTATACCGGTCTATCATTGCCTTATATGGGTATGCTTTGGAATCATAATACAAGCGGAACAGATTTTTCATATTTTGATGATGTGTTTATCACTGACCCGGAAGGAGCTTTGCCGGTTACTTTATCTTCCTTCGTTTCAAATATTCAAAATAGAAATATAAAGCTAAACTGGGTGACAGAGACTGAAATGAATAACTCAGGGTTTAATGTAGAGAGAGCAGAAGTTAGAAGTCAGAATTTAGAATTTAGTAATATTGGATTTATCAATGGACACGGAACTGTAAATACACCGACTAATTATTCGTTTGAGGACAGAAATCTACAGACAGGGAGGTATAAGTACAGACTGAAGCAGATTGACCATAACGGCAACTATGAATATTTTGAACTGAACGGAGATGTGGAGATAGGAGTGCCGAAGAAGTTTGATTTAAGCCAGAATTATCCTAATCCGTTTAATCCTGTGACGAAGATTAATTTTGATTTGCCGGTTGACGGCAGGGTTTCGATTTTGATTTATGATGTAACAGGGCGGGAAGTGGCAAGAATTATTAATAATGAGTTTAAGAAAGCAGGATATTATACTACTGATTTTAATGCAGGCAGTCTTTCGAGCGGAGTTTATTTCTATAGCATGAGTACAGAGAATTTCAGAGCGGCGAAGAAGATGGTAGTTCTTAAATAGCAGGGAGAGCAGGGAGATCAGTGAGAGCAGTAAGAGCAGGGAGAGCAGTAAGAGCAGGGAGAGCAGGGAGAGCAGGAAGAACAGGAAGAGCAGTGAGAGCGGATTTCAGGTAACAGGTAACAGGTAACAGGTGACAGAATGTATATGGATTTCATATCGAAAGTATATGGATTTCATATAGAAAGTATATAGATTTCATATAGTAGGTATATACCTGATGTATAGCCCGCCTTGGGCTTGTATATTGCTGATGTACAAAATATTAAACCGAGAGCACGATTATTTGTCTAAAATTATATAGGTTTTTGAAACAAATGAAGTGTTTATTAAGTACTATCAATAAACTTACTTTCATTTATTAAATTTATTATATGAAGAAAATATTACTTTTACTGGCGGTATTGGCAATTGGAAGTTCGGTCTTTGGACAGCATAGACGCGACAGACATTACGACGATTACAGTTACAAATTTTTTAATATTGAAAAACCGACTGTAGAGCTTTCATACGGAATGACAACAATATTGCTTGACGGTTATCAGCAGGGCTTTGATAAAGCTGGTTTTATCGATTTTAAAATCGGATTCTCAACAAAGAAGTCTAGAAGATTTTATGAGAATAAATTGAAGAAGTACGATTTTGTGTATCTGGATGTAGGAAACTATTCTTCCTCGCTTAAAGGGACAAATAAATCCACTGATAAGATAAGAGCGAACAACTGGCGTTTTGGGTTTGGCAGCAAAACCGGTTATATGATTAGAGCCGGTAAGGTTGGGATTTTACCTTATACTTCGAGAGCGCTTATGTGGACGAATTCAAACTGGACGGGTATTAATTCACCAGTGACACCGATAGAAGGCGATAAACTTCTTGTATTCGGAAATCTGTTCAGGTTCGGCGGTAACTATGAAAGCGGAATAAGTGTGCAGGTAATGCCGCTTCTTTCTTTGGAGATAAATTACGAAAGGCTTAATGTATATCCGCGGACGCTTTTCTGGGCGCAGACGGGAAGCATGATGCTGCAGGAAGTAGGTTCGGGGATGATTGATTATTTTGTGCATAGGGTTTTAAGGAGTAAACCGATTGCGGGTTCGATAGTAAATTTTGTATTAAAGAGTGCGTATTATTACGGGTTTAGCGAACTGAAGGCGAAGAATATGGACTGGCCATTCGGCGGCGAAGCATCATTGAATTATAGCACGTTTAAGTTCGGAGTCGGGTTTACGTTTTAAAAAGTTGTTCAGATAAACATATTGTCCCAAATGGATATGTTATCGTGCTATTTCAGGTATTCATTTATAAGACTCTTAAATGCTGAAATGTTAAATGGTTTTGAAAGATAGTCCGTAAATCCTGTTTTAAGGAATTCAGATTTGTCGCCTTTCATTGCATAAGCGGTTATTGCTATTGCCGGTATATTTTTGCAGTCTTCAATTTTTCTGATTTCTATCAGTGTCTGTATTCCGTCTATACCCTTTAGTCCTATATCCATTAGTATCAGAGAAAACTTTTTCTCTTTTACGATTTTAATAGCTTCTTCGCCTGAAGAGACGCAATCATATTGACACGAGTTTTTTAAAATCTGTTTTATCAAATTAATGTTGAGCGCCTCATCCTCAACTACAAGTATTCTCTTTTCTTTGTTTAAAATTACCGTTTCCTTTTCCATTGATTTATCTTGATTTGTGAATGTATTTGTTTCCGCTGGTCTCTTACTGCCTGAAGAAAGAAATCTTACTGTGAATGCCGTGCCCTTACCTACTTTGCTTTTAACTTCTATGGTTCCTTCCATGAGTTCAACGTATTTCTTGCAGATCGCGAGTCCAAGCCCTGTACCCTCGAACTTCCTGCTTCTTCCCTCGCTTGCCTGCCTGAACGGTTCAAAGATTATTTTCAGCATGTCTTCGGGTATTCCAATACCAGTATCTTCAATCCTTAAGAAAACGTGATTCACTCCGTTTATTTCATCTTTTCCCGTTGTTACTGTAATATGTCCTTTGTCGGTAAATTTAATCGCATTTTCAAGAAGGTGTTGTATTATTTTTTCCAGAATCGTAGTATCAATTTCCGCTGCCGCTGATTCATCAAGGTTTGATACAATCTTAAGATTGTTTTTTTCTGCCTGCTTTTTAAATAGTTCTACTGTTGATCTTGCGGCATCAGAAATGTTAACGTCTACAATGTTTATTTCTGTTTTGCACGATTCAATTCTCGAAAGGTCCAGAATAAGGTTAAGAGTATTTGTAAGTCGTTTTCCCCCCTCAAATATCATGTACGCAAAGCCTTTAGTATCAGGTTCTTCGAGCGATTCGTGTAAAAGCTCTGAAAATCCAAGTATTGCAACCATCGGTGTCCTTAATTCATGACTCATGTTGGCAAGGAAATTGGATTTCAGTTCACTCATTTCTTCTGCTTTCTTCTTTGCTTGTATTAATTCCTGCTCGATTAACTTTTGCCTGGTAATATCTTGTACCCAGCCAACCACACGCAGAAGATTTCCTTCTGAATCGAGAAAGGATTTAAGTACTCCGTGAATCGTTCTTATTTCGCCGTCGTGTTTTATAATGCGGTATTCTATGTAAAACCTTCTTTTATCGTCCTTTGCGGACTTCATGAATTCTTCCTTCGCATATTCCCTGTCATCGGGATGCACATATCTGTCAATAAAATTCGGGAATTGAAAATTTTCTTCATCATCGGGGTCAGCATCGAATATCCTGAATGTATTCGCTGACCATTTCACTGTATTGGTTTTTGCTTCATAAGTCCAGCTGCCCGTGTTTCCTATAGACTGTGCTTCCTGAAGCATGTATTCACTTTCCTTGATTTCGTCAATTGCATATTTAAGAACTTTGTGGTTCTGGATTTTTTCCAGTGCAAAAGATATATTAGCGGTCACATTTTCAAGGAGATTAACTTCTTCTTTATCGAAGAAATCAACCGTTTCTGAATAAATTGTATAAGCACCAATAACCTTTCCGAACAACCTTATTGGCAGTGCAATTGCAGAATTGTAACCTCTTTTGAGAGCTTCATCCCGCCATGGTGCCATAATCTGACTGGTTGCAATGTTTTCGGAATAAACCGCCCTTTTTTCTCTTACTGCTGTACCAAGAGGACCCTGACCTTCGGGGAAATTTCCGTCTATAGTTATTTTCTTTATGGAGCTAAGGTATCCGTCATCAACACCTGCGACTGAATGTGGTTCTAAAAATCCTGTTGATTCATTAATTATTCCAATCCATGACATTCTGAATTTACCTGTTTCTACTGCTATCTGGCACGACTTACTGAAGAGCTCGTCCATACTTTCTGCCCTGACAATAAGCTGATTAATTTCGCTTATAAATGCGTTAGTCCTGTTAGCTTTCAGAAGAACTTTTTGAGTGTTCTTTATTTCGGTAATATCACGGATACTGGGCATTAGATACTTATTGCCGCTTGTTTCTATAAGGTTCACATTTAAAAGTGCGGTAAATCTTTCCCCGTTGAGTTTTTTAAGTTCAACTTCCCAGTCTTTCACCTCTCCTTTTTCAAGAAGAACCTTTTTCATTTCTTCTCGGGCTTCAGGGTTTAAGTAAAGGCTCAGTACTGATTTTGATTTAATGTCTTCGAGTGTAAATCCCGTGATTTCCATCATCACCTTGTTCATTGCAACCGCATTTCCTTCCATGTCAGTAATGCCAATGCCTACGGGCGAAGAATCAAAAAGCAGACGGTATCTTTCTTCTGATTCCCTAAATGTTAAAGCAGTCCTGCGGTTTTCGGATACATCAATCCCAACTGCAATGTAATGCACAGCTTTTCCTTTTGCATCAAAAAAAGCCCTGTTTCTCCATTCCTGGTACACCGTTTTTCCGTTAGCGATAGTCTGAGACTGTATGTGAATGCTGGTGTGGTTTTCAGGAGTCAGGATTTTCAGGTTATCTTTTATTGTTTCTAAGTCCGATGAATAAAGGAGTGAGAAAAATTTTTTACGTGTAAGTTCTTCCTTTGATATTCCCGTCATCCTGGCAAAAGCTTCGTTGCAGTGCTTTATCGTACCGTCGGGTAGGAACGAACAAATGAATGCCGGTACACACTCAATCATTTCATGGAAATATTCAAAATCCTCCGGCGAGGCTGCGTTTACGCTTATATAAACTGATTTATCGTAATCGGAATTAAGCCTATTTTCCAAACTAGTTTCCTTTTCTCTGTATAATCGCAGAAGCAAAAGGCATTGGCAATCAATGCCTTTTGCAAAAATAAATATTATTTATGATAAATTATTTTATCAATATCATTTTCTTCACGTCAACGAAACCTTCTGATTCAAGGCGGTAATAATAAACGCCGGTCGAAAGGTCTGTGCCGCAAAAGTCTATAGAATAATAACCCGCTTCTTTATTCGCATTTACAAGGTTTGTTACTTCTTTACCGAGCATGTCATAAACTTTTAAAGTAACGAATGAATTCTTCGGTATTGCAAAGTTAATCTTTGTTACAGGATTAAACGGGTTCGGATAATTCTGCGACAACGAATACACGTTTGGCAATCCTGTTTGATTGTTACCAAGGTTAGTTGTAGTATTTATTCCCAGACATATATTTGGGCGATTTGCTGCAGTTGATGTTCCTGTCATTGTACATCCTGATACGTCGTCAAGATGGTGATGAACTACGGTGCCTGTCTGTGCTGTACCTGCGACAGTTGTGTTTGCTGAATATGTTGTATTATCATAGCAAATTTCCATTAAGAGGTTACCCGTTCCGTTCCAGTAGAAAGGTGTCGTCAGATAAGTGTACTGCAGTCCTGTCCCGGGAGGAGTGAACGAAGAGGATGTGAAAACTTCTGTCCATCCAGATGATGTCCACGTTGAAATTGTTGACGCTGAAATTGTCTGCATCTTTATTGAGAAATTGCTCATTGCAGGTGCGCCGATTGTTAAATAAGTAAATCCAAGTTTGGTGATGAATCCTGCTGAACCTCCGTTTGCGGTTATTTCTGATGCATTAAATAGCATTTGTGTCCTTGAATCATCATATAGCGTGTAAAACGGATAACTTGTTGATGATGAACCGGTTCCTATGCATGAATAGTTTAAGCTTTCTATCATGTATGAAAATGTTGTCGTAGGTGCAGTGCTTCCCGGAGGAGTAAGTCCTCTTCCGCCTGCTGGATATGTACAGACAAAGTTGCCCGCAGAATCCTGTGCCGCAAAATAATAATTTACAACCGTACCAAGCGTTGTCTGTGCCGGAATGTTGAACTTAAATGTATCAAGATTATAATAATTGTAATTCACAGATGAGTATGAACCGTTGTTTACTTTGTAATAAAGCCTTGGAGCGTTATTCGTGTTCATCGCAACCTTGCTCTTTGATTTTATTACTAATGTCGCGGTTCTTTCTGTTGTGTAATTACCGCTTGCAAGTTGTGTATGATAAAAATCCATTTTTACGTTATTCGAAAATGATACAAGCGCTGAAATAGCAGTTCTTACAAGGTTTCTGAAGTAAGGCAAGTTCAGAGTGTTGTATTTGTCATTTGTTGTATGGTAATACGGAGTGAAATCACTGTTATCTTCAATGTTCATGAATCCTTTGTAACCTTTTGTCCAGAATGAAGCATGGTCGCTGTTAGCTGTTGTGTTTATCTTTTTAATTGGGATAAGAGTTGGAAGATAAGTTCTCATTGCGGCAATGTAGTCATTCGCAAAACTTTCCGATGCAGTGTTGGAAACAACTTCCGCTTTGCCGTCGTTATTACCGTCGTATGCAATCATGTCAAGGTTTAAATTGCACATGA
>Ga0172380_10002971_pt1 | contig 24558 bp, 31 predicted proteins | sample Leawe162metaG_FD_119747 | JGI IMG/M metagenome (GOLD analysis project Ga0172380, IMG submission 119747) | Leachate microbial communities from a municipal landfill in Southern Ontario, Canada - Leachate well 162 metaG | ecosystem: Engineered > Solid waste > Landfill > Unclassified | place...
CTTTCTTGGAGAATCATCACATGATCCCATTGAGTTCACGAGAAGGCATAATCTTGCTAAATACCAACAGGAAAAACAACGTCAAGAGCAAATCCAAAAGAATACTGCCGAGGGATTGGATAAATTAATGGTTGACCTTAAAGGATGGGAGGATCAGAAAGGATTCAAGGAGATAATGGAAGATCAGGATAAGGTTTTAAATACCTTTTCAGACCTGAGTAGAAAAGGTATGAATCTTATGAATCCAAGAACATCTGATGAAGTTATGATGTCTAAAGCCATTACTGATGCACATGCAAAACTAAAACAGAAAGTTGATACTTGGGGAAGAAATAAAGAGGCAATTGATTTAATTACTCAAATGGTTAAACAAAATCCTGAACAGTTCGAGATTGGTGCTACCATGGACAATATTCAAAAAGAGTTAAATAATAACGAGATAATAGCACGGAACCTTAATCTTAATAAGATACTTGTAGAAAAACCAAAGTTGACCGATATGTACGAGTATGTACAAAAGAATAAACAAAGGATGCCAGTACTCGATACACGAACTGTTGATTATACTGATGAAACAGGAGTTACAAGGCAAAAACAGGAAACCGTATGGACTCCAGAGAAAATAGCCGAAGCAAGAGCAACAGCTAAACAGATGTATCAGGAAGCCGATGAATCTGTAAAAAGATCAATTACCTTAAACCATGAACGTATCAAAAAAGAAGATCCAAACTCAACACTTGCAATGGCAACACCTGAAGAATACTTTATAGATAGTTCACTTCCTGAACAGGCACAAAAGTTTAGTGATAAAGTAAAAGGAACAGGTGGTGGTGGAGGATTGAACTTTAACTTTCTTGGTACTCAGGCAAAAGTCACGCCGGGAGAACTTCATAAGAACGATAATATCTATGGAGGCAGAAATTACAACGAGAGATATGACTTTACTGCAACCAAAACGTTTAAAGTTCCAACAGCAGGAGGTTATCAACATGACTCAGACCCTAACCCTGCAAAGGGAGATGATGGATGGCATGAAATAAAAGGAGGTGATGACGTTGAAGCTGAACTGAGGTTCTATGATCCTAAGACAGATATGCTTATTTTCCGTTCAGGACAGGCAGCACAGAACCCATGGGTACAGAATAACACCACCTTTGCAGTTCCTCGTAAAAATGTACCAGATGCAGAGAAACTTCCAATAAAGGTAGATGGGAAGATGAAGACATTGAAAGACATTCTGCCAAAAGAAGAAACAGTAACTCCAAAGAAACTTCCATTGCCGACTAACTTTTGGAGCAAACCAACAAAACCATATATTCCAAAATCTAAATAGAGATGGAAAATAACAATCCGAAATTAGAGGCATTTCACGAGAGTCTGGTAAAGTCCAATTATGGAGTACCTGACTATGCTACATTTGAACAGACATTAAAAGATCCCGCAAAATCAAAAACCTTTTATGATGCTTTGGTGGCAGATAAATATGAGATGCCGGATTACGAAACCTTTGTCTCTGATCTTGGATTAAAAAAAAAAGACGTTTCAGAATATGGTTTGCCGAGTTCAAAAATTCTTGGAGACATTTTTTCAAAAGTAGCAGGTGACATTCCGAAACTGGAAAGCAATACTTCCAAAGAAGCAAATCCAGAACAGATAGATAATCCCGAGACACTTCAATATCCTCATTGGACTGATGTTTCTAAAGCATTGGGTATCCCTTTGGGCAAAGAGGTAGAAGATATTTCTGAACAAACCGGAATTAATCCACGTCAAATGGGAGAACCGGAAACTATTGGGAAACCAAAAGAGGTAAAAGAAGTCCCTTCCTTAAAAGAAATAAAGGAAAAGAAACCGGAAGAAACCACAACTCCAGTTGATAAAACCCTTGCAAAACTTGATGTTAGGGAACCATATCTTTTTACCGTTGATGATTATTTGAAAAAAAGAGGAGTCACACCTGATGTTGTTGGGTTAAAACCTGATGTTAATACCGATAGACTTATTGACGTTGATGAGAAAATTGACTTTGATAAGAAATTGGAAGATGCAGGACTCTATAAACCAACACCGCAGTACAGAGAATCTTATACAGGGGCAGTAATAAATGGAATTTATAAGGGTACTGCTAATATGATTCGGGATATTGGTTATATCCTAAATGAAGTCCCGGAGCAAATGAAGAAAGAGGCAGCAATGACAGGTGTTAAAGTTGGTGCCAAATTAAAAGGATACGATTCTGAAACTACTCAGAAATACATGGAACAAGTTGCTTCCGCTATTGATAATGGCATGTACGGCAATCAGTCTTCCATAATGAAAGAAGGATATGAAGGTGCAGCCAAATGGCTTGACAGTGCAGTAAAGACACGTACTCCAAATAATGAATGGGGACGTGCATTGGAAAGCACCGGTGCGTTTATTCCAGATCTGATAGGAATGAGTATGCTGCCAGAAATGAAAGCCCCATTGCTCGCTAAATATGGGTTGCAGGGCATGATTAAATTTCCTGCATATCTTGGAACAAAGACTTATATCGAAGAAGCAAAGCAAGGGAAGAAGTTAAAAGAAATAGTACCCACCAGCTTAGAGACAGCAGCACAGGGTATGGTTTATAATGGACTCGGTGTTTGGGCCAAAGAGATTGGAGAAATCAGTAAAAGTATTGGTGCCGGTATGTGGACATCAAAATCCGCAGAAGTTCTTGCAAATTCACTCGGATTTGGAGGGATAACCGCAGCACAGGGGGGTAGTGCAAAACAAGGATTACTGGAAGGACTTGCATTTTCAGCACTTGGAGCACCCGAAGCGATTAAGGCAGGTATGCAAAAAAAGGCAATGCTAAACTGGATGACTGCCACAGATAATAATATCCGCATGGTTGCTTCACAGAAAATTGATCCATTCAAATTAAGAAAGGAATCGAATGAACTCTATGAGAAATCAAAGAAATACGAGGGAGAACAGAAGGATAAGTTATTGTGGCAAAAAAACATAGTTGATAATACCATTGATATTGCCTTCACGACAAATCAAATACTTAAAAATCCAAAAGCATTTATCGAGAATATCAATTCAGACCAGACATTGTCTGCCAGAGAAAAGAAGATTTGGACAAATAAGATTAACAATACTGTAAATATGGTTGATCCGAGAATACTCGAATCTCAACCTATCTCTGAAAACATAAAGAGTCTGGAAAATGAACTTGGTTATTGGAATGAAAAAACCGACATTGAACCAGACGTTAAAGCAGCAAAGATTGAAGCATTAGAGAACCAGATTAAGGAGGCAAAGAAAGCACGTATAGACATTTTTAGTACACCTTTGGAAAAATATGAAGTAAAAGACAAGGGTACAACTTCATTAAATATTGGAGAATTAAAAGTACCAGAATCAGTAGCAAAGGAAAAAGAAAATGAAATTACACCAAAAGAAGAAGTAAAAGCACAAACTCCTGAAGAAATAGGGAAGGAACTTGGAATTAATCCCGCAGGGACACAGGATTACGGTGAGGGTAAAAAATGGGATGCTTATGATGTAACAACTCCAAATGGTGCAAGAACTCAGATGTTAGTACCAGAAGGTAGCACGAAAGAAGTGGTTGCAGCAAAAAGGGACGAGATGCTTTCTAAATGGAAACCCACAGAAGCACCAAAAGAAACACCGGAAGCAAAGAAAGCCAGATTGAATGATAGACTTGCCGATCTCAGGGATGAATATAATTCTATTCCAAAGTCATACAATAAGAAACGTGCAGCCGTGATGCGCCAAATACAGGGATTACTTCCAGAATCAGGACATCAGATGAAGATGGAAGGAACTGACTTGACTATTATTAATAGCAATGGCAAGAATATAAAAAGAACTGCGACAAAAGGAGAATACCAGAAACTTGATGATATACCCGATGTAGAACAAAAGAAGTTTACCGCAACCTTACTGAAAGCGAAAGAACACCTGTACGGATTAGACATTCCGGTATATGGGGAAGCATTAGATAAGGCAGTAGATGACTTGCTTGCAGGAAAGACTAATCAGAACACCCAGAGAGTAGTTGATGCACTTGGAGATATGTATAAGACAGGTGCAATGAAGTTCAGGGGAGAAGCGCAACCGGAAATAGAAATACCCGCAAAAGAACTAACTACTCAGATTAATGATAAAAAATTCAATGCTTTTGTTGAAGAAAATGGAGGATTCGGATTAGAACAACTTGACAAAGCAGTTGAATCAGGATTAATTGATAAATCAGAGTTACAGGACTATAAAAAACACTTTGAAGATGAGTACAAAGACAGACTTAAATCAGAACAAGCATGGGCAGACGAAGAAGCCGGTGCGCAAGCAGTCAATCGAGGCAGCAGCAATAAGTTACCTGAAGGCCAAGAAGCACGTGGAAAAGATGAAGGAACTCCGAAAGAGTTAGTTGTAGAAGGAGTTACTTATAAGAACAAACAAGAACTATTTGACCACCTTGACAAGGTGGCAATTAACGAACAAGGAGAAATCAACACCGGATGGTTTGATAGAGAAACAACATCGTGGCCCGGGATTGATGAAGTCCGTGCAATATCTGAATGGACTGCAAAAAAGAAACTTGAAATAAAAGCAAGAAAAGAACAAGAATTAAAGAACGAACCTATATCTAATGAAAAACCAGTCAACAACGAACCAAATCCTCCAATTAGCAAGGGAGAAGAAAATCAGTTACCAGGAAGCGCAGAAGCAGTACAAAAACCAGTTATTGCAAAAGGTGAAGAAAAACCTGTCAGAACAACCGACCCTGTTAAACAAAGGCAAATAGAGGTTATTGACAAGGAATACGACACTAAGATTGTCGATAAGCAGAAAGAACTTGAAAGCATCCCTAATCAGATTGACCGTGCAATAAAGAAGGCTAATGAACGCAATGGGATATTCGGCGACATGACACCTATCGAAAAGGATGAGATAATAAAGAGAGAAGAACAGGGATTTAACGTGTCATTGGAGGCAGTAAGGAAACCTTTTGAAGAAAGACAGGCACAACTCACGAAAGAGATTGATGCACTCAATAAAGAGAGAGAATCCAAGATCGGAGAAATTTTGAAACAACAGACTTTGGGATTTAAAGAACCTGTCAAGGGGAAACCAATTGCCGAAATGTCTGATGTGGAATTGAATACCGAAAGCGATGCTATCAGTAAACTAATTAAGGAACGAGAACAAAATATCATCAATAGCAATACTCCGCTAACTGGGAGTAATTCAGGTATTGGTACGTTAACTCAGACAGAACACGACAGATACACCTCTATAAATGATGAGTTGCAAAGAAGACAATCCATATCATCGGAAGAAGCAAAAAAAAGAGTCGCTGAAAAAAGAGCAGAGAGAGTCGCCGAGGCTAATGTTCTCAATGATGCAGTATCAAAATACGGATGGAGTGCAGTAAAGAATCCGGAAGGCTTTTGGTTGCAGAATAAAAACGGGCAACCCGTGGTCAAGGTAGTACAAAAAAAAGGAGTCTATCAGTTCTTTGACATGAGTGGCAAGAAGTTAATGGATGGAAGAGGTGATATTGCCAAGGCATCGGAGAAACTTCTGAAGGAATACTATTATGCAAAAGAGGTAAAGGCAGGGACACCTTCTGTAATAGAAGCACCTATCGCTGAAAAGAAAGCCGAACCAACACCACAAGGCATTAAGTTCAAAGACAAGACATACACTGAGATAGATCAAGTATTGGATGCTCTTGACAAGGGAGAGATCACATTTGAAGAGTCGAAGCAGTTACGTGAAGATGTAGGGAAATTTGAAGAAGGACTCAGAAATAATGCTGAAAATAATGTAAAGGATATTACTAATCGTATTGATAGAGGAGCCAATGACATAGAAGATCAGATCAAAAAGGACATAGATGATAAGAATAGCGAATTACACATGAAACTATTCCCTGATCTTTGGAGTAAAGCAGGAACGGCTCAATGGAAGGTGCTTGATCCTGTAAGAACCGCACTTGCAAATACTATTGCAAAACAATTAAAAAAAGGAGTGACAAGCCAATCTGACGAACTCAGGTGGTCAACAAAAGTTCTAACTAATCTTTATAATGGATTATTAAGAACACAGAAAGACATGCACGGATCAGGAATCCCCGGACAAATAGGGAAACTCGAAATGTCAGGTGCAAGAGAATACGGAAAATACAAGGCTCGTAACTTGTTAGATAGTTGGAGAGCAATGGTAAAAGGCGATTGGGATTCACTCGTAAGAGTATGGTCAGTACTCGATCCAACACTCGCAACGAAACCAACAGAAAATCCATTGACATATGGAGATTTAGGATTAGCAGAAAAAAATCTTTATTTTGCTTTAAAAGAATGGATGACATGGGGGCACGAGATAACCTATGCGAATGGATTAATCCCTACAAAAACCTATCTAAAATTCAAGGACGTTACAGGCAGTTCAAACTATATTGCCAGAATGTATGATAAGTTTGAGATGGACATACTTTCTGATCCTGCAATAAGAGAATTTGCTGAGAGAGGTAATGATTCATATACAAGCAAGATAGCAGCAGACATCTACAAGGCAAGGAAGGAACTTAATGGGGTTGTTGAAATTAATGGACATGAATACGATAGTATCGAAGCATTAAAAGAGGCACGAGATAATGGAGAAATTACTTCCGAACAATATACTGAAAGCAAGGATGTTGTAAAATCAGATGAATGGAGACGAGAACATGCAATAAAAGATCCAACTTATATTGTAGCCAAGCGAATCATGCAGACTATTCAGAATGTGGCAATAAAGCAATATATGGATGCCGTAATTACTAATCATCCTGAATATGTATTGACACTTCCTAAAAATGCAGAAATTCCAAAAGGATTCAGGCGAATGGGATCATCGTATGCGTGGGGACCTTTCAGAAATAAGGTTGTAGCAAACCATATCGTAGAAGACTTTACTGGATTCTTTTATCAGAACGCATTGGTGAATACCACTTACGATGCAGTTAAAATGCTTGACCGAACAAAACTTAATCAGTTCTATAAAAAATACCGAACGGTTTACAATCCTTTTGTTCAAACAGGTAATATTACAGGTAACGTGTTCTTTGCAACAATAAATGGCATTAATCCATTTATGTTTATAAAAGGAATGTATGATAATCGTAATATCTCCAAAAGGAATCCTGCCCTTTATGAAAGTCTATTAAAGGCAGGTTACATAGGGCCAGTAGCAATGACGGGAGAGTTAAAGCCGTTAGATATATTAAATCCAGAACAGGGGGCATTTGGAAAATTTGATGAGTTTGCGACTAAAGCATACGTGGGTGCTGATAATCTTGCAAAAATATCTGCATATCAGATTTATAGAAGACAGGGATTGACTCACGAACAAGCGATTAGGCGTGGATATGATGCTTTCCAGAACTATGCCACGGTAGGAAAGACATGGGATATAGCATCAAAGATTCCATTGTTTGGTCCAACTTTTGTTAAATTTCAAGCAGACCTTCAACGAATCCTGGTGAATAATATGTTAACCACTCCTCTTACCACGATAGGTACTGTTATGATGATTAAGATGCTTGGTAATTTATCGAGTGCATTATCAGGAGAGACGGAAGAAGAACAGATGATAAGAGAACAGAGAAAGGGAGTCCCACGCATCCCATTTGTAGATATCCCGTTGAGTTTTAAGGTAGGGAAACGAGAAGTGAATGTTGCTCGTTATCTTTCACCGTTATATCTGTATAATCGAGGGGATAGCGAAATGGAGTTATCTGAATTGAGTAAATTCATGCCAATCCAGTTCCAGCAGAAAGAAGAAGGAAAGATGTTCCCATTACCAGCATTTGCAGATGCTACATGGGGTTGGCTTGGTTCTGTTATTGCAGATAAGGATTTCAGAGGAATGTCAATTTCAGATCCTAAAAAAACGGCATTTACAGACCCGAACACTCCAACAGAAATAAAAGTATGGAATGTAATCAATTATGCTCTCAGGAGTCAAATGCCATTTTACAAAGGAACTCGTGATGTTATTGCAGGAGCCACAGGGCAACTCGATTATTATGGAAGAAAGAGAACATGGTTTGATGCTATAATAAATAATGTCATAAAGATTCAGCAGTTCGATAAGCCGGAAATAAAGAATTATGTTGAACGAAACCTTAACTACCTGACAAGTAAATACGCATCATTAGCAACAAAGATGGGTGACGCTCAGAGTGTATTCTACAAAACAATCAAAGAGGCAGAGGACAAGGAATTGAGTCCAGAAGCACAGGAAAGCATATATAAGGCAGCAGTTAAGTTAAGAGACAAGAGTATTGGCAAGTCTCTTGAAGAACAGATACCCGTATATCAGGAAATAGAAAGATTGACCGAGGTGTATAAGAAATGGTATCCGAATGACCAATACCTGCAGGATAATTACATGAACATTGAATCAGGAAAAAATCAAAGGTTTAATGTATTGGACGGGATTGATCTTCAGAAAAATTACCCTGAAGAATATTCTTTACTCAAAAAGAATAACTTAATTAAAAGACCAGAGATCCCAAAATACTGGCAAGGAAAGGCATTGACTGATGAAGAAAAGAAAGCATATTCTAATATTTACTGGTCTGAATACATTAGGATACTTGACAGTCGTGATCTCTTGAATCAGGAAGGTATGGATGAAATGGGAGGACGTATCTCACGCAGGGAAAAGGTAGATACCCCATCAGGGATAAAAGAAGTCAGTAGATTGCAGGACATGGCTAACGATGCAGCACTCAGGGCACGGATGCTCGCAGACAGGGAATTTCGTAAAACCAAACAATAATGGAAAAGATTTTCTTGATATTAATAGAACGGTATCATTACACCGCACAGACTTCACTTGGAAGGATGAGTTTCCTCTATGATAATATCTTGGTTACAAATCCGCCACAACCAATAAAACAGTATTTTGGAAACACTCTTGAGGATACTTGTCGCCCGGGAAATATTAAAGTATATGGGGAGACAGCATTGCCGGGAGGATTAGAATGCCTTGTTTCTTTGTATGAAGATGCTCATTATGGCAAAACAATCATTTTTCATACTGAATCAGATAAGGATACCATTATTATTCCACCTCTTAAATGGACTACTTGCCTTACACACGGAGGACAAACACACAAAGATACGGCAGGATGCGTGATAGTTGCTGCAAATATTATTGATATGGATACCATACAGGGGTCATTGAAAGCAGAACTACGTAAGGTCGTGGAAGAAAAGATCGCAGATGGATATACAATCAAAGCACGATTCGTAAATTTACCGCAATTATCGTAAACTTAATAAACTATGATTATGGAAGCATTAAAAATTTCAAATCTAAAAAAACCGTCAAACAAAAAATGGAAAATGATAGCAGATTACTTGCTATACACGGCACTCCCGGCATTGAATATCTTCTTTGTTGCTATTCAACCTGTCTCTCCTGAGTTTACTATTTGGTCAATGGCTATTACTACATTGCTAATAACATTATTCAAAGGTGGAACTAAATTTACCGCAGAAACAACGCAGCCATGGAGGATAAAATAAAAAACGGATTGATTATTGCATTGATTGTAATAATCGGGTTGTTTGGATTATTCGGAGGGAAGGCAGTCAAAAAATTCAAAGCGGAAGTTGCCACCTTAAAATATGACAAAACTTCTTTACAGACACAGGTCGCCATGAGAGATGACAAAATAAAGGTCACAGAGGGCAAATTAGAGGCACAGGAGCGAAGATCGGATAGTCTGGATAAGATAGTTGTCAAGAAGGACAAGATAATCTCAGGCATCTCTCAGGACTTAAACGAGGCACTTTCACAACTAAACGGGATAACGGCAGACAGTTCGTACCAGTTCTTGCAGAAAATGGCTTATAACTACCCGGGAGTACTTAAATTCTTGTTTAATGAATTACAAATAAAATACATTCATACAGATTATCTTGTTGCAAGAAGTTCAGAGAAAATCATCCCTGTATATAAAGAAGCACTTGCCACCTGTAAGTTAAATCTAACTGAAAAAGACAGTATAGAAGCAGGATTAAAGACGGTAATAGGATTACAGAAAGAAAACCTTGCAGACTGTCAGAAGATCAATCAGGACAACGATAAGATCATAAAAGATACAGAGAAACAGAGAGACAAGGAGAAACACCGAAAAAACTTTTGGAGATTTACTTCGGCAGTATCTACAAGCGTGGTAATTATACTCGCAGTCTTTGTTTTGTAAAAACACATCATCCATGCGTAAAATGAGAGTCTTAGCAATAAGGCTCTTTTTATTTTCAGTTAAACGAATAAATTTGTTAAAAATATTTGTGTGTTATAATATTTGTTAATATATTTGACAAATAAATTTAATTGCAATTATGGAAGGTAAATTTGGACTTATAAAAGGAATCGAGTGCAAGTTCGTAAAGACGGAACCGGAACTCATTGAATCACTGTCTAAAAGGACAGGGTTTGACGTTGAAAAAATCAAAGCAATGATGCGGTATAATATGTTTACCGTGAATCAATTTGCACAATTAACGCAACTGGCGGTATCCAGTATCACAAACAAAACAAGACCTTCGTTGTCCGGTGATGACTACAATACAGAACTGGACTTCTGCTTCCCTTTCAGGGACGAATTGAACGAAGGGCCCAAGTTCGTTGTACGTAACGAGAAAGCAGAGAAATTTCTGAAAGCATGACATTAACAATTAATATTCTAAAATGGTGGACTACTAATCAAAAGATTGCTACGAAACCGCTTTCAAAATTTCAAAAGTTTACATACATAATAAGAAGCAAACCCATTCCTCCTATTAAATATTATTTTGAGGCTTTAATTAGCGTAGATAAACCAGAAGGTATATTTCTTAATGATGGGATTTTAATAAAAGATGAAACATGGATAGTTGTCAATAAAGTAGATTATGTTCCTTTTTTAATTATCCAAACCATTAATCCTATATTAGAAGATCCTAAACATATAGGGGAATCAGTAGTTCTTTTTCATGCTTTTAGCGAAAGAACCAAATGACATTTGATGAACTGAATATTAAAATTGACCCTACCAAGGTAAGGGGTACAACTATCTGTCCTCAGTGTAATGATAAACGTCAACATCACAAAGATGTCAGATGCCTAACGTACAACAATGAGCCTGATAATCAATGGTATAAATGCCATCACTGTAATTTTCAAGGCAATTTAGGAAGCATGGAGCGATTCGCTCAGGTGCAAGAAAAGTCCCGTATGCCAAAGCAAATTGCAGAAACATACTCTAAGGAGGTTCGTGAATATTGGGATGGTCGTGGTATTGATATAAAACGTCCATTAAGTCATCGGGTTTACGAATTTACAATGGCAGGTAAGCCGATACTCGGATTCCCTACATATATGAGTCAAACTCTTGTTGATGTTAAATATCTTGATATTCGGTGGAAAAAAGGACAGGACTCTCCTAAGTGGTGGAATCTCAAAAAAGAATATGGTACAATGAGTCTGCCTTGGGGAATTGATAAACTAAATTTTGTCGAAGGAGAAAAAAAGGTAGTAACGATTACCGAGGGACACGTGGATGCCCTTACATGGGAACAATGCGAATACAAAAATATCATAAGTGTTCCTTCCGGTGCTCCAAGTGTTGAGGCAACTAAATTTGAGCATGAATTTGATTATCTGACTAATAAATACGTACAGAGTGTATTAGCGGATGTTGAATTGTTTATTCTTTCAACAGATGGAGATGCACCAGGCATTAAGTTGCGTAATCATATTGCACTCATACTCGGTAAGGAAAAATGCAAATACATACAATATCCGGTAGGTTATAAGGATATCAATGAGGTTTATAAGGGAGTCAATAAAGAGGACAAGAAACTTCAAGCACTTGGCAAAACGGGAGTTGATGAGTGCTATCAGAACCTATGTTCGTTTCCGGTTAAAGGTATCATTCGTCTTGCTGACGACAGGGAAGCATTAGAATTACTCGCAAGTGACGGATATGTACCGGGATTAAAAATAGGATTCAAGGAAATTGATGATTTATACACAACAAAATCAACCCGAAATGAATATTTTGTTGGTCTTCCGGGATCTGGCAAAAGCACTTATGTCCGATGGTATATAACTGAACTCATAAAAAACAATCCAGAACTTGATTTAAAATTTGCAGTATTCACACCCGAGAATAGTCCTATAAGTAGGGAGAGAGCAAAGATAGCTGAAGTAATTACAGGACAATGGTTCAGGAGAGGATTTAAAAATTCCATGAATGAAGTATTAAGGGAAAAAGTATTATGGTATATTGAAAAACATTTTTTCTTTATATCTCCTGATCCAAAAAGTTTCGAGGCATGGGATAAAGACATCTCTTCTGATAAAGTAAATACCTTAAGATCAATTTATGGTTATCTTTCTTATTTAAAAAAGACAGAGAATATCTTTGGGTATGTAATTGATGCTTGGAACAAAATAGACCACGAACAACCAAGAAGCATGAGTGAAACTACATTCATTAGTAAACAATTGGATTACGTGGCTGATTTTAATCGGTATTATGATTTACACGGGACATTAATTGTTCATCCTACAAAAATTGAGAAAATAGGAATCAATTTTAGGATGCCAAATCTATATGATGCTAAAGGTAGTTCGGCTTGGAAAGAGAAAGCAGATGTTGGCCTTATCGGACATAGATATATGTTGAAAAAGAAACATCCATCAGAAATACCAGAAAATGCAACAGATGATGAGAAATACGAGATTGACAATGATGCTCCATTCATATTGCATAACGAGAAGACCAGATTTGAGGAAGAAGGGAAGCAGGGATTTGTAAAATTAAAGTTAAATAGAGCCAATGGAGGAAGATTTGAATTATGGAAACGCCCAGAAATAAAAGAGATTCCCGGCAAGCTAAATCCAAAACCAAAGGAGGAAGATGATGAAGTATTTGGGATGGAACCAAACAAAGACACCCTTCCATTTTGATAATTATTTTAAGTATTAACTATAAAAACAATTTGACATGAAAAATGATGAATTTTATCGCCCGGCACACATTGAATTTCAGGTAGCACATGATGGCAGTAACCTGCCCGAGTCATTTGGGGGTTTTGAGACACCCGAAGAAATGGTAAAAGCTATTGGAAGCAAGCTGATTGTCGTAAACGTAGCATTGACCTGTAACAGACACCTTGATCAGAAGGAAAAAACAGAGATGAGAGAGGAATACCAGAAACTACTCGAGGATATTGTCCCGGTATATGAAAGAAGATGGTCAGAGGCAGAGATCGCATTTAATAGTGCAAAGAAGGCGCTGAAGGAAGCTGAAGAAAATTATAGTGCTGAGATAGCTAAAACAAAAGAACTGGCCCAGAAGGTAAAGAGAGGGCTTACTGAGATGGATTTGGATGAGAAGTACACGTTCAGGATCGCTTACAACAGCAATTATTATTTCTACACGTGGATTGACAAACAATTAAGACTTTGCCTCATCAGATCCATCCCGGAAACAGAGAAAGAGGATTTGTTCAATGCTATGGCTGAAAATGAACAGTACATTGATGCTGCACACGAAGAAAAACAAAAGAAAGGGAAAAAGTGATGCAGATGTTAGGCAGCGCAGTATTGATTAAACCGGATGTATTACCTGAGAGAACACAATCAGGGACACTCGTAATACCAAAGAACTCAACTGAGATGTTGCCGGAATGGGGAACAGTAATTGATGTCGGTAGTGAGTGTGATACGGTAAAGATCGGTAATAGGGTTAACTTCCCCAGAAAGAGTGCGAATGTCATCGTGATAGACGGGGCTGACCACTATATTACGAATGAGTACAAATTGTTCTACGTAAAGGAGAAAGATGAACCGCTGTACACTCTGAATTGTGAGAGTTGTGGTAAGCCTTTTCAGAGCAATATGCCATTTCCGAAACCGCATATTTGCCCATCGTGTTACATTTAAAAATTGAGATATGAAAAAACAGATTATTGCAACAGTAATTATGGGTTTAGGATTTTACATTATGTGGAAAACAGTTGGTTATGAAGCCGTAATATGTGGTGCCCTTGCATCAATTCTGTATGCCCTTTATGAAATAATTGAAAAAATAGATAAACATGAGCAACATCAATAATTATAACTTCGCAAATAAACTCGAATCCTTCAAGCAGAAAATTCTTGACACGCAAATAGAGAAGGTCGCCAAGGCAGAGAAGATCATGAACGATCCTGATTACAAATGGGAGAGTGAAGATAAAAAGAAATTAGGACAGGCAAAATACGATGCTTACAAGGCATGGCTTTTGTGGTATAAGACGTTCTATGATGAAGGAATGAAACTTGTCACCCAGCACGAGAATTTAACCAACAAGTTAAGCAAGTGGTATGACACGTGGTATCGTGACATCAGTAACGATGGAAGGCAGGAGCCCGAAATGATGAGTATCCAAGCAGATATGCTTAACGAAATTTTCGGTGAAATTTACAAAGAATTATTGCCACTGAATCTTCCCGGGATGAAACCACCACAGGGATTAAATATGAAATGATATGAATACGATACGATTAAAAACAAAATCCCCTTTTGCATCAGATATAACAATTCTTGATGACTTAATAAAAGGTAAACTTTCTGACGAACTCTATGTAATGGAAGTGAATGGCAATCATGGTTTAATTCTATTGCCCCTAAAATTAGTTATTGATTCCTATGAATTTCCAATTAAAAATAGCGATATTTCTTTATATGTACAAAGCATGTCAGCAAACCTATATTCTAAAATTGTTCATTATATCGAATAAAATAGAAACAATGATTACTGAAATTAGAATGTACTTAGCAGAGAGATTGCTTGGATTAGTTTTATGGATTGTTCCAGTAGAGCATAGGGACGGAATAAAACTTGTAAGAATGATCAGGGACTATGCCAACGAAGTGTTAACCGAAAACAACATACCACATACCACATGAGAAGTGATTTAATAATAACATACATACCTTATGGAACGAAAGATTGGTACGATTTCCGTAAGAATGGAATAGGTGGATCGGAGGTTGGGAATTTATTATTACCTAATCCTGACTACGATTCTGCAATATGGATTTTTCATGAAAAAATCGGTACTATTGAGCCTCGTAAGGAAGATAATGAATCCATGTTTTGGGGAAGGATACATGAAGATAATATCGCAAAGATGTGGACTTTTTGGAACGGAACTAAAGATGGTTATATTCAGAATTACAAAGATAATAAGATCATTCGGGAATGCAGAAACATAAATGGATATATCGTCAATCCAAAGTATCCGTGGTTATTTGCATCACTTGATAGAGTTATGAATATAAAGGGAGGACGTAATCTTATTACTGGCGAACCATTAAAGACAGAAGGAGTTTTAGAATGCAAGACCATGAATCAATGGGTTGCTCTAAAATGGGAAGACGGGATGCCTGTGTATTACCTAATGCAGATACATCAATATATGGCAATCATTGAGTCTGATTATGCAGAGATAGCGATACTTGAGGATGGGAATAAACTACGAGTAGAGAAGATTCAAAGGGACGATGGTTTATGTAAAAAGATTATTGACATCACAGAGGCATTTTGGTATAACAAAATATTGCCGGCGAAAGAGGCATTTGCAAAACGACAAGAAGCAGAGAGGCAAGGGAATATAAACGAGGTGGAAAAACAAGATGCGATTATTCAGCAATTGGAACCCGATCCTGATAAAACAAAATCATATCAAGAGTTTCTTAATAAAAAATACTTACAAGAACGGGAAACCATCGAAGGTACAATGGAGTATTATAATCTTTGTAAAAAAGACAAGGTTCTCCTTGGGGTTAAGAATCTCATTGACGATGAACGCACAGGTATTGCTAATGTTCTTATCAAGGCATTAACCTTAAATGGAGCAGAGGCAATAGATTTCGGGAGACTTGGTAGTTTTTCATGGGGTGAAAGGAAAGGTTCAAAGAATCGGGTTCCTTCAAATAAAATCAAAGAGAAACCAACCGAAGACCAATTACTGACAGAGTTTAAAAAACTGGATCTCGAATGTTATTAACATGGATCAAGACGAAACAGTAAATAGTGCATTACGTGAATTAAGGTTCAAGAACATAATAAAAGAGGAAGATAGTAACCAGACACAACTTATATTACAGGGAGTATGGACAGCAGGATGGGAATATCAGAGAGAAGAAAATAAGAAGAACAGACAGGGAACGGCAAGAAAGATTGATTACTATGACAGGGATGATAAGAAGTTGGATGATTTTGATTCTATTGAAGAAGCAGCGAACAAACTGGAAATACCAAGAAAAACAATATACAGTACATTATCAGGGAAGTTTAAAAGGATGAGAAACGGACATTACTTCAGATACGCAACAGATGGAGACAATACAGATAACGGACAAACAAATAAGGAATCACTTTAAAGAGGTTATTGTCGAAGTAATTGACCGAACCATCAGTTATGCAAGATGGCTTAATTTCCCTCATAAAGAGAGAGAAGGCAGTTTGACCAGGATGATGCACGGGACGGAATTTCTTCATGGTATGTTGGTGAAAGAACTCATTGACAATGACCTTTACGAGAAGTTAAAGATGGTTGCAGAAGACCCGACACTCGAATACGAAATAAAAATATTATGAAAGACCTTTGTGAAGTCACATGGATAGATAGAGAAGGAGAAGAACCAGTAACGGTAAAGGACAAATACTACTTGCTTCATTTTGGGTTGTGCTACACCATAATTGGAGAAGTAGGGGTGAGCTACACGGTATGTATTTGCCAAAACGTAAAGACTGGTCAGTTGGAGTTGTTTGAACCTTCGCAAGTACGTATCATAGGAACCAAAATTGAAAAATAAAGATATGCAGATAGAATTTCAAGTATTAGGTGAACCAAGTGCTCAGATGAGACACAGGAGTTTCAGTAGAGGAACTTTCAAAGGTACTTACGATCCTTCAAAGGACAAGAAGAATGACTTTCTTTCCGTGATACAAGAGAAAGCACCGAAAGAACCTTTGCTTGGGCCAATAGGAATTACAATCATCTTTTATTTTGGCAGACCACAGGGACATTACGGATCAGGAAAGAAGAAAGATGTATTGAAAGATAATGCGCCAGAGTTTCATACTTCCCGCAAAGATTTGGATAACTGCGTAAAATTCGCAACCGATTCTATGAATCATGTTTTTTATAAAGATGACTGTCAGATATGCCGGTTACTCTCAGAGAAACTTTATTCAGAGTCACCAAGAACTTATATTTTAATTCAAACACTATAAATAACATGTTATTCAAAACTATTTTCAAAAAGATTTATGAAAGCGAGATTCCATGCAGAATCGAATGGATGTATGATCATGGATACAATTGGTCTCTTCAAAATAATATTTATCCTCGGATTTGGATAGATGATTTTATAAACGACCCGACTGGAATTATTTGCGAATCAGAAGAAAGTAAGATAAGAAGAGAAGATGCGCCTTTAGAAAAGGATTGGATCGCAAGAGGTTCAAACAAGGATATTGAGGATTGTATTTGTGAATTATGTGATGCAATAGTTAAACATTATCCTAATTCTGATGCAGCCAAATGGATTGTTGATTTTGATAAAAATAGAGAACATTTTTTCATCTGTGCAAAGTGTGGTGACTTAGTTGACAAGAGAGATTTAGGGAATGTTTTTGAACATGAACACGATGAAGATAAATTTCCAAAAATTGATTCGTCAAAGATTATCAGTAAGGAAATTGGGGACAATAAGGCATGGAATAAAGGAAAACAAATTGATTTAAACTAAATAATATGCAAATAGACGAAATCAGCGTACAGACAGTGCCAGTCAAAAGCAGTAACGTTGCTGCAATTGGATTTAGTTCCGAGTATGGCATTCTTGCAGTTGAAATGATTAATGGTAGTCTATATTATTACTTGGATGTTCCAAAAATAATATACGATCAATTATTAACATCTCCTGCAATTGGCTCATATATGTGGAGAAATGTAAAAGGTAAATATCGGTATGTGAAAATTAGATAAATCCATATAAACATGAAAGATAAAGCAGAGAACATTATCACGACAGAACTTGCAAAACAGAATGTAACGGAGGCTGTTATTGCAAAACTAAAAACAGATTACTTGCCTCTTAAAATTAATGGCATTGAGGATAAGGCGGGATACAAGAAGGTACATGATGCAAGGATCGTGTGTAGGGATCACCGGACACTCACGGAGAAGATATGCAAGAAAGGCAGGGAGGATGCGGTTAAAATTCAAAAGGATTGGATTGCTAAGGAGAAAGAGGTCGTGGCACAGATCAGCGAGATTGAGCAGTACCTTAAAAAACAGGAGGATTCCATTGATGCGGAGAAAGAGGCAATTAAGATCAGGGCAGAGAAGTTGCTGAAACTCCCGGGAAGAAAAGAACAGGTAAAAGGTTTGGATGGTTTCATCTGTAATTTTGACACCATGACTGATGAGATTATTATGAGTTATGATGATACTCAATGGCAGTTAACAATATCTGATGCACAGACAAGAAAACTCGCAAAAATGCAAAGAGATATTGATGATGCTAATAAGACTGCAAGGCTAAACCGTCTTACAGAAAGAACAAATATCCTGTATGCAGTAGCCGTATCAATGCGATCTACTAATGGACGAAAAGAATTTGTCAAAGGAGATATTCATTACTCAGAGGATGAGATTGCAGATATGACACAAGAGCAATGGGATAAGATTTGTTCAGAATTTAAAAGTGCAGTTATCCCCGAACTTTGTATTGCTTCATCTTTTTCAGGAGCCGTTGCGTATAGTAATGCTCTGGGGAAAAACATGCGCGATGTTGTTAAAGGGAATAAATCTGAAGTATCGGACGAAGAAAAGTTATTTAACTATGCCACATCACTTGAAAAAGTAGAATGGCCTGGATTAAAGTCGAAAGAAGCAACGGAGATATTCAATAAGGCTCAGGAAAAACTCAATGAAGCAATTCATATTCTAAGAAAATAATCACTAAAACTAAAATCATGGCACACAACGTACAGAACAATAATCACGACATTGACGGACGAGTAGTAACAGTAACTCCTCCGAAACAAATTTCAGACAAATTCACCAAGAGAACATTGGTAATTGAAACATTTTTGGGAGAAAGAAGGCAAGAGACACCCTTTACCTTCAGTAATTCAAGGATGGATTGCTTAAAAGAGATAAAAGAGGGTGATTGGGTTAATGTGCAATATCAACTTGGAGGAAACAGGGGAAAAGGAGAAGGAGAACCAAGATGGTTTGCAGAGAACATTGGAATAAACTGTATTAAAGGGTAGGAGGATAAAACAATGAATACTTTAGCGATCTTGGTTGCGTTAGTTTTGGTTGTTTTTGGTATAATCCTTCTATTTTATAAAGAAAAACCAAAAGGCAGGCATCTTCTTGGCACTTATCTTATTTTAATAGCAGGACTCTCGTTTGGAGCCATAATTACATCGGCAGAAAAAGAAAAGGAAACCTATAATTCTCGTGATTTTGAACTTTATACCGATATTAAAGAAGTGAGATTAAATAATATAGTAATCTCAATAGATACCATTTATTCAATTGTACCTAAAGAAAAATTATTATGTCAGGAGAATTAGAACTTGTATTCCACGATCAGGATGAGGAACAAATGGACAATCTATTTCGGATGAATCAAGAAATAGATAGAGAGATTGTTTTTCATAATACCGTTCCTTTGCCAGATGAACAACTTCCACAGGCACGGGAAAAGGCAGTAAAGCAGAAAGAGATTGTTCTTAATTTCTTCAAAGGACACCCGAATAACAATTACACGCCTTATGAAGTCTTCGATCAGATAAGTGAATCCATGATGCTTTTTACCTCTGTAAGACGTTCTATAAGCGATCTGACAAAAGAAGGACGTCTGATTAAGTGTATGTACTCAAAAAGCAGAAAAGGAGCCTACGGTGCTTTAAATCGCACTTGGGAGTATAATAAAAATTGGATGCCACGATTAAATCCGCAGAAATGAAAAAGTCAGAGGAACTTCGCATAGAAGCAGGAGGCATTGATAGCGATATCAAATATCTTGGTGTAGCGAATAAGATAATGAGAGAGGAACGTATGGAGCGATTCATTGAGAAATATCTTCCGTTACTTGAAAAGAAGGCAATGGTAACTATTATTGATTTAAAAGATAAAATCGTAATCAATAATGGACAATTTGGGGTAATTGACTTCTATCCGAAAGCAAATAAAATCCTTATTCGCAGTAAGAATAAGTGGATCAAACCCGGACTACAATGGTTAATCAAAAACTTTGAACTGAAATGAGCACAACAGAGAACAAGATTCCTTTGGCAGTAGCCCGTAGCGTGGCATGGAGATTTAGTAAATATCTTCTCCCCTATTGTTCTCGCATTGCCATTGCAGGTTCAGTAAGAAGAGAAGTAGATTACGTAGGTGACATAGATATTGTCTGTGTGGCTTATGATGAGTTCTCTATGACAAAAGCATTCCCTGAAGGATATAAAGGGATGGTGATGAACGGGAGTCGTTTAAAACGCTTTAAATATCCCGAATCCGGTATTCAGATCGAATTGCATATAACAACAATTGCGGATTATGGACGTATCCTTGCCATAGTCACAGGATCATCTGCGTATTCTCATGGATTAGCAATGCAATGGAATAGAAGGGGCTATGCGGGAACCACAGATGGATTAAGGCTTAAAAGAGAGTGTGACCACAAAGGAAACACATGGAGAATAAAACCGGAATATAAGATTGCCCCGACATTGCCTCCAGTATTTGATACGGAAGAAAAATTTTTTGAATTTATTGGGAAAGAGTGGATTGAACCACAACGGAGATCGTGGGTAAGTAACAGTCAACAATACAATTACAAACTATAATTTAAAATTACAGACAATGGAAAACGAATTAGTAAAAAGAGAAAAACAGTCATTTATTGAACGGCTTATTGAGAATGCTGACGGCCTTGAAAAGGTAAAAGAAGTCGGCATGGTGATTATCAAGTCTGGTTTCTGTCCAGAGCATTTCAAACAATCCCAAGATGCGGTAGGAGCAATAATGTGTATCGAGGCAGGGAATAAACTCGGACTGACATGGATGCAGTCATTGAGCGACATCTATCCTGTAAAGGGGAGAATTGGCATTATGGGAAGTGCAGCAAGGGCAGTGATCTTCAGTAGTGGAGTGCTTGATAAGTGGGAAGAAATCACCGAGGGAGAATACCCTAATGACAACTATAAGCATATCATCATCAGCAAGAGAAAAGGACTACCTGGTGAGTTCCGTTCTGAATTTTCAGTACTCGATGCGAAGAAAGCAGGGTTATTTACGAAGGACATCTATCAGCGTTACGGCAAACGTATGATCATGTGGAGAAACGTAGGATTCCATGCAGGCGACTATTATGGTGACATAATGAAGGGAATGAAGACCGTTGAGGAGTTGGGTGACTTTGATGTGATACCCGGACTTGGAGATACCACCATTGAAAAAGAGGATGGAGTAAAGATAAATATTCAGGGAGGCTCAAAACAAAAGTCAGCAAAGATGACTGATCGTGTTGCAGACAAAATCCCTGACAATAAGTTTGGTGCAGTAAGTTCAACCATCACAGAGGCGGTAATTGTGTTAACAGAAACAGATTTAGAAAAACTACGCATGACCCTTCCTGTAAAACTTGAAAATGAAGATAGTGATTCTTTTATTATTCGATATAATGATGCAGTAGCAAGGTTAATGAAAGATCATCCTGAGATGAAACTAATTCCAATGAAACCACATACAGAGCAAGGTAATGAATCCTCTTTTACAACCATCAGGGCATCGAGTGAAGCCATGTATGGAGTAAAGGTAATCAGAGATTCACAGACCAATGCCATTACTAACATGGATGAGATTAATGCTGCAAAACCAAAAGAGTCACAGAGCGAACAACAGGCATTACAGGAAACATTAATCCCCGGACAGTTAACCTTGGAACAGATGGAGAAGATTGACACCCCTGTACTTCTAAAGATGGTCATGGAAGATATGGACATGATGGAAGCTGCCGAGACGATTGGAGGAAAGAACACCAATAAAAAATTACGTGAAATAATTTTTGCTCATCAGAACAAGGAACTTGACAAGCATGTTGCTCCATATCTGAAGGCTATAAAGGAAAAAGAAGATGACGCAGCCAAATCATCAGTAAGCACAGAGCCTCCAGTAGATACAACAAAGGGAGAAATACCTCTAAATAAGGATTTTGATCAACAAAAATCAACAGGAACACCTATCGCAAAGAATCAGGATATTCTTACCGCAGACACCCCGAAGGCAGAGATAGGGAACAAGTACGGATTAACCATCCCTGAGTTTGACAAGGGAGATAGTAGGGAATTTGCGACAATGAAAGCACTTTTCAATTTGTTGGCATCCGTGAAACCTCCTATCAATAATCCCAGATATCTTGAAATTGCGGGTCCAATGGGATTACTTGCTGCGTTCCCAGATCGTGAAGCAATAGCAAAATTTGGCACGGTAAAAATCATAAATGAATTGCTGAATAAAAATTAACTTGTATCTTTGCAGTAACACTTCTTGCATTACTGTTAGAAATAAAAGGGAGACATAACCGAGATGGTGACTGTCTCTTTTTTTATGCCATAAATAAAACATATTTATTAAAAAAATATAATAATATATTTGTTTTTGTCAGTTAAGAGTGCGACCTTTGAGAAACAATAGTAATAACTTAATCTATACAGAAAAATGAAAGATATACTCTTTATGGCACTACTCGGGATGATAGGAGGCACAATAAGTTGCTTCTGGACCAGGATAATAAGACCGGGGATGATTTTCTCCTTCGTGTGCAAGTGGTTGGAGAAACGAGATAACAGCAAACTAATCGCAATAGAGACGGGAAGTGTCTTGAGTAAGTTCCTTTGTTGCGTGTTTTGTATTGCTCCCTGGATAACTTTTCTATTGGAGTTATGGTATGTCATAACTTATCATCCATCTTTCTGGTGTGTCTTTATAGGTGTGTTTGGTGCTCTTGGAGCAGGTAATTTGATTGCTGAGATCGTGTACGCATTAAGAAAAGAAATATGAAAAAGAAAAAAATAAAAACAAGAATTGAGCATCTTAAGAGTCAGGTAATAGATTTATATAGAGACATAGATTGTCTTCTTGATGGGAATGATTATGATAAATTAAAAATACGCTATCAGAGAGATTTTTCCAGAAAGTTAGCAGATTCAATATTTTTTGGGAGTAGAAATAAAAATTCCGTAAAATGAGAACTTGTGCAGTTGATAATTGCGTTCAACCTGTATGGGGAACCGATAGGAATACAAAGATCGGGTATTGTAAGTCACATCAGGGAAAGAGAACCGACAAGAAGCCCAAGAAAATCGCTGTACACTCCAAAAGAGAACGAATAAGCCACTATGACTTCGGATTCGAGTCTCAGATAGACCTATTCAATTGGCTCTGGCAGGACGCACAGAACGAGAAAGGAGAGGTATTCTGCAAATACACCGGAGAAAAGTTGAATCGCTTCTATAATACTGAGATGTGGATCTCATGTTTCGCACACGTATTACCTAAAGGAAAATACACATACTTTAAGTTGAATCCAAAGGACATTGATATAGTATTTCCAGAATTTCATCATGTTGCAGATCAGGGAACGAGTATCGACCGAGCGAATCATCCTACATGGCAATTTGATTTGTGGTATCAAAGGGTTGAGGAAATGAAGATACAGTATGCTTTATTCAAAAAACAAAACCTGTTGGCATAATAAATTATACTAAGATTCAGGCGGTTTTATCCGACTATAAAAATTGAGTAATGTAATGAACACTGGTAGGATTTGAAAATTTACAGAAGCGAAAGAATAACACTAATTCATTATATGAACATGAAACTAAAAACACCAAGAGAATTAATGCTAATGTTTAGTGAGGCAGAGGAATCACAGAATTATGCTGATGTATTTAATTATATCGATAGACTTCATGCAACTGTCAAAAACTATCAGATGTTAGTAGACCAAGTATCTGACCACAATGAACACATAAAAATTGATTAGAGTGCACGGGGGTAAATTTTTTAAGTATTCCCGTAGTTAGGTTGCGTACTTGGTTAAAAAGTGGTTTTTTAAAGGCTTTAACAGGCGTGGACGGCTTATATCGAACAAAATTGAGTAATAACAGTAATTAAATAACAAAAATATGAGTTGTACAAAAAATCCAAAGAAATTTCTCGGTATAAATTATCGGGGTGAACACAAATGGAAAACTATCAGTTTCTATCCTTTTATGAAATATGTACGAGATAATTGGGTAGTTAAAAAAGAATGTGAATATTGCGGTTGTATTGAAGAAGATCATTTTATTACACATTCTGAATTATTAGAAATGGGATTCTCTAATAAGGAAATTGAAGATTCCATTTGGTAATTAAATAACTACA
>Ga0172380_10002972_pt1 | contig 24555 bp, 23 predicted proteins | sample Leawe162metaG_FD_119747 | JGI IMG/M metagenome (GOLD analysis project Ga0172380, IMG submission 119747) | Leachate microbial communities from a municipal landfill in Southern Ontario, Canada - Leachate well 162 metaG | ecosystem: Engineered > Solid waste > Landfill > Unclassified | place...
CGGATGTCCTGTGGTACTCTTCCTGCCCGCAAGGCCGTGCTTTCAATGCGCTGTTTAACGGCTTGCAAGGCGCTTATGATTGTTGTCATAATGACCTTATTCTATTCGGTCATGCGGTCATGTGGCCGCACTTGGGGGATTATAAATGGAAATCTCGGATCTACTCGCCTTCTCGGTCAAGAACAAGGCCTCCGACCTGCACCTCTCCGCGGGACTGCCCCCGATGATCCGCGTCAACGGCGATGTCCGGCGCATCAACGTCGATTCGCTGGATCACAAGGGCGTGCATGGCATGGTGTACGACATCATGAACGGCGGCCAGCGCAAGTTCTACGAGGAAAACCTCGAGGTCGATTTTTCCTTCGAGATTCCCGGCCTGGCCCGCTTCCGCGTCAATGCCTACAACCAGAACCGGGGTGCGGCAGCGGTCTTCCGTACCATTCCCTCCAAGGTGCTGACGCTCGAACAGCTCAATTGTCCGCCCATCTTCAAGGACATCGCTGACCAGCCGCGCGGTATCGTGCTCGTGACCGGGCCAACCGGTTCCGGCAAGTCCACCACCCTGGCGGCGATGATCAACCACATCAACGAAAACGAGTACGGCCACATCCTGACGGTGGAAGACCCGATCGAATTCGTGCATGAAAGCAAGCGTTGCCTGATCAACCAGCGCGAAGTCGGGCCGCATACCCTGTCATTTTCCAATGCACTGCGCTCGGCGCTGCGTGAAGACCCGGACATCATCCTGGTGGGTGAGATGCGCGACCTGGAAACGATCCGACTGGCCCTGACCGCGGCCGAAACCGGCCACCTGGTGTTTGGTACCCTGCATACCAGCTCTGCGGCCAAGACCATCGACCGGATCATCGACGTGTTCCCTGCCGCGGAAAAGGAAATGGTGCGTTCCATGCTGTCCGAATCGCTGCGCGCGGTCATTGCCCAGACCCTGCTGAAAACCAAGGATGGCAGTGGAAGGGTTGCCGCGCATGAAATCATGGTCGGCACGCCGGCGATCCGCAACCTGATCCGTGAAAACAAGATCGCCCAGATGTATTCCGCCATCCAGACCGGCCAGAACCTCGGCATGCAGACGCTCGACCAGTGCCTGACCGATCTGGTGCGACGCAATGTCGTGGCGCCGAACGAAGCCCGCACCAAGGCCATGAACAAAGACAGTTTCGGCGGCTGATAACCAGAATCACAAAGCGATCCCGCGCCCCTCTTCTCGCCGGATTGAGCGGCTTTGCCGCCAATCCCGGCGGGGACACTCCTTCCGGGTGCTCCCCCGGGAGAGAGCAGGGAGAGAGGGTTCGATAAAGAGGACAAAATATGGAACGCGAACAGGCACAGAAATTCATGCACGATCTGCTGCGGCTGATGCTCAGCAAGAAGGCATCCGACCTGTTTATCACTGCCGGTTTTCCGCCTGCCATCAAGGTCGATGGCAAGGTGACGCCGGTATCCAACCAGACCCTGACGCCTGCGCATACGCAGGAACTGGCGATGGTGATCATGAACAGCAAACAGGCTTCCGAGTTCGAGTCCACCAAGGAATGCAACTTCGCCATCAGCCCGCCGGATATCGGCCGTTTCCGGGTTAACGCTTTTGTGCAGCAGTCGCGCGTGGGGCTTGTCCTGCGCACCATCACGGCCAAGATTCCGAAATTCGAGGAGCTTGGCCTGCCCGAAGTGCTCAAGGATGTTGCCATGACCAAGCGCGGTCTGGTGATTTTCGTCGGCGGCACGGGCTCCGGTAAATCCACCTCGCTGGCGGCGATGGTGGGTTACCGTAACGAAAATAGCTTTGGTCACATCATCACCATCGAGGACCCGGTGGAATATGTGCACGACCACAAGAACTGCATCGTGACCCAGCGCGAGGTCGGCGTGGATACCGATAACTGGTTTGCTGCGCTGAAAAATACCCTGCGCCAGGCGCCGGATGTGATCCTGATCGGCGAGATCCGCGACCGCGATACCATGGATTACGCCATTGCTTTCGCCGAGACCGGCCACCTGTGCCTCTCCACTCTGCATGCCAACAGCACCAACCAGGCACTGGACCGGATTATCAACTTTTTCCCGGAAGAGCGGCGTGACCAGTTGCTGATGGATTTGTCCCTCAACCTCAAGGCCTTTGTTTCGCAACGCCTGATCCCGATGAAAGAGGGCAAGGGCCGTGCCGCCGCGATCGAGATCATGCTCAATTCACCGCTGATCTCGGAGCTGATTTTCAAGGGGGATGTGCACGAGATCAAGGATGTCATGAGCCGCTCGCGCGAACTGGGCATGCAGACTTTCGACCAGTCGCTGTTCACTTTGTATGAGGAAGGCCTGATCAGCTACGAGGACGCCTTGCGCAACGCGGATTCGGTCAACGACCTGCGCCTCAAGATCAAGCTGCATGGGCAGGAGTCCAAGGACAAGGATCTCATGTCTGGTATCGATCATCTTGGCATCGTGTAAATCAGGTGAGGGGTTAGAGGTGAGGGGTGAGGCGGAAAGTCAAACCCCCAAGCATGCACCGAACCTGGGTTTGCCCCTCACCCCTCACCCCTCACCCCTCCCCCCTCACCCCTATCGTTCACCGGTTTCTCCCGCCGCATTCCTCCCGCGACCATCTTGTATTCGAACAGGCGGCATTCCAGCGGGCCGTTGAAAAGCGGTATGCGACGTGACGCGGAAAGCCGGATCAGCTTCGCCAGGCGGAAATCAGCGGTGAAAAAATAGGCGCGCCAGCCGGTGAATCGCTGCTTCAATGCATGGCCCAGTTCCGGGTACATGGCGGCCAGTTCTTCCTGTTCGCCGATTCTCACGCCGTAGGGCGGGTTGGTCACCAGCACGCCTTCTGGTGCGGGTGCAGGCATTTCCAGCAGATTGCCTTGCTTGAGTTGTACTGCATCCAGCAGACCGGCGGTTTCAAGGTTCTCGCGCGCCACTTTCAGCACGTCGCCATATAAATCGCTGCCGTAAATATGGCAGAACTGTACCGGCTTGCGTCGTGCCTCGGCATCCTGGCGCAGTTTTGCCCAGGCCTGGGCATCGAAGCGATGCAGTTTGCTGAAGGCGAATTCGCGTCCCAGGCCAGGGGCGATGTCGAGTGCCATTTGCGCCGCTTCCATGAGGAAAGTGCCGCTGCCGCACATTGGATCGAGTAAGGTTTCACCCGGCTTCCAGCCTGAGAGGTGCAGAATGCCTGCCGCAAGATTTTCGCGCAGCGGGGCTTCCACGGATGAACGGCGCAGGCCGCGCTTGAATAGCGCCGGGCCGGAGGTGTCGAGGTAAAGTGCAAAATTTTCCTCTTCGAGAAAGGCGTGGATGCGCAGATCCGGCTCATGAGTGTCTATGCTTGGCCGTTCGCCGGTCTGGTCGCGGAACTTGTCGCAAACCGCATCCTTGATTTTCAGGGTGATGAAGTCCAGGCTTTGCAGGGGGCAGCGCTTGGCGCTGACCTTGACCATGATGGTGCATGTTCTGTCGAACCAGTCCTGCCAGGGCAGCGCGTAGGCAGCCTTGTAAATGTCTTCCTCTCGGCGGTAGCGGCCACTGTCCAGGCGCCACAGGATGCGGCTGGCGATGCGGCTTTCCAGGTTGGCGCGGTAGCACAATTCGAATGGCCCGCTGAATCCGGCACCGCCGTCAGTGGCTTGCACCCCGGATGCGCCAAGCGCTTCCAGTTCGGCTGCCAGCGCGCTTTCAAGTCCACGTGGACAAGGGGCAAAAAAATGTTCAGACATGATGCGAAAATCTGGTGATGAAGGAAACAGGAATATACACTATCCAGCTGCCTGTGATTTCAAGGACGATGCAACCACGGGACACACGGGGAGCACGGGGAAAACTTATTGCTTCTTACCCCCGTGTACCCCGTGGTAAAAAGCTTTATGAATTTAGCTCAACTACTCGCCCAACATCTTTCCACGCCGGACCGGATTCTCTACAGCCAGTTCGAGGAAGGCGCATGGCGCGATTACTCTGCGGCTGAGGTGGTCCGGTTAGCCGCGCGCTGGCAGCAGGCGCTGCGCCGGGAAGGTTTGCTGGCCGGTGACCGGGTGGCGCTGTGCCTGAAAAACGGCGTGAACTGGGTGGCGCTGGATATGGCTGCCCTGGGGCTGGGGCTGGTGGTGGTGCCGCTGTATCTGGATGATAACGCTGAAAACATGGCCTGGTGCCTGCGCGATTCGGGCGCGCGTTTTCTGGTGCTGGAGAACGCGCGCCAGTTTCAGGCGCTGCAGGCATGTGCATCCGAATTGCCGCCTGTCGTATGCGTGCTGGATGGGGCGGCAGGTGGCATTGCGCTGGCAAACTGGCTGCCGCCCGCGGCTACGCCGGATTTCGAGGTTCAGGCGGTTGCACCAGAGGTGCTGGCCACCATTGTTTACACGTCTGGCACTTCCGGCCGTCCGAAAGGGGTCATGCTCTCGCATGGCAATATTCTGGCAAATGTTTCGGCCTCAAGCGAGGTGGTGCACCTGCATGGTGAAGACAGCCTGCTTTCCTTGTTGCCCCTGTCGCATATGTTCGAGCGCACTTGCGGCTATTACCTGCCGCTGGCGGCGGGCATCAGAGTGGCCTATGCGCGTGGCATCCAGCAGATCGGCGAGGACCTTGCTCATCACCGGCCCACGGTGATGATTGCAGTTCCCCGGGTGTTCGAGCGCTTTCTGGCGCGGCTGGAAAAATCGCTATCCGAATCCTTTGTAAAGCGGGTCCTGTTCCGCCTTACCGTTCATCTCGGCTGGCGCCGTTTCAAGGGCCGGGCCGGCCGGCTGGAAAAAATGCTGTATGCCCTGTTGCACCATATGGTGGCCAGGCCGGTTCTGATACGCCTGGGCGGGCGCCTGGCCCTTGCCGTGGTGGGCGGGGCAAAGGTGGAGTTGCGCATTGCACGCACGTTCATTGGGCTTGGGCTCAACATGATTCAAGGTTACGGCCTTACCGAGGCGGCGCCAGTGGTGGCGGCAAATCGTGAATGGGACAATGATCCGGTAACCGTTGGCGCGCCGCTGTCACAGGTCGAAACCTGCATCAACGCAGCGGGTGAACTGCTGGTACGCGGACCCTCTGTCATGCTGGGCTACTGGAACAATCCGGAAGAGACAGCAAAAATTCTTGCTGCCGATGGCTGGCTCAAGACCGGCGATCTGGCCGAAATGCAGGATGGCAAGATCATCATCAGGGGGCGCAGCAAGGATATTCTGGTGCTTTCCAACGGCGAGAAAGCATCGCCCCAGGATGTGGAAATTGCCATTCTTGATGATCCGCTGTTTGAGCAGGTGATGCTGGTTGGCGAAGGGAAACCTTTCTTTTCCTTGCTGGCCGTTACCCAGGAGGAGGATGAGAAAATTCTCGTCCGGCGCGCCAACGCCCGATTGAAAGCCTTTCCCCGCTACGTGAGAGTGCGCCGTGTGATTGCTGTCAAGGAGCCATGGACGATAGAGAACGGGCTTCTCACGCCGACCCAGAAAGTCCGGCGCAGCGCGGTAGAGGCGCGCTACGGGGAGCTAATCAAGCAGCTCTATCAGACCTGACAAGCACGGGTGGCGGAATCCGTTCGTTAAACCCGGATTGTCCATTGGAATGCTTGTGCATGTAGGAGCGGCGCCCTCGCCGCGAATGCAATCGCAAATCGCGGCGAGGGCGCCGCTCCTACAGCAATGTTTTGACTTAAATGGATTGTCTCGGTTAAAACGGCTTGACCACCACCAGAATCACCGATGCGCTCAGTATCAGCACGGGTAATTCGTTGAACCAGCGGTAGAAGACATGGCTGCGGCGATTGCGCTGCCGGGCAAAATCCTCCACCAGCTTGCCGCAGTAGAGGTGGTAAATGATCAGAACCACCACCAGCGCCAGCTTGGCATACAGCCAGCCGCCACTGAATCCATAACCCAGCCACAGCCAGGTGCCGAGTGTCAGCGCCAGAATGGCCAGCGGGGTCATGAAGCGGTACAGCTTGCGCTCCATCAGGGTCAGGCGCTCTGCTGTTGCGGCATCCACGTCCATGGCGTGATTCACGAACAGCCTGGGAAGATAGAACAGTCCGGCAAACCAGGAAACAATAAAAATGATGTGGAAGGCTTTAATCCAGAGCATGGGGGGTATGCGCTTGTGCGGTAAGATGGGGGCAAATTATACGCCCTGATGGTTTACATGTTCCAAACCCGCCTCTTGATTATTGAATCCGACTTGCTGACAGCTCTGGCAGTGCCGCTGCCATCATTCGTGCTGATGCCTGATTCCTGCCTCAAGCAGGTTTTGTTGTGAAAAGTTGGCGTACATTTTTCACGGCCAGAAAATGGCGCCCGGATGTCTGGACCCTGTTGCTGCTCGGTGCCATTGTTTACGTGTGGTTTCGGCCACCGGCCTGGGTCAGCGATCTCGATCAGCCGGTCCCCGCACTGCAGGTCCATTTGCTGGACGGAAGCGTGGCGAGCATGGAGCATTTGCGCGGCAAGGTGGTGCTGGTGAATTTCTGGGCAACCTGGTGTCCATATTGCCGCCATGAAATGCCGGCGATGGAGGCGTTCTATCTTGATTATCGTGCTCAGGGGTTCGAGATCCTGGCTTTGAGCCAGGATGATGATGCGGCCACAGTGGCTGATTTCATGGCCAGAGAGAACTATCACTTCCCGGTGGCGATGGGGGATGCGTCAAGCGCCGCGGCATTTGGCGGGGTGAGCCGTCTGCCGACATCTTTCGTGATCGACAAACGGGGCGTGGTGCGTCACAAGGTCAGCGGCCAGGTTCATTATGCCCGGCTCAAGGCGCTGGTCGAACCCTTGCTGGCAGAGTGACTATTGATATTCAGGGCTTGTTGCCCGAGCGCAGGTTTTCCAGACTCTTTTCCATTTCGCGTTTGTAGAAAATAAAGTCTATCTGCGGGGCTGGCGCGCCAAGGCGCACAATCACGGCGGTGATCTGGCCGCGCAGGTGGGCGGCGTGGGTCATGATGTGGGTGAGCGCATCGCGTACCCAGATCTGTTGGGGTTGGCCCTGCGTGTTGATATAGCTTATCTGCTCGTCAAAGAAGTCTTCCGGCTGTGCTTCCAGCCAGCGTTGCATTTCACGTAACTCGAGCCGGAGCGCGTTCTTGAGTTCTTTCCAGTCAGCCACATAAAGCTCTTCCCGGCCTGTGTCCAGGCTGCCGCCCTTGAGACGCAGCATCCAGTTGCGTGTCACCAGCAGGATGTGGTTGAGGGTTTTGTGGATGTTTTCGTACATCATGCCCTGATTTCCCTGGCGCGCTGCTTCGTCGAGTACGTCTACTGTCGCGAACAGGGCGTCGTTGGCCCAGTGCTGGTAATCGGCCTGGTAAACGAAATGCTTTTTCAACGTGGTCATCATGTGGCTTCTCCTGATTGGGCTTCCAGTCGCGTCAAACACGATCCGCGTTTGACTAATCAGAGGCTCCTAGCTGTTGTTCCAGTAGCGCGTGCAGTTTGACAAAATCCAGCTCACCCAGGGTTTGCTGGAGGATATGCCCATCCTTCCCGATAAGGAAGGTGGTAGGCGTGAGTTTAACCTGATTGAAGGCATGAGCCGCCTTGCCGTCTGTATCCAGCACAATGCTGAAAGGCAGGGCATTCCGGCGGGTGTAATTGCGCACATATTCCGGCGGATCGTAACTCGTTGCCACAGCGATCACCTCCAGTCCGCGCTTGTTGTACTGGCGCCAGGTTTCAACCAGTTGAGGCATTTCCTTGATACATCCGGGGCAGCTGGTGGCCCAGAAGTTGACCAGTACCACCTTGCCGCGCAAGCTGTCGAGGGATATCTGCTGGCCTTCCAGTGTGGTCAGGGAAAGGGATGGCGCTGCCGGCTTCTGGGTCAGAGTGAGTGCTAACCACGCCAGCAGTGCCAAGATGCTGATGGTGATTAGAATGGGTTTCCTGGCCTGCATCAATTTTCCCTTATTTCCTGATCCAGCTCGGCAAGTCTCTGCGGCGTGCCCACGTCCACCCAGCGGCCATGATGGTGCATGCCCCCCACTTTGCCGCAGTCCATGGCTTCGCGCAATAGAGGTGCCAGTTTGGCTTTGCTTCCACGGGGAATGGCGCTGAACAGTTGCGGGCAATAGAGGCCAATGCCGCTGAAGGTGAGCAGGGGCATGCCCTGCGCGCGTATTTTTTCGCCATCCAGGAAAAAGTCGCCCGCGGGGTGGTGGGGCGGGTTATCCACCATGACCAGGCAGGCAGTCTGTTGATTCATCTGCGCTGCCTTGCGGCACAGCTTTCCATAGTCGAAATCGCAAAACACATCTCCGTTGACGACCAGGAAAGGCGCGTGGCCAAGCAGGGGCAGCGCATTTGCGATGCCGCCTGCGGTTTCGAGTGCTTCGGCTTCCGGGGAGTAGTGAATGCTTACGTTGTAGCGGCTGCCATCACCCAGAAAGTCCTCGATCTGGCTACCGAGATGGGCATGGTTGATGACCAGTTCACGAATCCCGGCTTGGGCGAGATTCTCGATGTGCCATACGATCAGCGGCTTGCCACCGGCTTCCAGCAGCGGCTTGGGGGTAATGTCCGTGAGCGGGCGCATGCGCTCGCCGCGCCCGGCGGCAAGAATCATGGCCTTCAAAAACTGTATCCCACGGCTGCCTGGCGGTTTTCCAGTTCGTCCAGCAGGCGCAGCAGTGGGCCGAGGCCGCTGTAACGTTCGCACGCCTTGCGCAGGTAGGTCATGACCAGCGGCATGTCCTTGAGATAGCCGTCCTTGCCATCACGGTGGCAGAGCCGGGCAAAGATGCCCAGTACCTTGATGTGGCGCTGTACGCCCATCCATTCGAAATCGCGGTAGAAATCATGGAAATCCGTGTTCACCGGCAGGCCCGCTTTTCTGGCGCGTTCCCAGTAACGGATGCACCAGTCCAGAACGTGTTCTTCATCCCAGCGGATGTAGGCGTCCTTGAGCAGGGAGGCAAGGTCGTAGGTGATGGGGCCGTACACTGCGTCCTGAAAATCGAGCACGCCAGGGTTGGGGGCGGACTGCATCAGGTTGCGCGAGTGGTAATCGCGGTGGACGTAGACCTGGGGCTGCGCCAGGTTATTGAGCACGATGAGGGAGAAGCTGCGCTCCAGCACATCGCGCTGCGAACTGCTCAATTCGATCCGGGCGTGTTTGCCTGCATACCATTCCGGAAATAGCTGCAATTCGCGCCGCAGCAGTGCATCGTCATAGGCAGGCAGAATGCCTGGGCTGCTGGCGCACTGGATTTTGATCAGGGCGTCGATCGCATCCATGTAAAGGTTATCGGCATTGCTGTCGTCGATTGCCTCCAGGTAAGTGGTGTGCCCCAGATCGGAAAGCAGCAGAAAACCCTGCTGCTGGTTCTGGGCAATGATTTCCGGCACATGCACCCCGGCCCTTGCGAAAATCTGCGCCACATGCAGGAATGGGGCGCAATCTTCGTGCTGGGGCGGGGCATCCATGACAATATGGCTGGCGCCATTGGCCGTGACGCGGAAGTAGCGGCGAAAACTGGCGTCAGCCGACGCCGGTTCGATGCGCCAGCCGCCATCTGGAAATTGCTGCTGCAGCCAGTCTTGCATGAGTTCAGTGCGCGTCATTTGTGGATTTGCTTAATTCGTGAAATTGTGCGATTTTAGCACCTCTTCGAAGCACTCCAATAATAATGCGCACGCGCCTCCCTATTACCGTCATTGCCCTGCTGACCGTGCCTGTCGCACTTCATGCCGAAGACGGCGCACTTGAGTTGCGTCAGCAAACCACGCTCACTTCAGTCTTTCCGCAAGAAGAGCAGACGCCGGTCTTTCTTGATGCCGACCGCATGTCGGGGCAGCAGGATGTCGAGATCGAGGCGGAGGGCGAGGTTGAACTGCGCAAGCGGGGGCAGGTGGTGAATGCCGATCGCCTGACCTACCGCCAGGCGGACGACGAAGTTCATGCCCTGGGCAATGTGAGCATCGAACAGGAAGATTCGCTGGTGACCGGGCCGGAGCTCAGGATGAAGCTGGGTACGCACCAGGGTTACATGCGTCAGCCGGTTTATCAAATGACACAGCCTGATGCGCACGTAGCAGCCGGTAACCTGGAATTCGCCGGGAAAAACAAATACAACATTACGGATGGAACCTACACCACTTGCAGCCCGGATAATAATGACTGGTTCATGCGCAGCAACACCATGGAACTGGACCGCACTGTCCAGGTAGGAACGGCTTACCATGCCAGCGTGGTGTTCAAGGGCGTACCGATCCTCTATACGCCGTGGATGGAGTTTCCGCTCGACAATCAACGCAAGTCGGGTTTTTTGCCGCCCACTTTTGGCAGCAGCGACAAAAGCGGCGCCATGTTTTCTCTCCCTTATTACTGGAATATTACACCCGGGCGGGATGCCACGCTGACGCCGCGCATTCTGAGCAGGCGCGGTCTGCAACTGCGCGGCGAGTACCGTTATCTGGATCAGCGCTATGCGGGCATAAGCAATCTCGAATTTCTGCCCAATGACAGCCTGAGCGGAACCGATCGTTACAATCTGTTGCTCAATCACCAGCAGTCGCTGGGCGCGGGCTGGTCGGGCGCGCTGAATATACAGAAGGTTTCGGACGACAATTATTTTCGCGACCTGAATAGTACGATTGCCACAACTTCCCAGGTCAACCTGCCGCGTGAGGGCACGCTGGCTTACAACGGTTATGGCCTGAGCTTCCTGACGCGGGTGCAGAGCTTCCAGACCCTGCAGGATCCGGAGGCGCCCATTACCCCGCCATACAGCCGCTTGCCGCAGATGCTGCTCAATGGTGTGTGGCGGAATTTTCCCGCAGTGGATCTGGGCCTGGCCAGCGAGTGGACGGATTTTAGCCATCCCACGCTGCTCAATGGCCAACGTTTTTCCTTCTATCCCAGCATCAGCCTGCCCTTGAATCAGAGCTTTGCCTTTGTCACACCCAAGATCGGGGTGCACCATACCCGCTATACGCTGACGGAAAACAATCCCGGTGGCGTGTCGGACCTGACCCGTACCCTGCCCATCCTCAGCCTTGATAGCGGACTTTTCATGGAACGGGATTGGGCTTTGCGCGGCAACGAATATTTGCAGACCCTGGAACCTCGGCTGTACTACCTTTACGTCCCCTATCAGGATCAAAGCCAGCTACCCAATTTCGACTCGGCGCTGGCGGATTTCAACTACGCGCAGATATTTTCGGAAAACCAGTTTATCGGCGGCGACCGGATCAATGACGCAAACCAGCTGACCGCCGCGCTGACATCCCGCCTGCTCGACCCGGCCTCCGGCCAGGAATGGATGCGCGCAACCATCGGCCAGCGCTATTACTTCAATGATCAGCAGGTGGTTTTGCCGGGCGGGGTCGCGCGCAGTGACAAGTCTTCCGATATCCTGGCCGCATTCAGCGGCCGGGTGACGCAAACCTGGAGCGTGGATACCGGGTTGCAGTACAACACTGGCCGGCAGCAATTCGAGAAGAGCAATATCGGCGTGCGCTACCAGCCTGAAGTGGGCAAGGTGCTTAATCTGGGCTACCGCTTTACCCGCGATGCGCTGGAGCAGGTGGATATTTCCTCCCAATGGCCAATACATGGCCGCTGGCATGGAGTGGGACGCTTAAATTTTTCCTTCCTCGACAACCGGCTTCTGGAGGGGCTGGCCGGGCTTGAATATAATGGCGGTTGCTGGGCGGCACGCGCGGTGATACACCAGTTTGCCACCGCCACTTCGGAGACCAGCAATTCGATTTTGTTCCAGCTTGAGTTGTTCGGCATGGGCAAAATCGGCTCCAATCCACTGGATATACTGAAACGGAACATTTCCGGATTTTCTCCGGCCCATCAACTTTCTTCACCGGCCACAACTTATGAACAGTACTAGAAAACAGCTGCTTTCCATCTATTTTGGCGTTTCCCTGCTGGGGGCCAGTGCGCTTTCCCCCGCCGCGGACACCGTGTCCGCCAGGGTGACCACGCTCGACCGCATCGTGGCGGTAGTGAACAGTGATGTCGTTACCCAGCTTGAACTCAATGAGCGTTTGCGCATGGTGACCCAACAGTTGCAGAAACAGGGGACGCCCCTGCCGCCGCGGGAAGTGCTGGAAAAGCAACTGCTGGAACGCGTCATCATGGAACGCGTACAGTTGCAGTTCGCGCAGGAGACCGGGGTCAAGGTGGACGACGCGCAACTCGAAACCGCCTTGCAGCGTATCGCGCAGGAGAATCGGCTCAGCCAGGAGCAGTTTCGCGCTGCCCTGGAAAAGGATGGCGTGGATTTCGGCAAATTCCGCGAGGAAATACGCAAGGAAATCACCATGGCGCGCTTGCGGGAACGGGAGGTGGATAACCGCATCGCAGTAAGCGATGGGGAAGTGGAAAACTACCTGAGCTCGCGCAGCGAAGCATTGGGCGGAGGCAACGAGTTCAACCTGGCGCACATCCTGATCCGGGTGCCGGAACAGGCAAGCCCGGAACAGTTGCAGAAATACAAGGCAAAGGCGCAGCAGGCGCAGGATGAGCTGCGGGCAGGCAAGGATTTCAGGCAGGTTGCCGCCAGCTACTCCGATGCGGCCGATGCGATTCAGGGTGGCGTCCTCGGCTGGCGTCCTGCCGGCCAGTTGCCCGCCCTGTTCGTGGAGGCGCTGGAGGCGCTGAAAACCGGCGATAGCAGCCAGGTGCTGCGCAGCCCGAACGGTTTTCATATTCTGAAGCTACTCGACAAGCGCGGCAAGGATGCGCCTTTCGTGGTGCAGCAGACCCGCGCCCGCCATATTCTGATCAAGGTAAATGAAGTCATGTCCGAGCTGGACGCCAAAAATCGCGCCCTGCAAATCAGGGAGCGCGTGGACAATGGAGCCGATTTTGCCGAACAGGCGCGGCTTCACTCCGAAGATGGATCGGCCAGTCGTGGCGGCGACTTGAACTGGTTATCTCCCGGCGATACGGTGCCGGAGTTCGAGAAGGCCATGAATGCCCTCAAGCTGGGTGCTTTGTCCGAGCCGGTGCGTTCTCCTTTCGGCTGGCATCTGATTCAGGTGCAGGAACGCCGCGACGAAGATGTCAGCAAGGAGCGCAAACGCCTGCAGGCTCGCCAGGAAATTCGCGCCCGCAAGGCCGATGAGGCCTATCAGGAATGGCTGCGCCAGTTGCGTGACCGGGCTTATGTCGAGTACCGGCTGGAAGAGAAATAAAGACATTCCGGGCAACCCGAACATTGGCCACAAACCCACCGATTATTGCACTCACAGCAGGCGAACCCGCCGGGATTGGCCCGGATCTGTGCGTGCTGCTCGCCCAGCAGCATGTACCGATGCGGGTGATCGTGCTGGCGGACAAAGCCCTGCTGGCATCCCGTGCCAAGGCGCTCAAATTGCCACTGGCCATCATGGATTATGCGCCGTTCGCCGACCAGGCCGCTCCGTCCGGCGTACTCGAGGTGATGCATGTCCCCATGGCTGCGCCAGTCCAGCCCGGTAAACTTGATCCGGCCAACAGCGCCTATGTCCTGGAGACCCTGCGCCTGGCGGTGGAGGGATGCCTGAACGGCTCTTTCGATGCCATGGTGACCGCACCGGTGCATAAGGGCGTGATCAACGATGCGGGCATCCCTTTTACCGGGCATACCGAGTTTCTGGCTGAAAAAACCGGCACGTCACGGGTGGTGATGATGCTGGCGGGCGGGACGCCTGCGAGCAGCGAGCAGGGCCCCGCGCAGCGGGATGTGAGCGTCCGCGAGTATGGCTCGGCACCGCCGGACGCAGGCGTTGCAGCCGCCTCCGGGGTCGCATCCCCACTTCGTGTGGCCCCTGCTCTGCCCTGCGGCGGTGCGATGCGCGTCGCCTTGGCGACAACGCACTTGCCGCTCCGGGCCGTTGCCGGCGCCATTACGCGGGAAAGCCTGGCCGAGGTCATTCGCATCCTGCATCACGATCTCATTACCCGCTTCGGCATTGCCCGCCCGCGCATCCTGGTGGCGGGCCTCAATCCGCATGCCGGAGAAGGCGGACATCTCGGGCGCGAGGAAATCGAGGTCATTTCTCCCGTGCTGGAAGCCTTGCGCGCAGAGGGGATGGACCTGCGCGGTCCATTGCCGGCAGATACCCTGTTTGCCCCCCGCATGCTGTCCGAATGCGACTGCGTGCTGGCGATGTACCATGACCAGGGCCTGCCGGTGCTCAAGCACGCCAGCTTTGGCGGCGGCGTGAATGTGACGCTGGGTCTGCCCATCATCCGCACTTCGGTGGATCATGGCACGGCGCTGGACCTGGCCGGCAGCGGCAAGGCCGATCTGGGCAGCCTGCTGGCGGCGCTGGATATGGCAAGTGCGATGGTGCGGCAATGAAGCATATCCCCAGAAAACGTTTTGGCCAGAATTTCCTGATCGACCGCCAGGTCATTGCCGATATCGTCGCGCTCATCCGGCCCCAGCCTGATGACATGATGGTGGAAATCGGGCCCGGTCTGGGAGCGATCACGCAGCCGCTGCTCAAGACCTTGCGCCACTTGCACGTGGTGGAAATCGACCGTGACATCGTGGCGCGGCTGCATCGGGAATATGCGCCCGAACGTCTGACGGTGCATGCCTGCGATGCGCTCAAGTTCGACTTTGGCAGCCTGGGCGGCGGGCTGCGTGTGGCCGGCAACCTGCCCTACAACATTTCGACACCGCTCCTGTTCCATCTGGCTGACCATGTATCCTTAATTCGCGACCTTCACTTCATGCTGCAGAAGGAAGTGGTCGAGCGCATGGTGGCGGAACCGTCCACGTCTGCCTATGGCCGTCTGTCGGTGATGCTGCAATATTATTTTGCCATGGAAAATTTGCTGCACGTGCCGCCGCAGGCCTTTTCACCCGCGCCCAAGGTGGATTCGGCGGTGGTACGCATGATTCCATGGAGCGAGCGGCCATTTCCGGTTTGCGATGCAAGCCTGCTGGGGCAGGTTGTCACTGCGGCATTCTCCATGCGGCGCAAGACGCTGAAAAATACGCTGCACACTTATTTGAAGCCAGCCGATTTCGAGCAGTTAGGCATTGCCCCGGGGTTGCGAGCCGAGAATCTGGGCGTGCAGGATTATGTGCGAATCGTGAATCACCTGGACCGGAAGGCATGAGCAGCGGGCCTTCCGGTCTGGATGCATTGGATTTCGAGGCCATGCCGGATGAGCTCGGATTGTACCGCTCTTACCTCGATGTCCTCGGGCGTGTCACCAATCTGCTGCTCGAAGATCCGGGGGAAGAAAGCTGGGAGGAAGTGCTGCGGCTATTGGCGGGCGCCGCGCGCATCAACCATTGCGCCCTGTATCTCAACCAGCCTGGCGAGGATGGCAGCCCGCGGGCGCAGCTGTGCTCCTTGTGGTCTGCCAGCCCGCTTGACAGCACCGGATTGCAGAGCCTGGACTATGAAAATTATGACCTGCTCAACGATACGCTGCATATCGGCATGGTGCTGGTCAAGAACATGTCTGAACTGCCCGCGCCCGAGTTCAACCTTTTCAAAAGGATGCGCATCGGCAGTGTGATGTGCATTCCCCTCCTGGTGGCTGGAGAAATGTCCGGATTTCTCGGTTTCTTCAGTCCGCGCGCGAAATGCGACTGGCTGCCGATGGAGATCGATGTCTTGTGCGTTGCGGCCAGCAACTTCTCCGCCATGCTGGCACGGCAGCGCATGGAACATAGCCTGCGAGCCAGCGAGTCGCGCTTGCGGGTGCTGGTGGGCGCCACCGAAGATATCGTGATCGAGTTCAATGCCGGAGGAGAGATTCACAATCTCTGGTCTGACCACAGCCTGTTGCCCTCTTCATGCCAGCCCGGTACCTCGCTGAGCTCGGCTTTGCCCGCCGGCATGGCGCGGACCCTGCTGGATGCCGCTCCGGATGTGCTGGGCAGCGGTAAAAGCGAAGTGGTGAGTTTTGCGCTCGAAGATGCGCTGGGCGACCAGTATTTTACCGGCAGGGTGCAAACCGTTCCTTCCGAGAGCGGCCAGGACATGCATCTGGTGGCGCTGATCCGCGACGTGACCGCTCAGACTCAGGCCGAGGCACGCCGCCAGACCATGCTGGATACGCTCGATCTGCTGGAAGAGGCGATTATTGATATGACGCCACAGGGCAAGCTGACCAATGTCAGTGCCGGCTGGGAGAAACTGCGTGGCGGAGAGAAGTCGGGGCGCGTGCCGCATGAACAGTCGCTGCTGCAGTTTGTGCATCCCGACGACCAGGGGGAAGTTACCGCCACGCTGGGCAAGCTGGAAGGCGCGCCGCAAGGGCCGGGAAAAACCCTGCGATTCCGCCTGGGCAGAAAGAGCGGGGAATATTTGTGGGTCGAAGCGCGCCTGCTCGCGCACCGTTCGCCACAGGGACAGGTCACCTGCATGCGCGGCATCCTGCGCGATGTCACGGCATCCTATCTGGAGCAGAAGCGGATTACCCGGCTGGCTCTGCATGATCCCCTGACCAGCCTGCCAAACCGTGTGTTGCTGCATGACCACTTGCAGCAGGCGATTGTCCGTGCCCAGCGCAACGGTTCAAAAGTTGCCCTGGGCTTTATCGATCTGGATCATTTCAAGCAGATCAACGATACGCTCGGGCATCAGGCCGGGGATGCCGTATTGCTGACCATGAGCCAAAGATTGCAGGGCGCCATGCGGGAAATGGACACGCTTTGCCGCTGGGGAGGGGACGAGTTTGTGGCGCTACTGCCGGATACCGCACAGGAAGCGGATGTGCGGCACATCGCCAAGCGCTTGATGGAGGCGGGGCGGCAGGCGATAGCGGTGGAGGGGCAGGAAGTCATGCCGACGCTGAGTGCCGGTTTCGCCGTATTCCCTGATGATGCCAGCAGCGCCGAGTCGCTGATGGCCGTCGCCGATCACACCATGTTTCAGGCCAAGCGCAATGGCCGCAACAACGTCTGCTTCTTCAGCGACCTGCCGCCCGGGCTAGCGCAATTTGAATTGCTTGATCACCTGATCTAGCTCCGCCGAGAGGTTGGCCAGTTCTCTCGTGGCCTGCTCGCCGCTCATGGTGTCGACGGAAGCGTCCTGCACCATCTGGCTGATCTCATCGACATGGCCGCGAACTTCGGACACCATCTGATTCTGCGATGCTGCTCCGGTGGCGATACGTTCGATCATTTCCGAAACCCGTTCCACGCTGAGAACGATTTCCTGTAATGCCCGGCCCGCTTCGGTCGCCTTTTCCACGCCGCCCCGCACTTGTTCGGTGCCGCTTTGCATGGTGGAAATGGCATTCTGGGTTTCCTGCTGCACGCTCTGGATCATGCCGCTGATTTCCTGGGTGGCCTGGGCCGTTTTTTCCGCCAGCTTGCGCACTTCATCGGCCACTACCGCGAAACCGCGGCCCTGCTCGCCAGCGCGTGCTGCTTCGATGGCGGCATTCAGGGCGAGGAGATTGGTTTGCTCGGCGATGCCATTGATCACCGCTACAATGGCGCCGATTTCATCGGACTTGCGGCCCAGGCTATCCACGGCTGAAGAACCGAGGGTGACTGATTCGTTGATCCGGCGCATGCCCTGAATGGTTTCCTGCACGATATTGCCGCCTGATTGGGCCAGATTGGAAGCTGTGCGCGCTGCCTCGGAAACCTGGCTGGCGCTACCGGAAATTTGCGCCACGGTTTCCGACAGGGTTTCAGTGCTGGAGTTGATGCTGGCAACGGTCTGCTGTTGGGCGTCGAAGCGCTGGCGCACCCCTGCCATGAGTCCCTGAATGGTGTTGGCATCACGGTTGACGTGGCCGCTCATGGTCGCCACTTCGCCAATCAGCTCGCGCAGGTTCTCTGCCATCTTGTTGAAGCCATGGATGATTTCACCGATCATGTCGTGGCTTTCCATGCCGCAGGTATGGCTGATGTCCTTGTTGCTGATGGCCGTGGCCACTTGCGAGATGCGCCGCAGCTTGGACAGCAGCACCCAGTTCACCAGCCAGTAATTGGCCAGCCCGACAATGGCTCCCGCGGCCAGTGCGCTGACCACGAACCACACCAGCATGCCGGGTTTCCACTCCACGAACAGGTTGGCAAACACCGGAAACACCCCGCCCATCACCAGGCCAAGTGCCAGGAATGACAGCATCAGATTGCGCAGAACGCTAGGTTTCATTTTGATTCTCCCCCCAACTGTTGTTACTTGTGTGCACTGCTTTTTTGTATGAATTCGATCGGGTACCCGTCCGGGTCCTCGATGAAGGCGATGATGGTGGTGCCCGCGTTCATCGGCCCGGCTTCGCGCACCACCCGGACGCCATGCCCGCGTGCTTCCTCGCAGGCCCGGGTGGCGTCTTCCACCTCGATCGCCAGGTGGCCGAAAGCGTTACCTTGATCATAAGCGCTTGTGTCCCAGTTATGGGTAAGTTCGATCACGCTGTTTTCGGCTTCATCGCCATAGCCCACGAAGGCCAGGGTGAAGCGCCCCGCTGGATAGTCTTTTCGCCGCAACAGGCGCATGCCGAGGACTTCGGTATAGAAGGCAATGGATTTGTCGAGATCGGCGACGCGGATCATGGTGTGCAGGAGACGCATGTGAGGGGTTCTCGCTCAGGTGATGTAACGGTGATGTGCGCTGCGATTTTTTTCATCATAGCGCGCTTGGCGGGCAGAAAAAACCCCGTCGTAAACAGGTGTAAAGGTGATGGGGGTGAGGTTCAGAACTGGTGGTAGTCCGAGCCATGAATTTTCAGGAGCCCGCGCAGTTCGCTGAAATCCGGGCACGCCTGTTCCACGGTCCGCCAGAAGGCGGGCGAATGATTCATTTCGATGCGGTGGGCCAGTTCGTGGACCACGACATAATCGATGACCGGCGGCGGTGCCTTGATCAGGCGCCAGTTGAGGCGGATGGCGCCTGTGCTGGTACAGCTTCCCCAGCGGGTACGGGCGTTGCTGAGGCTTAGCCTCGACACCTCGACATCAAGCTGGCGGGCATAAGCGCTAACCCGGTGCTGAAAAAATGCCAGGGCTTCGCGCCGGTACCATTGCAGAACCCTGCTTGCCAGCGCATCGGGGCCGCACTTTTCCGGCATGAATACGCGCAGCACGCCTTCGGCGAGCAGCAATTTGCTCCTGGCGCCGCCATGTTCGACTGACAACTCGATCGGACTGCCGAGGAAAGGCAGAATCTGGCCCGTCTGCCAGACGATGGGCGGGGTGGCGCGGATGCGCATTGCATCGAGCCTGGCGAGAATCCAGGCGGATCTCTGCGCCAGAATTTTTTCCATTTCATGCTGTGGCAGGCGTGCGGGGACGCTGACGATCAATCCGCTGGGGTCGATTCTGAGACCGATGCTGCGCCGCCGCGAACTGCGCAGCAGCAGGTAGGATATTTCCTCGTTACCGAGAATGAGGCGGTGGCGCAAGCGGTCCACGTTCAAAGTCGCGCGCGATGTGCTGCATTTCCTGTTCAATCCATGTTTCCACCTGGCTGTTCAGCGCGCCGGCTTTCATCCCGCCTGCCTGAATGGGTTTGCCAATGCTCAGTGTGATGGTGCCAGGGTGTTTCAGGAAAGCATTCTTGCCCCAGAACTCGCCGGCATTGTGCGCTATCGGCAGGACCGTTGCGTCGCTGTGCGTGGCGAGAAAGGCGCCGCCAATATTGTATTTACCGCTGACGCCCGGCCTGACCCGCGTGCCTTCAGGAAAAACCACCACCCAGAAGCCTTTTGCCAGCCGTGCCTTGCCCTGCTCGGTGATCTGCCTGAGCGCTTCTTTTCCGGCGCTGCGATCTATGGCGATCGGGCTGGTCATGGCCAGGCCCCAGCCGAAAAACGGAATTCTGAGCAATTCCCTTTTCATCACCCATACCACCGGCGGGAAGACACACTGGAATGCCATGGTTTCCCATGCCGACTGATGCTTGGCGAGAATGATGCAGGGATGACCGGGTATGTTTTCCGTTCCAATAACCCGATAAGACAGGCCGCAGGTGAGTTTCATCCACCACAGCATGATTCGCGACCATAGTGCTATGAAGCGCGAGCGGGTGAGGGGGGGCAAAGGGAAGGCCAGCAGGGCGAGGACGGAAAAAAGCGGGGTGGTGACCAGTAGCCCCAGCGCATAAAGGGAGGAGCGCAGCCAGGTCATCATGCGTTGCGCGAGATCAGGTACTGCACTGCTTCAGCCAGGTCGGCGAACACCGGCGTGCCTTCCGGCAGGCCGCCCGCGGACAGGGTCTTTTCACCTTTTCCGGTGCGCACCAGGATGGGTTGCGCACCCATGGCTGCCGCTGCCTGCAGGTCGCGCAGCGAATCGCCGATGGCGGGCACGCCAGCCAGTTCAATATTGAAGCGTTTGCTGATTTCCTCGAACATGCCCGGCTTGGGTTTGCGGCAATCGCATTTCGAGTCCGCCGTGTGCGGGCAAAAGAATAGTGCATCGATGCGTCCACCCGCCTGGGCCAGGGCCTTGTGCATCTTGTCGTGAATGGTGTTGAGCGTGGTCATGTCGAACAGGCCGCGGCCGATGCCCGACTGGTTGGTGGCCAGCACCACGCGGTAGCCCGCCTGATTGAGGCGGGCAATGGCTTCCAGGCTGCCGGGAATGGGCTTCCATTCATCCGGGCTCTTGATGAACTGGTCGGAGTCGAAATTGACCACGCCATCGCGGTCGAGAATGATGAGTTTCATGATTTTTCGGTGAGGGGTGAGGGGTGAGGGGTGAGGGGTAAAACCACCATGCACCGCTTAGGCCCATCACTCATCACTCTTTACTCCTTACGATCAAGCTGCAAGTTTGGAAATATCCGCCACCTGGTTCATCAGGCCGCCGAGGGATTTGAGCAGGGCGAGGCGATTGTTGCGTATCAGCGGTTCATCCACCATCACCATCACGCCGTCGAAAAAGTTGTCCACTGCCTGACGCACGCCTGCCAATTGAGTCAGGGCGCCGGTGTAGTCCTCGTTCTGGAGCAGGGCCGCGACTTGGGGTGCGAGCTGGTTTACCGCAGCCAGCAGGTCGAGTTCGGCGGCGTCCGTCATCAGTGCCGGGTCGGCGTCGCCGCTCGGGGCCTCGGTCTTTTTTAGGATGTTCTGAATGCGCTTGTTGGCGGCAGCCAGGGCGGCGGCTTCGGGCAGACCGGCGAAGGTGCGCACGGCGGCGAGGCGCTTGGGTATGTCGCCCAGGCGCTGCGGACGTTGCGACACTACGGCATCAACTTCCTGCGCCGTGTAGCCTTGCTCGCGCAGGCTGCCGGCGAGACGGTCGTTAAAGAATTCTAGCAAGTTGCCCAGAACAGGAGAGTTCGCCGGATCAAGGTTTTGAGCGAAGGCCGCCTTGTCAGAGCCACGAGTGGTTGTGCCAATCTGGTTCTCAATCATTTGATCCATGATCATGCAACATGCACGAAGAAGTTCCTCCATCTTGAGAGGAATATCTCCCTCCATCAGCATGCGAATCACGCCCAGTGCATGGCGACGTAGCGCGAATGGGTCCTTGTCACCGGTCGGAATCTGGCCGATGCTGAACATGCCGACCAGCGTTTCCAGCTTGTCGGCCAGTGCCACGACGGTGCCAACCTGACCGCGCGGCAGGCTGTCGCCAGCAAAGCGCGGCTTGTAGTGATCCTCAATGGCATCGGCGATATCGGTAGCGAGACCATCATGTAGCGCGTAATAACGGCCCATGATGCCCTGTAGTTCCGGGAATTCGCCGACCATATCGGTCAGCAGGTCTGCCTTGGCGAGTAGCGCGGCCTGCTCGGCCTGGAGCGCGAGCGCTTCGTCGCCCAGTTGGTGGCCGATGGCCTTGGCGATGGCGCAGACGCGCTGCACGCGTTCACCTTGCGAGCCGAGTTTGTTGTGATAGACGACCTTGGCCAGGCTCAGCACGCGGGACTCCAGCGTGTTTTTGCGGTCCTGGTCGAAGAAGAACTTGGCATCGGCGAGTCGCGGGCGCACCACCCGCTCGTTGCCGCCGATCACGGCGCTAGGGTCGGAGGGGCGGATGTTGGACACGATCAGGAACTGGTTGGTCAGCTTGCCTGCCGCGTCGAGCAGGGGGAAATACTTCTGGTTGGCCTTCATGGTGAGGATCAGGCATTCCTGCGGCACGTCCAGAAATTCCTCCTCGAATTGGCCTGCCAGCACGTTGGGGCGCTCCACCAGTGCGGTCACCTCGTCCAGCAGGGCATCGTCATCAATCGGCCTCAGGTTGGGGCCGGCCTTGGCGGCGGCATCCTGCAACTGGCGCACGATGTCGGCGCGGCGTTTTTCAAAGGAGGGAATGACTGCGCCCTCGCTTTCCATCTGGCTCTCGTAACTGTCTGCATCCTGGATCGAAATGGCGGCAGTAGCGGCCTCGAAGCGGTGACCCCGGGTCATGCGGCCGGAACTCAGGCCAAGGATGGCGAGCGGAACGATGTCCGCGCCGTGCAACGCGACCAGGCCATGCGCCGGGCGAACGAAATTGACGGTGCTCCAGCCATCTGCCAGCTGGTAAGTCATCACTTTCGGGATGGGCAGCGCAGCGAGTGCGGCTTCCAGCGCTTGTTGCAGGCCATTGGCCAGCGTCGCCCCCTGCACTTCGGTATCGAAAAACAAGGCTTCTGCCTTGCCCTCGCCTTCACGCTTGAGCTGGGACACGATTCCAGCATCCAGTCCCATGCCCGCCAGCCTTTTCAACAATGCCTGGGTGGGCTGGCCATTGGCATCCAGCCCCACGCTCACGGGCATGAGCTTGTGCGATATCGGCTTGTCGGCCGCCTGAGTAGCGACTTGCGTGATATGCGCCGCCAAACGACGCGGCGAGGCGTAGGGGGTGACGCTCGATTCTTCGCTCGCCAGTCCTTGTGTCTTGAGAGATTCGAACAGCCTGGTGGAAAAGGCGATGCCCAGTTTTTTGAGCGCCTTGGGCGGCAGTTCTTCGACAAACAGTTCAACCAGAAGATTGTTCATATTCATGCCGCCTTCTCTTCCAGTTTTGCCAGGACTTCGTCAGCCCATTCCCTTGGAGCCATCGGGAAGCCTAGTCTTGCGCGGCTATCCAGGTAGCTCTGGGCGACGCTGCGCGCCAGATTGCGGATGCGGCCAATGTAGGCGGCGCGCTCGGTGACCGAGATGGCGCCGCGTGCGTCCAGCAGGTTGAAGGAGTGGCCGGCCTTGAGCACCTGCTCGTAGGCGGGCAGCGCCAGTTGTTGTTCCATCAGGTGTTTGGCCTGCTTTTCGTGAGCATTGAAGGCGGTGAGCAGGAACTCCACGTCGCTGTGCTCGAAGTTGTAAGTGGACTGCTCTACCTCGTTCTGGTGATAAACGTCGCGGTAGGTCAGCCCCTTGGTCCAGGTCAGGTCAAACACGTTTTCGACGCCCTGCAGATACATGGCCAGGCGTTCCAGGCCGTAGGTGATTTCGCCGGTGATGGGCTTGCAGTCGATGCCGCCCACCTGCTGGAAGTAGGTGAACTGGGTCACTTCCATGCCGTTCAGCCACACTTCCCAGCCCAGACCCCAGGCGCCGAGGGTCGGGTTTTCCCAGTCGTCCTCGACGAAGCGGATATCGTTCTTCTTCAGGTCGAATCCCAGCGCTTCCAGCGAACCGAGGTACAGCTCCAGGATGTTTTCCGGGGCAGGCTTGAGAACCACCTGAAACTGGTAATAGTGCTGCAACCGGTTGGGATTCTCGCCATAGCGCCCATCCTTGGGGCGGCGCGAGGGCTGCACGTAAGCGGCCTTCCATGGCTCTGGGCCGATGGCGCGCAGGAAGGTGGCGGTGTGGCTGGTGCCGGCACCGACTTCCATGTCGTAGGACTGAAGCAAGGCGCAACCGCGTTCGGCCCAGTAGCGCTGGAGCGTGAGAATGATGTCCTGGAAAGTCAGCATGAAGGAAGGAAGCCGCCAAAAAGCGCTGATTTTACTGTATTTCAGGGGTACGGGGAAATTCCTGCTGAAGCTTGGAAGAGCCTGTGCATCCAGCTTGAATATATATGGCATTAAGTCCATAATTCGCCCATGAGATGGGCTGTCCTCTTCCACGACGATTTTGCCGCTGAGTTTTCGCTGCTGGCCGAATCCTTGCAGGACGAACTGCTTGCTCACGCTCTGCTGCTGCGCGATTTCGGCCCCGGCTTGGGGCGTCCGACAGTGGATACGTTGAAGGGGTCGAGGCACGCTAACATGAAAGAGTTGCGCTTCAGCTGGGCAGGCGAAGTATGGCGCGTTGCCTTTGCCTTCGATCCGGCACGGCAGGCGATTCTGCTGGTCGGTGGCGACAAGGGCGGCTCGGACCAACGGCGCTTTTACAAACGGCTGATTTCGCTGGCAGACTCGCGGTTTGATGCACATCTGGCCGCAACGGGCAAGGAGCACAAACATGGCAAGAAATCTTGATCACCTGCTGGCCGAACTACCAGCCAAACGCCTGACCGCCATTGAGGCGCGCGCCGGTGAATTGGCGACACTGAAAGACTTGCGCCTGGCCGTGGCGCAAACGCAGCAAGATCTCGCTGCCGCGCTGGGCGTGGGGCAAGACACGATTTCACGTTTGGAAAAACGTAGCGACATGCTGCTCTCCACCTTGCGTCGTTATGTCGAGGCGATGGGTGGCAAGCTGGAGCTGGTGGCGCAATTCCCCAACCGTCCGCCAGTA
>Ga0172380_10002973_pt1 | contig 24543 bp, 30 predicted proteins | sample Leawe162metaG_FD_119747 | JGI IMG/M metagenome (GOLD analysis project Ga0172380, IMG submission 119747) | Leachate microbial communities from a municipal landfill in Southern Ontario, Canada - Leachate well 162 metaG | ecosystem: Engineered > Solid waste > Landfill > Unclassified | place...
ACCAGAGTATCCCAGAGCAAAGTAAACTATACGCTAAGGGTGCGTATAACCCCAAGGAGAGGGTTATTCAGTGGGTTTTCAGGACCACTACAACTAGTGCGATCCGAGATCGATGTAGGTACGACAACATACTAAACTTCGACACGACCACTAAAGCTTTCTACCCTTGGTCTCTTCCGCCCACCGGTGGTTTTATCCGGGGTATTTCTTGTATGAAGGGGCTTGGTTCTACGACTCAACTAGAGAACGTAGTGGATAACCTAGGTTCAGTGGTTCTAGATGGTTCGAGTAATGCTGTTCAAGTGAGTGTATCAGTGCCTAACGTTATCAGCTCTCAGTTTAAATACACTACTACTTTTGGGGCTGAAACGTCTTTTTCGTACTCTAACAGTCAAACGAGCACTCTGAGAGATTGGTCCTCTATTGTTAGTGGGGGTATTCTTCGTAAGAGCTATTTTACGTCTGGGTATCGTCTTAGAGGTGAGGGTATTAGAAAACACCAGACCAACTACCTGAGAATCTTTAGTGAGCTACCTAACTCAGTGGTATCTTTTACAGTATCCAATAGATGGGACTATACGACTAGCGGTAATGCAGGTCAGTGGACCTCTAAACAAACTGTCCTACTTGACCCACTTGACCGCAACCACGGAACACGTAGGCTCAAGCTAAGAGGCTCTGGGCTAACCAATCAAATTCATGTCGAAAGTGTTGGAGATTACCGATTCTTTATTGTCGGCTGGGCCTCCTTCGACTCGGTAAACGAGAGACCTTAATGCTTAGACTAGGTAAGGAAAGAGACGTAAACGTTATCCTCGGGCTTATCTTGGAGTTCTTTGGACATACGAAATATGGGCATCTTCCCGTTGACTATATAGCAACGAGTGGTCTCATCCGAGACTTTGTCAACGAACTCAACGAAGACCTTGTTTGTATTCTCTGGGAGGTGAACGGTAAAGTAACCGGCATCCTTGCCGGACAAATTCAAACTATCCCACTCCTCAACCGTAAAGTAGCGGTGGAATGCCTTTGGTGGGTTGAGCCAGAAGCTAGAGGTAGTGAGGCGGGTGAGCAACTTCTTGATGCTTTTGAACATTGGGCTAAGCTCCGTGGGGCTGATATGGTCCAAATGATGTCTCTACCGGACCGAACTGGTAAAGCTTTGTCTAGGTTCTACCGTAGGCGAGGCTACGATCTAACTGAAGTAACTTATACGAAAGAACTTTAATGGCAGTATTTAGTACTATCCTAGGCGCACTAGGGGCTAGCGCTTCTGCTGCGTCCGCAGTAGGTGCTGCTGCTTCTGCGATTGGAACCGGCCTAAGTGTGGTCGGCTCCTTTCAACAGGCCGCAGGCCAGCGTAAGGCTCAGAACGCTCAGAAGCGTCAAGAGGTTTACAGGCAGAAACAGATGGAGACCGAGAGTCGTAGGACTCAGATGGAACTCATTCGACAGCAACAGATCGCTCGGGCTAATGCCCTTGCTAATACCACCGCTCAGGGAGCCTCTGCTACAGGTAGTTCCGCGATGGGAGGTGCCGAAGGCACTATCTCTGGAACCTTCGGTAGAGGTATTCAGGCAGATCAGTCTAACCTTACTTTTGGTCAGATGCAGTTTGCTGAGAATAGGCGAGTCACTGAGGCCAACCAGATGGCTGCTCGTGGGGGTACCCTCGCTAGCGCGGGTCAGGGCCTCTCTAGCCTCGGTGGTATCTTTGTGAATAACGCAGAACGTATTGGCCGTATCGGGCAGGTCCCGCGTAGGGCAAGAGCTTAAGGATTAAAATGGAACCGGAAATCGAACTAGTCGGCTTTCCCTCTACGGCGAATAGCCCGGACGCAGGTACGGGTGTTGACATCACGAATCCACAGGTAGCAAACCTTCCGGCCGAGGTGGTCGAAGAGAGGGCGCAAAAGGCGAACCTCGGTCTGGGGGAGATATCTCCCGGCCTGCCCTCTCTCAAGGCTTCTATCGCTAATGGGGACGAGATGTTCAGCCGGGAAGCTTCGGCTAACGACCTCACCATTAAGGAGAGGGACAATCGTCTTAGGATGCTGGAAGGCATGGCTAGTTCGTCCGTTCCCGGAGCCCCCATCTCTGCCGACGAGGCAGACTTGGTGGCAGGACTTACCATTCAACCGGTAGTTGACCCTAGGACGGTGTGGGAGAAGCAGTACGCTAATTATCTTACCAATCGTCTTGTCATGAATACCGACGACCCCGAGGGGGCAGTTAACGGCTCTCTTCGAGAGAACCCGGCGAGTACCTTCGCCGATCTCGATGTAGCTCGGGATATTATCACTAAGAACGAAAGAGTTACCGCTCGTCTCACCGAGATGGAAGCTAGGTGGAAGGAGATGGGCTTCTGGGATTCTGCTCTGACTATTGCGGAGACGATCATCCCCGGCAAGACCTCTCTCAACATTAGTGGTCGTACTCTTAGCCAAGTACTCGAACTCGGGGCTATTCCCGATATTGTAGTGCCCGGCCAGACTATGAAGGAGCAGGTTCAGAACCTTCTCGCCATTAGCGATCCAGACGTCTTTGCAGCGTCTCTCGACCGTATCGTGGACCGTATTGCAGAGACTAACGTCGTTGACGCTATTGACTTCCTGAAGGCCATACAGAGCTATTCTATTAGCGATCAGTTCATCAGGAACATCTTCGGTCTCGCAGACACCTTCGATATCACCGGCCTTACGTCTGTTATTGGCAAGGGGCTGATCAAGGGCACCGTAGCAGTAGGCCGTAAGGTTCTTACCCCTAAGGCTGCTGAAGCCATCAAGGCAGTTGATGATACTCTGAAGGCTACCGTCGGCCCTCAACATCCTGAGAAGATTGCTGCTCAGATTGGGGCGACTAACGAGTCTGCTGCGATGAAGGCCATCAATCGGCATATGTCTGATACTGCTGAAGCAGCTAACGCTACCTTCAGCGAGAGAGTCCGACACGTCATCGATTTGATGCCTACAATGAGCAAGCCCTCTAATATCTTTCGAGGGGAGTCCAGTCTGTCTAATACTCAAGGTGTTCGTATCGCTACGATGCTTGCGAACAACGCAGCTAAGTTCATTGACACTATTACGACTACGGTTACTCCGGAGCGTCTTACCCCTGAGGCTCTGTCTCAGGCTATCGGTAACGCTAAGGCAGCCCTCAAGAAGGACTTTGATCGTCTTAACGACAGCGTGCTGGATATCGTCCGTAATCCTAGGGACGTCTACACCAACACTGACTCGGTGAGCATCCGTCTGGGCACCCCTTCTGCTGAGGCCTTCACTAGTTCTCAAGAGGCTCGTCTGTACGCTAAGGATATCTACAACCTCCCAGAGGGTAGTTACTCCGTCGGACAGCAGGGCACTGGTTTCTACATCGATATCATGAAGCCGATCAAGGAGACCGCAGACGATGTTCAGGACCTCATGGTCACTACGAACAATCAGACGCCTATCCCCAATATGCTCACGATGTTTATGCAGGGCCAAAGGACTCCCGCAGAGATCACTTCAGCCATGCAGAAGGCCAATCGAGACGCTGCTCTCTTCGGTAACGTTAACTTCGTTAACTTCATCTCCGAAGTAGCCGAGCCTATCGGTAAGCTTAGTAAGGGCCAGAGGCGAGACCTCAACACCATCATGGTGCGTAACCGAGACGAACTTAACCCGGTGACGGGACGTCGAGGCCACTATTACGATACCGTCATGGACCTAGACAAAGCGTATATGACTCACCTCAAGAGGACGCCTACGGCGGCCGAGGTAGAGGCCTACTACGCGGCTGTTCAGGTAAACGAGATGGACCTCCTGCTCCGTAACTTTACGGCCTACAGGGACCTCTCTAGAGCTGGTGTAGAGGACTTCAGTGTTACCGTAGGGTATCAGGGTTACTCCGAGTACGGAGCTGCTCAATTCTCTAAGACCCCTAAGTTTAAGGGCAAGGAGGTTGACTACATTCCGTGGACGGTTGACCACCTTCCGGTTGCTCTAGTCGACGAACACGGTTCGGGTGTTAAAGTTGTCTACGCTAACTCCGTCAAGGCAGAGCGTGACCGTATCTCCGAGTTGATTAAGGATCACGGCTATCGGGTTATTCAGGTTGCACGTCCCCAAGAGCGAGTGCTCAAGGAGGCCGCAGGTATTAAGGACCCCGTTCAGTACGTTGTTACTAAGGGCTACGACAAGTCGCCTCTTCAGTTCCAGCAGGTCGGACGCGAGCCGGGTTTCCACGTAGAGTACGCCGATCCCTTCTACCTCAAGCAGCCTAGGGTGTCCATCATCCAAGGCGGTAACAAGGCCTACGAAGGAGACGCCACTCTGTGGAGCTTCTCTACAAGGGCTCAAGCCAAGAAGTTCGAAGAGCGTGTCAATCAGTTGCGCGAGGCTATCCTCCGTAACGAAACAGACCTCTCTCCGTACATCGTCGGTAAACTTCCTGAGAACGAAGCTTGGTGGAGGCGTCAGTTCAACGAGAACGAAGGTTACTTCAATGTAAACGATAAGTTCGAGGTAGTCGCCCGGGGCCAGCAGACCAGAGAGGTCAACCCTACTCTTAAGGAGCTTAGGAATCTCTCGGATCAAGACCACTCTCTTACGAGTGAGATGGATCGGAAGTTCCAAGGTGAGCGTAGTGAGATGCTTCTCAGCCCCACCGAGGGTACCGAAGAGAATCCTCTTATACGTCTTAAGCCGTCTCAGATGCTCGATCCTCTGTCTGCCACCAGTCACGGTATCGGTCAGGCTACTCGAAGCAGATACTTCGGAGATATGAAGATTTCGGTTGCAGATCAGTTCATCACTGAGTTCGGGGATTTGATGTCCGTTCCAATGGATGAGCTAAGAAAGTACCCGATGTACTATCTTCATAATCCTGAGTGGTCTAAGACAGTCACTGACGGAGCTAGGCTCAACGCAGCTAAGGCTATCCAAAAGACGACTCTAGAGTTCGTCGGGGAACAGACTCCCTTCGGTAAGGACCTTCAAGTTGTCCAGAGTAAGCTCATGGATACGGTCTACAACACTATTGGAGAAAGGGGCGTCGAGAAGCTCGATACCATTCAGAAGATGGTTAATAGTCGCGATCCACTGTCTTACCTCAGGGCGTGGGCCTTCCGAGCTAAGATGGGTGTCTTCAATATCCAGCAGGTTATGGTGCAGGCTCAGAGCCTTGCGCACATGACTGCCATTCTACCCAAACATGCCCTCCAAAGTGTTGCTGCTACCCCCTTCACTAGGGCGCTTATGCTTAACGACTCTCCGGAAATTCTCAACGGAGTGGCTCAGCGTATGACCAATTTCGGGTGGACGGAGAAGGAGTTTAAGGAGTCTTACAACTTCCTTAAATCTACTGGTTGGTATAATGTTGGTCGAGAGGCTGCGTATATTGACGATATGTCTGATCCAAAGCTCTACGAAGGTGCTATCGGTAAGTGGCTCGATAAGAGTGCTATCTTCTTCACCGAGACTGAAAGGGCAGTCCGTATCTCCGCAGGTCATGCAGCTTACCGAGAGTGGAGGGCAGCTAATCCTAAGGCAGTATTGGACAACCGAGCTAGGACTAATATCCTCTCTCGTGCCGATACTCTCACGGTGAATATGACTAACGCTTCTAAGGCTTCTTGGGAGCGTGGAGTTCTTTCTATCCCCGCTCAGTTCCAGTCCTACGGTGTTCGTATGTTCGAGCAGATGTGGGGCGGCCAGCTTACTCTAGCCGAGAAGGCTAGGGTGATCGGTATGAACTCTGCGCTCTACGGTATTCCGGTTGGTCTATCCGGAGCTACTGCCTACGGCCTCTACGAGGACGTTCGAGAGTACGCTCTGGCTAACGGGTACACCGTAGGTAACAGCTTCATTGAGTCTATGGTCGAGGGTATCCCTGCGACTATGGCTTCTATCTTGGGGCTTGGGGATTGGAATGTTGGTCAGCGGTATGGTCCCGGTGGTGTCAATCTCGGGAAGGATATCTTCAAGGGAGACAAGTCCGCGATTGAGATCGCTATGGGGCCGGGTGGCTCGGTTCTGCCTGACATCTTCTGGAACGCTATTCCTTCGGGCGTAGTAGCTCTTACGAAGGCTGTTAGCGGCAGGGAGTACACTCCGGAGTTGAACGATATGCTCGACGCAGCTCGTACTATCTCTACGGTCAACAGCGCCTACCGAGTCTACGCTGCAATGCACTTTGGTAAGTATATCTCGCGCAAGGGTATTGTCCTTGACGAGGCTACGGTTGGTTCTTCCTTCGTTAGCGCTATTACCGGTCTTCAGCCGAGTGAGTTCTCGGATACGATGATCATGCGCCAGTCGAACAAGGACTTCCAGAAGTACCAGAGAGACATTCAGTCTGACATCCAGAAGTACGGCCATCGTGCGTGGATCGAATACAATAACGGAAATAAGGAAGCAGGGGATGCTTACATGGTTAAGGTAAACGCTCTCGTAGAGATGGGGGGTTTCTCTCCGTCTCAGAAGACGTCTATCGTTCAGCAGATTGTTGCTGCCGACACGAAGAACCTCGCCGATAGCGTGAGGCGTGATTGGGTCATGAAGGCTCCTCAGGATAAGAAGTTGGAGCGCTTGAAGAACTTGGAGACTAGACAGTAATGGCTGCTTTTATCGATTACATCAACACTCCCTCGGCGATGGACTACTCTAATCGCTCTAGGGGTACCGACAAGGCTAGGCCTACTGATGCCTTCGGGACTCTCTTCGAGGGTATCGGAAAGGTCGTAGACACCACTGTAAAGGCCATTGATCAGCGTAACATTTCTCAGATCAAGAATGAGCTCGACTCTACCGTTGAGACCATTCGAGGCTCTCAGGGTGTAGACGCTGCTGTCAACGATCCGATGGTCACGGGTGGGGGTAACGCTATTAACGGGGGTCCTTCGGGGCCTCCGGCTACCCCTCCCGCAGTCAACGCAGGTGTCAGTGAAATCAGTCGTCTCTCCGAGGCCTACCGGGATGGACGTATCAGCGATACCTACTACTTCGCTAAGATCGAATCCGAAGCTCGTAGGCTCCGGGCTAAGTTCCCCGGCTATCGAGACGAGATCGACAAGGAGGTTTCCAGTCTAATCGGAACCAATCCGGCTAACGCTCTTAGGTCTTCGATCATCCGAGACCTCAAGGAGGCTCAGTCTACCGCTACTTCTCGTGCGAATAGCGATGAATCTATTATCGAACGAGGTAAGGAACACCTTACGTCCGATCAGTACAATAGATTCCTTCGAGATAAGAGCCCTGCTTTTGTGGCAGAGCTTAAATCCACTATTCAGTCGGAGGAGGCCAAGAAGGCAGGTATCAGCTCTCTTAAGAGTCAATACGAGCTTAAGAAGGCTCAAGGTGCCGCACGTCAGGAGGAGATCGAAGGTATCGCTACTCAAGACGCTGCTGACACGGTGTGGAAGATTCTGGATGCTGGTATCGCTACCGCAGGTGGAACTAACATCAATAGTTTGACTGAGAAGGTCAACCAGATGGCGACTGGTAAGCCGCTCACCCCAGAGGAGATGGGTTCCATTCGATCTGGTGTTGCTGCTTTGATTAGCCAGACTGAATTGGCGCTAGACCAGAAGTTCAGCTCTCGGTTTGGTAAGGATGGTCAGTACACTTACAATAGCGAGATTCGTAACCCCGAGAGGATTAAACAGATCAAGGAACTCGCCCTAGCCCCCATTAGGGCTATGTCGAAGGCTCTGACTGATAACGATATCGGTATGTTCGCTTGGCACGCCAATCAGGCTAAGCTGATGAAAGACTCAACCATCCAGCAGATTTACGCCAGAAGCAACTCTGCACGTAACCTTGCTGCTGCTCAGGAAATCCTCGGACCTAGCTTCGGTGCGCTAATCCTGAATAACGATGTTCTCAAGGGTGCAGTCAGCGACATGACTCGTATGTTTGTCATGGACTCCGTGGCCAAGGGAGTGGTGGGCAATAGCCCGCTTGAATCCCAGATGCTCGATAACCTTCGTGAAGTTAGGTCTCGTCCTAATGCCAGTGGACTGGCGGTGGAAAGCACTAAGGGTGTCCTTGATACCTACCGTCGTATCCTGACTAACAAGGCTACTGATGATGTCTCTCTTAGGCAGATGGCCAATACGGCTTTCAATCCGGAGAGGAACTTCATCACCAATAAGGACCTGCTTACTGGTAACTCTCAGCAGTCGGTTCTGGCCTCGTTTACTAATCCCGATCTGGTCAACAACCTTTCTCGTTTGAAGTCCTCTGATCCACAGTCGTGGGAGAACTACAAGCGGTGGTTGGAGTCCTCGACTCAGGCAGTCTTCGGTACCACGATTAGCCAGCTTGCCGAGTGGCAGAAGGGTCAGGGTGGTGTCGATGTTCTCGTGGACAATCAGGGACGTATCAGCGTAACCGCTCAGCGTACCTCTGCTCCGGGTGGCTTCATGGGAACTCAGTCGGCTAGAGACAGCATGGTTCGAGGCTTCGAGCGTCAACTCGGTCAGCTCAACAGTGCTATCGCTGCTCGTAAGCTCATTGCTCAGAAGGACGGCCAGGACCCCAATCAGGTCGCTACCTCTCTTCTCAGTGCTTTCGGTCTCAAACCTACGCAGACGCAGGGAGGTGGCTCCGAGAGCAACGCAAACCCTAACCCAAATAACTCTCCTATCACCGGGATTTATACCGGTACTCGGAGTGAGGCGGACGCCACGGTCCAACTAGCTAACGTCGGTGAAGACGCTATGATCCAGTTGGCTGACGCTGCTGAACCTGTCGATCTAGAGGCTCAGGAGAGACGTAGAGGGCGTACTCGTCCTTCCGGCACCGTAGATATGTCTTCTGTCGTTCCGCCTACTGCTGACCTCCGTACGGCCATTAACATCGCTGCTACGGAACTAGGTATCTCGCCTATCGATCTTGCTACCGTAATCTCGTATGAGACCGGGGGCAGTTTCGATCCAGCTATTAGAGGTGGCGTCAAGGACGCTAACGGAGTAGGTAAGCACATCGGGCTAATTCAGTTCGGGCCCTCCGAACAGGTTACGTATAAAGCTAACCAACAGCAGTCCGTTGGTGAGCAGATGCAGGCAGTTGTCCGCTACCTTAGGCATCGTGGTGTGAAGCTGGGAATGGGTCTGCTTGACGTTTACTCGACGGTTAACGCAGGTGCACCGGGCCTCTACAACCGTTCGGACGCTCCTCGTGGAGGCGCTCCGGGTACCGTTAGGGACAAGGTAGAGAAACAGATGGCAGGCCCCCGTAGGAAAGCTTTGGCTATCCTCGGAGAGTCTGGTGAGTAACAAACAAAAAGAAACCCCCGGCTCCAATCCGAAAGGAAAGGATACCGGGGGTTTTTCTTTAGGTACCGAGTTTCTTAGCAACTCGTTCAGCTTGCATCTCTTGAAGTGTCTTAACAGTTCCTTCCAACTCGTGAAGGATATCACACACGGCTTGAGATTTACTTCGATTGTCGATTAGACCGTTATTAGCTTGAGCGTCCAAAAGGATTGCACAGCAAGCGATAACAGCACCGAGGTTGTTTACGTTAGTGTCTCGGGTGTACTCCTCCCCTTCGTTCCACAACATGAGGTGGCGCATTGCGGCATTGAGATAGGTACGTGCCTCGACGGGATTGTCCCGCCAGTTTCGCCAGCCGTACTTGAGGTCCCCGTCATAGTGGGCGACTGAGGCGTGAGCCACGGCCACCAAGGGAAGTTGAATAAGGGGAGGTTTCTTGTCACCATAAATCTTCTTCGGGTCAGAGTGGATCGGCGTCGACAAACTCTTCACTCTCTACTTCTTCGTCCATAATGTCCTCGTACGCCTTTTTGTTGAAGAGTTTCTTAGCTTCTTCGTAAGTCACAGGCTCGCTGAAGGATACATCCAAGATAACCTGACGATCAGCGTAAATCAACCAATTATTGGTTTTCTCATTATCGTTTGAAGTGGTCAATCATTTCCTCCATAGAAAGAAAAATGCCAGTAGCGAAACCGTGCATGATATCAACACGCTCAGGCTCACTATCGAATAGAATGTACCCGGGCTTACCTGATCCGATAACGGTACCTAGTTCCAAATGACCACTCTTGCCAGCAGGCATGACCATAATAGCACAATCACACCGGTCAAGGTGGTACTTGTCATACTTAAAAATCTGCTGGGCACTATAGCTTTTCATGATCTGGCGGTAGTTGAAACCACGCTCTCGGTAATAGTCTCGAAGGTAGTCATCGGCGTCAGGTCCAGCGCTTAACCAATCTGAGAAAACTTCGTACCCAAGTTCCTCAAGAGTTTTATGGACACAATGGACCTGTTTGTTGTTTTTCAGGGATGAGATTAGATAGACGGATTTAACAGCTTTTCTCAAGGTATGTAACCATCCTTTTCAAAGTTTTAATACTATCTTTAGCATGCCCCAAGGACCAATTACAGTGGTCACACAACAGGCCTCTTACATGTCCTTTAGTGTGGCAGTGATCAACTCTAGCTGAGGTCTCGTTTAAATTTGTTTCACAAATCGAACATTGATAGTTTTGAGAAGCTAGGAGATTCGTAAAATCAGCTTCGGTAAGACCGTAGCTGTTTAGTTTTCTTTTACGGTTACGAGCTTGCTTCTGTTCTTTTGAAATTGGTTTAGAGTTGTATTTAAGAACAGAAACTTTTCTTTTCTCTGTATTCTTACGTGCCCAACTATTTGCACGGCACCTAGACGTACAGTAGATTTTAGTTTTTCCCCCTCCCTGTGTGTAGTTAGGCTGCTCGAAGGGAGAGCCACACTCTACACACAGGGAGTTATTCCGGTCGAAAATAACCTCGACCGATCCATACTCACTTATCGCTGCTGCTCCACGTACTTAGGAATCTTCCAGAGGTCTCCGCCCGGCGGCTGCCTACCACTACATGCAGCCACAGTAAAAGCGAGAAACATTACAGCCGTAACCGTAAGGTACTTCATTAGTCTTCACTCCCGTCTCTCTTGGGTTGCTTCTTGCGGTTCTGCCGCTTTGGGATGACACGCACTCGATCATTGTTGAGAGCTCCCTTTCGGTTAGCTCCGACGTGATCTACTTCTTTTCCGTCTCCCTTACGCACCTTTCCAGCTTTCTCCGCAGCTGCTCTAGCAGCATTTCTCTGAGCCCGTCGCTTCTTTTGCTCGGGCTTTCCTTGGTATTCATCGTACTCTTTTCGGTAGTTACGAGCCATTAGTCACACTCAGGGTAGAAGTCCGTAGCAGGGAAATAGATGAAGTCCGGGTGCTCCCCTCCACCCCAGCCTGCTTCGCGAAGCTTCTGCTTCACCGGCTCAGGGTAGATATTCCAGATAAGGGCAGTACCCTCCTTAGAGAACTGAGGTCCTGCGAAGGTCATAACCCAAGCAGAGTGGAAAGCCATAATGGCGTACGGACTAACACAGACGTTCTCCGCAGGGACAAGTCCAGTGATCAGAGTGCAGGCAGACATACACAGATCGTCGATACGGACCTTAGAGCCATCCTGACGAATCTTGTTGTACTTCTGAATGTACTCGACAATACCACCACCGAAGTCACCAGTGATTACCGTACGGTAGTTGGCATTCACAGATTCAGTAATAGCCGGAGGTGCCGCTCCAATGTAATCCGCAGGCTTCTCGTTAGCGAAGGAAGTTCCTGCGAGGATGAGAGTAGCCGCGATGGCGGTGAAGAAGTTGCGAAAGAGCTTCATTTGTTTCTCCAAGTTCGTTGAGTGTATCGATCAAAAGATTGTAGATACTAATTGAGTCTAGTCCAGTCAGTAGGCCTTCAATGATATCCGTAGACGTATACAAGTCAGGGTTAGGCCAGTGGTAGGGTTCGAAGGCATCAAAGGCGTATTGAGCTTCGAGTGCTAGTGCATTGTGGTCAATACGCTTGAGATCAGGCTCAAGTGCCAACCGTACGTCTTTACTAAGACCCAACTGACTAAGGACAATATCGTCAATTCGGGCCAGTACTGCCGCAAAGTCCGGGCCAAGCTCCGGTTTGAGGAAGCCGGGGAAGTCTCCATAGTAAGCCTCCGGTAGATCGTGGGTTAGAGCGTACAACTGAAGGGGATAGTTCTCAGGGTGCCAGATAGTGGCGATATCGTAGCAGTGAAGGGAGTGGACTCCAACACTGACCTGCCTATCGGCCTTACCAGTAAACCTAGTCAGATTACACATACCCCAAACCATATCGTAGATTTGGAGGTTCTCTACCATCTGAATACCAGTCCTCCCCATAGTCACGGGGAAGGTCTTACTCATGGGAAGAATGATTCAGGTTCACTAATATGACCCTCCATGTAGAGAAGAAAGATAACGTCTTGCTCAGTTAGATCGTTCATTTCAAGAAGCTCTTCGAGGTTGTAGTTCTCGAAGATCAGTTCGACACGATCTCGCACTCCCTCTTCGTGCCTAGTGTCACTATTATCGCTTTGCATAGTTCTCTTTCAAAGTATTCAGTCCAATGAAGCTTGGCTCAAAGTAGCCGTTCTCACAGCCGTTGAGCATCACGACACCACGCCACCAGAGCCTTGCGGCATCTCCTGCATACGGCGGGTCGTAGTCCTGATAGACACCAACTAGTAGCCCACACATCTTACGTCCATTAGCATCAGTGCGAATAGCATAGTCAGCAAGATGAAGATGCCCAGCCACACATGAGTGGAACTGCTTGGCGAGGAGGGAGGTTGCTGGGTGCTCTCCACCAACTGGACGACCCATAACACCAGACACGAAATAGTGAGCAAAAGTAATACCATCGATAGTCACTTTTCCGGGAGTGGAGCCAACGTAACGGACACACTCATCGTAGAAGTCTCCAATCTGAAGGTGACTAAAAGAGATGGCTCCGTCAAGTTCGGGGGAAAGGTCGAGAGCCTTCTCAATGCGGTGTTCATGATTTCCCTCAAGGAAGACCCTGCGGGGCATCTTTTTCTTCCGCTGGCGAACAGGTTCCCAGACCCTAGATTGGAAGTCCAAGTGAGAGTTAATGTCGTCTCGATAGTTTCGTCCCACAAAGGAACGCTTCCCTTTGTCGTAACTTGAGAGGCTCGCCATGTCAGCGGCGTCTCCGATATTGACGACGATATCAGGTTTGACGTCAATAATGTATTGGGACAGGTAGTCTGCTCGTTCATTACCGTGCCTTGGGTCTGCGTGTTGATCACTAATAACTAGAATATTACTCAAACCATTCCTCTGGAATCTGTCCTTTTAGACAATAGAGAAAACCATTCTTTTCACACCAATCCGAGTACCTAGTCTTGGATTTGGGATTGATCTTATTGTTGTACTTGAAAATAAATCGAATATCTTTATCTGGATGCTGCTCTTTCACCAACAGCATTTTTTTACGGTCACTGGGCCTTAGATACCCTTTAACCTCTAGATAAATCTTAGTCCCATCGGACTTAGAAACGATAAAGTCTGGAATGTACTTATGGTAATCAACCGACGTATATGGTAGCTTCTCGCTCTCGTATTCAAACTGAATATCTTTCTGGGCTTCGAGGTGCTTGCATACAATCGGTTCTAGATCACCCTTAAGTTTCAACTTGAGGTACCTTAGGTTCTCGGGCTACCTCAGTGAGATGAACAGGTCCGTAACTATACGCGTAAGTCCGAAGTCCGGGCCAACAGGCTGACTTGAACTCACAGTACGAACAGTTCATACACAGCTTACGGTTACCACTCTTACCCTCAGGCTCGTCACTGAAACCTCTTTCAGGAGGTTTGTTCTGAGCCACTACCTGTTTCTTCTGCTCTGCGAGTTTCTCAACATTCTCAGTCATCTTGTATGTATCAATACAAATGTTACCGAGAGTTTTGTCGATTACGATGAAGGAGGCTTTCTCCTTATCTGTTACTCGATCATCTTCCTTAGAAGCAGCGTGGTAAGAGTTAATTTGAGTAAGATAGCCAAAAGGATCGTCCCGCCGAAGACCGTTACCTTCGTTAAACTTCTTGTACGAATAGGTAGAAGCGGATTTAAAATCCACCACACGGCCGTCCACAATACCATCTCGATGGCCAACCACGCCATTAACGACCAACTCATCTTGAGTTCCCTCAATCTTGTGGCCTGCCTCCTTTACAAAGAAGATAAGCAGGTGCTCTAGGATATCTCCGAACAAGAACTTGATTTTCGCAGGAGCACTAAGTGGCTCGGCTAGCTCGGGGGTATTGATACCGTACCACAACTTGCGTTCGCAAGGGGTTCCTAGATTGCTAAGACGTAGCGTGGGAGCCCTAGGAGGGGCGCTCAGGCGATCTTTCACCACCTGAGCGATTCCATTTGCTAGAGCCTCTAGATTCTCCTCCTTGGCCTTGTGAGGGCCATTGAGGAATAGGCCGTAAATGTCGTCTACTAGCGTTTCAATATCTTTATTCAATTAGAACGGGAGTCCTTTCGGCTTAGCCTTACCCACGGGCTTCTCGCCCTCTTCGTTAACATCTTCAACCGGCTTCTCGTAAGGAACGTGTTCAACCACTACCACCTTAGTGAAGCGGTGGCCCTTACCGAACTTACCAGCATCGAATACAGCTACCTCAACAGCAACCTTAGAGCCGTTGCCAATAAGCTTGTCGAACTTGTTACCATCCTTGTCTACAACAATAGGCGGGTCAATGGGATCGCCACTAGGCCAAGTACCAACCTTATTGTTGAAGGTCACGTACTTCTTACCTTCATCAGTAAACTTGGCCTTGTTCTTCAGACCGGAAGCCTTATGGACTTCAAAGCCCTCCTTATCGAGAAAGACGTCGATCTTGTAGGCGTGTGGCTCGAACTGAGTATCAGGCTTATAGACCTTAGCCCACTGGCACTCACCTTCGAAATAATAGTATTCAGTTGCCATTCTTAGTTAATTACCCTCGTGTCAAGTTTCTTGTAATCTTCAATCAAACTAGTCTCGTCAATATGTTCGATGTTTTCCTGGATAAGCTCGCACGAATCAAGCTTTAGCTGAATCTCGGCGGGAGCATTATCAAAGTCAATCGTAGTCTTTAGGCGGTGTTCAGCCTCTTGTGGGGAGGTAGCTAGTACATTTACCCCCACTGAATGAGGAGTCAAATAGGAGATCAACATTTTATAAAGGTTCAAAGAATATCCTCAGTGAGTATGCGTCCAGTTGTCCCCAATAGAAGGGATTCTGGTATTGTTGGGTCCGTCAGTTTCCCACGAACCTGCGAGAGGGCAGTAGACGTTGTAGATTTCTCCCGCTTCTCTAATAGCCTCAGCTTGAGCCTTGGCGATATACAGAGCAGTATCAAGGCATCGGATAGTTTCCGTCTGCCATTCGTCGTGAACCCAATTGACAAGCCAGAAGGGAATCTTCTCGGCCGTCAACTTAGCCCACCACAGTTGTTTAGCCTTCTTCATAATGACACTCTCGCCATTCTGAAGGTAGCCTGCGAGCATAAGATGCTCAGAGTCACATAGGACTAGGCGCCCATCGAAACCCTCGAAATATCCACGGTTAGCGTCCTCTGGAATCTTGTCACTTTTAAGCGACTTGAGACCCGGATAGAACTCAAGGAATTTCTTTCGAGCCTCTTTAGCTTCTCTGAGAGAGCATCCCAGAACTGTAGCCAATTTGGCGTCGCCGGCCCCGAGAAGGAACGCGTAGATGTAAGTTTTGGCGTCATCTCTCGTTTTGCATACATCACCCAACGCCCGCTGGTTGAGTGAATGAATGTCAGTTTTATCCGCTTTGCTTCCGCGAAGGATGGCATCGACAAGACGGTCGTCATGGCAGTAGTGGGCGAAGATTCGTAGTTGGATACCATCAGCGTCTACTCCAATCAGGTATCGATCTTGTCCGGCAGTCCAAAGCCCTCGCATTTCGTGTGCGTAGAGACTTTTACCCGTAGCAATGTTTGCTGTGTTGGGGTTGTTGTGGGATGCTCGGTGAGTCCACGCTCCAATTGAATTGAAACTTCCGTGAATCCTTCCGTCGTCGGGATTATAAGCAGCCAACCATTCTTCGAGGTCCCCTTTTCGAGAAGCCAAGAGGATACGTCGAGCGAGAGATTTAGCCGCTTCTGGGGCAGTATCTGGAAGAGTTGCCAAGTTGTCCTCGGAGACCTTCCAACCCGTTTTACGAAAACGCTCAAGCTTCTCTTGGTTCCGATCCCTCTCTGCCTGAATGTGGCTCTTAGTCTTTTCAAAAGGCTTCCAGCCCGCTTCGTTAAGTCGCTCCACAATTTGAGCAGGTGAGGCGGGGTTGAACTCCGTGTACTCGATGAGACTGAATGGTGCACCGGGAGTGAAGATTGTGTAATCGTGTCCGTCATACCATTTGAAGTCCTTCTTATGGAAGCTTCCGTTTTTAGTCAAGGAAGGAGTAATCTCTCTAATCAATTTAGATCGAGGGGGGAACGCCTTCTGTATCTCTATATCTATAATATAAAGCTCTTTGTCGATCTTGTCAAGGAGTTCATCACACTTTTCCTTGTTAAACGCAAAGCCATTCTCATTCATCATCCTACAATACCAAGCGGTATCGTGCTCAGTACGTAGGGCCTCTCTCCACCTAGGTGAGTAGATGTAGTCTTTGTAGTGCTCGAATACCTTATGACCCAACCTAACGTCTTGCTCAGCGTACTCGATCATCTCGTCAGAGAGCTTCGAGTAGTCACTGAACTTGATCTTAGGGAAGTCGAACTCCTCACCATATCTCTCTAGAGAGTGTCCACCAACCCTGTTGGTATTCAGAAGTCGAGAGACAACCAGAGTGTCAATGGTGTTGGTGTAGTCGATAACATCACGTCCCAGCAGCTTGTTCACTGCGGGTACGTCAAACCACAGACCGTTATGAAAGACCCATCCACTGACCTTCTCAGCGTATTCTAAGAAGGGTTTAGGATTAAGGTCAGGCCTAAGGAAGACTCTATACTCACCGGTATCGTGTTCCAGACATCCAATCAACCAGAACTTAGTGGGGTTGAGGGAGTCAGTCTCGATATCAGCCGTTACGAGTATTCTGAATCTCCTTTTGCGTCCATACCGTCACCGATTTCTTGTTAAACTTAACTGCGTAAAGAGATGTTCCAATTTCTACGAGGGTGAAGTCATTCGGCTTCCACCCCCATCCGATAGCAGCAGTAGCTGCCCTAGCCTGTCCCGTAGCATCCTCAGGGTCAGTGAGAATGATTTTGAACTTACTAGGTTTAGTCATCCAACCAGCCCTCTTCCCATCCAATTTCGTATTCTGTCCACTCAGGGGAAAGTTCTACATAAGGGTTAAGATTCTCTCCGTACTGAAGTCCATCCCAGTAGCCCTCAAGAAAGGCGGCAGAGTTAGGTTCGTCCATACGATTACGCCTCATACCTTCCAAGTCGATAACCATCTTCAAAAGTTTCTTGGTTCGCTAGATAATCCGCAGCTTTCTCACAAGACACACAAAGGTCATAAGAGAGATTAGTTACCCTCGCTAAACACCTTAGAAAATACTCAACATCCTCCTGAGAGGAGAAGTTTTCAAAGGGGTTAGATTCAGACTGGGGGGAGTCCTTCTCGATTTGGTTCATCCTCAATCTCCGTTAGAATATACGTAGTTGGATCAAAGTAAAGCCGTCCGGCTGGTCCTGTCTCGTGACCACCTCGATTTTTGTTGACGGTAAGATATGTGGTATTACGTTCTCGCTCATCAGCCGATTTAATATCTCGCTCAAGGTGAACCCATTTGTGAGCAACCTTAGAGATATTTCGGCTACCTCTTGTCTGGCCGTGATCATTAACGTGGCTCACCATTACGAGACAGAACTCAAGATCGTTAGCCAGCATAGCTAGTTGGGTGCTGATCTTGTCTAGAGCTTTTCGCTCATCCTCTTCCACAAGGCCACTAATGACAATGGAAATGTGATCGAGGAAGATATACTTACAGCCACAAACAGCCACCAAGAAGCGAATAGTGCTAATGATAACATCAGGATCGTCCGATCCGAAATGGCCGTATAGATGAAGACGTTCGCTATCGCCAAGAAGATTATCCAAAGCGTTGTGGATTTCAAACTTAGATGCCAGTGAGTTCTTGCGATGAACCGGCTGACCAAGTTCGTATCCTGCGAATCCTTGGAGGGTTCTAGCTTGGGTTTCTTCAAGGTGGATTACTCCGATCTTCGCCTGCGGATCGTCTTTGAGAATCTTATATTCGATGGCTCGAAGAATCTCTGTCTTGCCTCGTCCCTCAAGTGCTGTGAAAAGAACAGTCTCTCCAAAAGCGAGTCCCTCAAGCATGCGCTCAAGAGTTGGGAAGGGATACGCAAAAGCCTTTCTTTCGCCTTGTTCATCAAGGATACGCTTGAAGTCATTAGTACTCGAATAAATGCCCTCAGGAAGAAATCGCTTAGCCGCGAACCAAGCGTTTCGGAAGGCCTGCTCTTCTCCGTTTTGGAGATAGTCATTAGCGTCCTTCCGCTCCATCTTAACGTGGTAAACTTTGTTGAAGTCGAACATAGACGCCACAGCTTTAGTGGCCTTTTGCCCGGGCTCATCCATGTCAAAGCACAGATAAATCTTCTCGAAGCTGTTGAGGTATTCGAAGATGGCGGGATCACCACCCTCATCTTTACCACCACAGTCACGCTTAGCAGAGCTGGCGCTACGAACAGATACCACAGGGTACTTACTACCCGTCATCTGATACACAGCCATGGCATCGAACTCACCTTCGGTGATCGTAATAGCTCTAGCTGAGTTGACGGGGAAATGCTCTTTACCAAAGAGATTAGCCTTACCCATAGAGCCCACTGAAGTGAAACTCTTAGCCGAGAGATAGCGGACCTTGTAGGCCTCGCCGTCCTCCTCGGGAACCATATAGGGAAAACCAACCGAAACAGGGGTGGCCTTTCCTTTAGGGTCACTAATCTTAGTCAGTACTCCGTACTTTTCCATAGTCTCTCGGGTGATACCCCGGTGAGGCATGTACTCGAAGGCGTACTCTACATTTGAAGTGTCGCTCAAGTTACTCCCAAAAGTTTTGTTAGTGGAGTTGAAATGTTTGTTGCAACTAAAACAGTGGCCGTCACCCTCGGCGTTAATAGAGTACGCGTCGGATGACTTGCCACAGGGACACGCTACGTGGGTCTTAATCCACTTAGTCAACCACTATCCTTCTTCTTTACCGTTGGTTCAATGGAGTTGAAGACGTACTCCTCATCCATGTTAATCATCTCAGAGAGAGCATCTAGTCCCACTGAGTCACAATCATCACAAGTGTAGCGATTGTGTTTATGGCTATACGAAATCCTAACACGAGTACCACGAGGCACGGCTAGAGACTCGGAGTAGTGGCTCGGGATACCCGGAGCATAGTCACAGATATAGCACCTCAAGAAAAGAAATCCTCGGAAACATAACGTTCTGTGTCGCCCTCCCACCAACCATCCTCGTAGTCGTCATAGTCAGGACTGCCAATAGGGTAAGGGTTATCGTGAGCCCCTTCCAAACCGTCTTCGTAACCTTCTTGAAACGGATTCACCGAACAGACTCCTTCCCGTCCTCGTACCCCATCAAATAGATTCGAGAGAACGCTGTGTACCAAAAAACACCGTGATTAGTCCGCAGGCGCTCCCCGGCCGCACCATCAAGAAATCCCCAAGTGTAGTACATTCTCTCTAGTTTCTCGAACTCTTCTTCAGTCATTACATAATCTCCTTGTACTTTTCGATAAGGTAGTCACCGTAGATAGCTGCCCGAGGGCCTTCAAGACCGGGTGCAGTATTGCCCTCAAGTACGAGGGCCCTCTTAGTCGGTTCGTGGTAGATAACGTCCATAGCTACGAAGTCTAGTCCATCAAAAGAGCTCGCCACCTTCGTAGCTGCTTCTCGTACTTCGTTGACCACATCGGCCTCTGTTTGGAAAATAAATCCTTTAGTGTGGTTTCTGATTCGCCAATCCTCGGGCTCGGGCTTGTCGTCGGTTTTGACAAAGACCTTTCGCTGAATCTCCCGGACTTCTCCTCCGAGAATATGGAGTCGGTACTCGTGTGTCTTTTTCCGGTACCTTGTATAGAGTGGTGCATTGGGGAGCTCCTCTCCGGCCTCTACCAACTCGATCCCCTCACCGCCAGAACCAGTGGTGGTATGGCGAACAACAACAGTGTCATTCCACCCTCGGGCCACATCTAGATCAGAGGTAAACTCAGGAAGATAAGAACCATTCTGCCCATTGTTGATATGATCGAAGAACCTTTTCTTACACGAAAGAATCTTCGTGACGTTGGGATCATTGATCAGGACGTTGTGGCCAAGTTGGAAATCAAGAGAGCGTGCTCCCCAGCCCACGATCATCCTCTTTCGATTGGACCTCAGTCTATGGGATATTACAGCACGGATTCCCCTCTCTGTCAAGTACTCTTTCAAAGCCTTTGCAGAGCGGCTGCCGAGAATATACGGGTGAATCTGAATCAAAATTCAATCTCCTCCTGAAGGGGCATAGCATTGACCAGTTCGTCTAGGATAACCACACCACCCTGCCGGACATTGCCAAGCCTAGCTCGACCAGGTTTTGGTTGCCAAGGATACGCGGCCTTCTCTTTAACTCCCTTCTTAGCTTCCTGAAGAATGTGATCGGCCCAGATGAGAGTAATATCCGCTGCATTCATACAGCCCTGTTGAATTGCATCCTTCAAGAAAGCCTCGGGAAGCTCCCTATGAGACTCACCGAAGATCGCACTAAGAAACGTCATCGGGTCGTCATGAACCTTCTGCCATTCCTTCGACAGATTGTCACGATCAATACCAATTCCGTACTTAACTAGGTTGGTACACCACTTAACCCAATCCATCAGTTGGTCGGAGTTCATCGAACAGGGGAATGTACGAAACTCGACACTGCCTTGTTTGTAGATCGGATCGATGTTTAGAGCACCGTACTTCCCACCCATACCGTAGATTTTATCATAACGACCGTCTCGATGGGCCTTCAAGTACTTGATGGTGTAATCAGCCGTGAATCCACACGTGGAGAGTGGTAGACAAAACAGATTTCCACTACGATTCTCACCGCAAAGAGTCATCCAAACTCGTTCTACCATACTCCAAGCGAAGAGGATTCCAACGATGGAGAGGAAGTCTTCTTTCTGGACATTGACATGGATGTGGGTTGAAGTCCGGTCTGACTTGAAAACCTCAGACCCCCTTTTGTCGAAAATATTCTCCAAAGTGTTGAAGGCCGTCCTGAGATTTTCAAGGCTATAAGCGTCCTTGGTAACGTACTCGTAGGCTTCTTCTGCCTTCAGCGAGCCATCTTCCGTGACATTCCAGAGGGGCTCGGCGATAGCGGGGAGTCGACGACCCTCAACTTCGATCTCGACTCCGGCAACACCATCGGTAATCCTCTGATAACCAAAAATATCGTAGAGAGAGGGCATATCACAGTCCTGCCTTTTCAAGGGCCTTACGGCACCAAGGATTTAGAGAACTCGAATTGTTCTCACTGACGTAAACAATCTCTCCCGTCTCGTGAAGAGTAACCTTACCCAGCACTTGGCCACGGAAATGGATTTGAAAGTCGTTCTCGCTATGATAGGAGCACGCAAGATTGGAATTCAGAACATGGCTTCTGATGTAACCCTGATTGGCATAGGTCTGTTTAAGGTTCTTGAGAAACTCAACAGTGATCTTATTCTCTGCCGGATGTTCCAAACCTGTATGTAATAGGGTCAACAAAGCTTCACCACCAAAACCCTGATGACCTCCACCGGGCTCAGCCCAAGTGGCTGTATTACCGGCAGTAGCTCCTTGCTGCCACATACGCTTTGCAACTCGGACACACCAAATTGCCCCAACATCCTTGTGATAAACATACATAGGCTCAAGGGGGGCAAGGTCGAACTTGTCCTTGTCCTCCCTCCAATCTACGATCTTCTGTTTTCCTTCGAAATTCTTCAGATAGAGTTTGAAGGAATTTTCAGCTAATTCATTAATGTCCTGCTTAATCTTGGTGACAAGGACAAGCTTACCATCATACATGATAATGGTACGGTACAATTGACGTTCGATCTCGTCCAGCGTTTCGTAATCTCGAATATAACGAGACATGTCTACCTCACGAAAAAATCACTTCAGCAATATCAGGACGGCTTTCCATCCAAGTAGCGTCGCCCGAATTGATAGCATCGCGGGCGTATGTACCATAGTCATCCGTCAGATCGAGATTCTGTTCGAGCAAGTTCATAGCCTTCTCGGTCTGATCGTAGACGAATCCCACGAGATACTCGTCCCCAACCCACTTGTTGGAAAGGACTCGGTACTCCATGCCGTACGGCTTGGGGCGGAAGGCACCAGCCTTACCGTACAACTCTCTCCGCTTAGTGTCCGGGTCCCAAGCGAGGGAGGGTAGGCCGAGGAAGAAGTCGAGCTGTCGGGCAATACGAGCACACTCTCGGAAGTGATTCATACTTTCAACCAACTCAGGGTCAGGAGCACGAAAGCCCACATGAACGTGACCAGAACCAGTCCTGAACGGCATCTCGACGTCAGGGGTGGGATTCTTGCCCATGGTGTAGGCATTGAAGTCTGGGTTACACCCGAGCTCCCTGTTGGCCTCCGGAAGGCTTTCAAGGAACTCCTGCCCAACCTCAGCGGTGGGGATGAACTCCAAGTAAGCCTCGGGATAGTGGGCCTTGACAATCTCGTCGAGGTCTCCGAGAGCCAGCGCCATGTTCTTGACGAACTCCTCTCGGGTTGCAGCGGGACGGGTGTTGAACTCAAGGGCAATACCATCCACCTGAACGTGAGCGTTCTTAGTGGGGGTGGGATTGTCCTTAGTCCCACACGGGAACAGGTGGCCAGACAGATACTTGTCACCAAGCCGAACAAAAGTCTCAGGATCAGAACCAACAAGAAACATATTACCTCACTGAACAGTGATGTGGTGGGGGGAGATGTCCTTCCGAGAGCGGTTGGACGACATTTGCATAAAGTAAGGATCGTTAGGGTATACATCCCGAAGGTCTCGGACAGCCTCCGGATCATTCAAGACATGCCGGAAGATGAAAGATTCCTTCTCGATCCAATAGACATCATCATCAGGGCTGGCGGGATCACCAGTCCAAGCACAGCCGTTCTGAAGGATCATCAGATAGTCCTTCTTAGGAATCCAATAACCCTTCATAGTCTCAACAAGAGGGTCAGAATCCTCCCAAGGAGCATCGTCATTGGTGGAAGTTTTTACTTCGAGAAGCTTGAGAAACTCGGACTCAATCTCCTCTTCAAACTCCTTCTCATCCTTCGAAAGGTGCTTCTCAACTCCGTTGACGATATGCCTCAGAAAAGCAGACCCGGAATTTCCAAGCGATACTTTTGAAGAAGCCTTCGGTCGTTGTTCGTCAGGTAGTCCCCGACTGTGATTCGATCCATCAGATGCCGGAACCTTCGGCTTTCCTTGAAGTTCATTTGCGCCATCACTTCGAGGAAGACACACCTGTTTAGGTTCGGCGACCGAGGACTTCTCGATGAACTGACGCTTCTCCTTACTCCAAACGTAGCTTACCTTCCCAACAGACGACGCAGGCCCCTGCTTAGCTTTCTTGCGAAAGGGCCACTCACGCTCACCACCCACGTTACGAGGGACATGGCGCCAGAAATTATCTCCGGCAGTAACACCAACCTCGACCTCGAAGTCATCCCCACGCTTAATCTCGTAAGGAAGCGTCCAAAGTTGATTAGTCGGAAGCTCTACATACTCAGCGCCCACCTCCATCTTGCGTCGCTTGAGAACAAACTCAAGCATCTCCTTCTCGGAGGCCCACAAGAGGGACTGACCGTCCTTGTCCCACAGATGTTTGACGAACCACAAGGGGCGTTCGTGGTTTCGGATGAAGTTGAGGGTACGCTCCTTGTGGTCGATGAAGACGAAACAATACGCTCCTCGTGTCGAAGCGAGCGCCTCCTTGAAACCAACCTCACTGGCGTGGTTGTAGAACTGGAAGCTATCGCTGGCCTTACCGTCGTATCGGGCGTTCTTAACGTGAGTTAGAGTTCCATTGTGGACACCCGTGATGTTCTCCATGAAATGGGGATGAACATTCGCAGTGTCGTCAGCAGCCCCGGCGGTAGGATACCGAGTATGGCCAAGGAGGATACGGGTTTTCGATTCACCCATAAGGCTCTTGAACGCAGCCATATCGAGAAGGTCACAGCCGGAGTAAAGAGATTTCACCCCACGCATATTTCCATCCCCGTGAACGGAGACAACACCCGCTCCGTGCCTACCTCGAAGGTTGGACACGATGGTAAGGTCTTCAAAGATACCTTTACCGGTATTGTTGATGGATTGAGACGCCAAGCCATAAATGCCACACATTAGACACGACTCCAAAGACGGTTCAGGCAGATTTCGAAAAGCTCACGAGTAGATTTCGAGTCGTATTCAGGATGCGGCTGGAAGCCGAGACACTTGGTCTTTGGCCAGTACACAATCTCTACATCAGGATGTGCATTGTCGTTGAGAGGGGCACGTTCAACGGTTTCACTGTCTCGATAAGTACACCGACCAGCACTGCCCCATAGTTCGAACGTCAGATCAGCATCAGTGTAAGGATTCTGCATCTGGTGGTGGGTAGACGTAACCTGAT
>Ga0172380_10002974_pt1 | contig 24541 bp, 28 predicted proteins | sample Leawe162metaG_FD_119747 | JGI IMG/M metagenome (GOLD analysis project Ga0172380, IMG submission 119747) | Leachate microbial communities from a municipal landfill in Southern Ontario, Canada - Leachate well 162 metaG | ecosystem: Engineered > Solid waste > Landfill > Unclassified | place...
AGAGATGAATAAAGCGATAATCCCCGGCCTGCAGGGTGGTCCACACAACAATACAACTGCCGCAATTGCGGTGGCGCTCAAGGAAGCCTCCCAACCGGAATTCAAACAGTACGCGCAACAAATTGTCGCCAACGCCGCCGTACTTACCGTTGAACTTTCTAAAAAAGGATACACCATTGTATCGGGCGGCACAGATAACCACCTCTTCCTAATGGACTTCCGCGAAGCAGGATATTCGGGAAGCGAAGCGGAGACTCGTTTGGAAACTATTGGCATTACCGCCAACCGCAACACGGTGCCCAATGACCCGCGTAAGCCCTTTGACCCCAGTGGCGTACGCTTTGGCACCCCCGCCGTTACCACGCGCGGGATGGGCAAGGAAGAAATGCTGGTAATCGCGGACTGCATTGACAAGGCGCTCAAACAGGAAGATGTTGAAGCGACGCGCGAAGTCATACGCGAATTGGCACGAAAGTTTCCCCCACCTGGGTTCGATACGAATGCGTAGCATTCGTATCGTCCTGAGCGCAGTCGAAGGATTACAATAATTATAAAGCAACCCTTCGACTCCCTTCAGTCGCTCAGGGTGCTCAATTTTCTAACGCCTCGACGAGTTCGCTTACACGAACGGCCTCGCCGAGAAAATCCGCATGTCCATAATTTTAGACGGAAAAAAATTATCTGAAGAGGTACTTGCTGACCTCGCGGAAAAAGTAAAAAAGATGAACCGAGAACTCCGCCTCGGTATTGTTTTGGTAGGCAACGACCCCGCCTCCGTGGCCTACATCGAGCAGAAAAAAAAGACGGGTGAAAAAATCGGCGTTACCGTGGATATTTTTAACTATGAGCCCGACATTTCAACTACCAAGCTACGCGCGGAAGTCGGACGCCTGTGCCGCCTGCCCCATATGGGTGGCGTTATTGTGCAGCTTCCCCTGCCCGAAACCATAACCACTCAGTCCATTTTGAACGCGGTACTGCCATGGCGCGACGTGGACGTGTTGAGTACCGCAATGTCAGGCAAGCTCTACGCGGGCACAAGCCTCGTTCTTCCCCCAACCGCCGCGGCGATTATGAAACTCGTTGATTCTTACGGCATTGAAGTGCAAGGAATGGTTGTTGCTATTGTGGGTACCGGAAAACTCGTGGGAAAGCCCACCGGGTTCGCGATGAGCCAACGCGGTGCCACGGTTCTTATGATTAACAGCTCCACGCAAAACCCGGCCGACCTCATTCGCCAGGCGGATATTGTTGTTGCCGGCGTAGGCAAGCCGCAATTCATTACCGCCGATATGGTAAAAGACGGCGCGGTTATTATTGACGCCGGATATGAACAGGTGGATGGCAAGCTCGTGGGTGATGTTGCCCCCGCCGCGTTTGAAAAATCTTCCGCGTACACGCCGGTACCCGGAGGCGTTGGGCCAATGACGGTGGCGATGCTCTTCTCGAATCTGGTAACACTAAACTCCTAAAACAAAAAACTCCCGCTTATAAGCGGGAGTTTTTTGTTTTCCTCAAAGCACCTCGTAGAGATGCACTCAGGAGAAGCAGCGTGAGAAGTTTTTAATTTCTCACGCTGCAAGGACCATGAGGTCCTAACTGGCGCTGGGCTCGGTGGCGGGCGAAGGACTCCCACCGGTCTCCGCCAGCAGATCGCTGGGCTTGGGAAGCTCGCGGCCGGCCACGCCCAGGTCGTACCCGAACTGAATGCCGAGACCGAGGGTCGCCAGCCCAAAGCCGATCACGACGAGAAGGCCGATGATCAGCACGAAGTGGGAGAAGCCGCCATCGCTGGGACTCCCGTGGGCGGCGAAGCCGCCGATCATGATCAGGATGCCCAGGGCGGTAGCCCCCAGCATCGTCAGCATGAGCCCCAAATTCTCAAACTTCATTCAAAGAACTCCTTCGTTGAAAACTCCACCATCTTGGTAGAGCTCTGTAAAAATCCTTTCTGAAAGATTCTTGCAGAACCCTGCCCTACTATCCTCAGGGTACCTTCGGAAAGACACTCTTAGGATAGCGGTGCACTGTATTTTACTACAGTGCACCGCGGGGCTTAGACGGTCGCTGCTTGACGCAGCGTACGAATGCCCAGGAGGAACATGCCCGCAAACGGCAGCGACCAGATGACGCCCACCGCCAGAAGTACCAGCCGAAGCGGCATCTCGACGGGGCGTTCCATCATGATGGACATCATCGTTGAGATGCCCAAGAGCCCGAGGGCGAGCAGGGCGGTCCCTACCGTCACCGCCCCAGAACGATACGATCGGAAGAGGGGCTGGAGCAAAGTCTCAATCATGGCGCATTCCTTGCCTGTAAACGAACGACTATATTTATATTATAACACCAAATATGCATATTTGTCAATAGTCCCCTCCTCCACTATAAAACCGCTCCGAGGGGCGGTTTTATGATTTTTGTTTATTGTAGTCTTTCTCTCAGCACCTCTTCCGCCACTTGCGGGTTAGCCGCGCCGCGGCTTTTTGCCATTAACTGCCCTACTAAAAACTTGATAGCGGCCTCTTTCCCCTTTTTGTAGTCGGCGACCGCGCTCTCGTTGGCGGCTATCACCTCGTCGGCAATCGCACCAATAATATCGGCGCCGCTCTCTTGCTTGAGCCCTTTGCTTTCAATAATATCGGACGGGTCAGCTCCGGTTCTTGCCATTTCCAACAACACATCCCGTGCCGCCGCACTTGTAACATCCCCTTTTTGCACGAGATACATAAACTCGGCAAAGTTTTCAGGGCTTGCTTTTATATCGCCAAGTTTCATTCCTTCTTCATCCAGTAGCGTACGAATATTCTTGACGACGTAGTTGGTGGCAAGGCGAACCAATTCATCCTTGTTACTTGCCTTTTCACCTTCCCACGCTAAAAACTCCGAAATAACCCGCTCATAGTAGTCGGCCAAATCTTTGTTGGCAATAAATACCGAGACGGCTTGCTCGTCGTTGCCGTACTCTTTTATAAAGCGCATACGCTTTGCTTGGGGCAATTCGGGAACGCTCGCCTCAAGTGCGTCACGGTCAAAACCATTTTCCTTATTCAAAACAAGGGGCGGAATATCAGGCTCGGGGAAATAGCGGTAATCCGCCGCTCCCTCCTTTACGCGCTGAGAGAATGTTCGTTTTTCAACCTCATCCCATCCACGCGTTTCCTGCACGACACGCTCGCCCGCATCCAGTAATTCGGTTTGGCGTGCAATTTCGTACGCGGCCGCGCCTTGCAACGCGCTAAACGAGTTAAGGTTCTTTATCTCCACCTTGGTTCCAAATTCCTTCGCATCAGGGAGGGCGATAGAAATATTCAATTCCACGCGCATGGTTCCGTTTTCTGGTTCGGCGTCACTTGCACCCAGGTAGCGCAAAATCTGCTGAAATGCCTCGGCGAACAGGCGCGCTTGCTCGGCAGTTTCAATAACGGGCTTGGTAACGAGCTCCATCAGCGGAATACTGGAACGGTTGTAGTCGATAAGGGAGCTCTTACCATCGTCTGAATGTTGCATTCGGGCTGTATCTTCCTCTAAATGCACTCTTTCAATATCTACACGCTTCGTTGCGCCGTCTGCGGGCAAAACTTCAATATACCCCCCATTCACGATGGGTTGGTCGTACTGGGAGATTTGGTAGCCCTTGGGGAGGTCGGGGTAAAAGTAATTCTTGCGGTCAAATTTGGTGTTGGTAGCAACCTCGCTATGGAGCGCAAACCCAACGCGCATCACCTGCTCAATGGCCTCTTTGTTGGGTACGGGAAGGGTTCCTGGGTGCCCCATACACACCGGGCATACATTCACATTCGGTTCTTTCTCGTACGGGTTATTGAGTGAATCGCAAAACATCTTGCGCTCGGTCTTTAACTCGGCGTGAATTTCCAACCCAATCGTTGGAATGTATTTCGTTTTTGTTTCAGTGTCTGCCATTACTGTATCCGCTCTAAGGTTACGAACGTATACGGATACGGGTTTTTCTCGTCCGCATCAAACTCCTGACGCTCAACTTCTTTCCACTCGCCCTCGTCCCATTGCGGAAAGAATCGGTCCGCTTCAAACTCTCCATCAATAAAAGTAAGGAGCATGCGGTTAGCGCGCGGCAAGAACTGTTCAAAGATACTCGCGCCTCCCGCGACAATAACCTCGTCGTCGCCCTGGGCGGCTACATCTTCTTGCGCTACGCGCAACGCTTCTTCAATGGAGGTAACGACAACAGTCCTCTCGTACTTGGGCGCATACTCTTCTTGGGCAAGCACCACCATCAACCGCCACGGCAAAGGAATCGGCAGGCTATCGTAACTCGTGCGGCCCATAATGACCGTTTTGCCGTCAATGGAATCATGGTAGCGCCTTACGTCAGCTTCCATCCGAGGCCAAGGCAAATCATTTCCCTTGCCTAGCGCACGGTCCTTCGCCATCGCGGCAATAATAGAAACAATCATTTCTTTGCGATGAGTCCAAGTTGTTGGGCCTTATCGATAAATTCGGCGGTTTCACGCTTGTTATTATCCAACATAGAGAGCGCTACCTTTTGCAATTTCGCTTCCGTCATCGGCCAGTTGTTCTTTGCGATAATGACCTTCTCCGGGCCAGACAAATGCATGCCATTTAATTGGTAGTCTTCGAACGCCGCATAGGCAATTGGCATCGCTTCCTTCACGATACGCGCCATCGCATCAGCAAATACACGTATCTCGTACTGAGCGTGAGAGTCCATACGCAAGGCAAGGAAGTGCATAAGATTGTGCAAATCAATCTTCCAGTACCATTGGGTGTAGTAATTGACCGGCAAATTCATGCGCGCTAGTTCTCGGGCAAGCATAGAGCGCTTCGCATCCACGGGATTACCCATTCCGTCATCATTAAGAAAATATTCGTAATGGTCGTACGCCGTGGAAGAATCTTCCTTCAAGAGACGCAGTACTTCTTGCGCCTCCTTCGGGGGCAAAACCGCCTCGCGACCTTGGCGATTACTTAACGATTGGGCAGCCAAATTATCCGACTCTGGCATATAAAACTCCCTGTCCAAAACAGAGTACCGAGCGGAGTATTCATTCACATTTGCAGTGCGGTGACGAATCCACTGGCGCGCCACAAAAATTGGCATCTTACAGTGGAACTTCAACTCAACCATCTCAAACGGCGTAGTATGCTGGTGGCGGCGTAAATAACGGATAAGCCCCCTATCTTCAGTCGTCTTCTTTGTGCCCGTCCCATATGACACCCGTGCCGCCTGGACAATAGCGGTATCATTGCCCATATAGTCTACAAGTCGCACGAAGCCGTGGTCCAAGCACTTAATAGGGCGATGCAACCATCGCTCCGCCCCCTCGCTTACCGCGCGGAGCGTCTTCTCTGTTTCGTTCATGCCTTCAATGCGTGATGGTAGTCGATCTGCCATAGATGTTCTTATTTTATACCTTTACTATATCAGTTTTCGCACGTGTCCCCATACCTCTTCGTGGATATCATCGGGCTTTCGCATCGCGCCGCGAGAATCGCACTTTACCACGGTAAAGTGCCCTGCAAACTGTTTTGCCGCCGCCGTGTAGGCGTTATGCGCGTCGCGCAGGTGACGCTCATCCGCTTCGTGAATATCCTTGGCGCGTTTTCGACTGTCGCGCAGGGCGGATGCGATAGTAGGGTTCACGCTCATCAAAAACTGTGCGTCTGGCTTAGGAATTCCGAACACATTATATTCTAAATCGTGAAGCCACTCGAAAAATTTGGCGCGCTCTTTCGTGCTGCGAATTTTTCCGCCCTGGTGGCCGATGTTTGACCCCATATACCGGTCTGTTACCACGAGCTTCCCCTCCGCCAGCCAGGCCCGCAGTTGGCGCGAAGCGTCATACCGGTCCGCCGCGTAAAAAATAGAGGCCCGGTACGGCCCTACCTCCTTCGCTGTTCCAAAAGTACCTGCTAAATATTCTTCCACTAAACCTGCCGTTTTCTTGCCGTATTGGGGGAACGTCAAACTTTCTACCTGGTACCCTTCGCGCTTTAAGCGCTCGGCGAGCAGAGAAGCCTGCGTCCCCTTGCCGGAGCCATCAATTCCTTCAAAGACAATTAATTTTCCGGTTTTTTTCTTCATACCATTCCTGAACTGCCAAACCCTTTTTCGCCCCGTATATCATTGGCCTCAATCTCATCCACCTCTTCAACGTCGGGGGTGGCAATTGGCGCAATCACTAATTGGGCAACCTTCTCCCCGCTTCGCACCTCGTAGGGTTGGGAGCCGAGGTTTGTAATAACTACCTTCAATTCGCCCCGATAATTGGAATCCAGCACCCCCGCCATCGTCTTCATATGGTGCTTGGCGGCAAGGCCGCTCTTGTCCCAAACGAACCCCGCGTACCCTGCCGGAACGGCCAGCTTCAAACCTGTTGCGACAAGTACCTTTTCGCCGGGGGCAACTGCTATATCTTCCACGGAAAATAAATCCATGCCCGCATCGCCCTCGTAGGCGTACGAAGGAAGTTTTGCGTCCGGATGAATGCGTTGGATTTGCAGTTTCATCTTCCTAGAGAAGTGTTGCTTTAGTATTCCCAAAAAGATTCTTTGTTGACGCCTGCATAACGCCGCGCTGTCCCGTGTAGAGGGACTTCTTGCGCTTGTTGTAGGGAACTTCGGCGGGGCTGGTCATCTGGTGCACGGCAAACTGGCAAATGTACATATCGGGGTAGAGGGCTACCGCGACATTGCTCTGGTTGCTAATTTCCAGCGTAATCGTTCCTTCAAAGCCCGGATCGATAAACCCAGCAGTGTGTACCAAGATACCAATGCGCGCCAATGAGCTCTTGCCTTCCACGCGCACCACTAGATCATCTCCCACGACGATGTACTCCTTTGTGCTTGCTAGTACAAAATCCCCCGGGTGCAAGATGAATGGTTCGTTCTTTTTGCGGATTACCGACTGCAAAAATTCTGCCGGAAGAGGTTGGCGCACATCAATCAAACTCATGCGCGCCGTATTAAATACCTTAAAGGTACCGTCTAACTTCATATCAATGGAAGCGGGCCCTATTTGATCTGGGGTCAATTTAGGAGAGAATGCGAGGCGCTTCTCCTTGAGGGCTTGGCGGATATCACGGTCAGAGAGAATCATGGTGGTTCGTTAATGTCTCTCTATTATAGAAAAGAATATCGTTCGGCAACAGCCTTTAAAAGTACCCAAAACGTGGTCTTTTATAAAAACTTGACAATCCCCTGCTTTAGCTTAGAGTAATTCAGGAAGAAGGAGGGAAAATGAGTTCTCGGGATAGCTGGGGTGCGGTGTCTGCTGTTCTGTTTGGTCTGGCGTTCATCGCTTTCTGCGTATCAATGGGCGCGGACCACCCAACCAGGGAGCTTCTCAAGTACGGCGGAGTTTTCGCCATGCTAGGGGCGCTGCGCACCTTATAACCCCATCCCAACTCTCCGAGCGGCCCACACCAGGGCCGCTCTTTCATTTCTTACTCATCTAAACAAAAAACCAGCCATTGAGGCTGGTTTTTTGTTTAGAATCTTTCTTACTTAACCTCAATCCCCATAGAACGAGCTGTGCCTTCAATAATCTTGGCGGCCTGGTCAACATCGTGGGCGGAGAGGTCTTCCAACTTTGTTTCAGCGATTTGGCGAATTTGAGCCTTCGTCACCTTGCCCACCTTCACGCGGGGCGCGGTACCGGAACCCTTCTGCACGCCGGCTGCCTTGCGCAGCAAGTCTGACGCGGGCGGAGTCTTCAGCTTGAAGTCAAAAGTGCGGTCTTCATACACGGTCATCTCTACCGGAATGATGGTGCCCCTTTTATCCGCGGTTGCCTCGTTAAACTTACTAACGAAGTCGGAAATGTTAATTCCGTGGGGTCCAAGAGCGGTTCCCACAGGAGGCGCAGGCGTTGCTGCCCCACCCATAATCTGCAATTTTATTACTGTTTTGATTGCCTTTGCCATACAATTTTGCCTATGAGCGCAGCGAATAGCTGCAAAATTTAGTACTCTGAGCCTGCCGAAGAGTTTCGTTATGTAATCCTTCGACTTCGCTCAGGATAATCTAGTTACTAAGCTTACGCTGTCGCGCTCGCTAAGTCAACTAGTTTACACCTTAGTTATCTGCAAATAATCAAGCTCTACTGGGGTCTCACGGCCAAACATGTTGACCAAGACCTGCACCTTGCCCTTCTGGTCATCCACCGAGGACACTTTGCCATCGAAGTCTTTGAAGGGTCCGTCATTAATCTTCACGTTATCTCCTACCTTTACGTCAATCTTGTGCTTGGGGTCATCTACACCCATTCGCTTCTGCAATTCAGCGATTTCCGCGTCAGAAACAGGAATAGGAGTGGTGCCAGAACCCACAAAACCGGTTACGCGGGGCGTGTTGCGCACTACGTACCAAGAGTCATCCGTTACCTCCATTTCCACCAATACGTAACCCGGGTAGATGCGCTCCTCGATGATTTGGCGCTTATTGCCACGGATACGAATCTTTTTTTCCTTAGGAACCAAAACATTAAAAATCTTGTCCTGCATGCCCAGGGATTCAATACGTTGGCGAAGGTTATGCGCGACGGCGTCTTCATACCCAGAATAGGTGTGGAGAACATACCATCGCTTCCCGCGTTGTATACGCTGTTTTGCCATAAAATTAGAGAAGGAAGTTGGCTATCATCCAACTAAAGATAAAATCTAGAGCTCCTAAATAGATACCGACAAAAGTTGAAACAACAATAACCAGTGCTGTGTACTGCAGGACTTCCGGGCGGGTAAGCCAGGTTACTTTCTTTATTTCGGTGCGCACCTCTTTAAAGAAGCGCACGCTTGCTACTAATGGATTTGCCATATTGTGGTATTCAAAAAGCCCGCTCGGGGCTTCGTGGGCCCATCATAAGATAAAGACGTAGAGAAGTCAAGGTTATTAAACATCAAGGTTCTGCACCTTGTCAGCGTGGGTCTGGATGAAACGCTTGCGGGGGGCAACGTCAGCTCCCATCAGTACCTCAAAAATGTGGTCGGCGGCAGCCGCGTCTTCCAAATCCACCTGGAACATCATGCGCTTTTCGGGGTTCATGGTCGTTTCCCAGAGCTGGATAGGATTCATCTCACCAAGACCCTTATAGCGCTGTAGTGAAACGCCCGAAACCTTCTTCGTTTCACTTGCACCCTCCGCGGCCTCTCCTGCTTCCTCAACAACGTCTCCTTCTACCACCTCCTCTTCTTCTGTGGCTTTCTTGCCCTTAGCAACGGGAGCAATCTTTTCTTTGAGGAGGGTTGCAATTACATCATCCTTTTCGTGCTCACTGTAGGCGTAGGCAATCGCTCGGCCACGCTGCACCTTAAATAGTGGCGGCTGGGCAATATAGAGGTACCCCTTTCGAATAACCTCGGGGTAGTACCGGTAGAACAGCGTCAAAAGTAGGGTGCGGATATGCGCCCCATCCACATCGGCGTCGGTCATAATGACAATACGGTGGTACCGCAACTTTTCAATATTGAACTCTTCGGCGATAGCCGCCCCTAAGGCAATAATGAGTGCTCGAATTTCCTTGGAGGCAAGCAGTTTGTCCAAGCGGGCGCGTTCCACATTCAAAATCTTTCCGCGAAGCGGCAAAATTGCCTGGAACATTCGGTCTCGGCCCTGCTTAGCAGAACCGCCAGCCGAATCACCCTCTACGATGTAGAGCTCGGACTCTGCTGGATCGCGCGATGAACAGTCTGCCAGCTTACCCGGCAGGGTAAGCCCTTCCATCGCTCCTTTACGAATAACCGTTTCGCGCGCGGCCTTGGCGGCTTTGCGAGCCTTGGCGGCGAGCAAAATTTTCTCGATGATTTGGCGCGCGTCTCCCGGGTGCTTGTCTAAGTATTCATCAAGTCCTTCAGCCGTTACCGATTCAACCGCGGTACGCGCTTCGGGGTTACCCAACTTTGCCTTTGTTTGGCCTTCAAACTGCGGATCGCGCAGTTTAATAGAAATAATCGCGTTCAGGCCTTCGCGCACATCGTCTCCGGTAAACGCTTCCTTTTCTTTCAGAAAATTATTCTTCTTCGCGTAGTCATTTAAAACGCGGGTAAGAGCGGAACGAAAACCCGTTACGTGCATACCCCCTTCTGGGTTGTACACGTTGTTGGCGAAGGCCAACTCCATTCCCTGTAAATCGTCGGTATACTGAAACGCCACGTCAACCTGGATTCCTTCCTTCTCTTCAGAAACGTAGAATGGGTTGGCGTGCTTTGCCGTTTCACCCTGGATGAGGTGGTCAACAAATGAAACAACACCTCCCTCAAAATAGAATTGATAGGAACGGGTAGGAGTGATGCGCTCATCGTACACTTTAAGGTGCACGCCGCGCGTCAGGTACGCCTGCTGGCGCAGGTGGTCCATAATCGTCTTCCACTTAAACTCACCCTCCTTAAAAATGGAGCGATCGGGTTCAAAGGTAATGCTCGTTCCCGTGGCGCCCTTGGGGGCGGTCCCAATTTTTTTTACATCTTTCTGGGGAATGCCAATCTTGTAGTCTTGCGCCCATACCGCCCCGTCGCGAATAACTTCGGCGCGTAAGTTGGTAGAAAGCGCGTTTACCACCGAAACACCCACACCGTGCAATCCTCCGGAAATTTTATACCCGTCTCCTCCGAACTTACCTCCCGCGTGCAGTACAGTAAGCACGGTTTCCAGGGTTGATTTCTTTGTCTGAGGGTGCTTCTCAACCGGAATACCGCGGCCGTTATCGGTAACGTTAACACGCCCATCGGCAAGCAGCGTGAGGGCGATTGTGGTGGCGTACCCTGCCATCGCTTCATCAAGCGAGTTGTCTACTACTTCCCAAATAAGGTGGTGCAGACCCGCCTCACCGGTGGAACCAATATACATACCGGGACGTTTTCGTACCGGATCCAAGCCCTCCAAGACTTGAATATCTTTTGCGGAATACCCGCTCTGCTTCGGCTCTTTTTTGGGTGTTTTTGTTGCCACTGGTTGGGATTGTTAGCGTAACTGCGCACCGAACTGTTCGGCGGTCTGCTCATACACGGTTGCTTGTATTGCATCCACCTCCTCATTGGTGAGGGTTCGGTCGTTGCTGCGGTACACAATGCGGTAGGTGTAACTCACCTTGTCTGCTCCAAATTTTTCCGCGTTCTCATACTTGTCCAGTAGCTCTACCTCTTCCACTAAATCTCCGCCGAGGTCACGGATGAGGTCGAAATAATTGTTGGGGACAAATGTGTTTTCAACGACGAAAGAAATATCGCGAGTAATGGAGGGGTATTTGCTAACCTCCTGGTACTTGTTTCCGAGTATCAACTGCTTTTTGATGCGCTCATCTGCAGACCACAATAAACGAATATCGGGCAAGTCCATGCTAATAATGGCGAGGCGCTCAAGGCCAAAGCCAAACGCCCACCCGTTGTACTTTTCCGGGTCTACGCCTAGTTTGGCGAGCACGCTCCCCTTCACAACGCCACTACCCAAAACTTCTACCCAACGACCATTCACCTCCATTTCCATTTCAATACTGGGGTCGGTGTATGGGAATGTATCTTCGTTGAAGCGGTACTTTACGTCAGCGCCAAAAATTGCTTTGGCAATATTGCCAAGCACCTCTTGCAAATCTTCTTTCGTAATAACTTTCTGATCTTTAGGAGCAAGGTACCACCCGTCCATTTGGTGAAACACGTTCATGTGGCGGCGGTCTATCTCGTCCTTGCGGTACACTTTCCCGTAGGCAAAAGAGCCAACAGCCTCCCCTTTGGCGATGCGCTCCTTCACTGATTCGTCGTTGAGGTAGTAGTACCACATCACCGTGGTGTGGGGGCGCAGGATGTGTTTTTCGTCTAAGTAATACGTATCGGAGGTACTTCGCGCCGGGTGCTCGGCGGGAAAATCAAATAAATCAAAGCTCACTTCCGTGTTTACGATTTCGGGAACGTTGATGATATCAAAATCCTTAAATTCGGGGAGGTTTAAAATACGCCCAACCAACTCGTGCAGAGGGCTCCCCTCAGCGAGAGAGAGATCTGGCATCGCCAAAAAGCGCTTAATGCGCTCGCTCTCCGGGTCATGTTTTTCAGACAACAATGCAAGCACCTCCTCCCGTTCTGCCTTGTTTATGTCAGTGGAAATTTCTCTCATATACTCAGCTATTATATCCTTTTTTCAGGCCCAAAACAAGCTTGTTTTGGCTTATAAAGACGGTATCTACCGCTTCATCTTATGCCACCTTTCGAACGGCTTTGTACACCTCAAATGCTTGGTGCGCTCCGTTTAGAGCGCGGTGTATCGTGGGCTCTTGCGGAAGGCCCAGGTGGGCCGCAACCCCATTGAGCGAGAAGCGGGGTGGACGGTTCTCCCGCAACGCCTCCAGCGCCAAAGGCATCACATCAAACGCGTGGTAATCCATCGCCTTGTAAATATCCATTCCGCACTCAGAAAACGCGAGCGATAAAAATGCCGCATCAAACCGGACGTTCCACCCGGCAAGCAAACTGCCCTGCGCGCGGCGGGCGTACTCCTGTATCGCATCCGCCAAGGATGCGGCATTAGCCCACTGGTCTTCATGGTACCCATTAATAGCCAACGAAGAAGGCATGGCGCGCTCCGGGTGGGATGGGGCCACCTTTATTTCCCACTCGTCTTGTACCGCGAGCGTCATCTGATCAACTACGACGAGACCTATTTCTAAAATCTCGTGGTACCCAACTCGCAAGCCCGTGGTTTCGATATCCGTGAATGCCAACGGAATTTCAAAAATAGATTTCGCTTTATTAGTTTCCATACTTTGGTTGTAGCGTTATTTGAGAAAACAAACAATGAAAAGAAGGCCGCGTTCCCCTAAGAGGAGAACGCGGCAGAACGAACGAGGAGGTGTCGGTTCGACTGGTAGAATGCCTCTACCGAATCGAAATTCCACCATCCCCTTAGTTGTGGCCGCTCAATCCAGGAGGAGTGTTCAAATGGCACCTTTCCTGGAGAGAGGATGATGCTGAGCTCGTGTTCCCCTTTCGCGTCTCGGATTTGCAGAAGATTCTTCCCCTGGAAACGACTGCCCGACCGCGCGACCGCGCGACGGATGGCAATGTCCTGGATGTGCGTTCGATTCGTTTCTTGGACCGAGTAGTCAGGGCCCGAGCAGACGTTGCTAGGGTTGTCGTCGTACACATCAGAGGCTACGCCCACCAGCTCTTCCAGCACATCGGGGTTCTGCTGAAAGAACAAGAAATACGAGGATTCGTACGCCGCGCACATGTTGAAAAACCACAAAGTGGAATCCCCAACAGTCCACACGAATCGCCAGTTTTCTGTCCCGAACTTCACGTCCCACTCGGCCCACTGCTCATCGCGCCTTGAACCAAGGTACCCGACCCGGCCCATATTGTGCCATGCATCGGAACCCAGCTCTGTACGAGCGATTGGCTCGTAAACATCCACTCGCATTCCACCCTTCCCTCCCGCTTCGGCTACGCGAAGCATAGCTACCATGCTCGACCACGTCAAGAACGTACAAATAGCAAACGAAACCCGCCTTTGAGGGGCGGGTAAAAAAAATTGGTCGGGGTGGAAGGGTTTGCGTCCTCCGACCTCCTTGCCACCGGCAAGACGCTCTCACTGAGCTACACCCCGATGAAAAAATTGGAGCAGGGAAAGGGATTCGAACCCCCGACCTTCTTGCGCCGCAAGACGCTCTTTCCACTGAGCTATCCCTGCCCCGAAGAACCGATACAAAAATAGCATAGAATTGAAACCTTCGTCAAATGAAAATAAACTGGCCCCCACCGAACGAATCGGTGAGGGCCAGAACAAGGAGTTACTGTTCCACCTCGAGCGAGGCGGGCAACTCCATAAGGTACAGGAATCCTCCCAGAAGCCCCCAGTAGCACAAGGCTCCTTCGCGCGTGAACAAGTCCGTTACCCGCTGGAAGCTGGGCTGACGGACGAATTGGCCCTTCCGATCACCCCGAGCCACGACCCAGCACACAAAGTGCTCTTTGTCGCGCTTGGGCTCGCCCACGTACGCGAACGTGGTTTCATCCAGCTCGCGGTAGTGCTCACGGTAACGGGTTGGGAGGGAACGGCCGAGCTCATCCCGAATGAGACGATCATTTGCCTCATCCCAGGAATAGATACCTCCCTCGGGCAGGAGGAAGCGCATGCCCCGGGGCGTAGAGATAAGGGCATCCACGTGCCGGAATCCGCCCCCTTCTCCGATGAAACTGCCCCTACCTACATAGGTGCAGAGCCACCTCCTGTTTTCTTGCGAGGCTTGCTCATCCAGCACCATAAACCAGAGGTGTTCCCTCCCGGAGAAAGAAACGTCGGCGCCCTCCAGGAAGAACTCTTCCATCTGGGCGAACGACCACTTTTCCACAAGCTTATCGTCGCGGTAAATCCCGCGCTCGCGATTTCCTACAGGAGACCCTGGGTCCACCATCTGGACCACACTGCCGTCCGACAAAACGCCGGCGCCCAGGATTCGCCGAGGCTGTTCTTGGTTGCCGATGAAGAGGTGAAACTCTTCCAACCCCGAATCCAACGAACTGGAGAAGCGCGTCCAGAACCCCGTCACGGCTTCCCCAGAACGGGCCCGGCCCAAGATGCGGCCGTTGAGCACCCGATCCGCCCGAACCACTTCGCTCACTCGGTCCCCGCGCACAATTACGTGCATGTCCCCGCGCGAACCGAGCAGAATCGGCTCGTTCGTTTCAGGGTCAAGGATGATGTCATCCGCACCCGCGGCGCTGGTGATAAGGTGGGCGTTGCCCATCAACTCTGCAGGAACCCGCCGCGCCATCACGCACTGCGGCGGCAGAATTGGGCCCCAAGGATGCTCAATGAAGGCATCGAGCTGCGTACGGGTGATAGGCTCTTCGTGGGCGTTAACCCTCTCCAAGAGTCGTTGCAGGTCATGCGTACTCACATCATCAAAATCACGAAGCATGAACAATCCCTTTCTCCCGTCCAGAACGGTTACGAGCAAGCGAAAGCGCACGGTGCGCCGAAGCTGCTCCCGATACTGGTAAGGAACTATACATTCGCCCGATGCGAAATGTAGCCCTCTTATACAACGGATTATACCCTGCGTAAAGAGAAGGCTCCGGTTCGAGCCCGGGCACTCTTGTTTCAAAACAAAACATCGCCCCAGGGGCGATGTTTTGACAAACAAGGTGCGCGAGTGACCGGGCTCGGCGTCAAGTTGCTAAACTCGCGCTGCGCTTCCAGCTTGCGCTCGCTAAGCACTTCCTGCCCGAGCTCCCCCCGCTCTTCATAAAATAGAATTAAGGAATAGCGGGGGTCCGCTTTTCTCGCCCAGACGCAACGCCTTCGGCGTAGCTTCACCCCCCAAAGCGCAGTACATAAAAGCCCCCAATTGGGGGCTTTTATGTACTGCGCGAGTGACCGGGCTCGAACCGGCGACCTCTTCCGTGACAGGGAAGCGCTCTAACCAACTGAGCTACACCCGCTTCTTCGCCACTTACTAGTGGCTACGAAGCGCACAGCGCTTCGTATTTTAATTTACATAATTTATTACGTAAATTTGTGTCAGGGTCGGCACTGCGGCTTTCTCATCCCGCACTCGCGCCAAACAGTTGGCGCGCTCCCATCGACTGTGTCAGGGGCGGGATTCGAACCCGCGACCTAAGGGTTATGATTCCTTCGCTCTAACCGACTGAGCTACCCTGACCTCGCGGGAAGTAATCTTCGTGGCTTCTGTATTCCGCTCTTCGCGGAATACAGAAGAATAACTCCGATACTTCCCGCTCTCCCCGCGCGAAGCGCGGGGACCCCAAATACTTTTCACTCTCCCCACTCCTATGGAGCGGGGACCCCAGTTTTTAACTTATTACTTCTTTTGTCACTCCGTGTTGCGCGGGAGGGATTCGAACCCCCGACCTTCAGGTTATGAGCCTGACGAGCTACCACTGCTCTACCGCGCGGCAAAACGTTAATCTGCGCCCGAAAATAGATAAAAACGCTTTCGCTACTATACCAGAAATTCTACCCACGTGCAAGTGAATCCTCTACGGTTTTTATGATTCCCAATCTGGTAAAAATAGCGCTATAGATAGCAAATACCTTTGAGGCAGCTTGCGCGCTGATATGGTAGGTAGGATCGTGCACGATGTAGTTTCGTACACGGTGCGCGCGCCACGCATCCTCTAACATAGGAAACTTGCCTGGCCGTATCTGCTTCATGCGTTCTCCCATCGTTTTGCCTTTGTACCCCATCTGCTGAATAGCCTCGTCCAAAATAGTATCCGCTTCAATAATCGCGAGCTTCCACTGCGATTCATCGTTTGTTGCTGTGCGTTTCAAAACGGTTTGCCACTTAGAAGAGAGATCTGCAACCGCAAGACGCTCGGGACTCCACGACGTACGGGTTTCAAAGATAGAACGTTCCAGCACGCCTGTTTCTTGCAGGATGCGCCAGTATAAAACGACAAGTCCAACTGATACTACAAAACTAAAAATCTGCACCGATATCATAAACGGCGAATATAAAAAACCGTTGATCATGTCCATCAAACCTTCCATTCCTATTATTATAACCCCTTTCTATCCGATTCGTACCACGATGCGATTTCTAGAAGCGCCGCATCATGTTTTTGCGGAGCAACCAACTGCACTCCTATGGGAAGATTGCTCCCCTCCACCTCCACTACGCCGGCTGGCATTGAAAGAGCGGGTAAACCGGCCAAATTCACGCCGACAGTATAAATATCCTCCAGGTACATCTGTAATGGATCGCTCGTCTTTTCTCCAATTCTAAAAGCAGGGTTGGGGGTGGTTGGGCCCAAGATAACATCAACCTTCTCAAATGCGCGACGGTAGTCCTCCGCAATGAGGGCGCGTACCTTCTGCGCCTTTACATAATAGGCATCATAGTACCCTGAAGAAAGTGTATAGGTACCCAGCATAATGCGTCGCTGAACCTCTCTTCCAAAACCTTCATGTCGGCGGGCAAGATATTCAGCCGCAACACTTTCCGCTTCCGTAGATAGGCCGTACCGAATACCGTCAAACCGAGCAAGGTTGGACGACACCTCTGAAGGCATCAAGATATAGTAGGCGGCAAGCCCGTAGCGGCCATGCGGTAGCTCCACCTCCTCAATCGTTGCTCCCATTTTTTCATATGCGGAAATAACCGCCTCTATGCGTTCCCTTACTCCGGCATCTAACCCTTCACCAAAATGCTCCTTCACAACTCCGATGCGTACTGTCTTGGGTGTTCGCCCTGAAGGAGTCCACGATATCTCTTCAGAGGTGGCATCCATCGGATCCTTTCCCATGAGGAGTGGGGCAACAACCTGCGCGTCCGCTACGCTCGTAGTAAATGTACCAATTTGGTCTAAAGAGGAAGCCATGGCGATAAGCCCATGACGCGATACAGCCCCATACGTGGGCTTGTACCCCACCACTCCGCACAATGCGGCGGGTTGGCGAATAGAACCTCCTGTATCGGAACCTAATGCGAACGGGGCCATCCCAGCCGCTACAGCGACGGCAGAACCGCCCGAAGAGCCGCCTGGGACGCGCGACGTATCGTGTGGGTTTTTTGTAGCGCCGTACGCAGAAGTTTCGGTAGAAGAACCCATGGCAAACTCGTCCATGTTCGTAACGCCCAGAAGAACAGCGCCCGAGGCATCCATTTTTTCAACGGCTGTCGCAGTATAGGGAGCCGTATACCCTCTCAACATTTTTGAGCCCGCTGTCGCTCTCATACCCGTTACCAACATATTATCCTTCACGGCATACGGTATACCGCGCAGGTGTCCCTCCCCCGACTCGTCCACCTCGTTTGCGCGCGCGAGTACGCGCGCCTCCTCCACCTGCACAAAAGCATTTAATTCCGAGTTGCGTGCGCCGATACGCGACAAAAATTCTTGCGCAACCTCAACAGCACTCACCTCTTTTGCAGAGAGTGCTTTTTGAATTTCGGCAACACTCGTGAAGATTTTTTTATCCATTCGTTTTATCTAAAATCGCTTTTACCTTCACGAACCCTCGCTCCACGGAAGCGGCAGAGGTGAGCAATATATCTTTCCATGCCGTCGCACTCCACAACTGCGCGTTATCAGAACGCGTAACCGAATGGGCGCCGGTGGCATGGCTCAGGGGCGCGACAGTATCATCGGCCACTTCATTCAGTTGCTCCACGTACGCCAATACGCCCGACAATTCGCGGGCGTAAAAAGATACCTCCTCGTCAGAGAGCCCGATGCGAGCTAGGCCCGCGATGTGACGCACTTCTTGTTCGGTAAGTTGCATAAAAATTATTCTGCGCCTATCAATTTCAAAAATTCTTTTTCATACAGCATGGTAACACCAAGTTTTTTGGCATCGTCCGCTTTTGAGCCGGGTTCGGCTCCCACCACAACGTAACTTGTTTTCGCCGAAACGGATGACGAGGCAGAACCGCCCAGTTTGCGCACCACCTCCTGCGCCTCCTCTCGTGACAGCGCCAAAAGCGTTCCCGTAAACACAAATGTCATTCCCGCCAACGCCTTTCCCGTGCGAGGTGATGAAAGGGACACCACTCCTGCGTCCGTAAGCCGTGTTAAAAATTCACGGTTTTTTACATCAGCAAACCACTCGTGTACGGCTTGGGCAACCACGCTTCCCACGCCTTCAATCGCCTCCAACTCTTCGGCCGTGGCAGATGCAATGACATTGAGCGTGCGAAAATGGTTGGCAATATCAATTGCTGTTTGCTCACCCACGTGTCGGATGTTGAGCGCGCTGATAAGGCGCGATAACGGAATACGCTTACTCGCCTGAATGCCCTCAATGAGGTTGCGGGCCGACTTCTCTCCAAAGCGCTCAAGCTGTTCTAAGTCCCCTTGTTTGAGGCTAAAAATATCCGCCGCGTCCGCGATAAGCCCTTCATCAACCAGCTGATTTATTACCTTGGGGCCCAACCCTTCTATATCAAAGTTCTTGCGCGAAACAAAGTAGGTAAGGGCTTCAAGCCGGCGCGATTCGCACCGCGCATTGGGACAGCGCCACGCCACCTCCTTCTCTTTGCGCACGAGCTGGGTATCGCACACCGGACACCGCTTTGGCATACGAAACTCCTTTTCCGAGCCATCCCGCAAATTCGTAATAACTCCGGTAATGGCAGGGATAACGTCCCCCGCGCGTTCAACAATAACGGTATCGCCAATTTTTACTCCCAAGCGCTCTATCTCGTCGGCGTTATGCAGGGTGGCACGGCTTACCGTAACTCCAGCAAGCGGAATGGCCTCCAGGATGGCGATAGGAGTTACCGCGCCCGTGCGTCCCACCTGCACGCGAATATCTAAAAGTTTCGTCGTTGTTTGGCGGGGTGTAAACTTAAACGCGCGAATTCCACGCGGGCTCTTGCCCGCAACTCCCATGCGTTCAAATAAATCAGTATCGTGCAATCGCACCACGATACCATCCAGTGGTGTCACTATTTTTTCGCGCTTTTTTTCAGTCTCCTGCCAGTAGTCTATAACGCAATCGGTACTATCGCATACGCGTGCCGTAGGGTCGGTAGCAAAACCAAGCGCGCGCAAAAGCTCATGCTTCTTACTGTGAGTAGTAAGTCCTAAATCGGTTGCGATATCGTAGGCGCGAAATGAAAGGGGGCGAGATGCTGCCAGCGCGGGGTCGAGTTGCCGGATGGAACCGGCGGCTAAGTTGCGAGGATTCGCATACGTTTGTTCTCCTGCCTTTGCGCGAGCCGCATTAAAATGAGTAAAATCGCGGGTAGAAATGTATACTTCCCCTCGGATCTCTACTTCTCCTCGTGTTGCAGACACAACCGAACTGTCCGCCACGCGCGTATGCGAACCAAGTCGCAGAGGTACGCTCTCAATCGTTTTTACGTTCGTCGTAACATCCTCGCCTATCAGCCCGTTTCCCCGCGTGATGGCCCGGGTAAAAAGACCGTCCTCGTAGCGTAGCGCCACCGCAAGTCCATCCATTTTGCCTTCGCAAAAATATTCTATTTTCCCCTCGCCAATACGCTTCTGCAAGAACACCCCCCACTCCTTCAATTCTTCGGCAGTGAAAATATCCTCAATGGAAAGCATGGGGCGTGTGTGGGCAACTTTGACAAACTCCTCCAGCGGCTCCCCTCCCACTCGTTGCGTAGGAGAGTCGGGCGTAATGAAATCAGGAAACCGGTCCTCTAAAAGCTTTAATTCGTGCTTCAGCGAATCAAATGCCTCATCCTTCATGGTGGGCGCATCTAATACGTGGTACTCGTAACGGTACGCATTAATCGTGTCGCGCAGCTTTTCAATGCGTGCACGCGCAGCCTCCTTCGTGATGCGTTGGGTAGTATCGGCCATATTTTTTAAAACGCCGCTTCAAGTGCTCGGTTCGTATTTTGAAAACTGCCAAAAGATCGAATGCACATCTGCGAGGCAACGGTGCACCAATCCACGCCCGCGTCTATTACCACCACATAGTACGCCCCCCCATTGCTCGTAGCGACAGGACTTTGTTGGCTCCCAATAACACACGCGGACGTTGTCTGGCAGGATGCGAATGCACCGTTCTTTCGAATTTCGTAGAGAGCACGCTCAAGGCCCGCATCCGCGGCGGCGAGGGCTGGCGTGTAGCGAGCAACATCGCGTGATATTTGAATTTCTCGCAATAGAATTGCCGAAACGCTCATAGCGAGAGCGAATACCAGCCCCATAATAACCATCGTTAAATAAAGAGCGACGCCCGCCTCGCCGAGCCGAGTCGAGGCTGGGCCCGCCTCGCCTTTCATAATCCTTGCTACTTGTTCGCTGTATTTTCGTATCATTTTAATTTCCTGGAACATCAAGGTTGCGCACGCTTACGGTCGTCTGCACGGTTGCGCTCGCCGCGGCAGCCCACTCGGCTTCTCCCGCTCCATGCGCGGTAATAGCGATAGTAACACGCGGTTGCAACGAATCACTTTCGGTCTCACCCCTCAATGAAAAACGAAGCGCGTCTACATACACTTCCGAAGGACTCGTAATATCTTGTATGCCTAGGTCACTCTCAAACTTAGCGACCCCGTTTTCTATATAAAAATGAAGGCACTCATCTGCCTGACTCAGGAAAAATATCTCACTTGAAGTTGGTGAGTTAAACGAGGTGTCAACGGGAACGCACCCAACGGGCTGGCCACCAGAAGCATCATACCGGTTTACCACGCGCATCTGGCGGGCCATGTACTCGAGTGCAAACCGCGCGTTCTCGGCAACATCTTTCTCCGCCAGAACGGCGCGCTGACTCTGCAACATCACGAGGAACGAACCCACCACAACAGTAATGACCGTGCTAAAAATTGCCAGTACAACAATAAGTTCTATAAGGGAAAACCCTGCTTGTTTTTTATCGCCAGTCATAGAGATGTGTTTCTGCTGTTACCGACTGATCGTCCCACTCCACAATTGATTGCACTCGTATGAATGCGTTCGCCCCATCATTGCCGGCAGCGATTACAATACGGCGCGCAAAACCGGTATCGTCTCCGGGATCATGCGTATAGAAGGACCCGTCCCAATTGATGGTATATGATCCGCACGCGCTCAAGCTCTGGTCGGCCGCATCGGCACACCAGGTACCTACTGCAAGGCCCGTATCGTACGAGCTCCCCGCAATCCAGTTTGTATTGCGAACATTCAGCGCGATTTCGGTTCCTTCCTGCGCAAGGTTTGCCGCGACAACGCGATTCTTTGTATCCCCCACCGAAGCTACGGTTGAAATCATAAGATTCATAATTCCCAAAATACCGATAGACAGTACCGCCAGTGAGATAAGGAGTTCCAGTAATGTAAAACCTTCCTGCTTCATGAATGTTTATTGAGTCGTGGTGACCCCTAACGTATTAATGCGTATCTGACGCGTCGTATCCTGGGAGTTCTTGAGTACAAAAATGGCTTCCGTTCCCACTAAATTGGGAGAGAATGTGCTCGCGGCGTAGGGGGGCACAAAAACAACGGTTAGGGTACACGCTCCACTCGTGCACGGGCTTATTGAATCGAATGTTATGCCGCTCTCCAGCGCAACCGTCTCCACTGCCTCCGATGCATCATCTGCGCAGGTGGAGGAGGCTCCGTTTTCCTGGTACTCTCCGTCGCCATTGCAATCGGCGAACAGCAATACGCTTCCCTGGTCCTGTTGTACGTAAAATCCGAAGCCGCCGCTTACCGTCTGGCCTTCATGCTGGCCCCCACTCAACGAAAGGGCGCGCACCTGGTCTACCGTCTGGACGAATGATCGGGCGGAGCGCTCCAAGGCAAGTGCCTGGCCATCAGAGCGAAAACCCGCAAAAAATACGGTGGAAAGTAGGGCGATAACCGAAACAACGACGAGAAGCTCCGCGAGAGTGAAGCCGCCGTTCGTGGGAAATCGGTGGAGTGCTACGCGAGCACAAATCGAAGATACCACGCGATGATGGGGGGACCCCAGAAAAATGAGACGAAAATTCCGCATATCAAAAAAGGCGCGAATGGGACATGGTCGCCGAGGTTTTTTCTTCCCCACGCCATAAGCGCTATACCTATTATAGCACCGCTCACGAATGCAAAAAATAACGCTAGCAGCAAACCTGGAAGCCCCAAAAGTAACCCCATAAATACAACAAGCTTTACATCACCAAAGCCCATCCATTCCCCTTTTGAAATGAGAAATAGCACGAGAAAAAATAATCCACCGGCCAAAGCAGCCCCGAAAGCGCCCAACAACGGGGATAAAATGAGCCCCCCCGAAAGACTACCTCCGAAGCCCAGCGCGAGCTGGTATATGAGTGCCAAAAAAATAAGCGGCACCAACACCTTGTCGGGGATGAGGTAGTGGTGCATATCGTATGCGAAAATAACAACAAGGCCCGCCACAAAAGAAAGGACAAAAACCATAAGAATAGCCTCAACGCTACCAAAATCGGCAGACCAGAATCGAAATGCAACAAAACCAAAGAGCAATGCCGTAACAGCTTCTACAATGGGGTAGCGCGCGCCGATGGGCACGCCACAGCTGCGACAGCGCCCGCGCAAAAAAACAAAGCTCACAATGGGAATAAGCTCAAACGCCGAAAGCGTGCGTTTGCACGAACGGCAATGCGAGCGGCCGCGTACGACAGATTCGTTCGTTGCCAAGCGTACGATGACAACGTTAAGGAAGCTGCCAACGAGGGCGCCCACCACGGCCCATACCGCTACAAAAAGCTCCATATACTCTTTGTTATACCACAAAGCCCCCGTGCTGGGGGCTTTGTGGTTCTATACTATAATCCTTCGGTACTACGACTGAACGCAGTAGTATCCAGTTGCATCAGCACAATCGCAGTTCAAGATCGTGCCGTCACTGTCGCTCGATAGAGCCGTGTGGCTCACATTCTCAAGCGTTGCCCGCAAGACATATGCTTGCGCTGTCGCGCTCGCCCCATATCCGTACACCGTAGAGGTAGGGTCTCCCGCGCCCGATAAACCCAATGTTGTCAGCAAACTTGTTTCCGCATTATCGCACGCACCAGCGGTCACATCAGAAGGATAGGCGCTGTTGGTGTTGTAGTAGTCCTCCAACTTTAGCTGAATCTGGCGCAAGTCAGCAACACGACGGGTGTCGCGCGCGCTCGCACGGGCATTATTCAGTGAGAACAGTACGACCGTAGAGAGGATAGCGATGATGGCAATAACCACCAACAGCTCAATGAGGGTAAAACCCTGCGAAAAAGAGGGGCGTTTCATAGCTTACGCGAAAAGGTTAATCATAATAGTAAATTGCGTTGCTTTCTTTCTCTTAGTATACCCCGAATAAATAGCAATGCACACTATGCAATGTGGATAAGTACAACCGCTTAAAAAGTATTCACGGTGTTGTAGATGGGCAGCAAAATCCCAAGTACCAGCGCCAACACGCCCAACCCCAACACGACAATAAGGACTGGCTCGATGAGGGAAGTGATGCTGTCTACCGATGTATTTACCTCCTGCTCATAGAAGGAAGAGACATTGTCAAGAATTCCTTCCAGTTTTCCCGTCTGCTCTCCTACCGAAATCATTTGAGTTACCAATTTAGGCATTTCAGAATAATTGCCTAACACGGGCGCAATTTCCTCTCCCTGGATAACCCGATCGCGCGATTCGTGAATCATTTTTCGAAATACACTGTTACCCACGATATTGCCAGAAATTGATAGAGCTTCCGCAATGGGCACACCACCGCGAATAAGCATTGCCAAGCTTTCAGTAAAACGAAATACGTAGACATTCGAAACGATACGCCCAAGCACTGGAATTTGTAGCTGCAATCTATCCCAAAATTCAGTGCCTTCGGGAGTATGGATAAACTTCCATAAACCAAACAATCCCCCTACGATGAGGGCTAAAATTATGTACCAGAAACTTTGCAAAAATCCACTAATGCCAATAATGACACGGGTGATAAGGGGCAGCTCCGCTCCCGACTGAGTTAACACTCCGGTAAGCTGGGGGACCACGAAGATGAGCATACCCGCGCCAATAAAGGAGAATGCGATAAGCACAAATATGGGGTACGCCATCGCGCCCTTAATTTTTGAGTTCGTGTAGTGGCTGCGCTCGGTGTGGTCGGCCAGGTACGTCAACAC